>Ga0210402_10001021_pt1 | contig 29762 bp, 23 predicted proteins | sample IncBWC7MmetaG_FD_161055 | JGI IMG/M metagenome (GOLD analysis project Ga0210402, IMG submission 161055) | Forest soil microbial communities from Barre Woods Harvard Forest LTER site, Petersham, Massachusetts, United States - Inc-BW-C-7-M | ecosystem: Environmental > Terrestrial > Soil >...
CAAGCAGCGCCCGTACTCGCCGTATGCGGGCCGTAACTTCCCAACACGGCCGTTGTTCGGCGATACGCACCTGCACACGTCGTACTCGATGGACGCCGGCGCATTCGGCGCCCGGCTCGGTCCGAACGACGCCTACCGCTTCGCCAAAGGTGACGAGATCACGGCTTCCAGCGGCCAGCAGGTCAAGCTCTCACGGCCGCTCGACTTTCTGGTGGTGACTGACCACTCCGACGGCTTCGGCTTTTTCCCGCTTTTGCTCGGTGGCGATCCCAAATTGCTTGCCTATCCGCAGGGGCAGAGGTGGTACGACATGGTTCAATCGGGCAAGGGTGCCGATGCGGCGATCGAAATAATCGTCAGCTTCTCACAAGGAAAAATGGCCGAGGGTTTGCTGCCGCTTCCCGGCACTCCCGCCTACCGTTCTGCCTGGCGGGAAACCATCAAGGCGGCGGATGAAGCCAACGACCCGGGCCGGTTTACCGCTTTCATCGGCTACGAGTGGACCTCGAACACGGGTGGCAACAACCTCCACCGCAACATCATCTTTCGCGACAACGGCGATAAGGCAAGCCGAATCGAGCCTTACACCACGCAGAAACCGCTGGGCAGCGACAATCCCCGCGACCTGTGGAAGTGGATGGCCGCGTATGAAGAGAAGACCGGCGGCGAGCTACTCACCATCGCTCACAACGGCAACCTGAGCAATGGCCGCATGTTTCCGATCATCGAGCCCGGCACCGGCAAGAAAATCGACCGCGAATATGCCGAGACCCGCGCCAAGTGGGAGCGCCTCTATGAGGCTACGCAGATCAAGGGCGACGGCGAGTCGCATCCGTTTCTCTCGCCCAACGACGAGTTCGCTAACTTCGAGCGGTGGGACAAGGGCAACCTGGACTTGAGCGAACTGAAGAAGCCGGAGATGCTCGAGTTCGAGTACGCCCGCTCGGCGCTCAAGAACGGTCTCAGGCTGGAAAGCGAGCTCGGCGTCAATCCGTACAAGTTCGGCATGGTTGGATCGACTGATTCGCACACGGGGCTCGCCGCGGTCGAAGAGGAAAACTTCTTCGGCAAGACCTCTGCGTCCGAGCCTAGCCCGGAGCGCGCGATGCATCCGTTCGTGAAGACGCAAAAAGCCGTGATCATGGCTTGGGAGACGTCAGCCTCCGGTTATGCCGCGGTGTGGGCGCGCGAGAACACGCGCGAGGCAATTTTCGATGCGATGGCGCGCCGGGAGACGTACGCCACCACCGGACCACGCATGGTGGTGCGCTTTTTCGGCGGCTTCGACTTCGAGCCGAAGGACGCCTCTAACCGCATGCCCGCGCAAATCGGCTACACGAGGGGCGTGCCGATGGGTGGCGACCTCTCGACCGCGCCTGCCGGCAAAGCGCCCACGTTCCTTGTCGCTGCACTCAAGGATCCTATCGGTGCGAACCTTGACCGCTACCAGATTATCAAAGGCTGGCTGGACGCAAAGGGTGGCGTGAACGAAAGGGTTTACGACGTGGTGTGGTCCGGTGACCGCAAGCGTAGCGCCGATGGCAAAGTGCCGCCGGTAGGCAACACCGTGGACATCGACAATGCGACGTGGACCAACACCATCGGCGCCCCGGAATTGATCGCCGTGTGGAAAGATCCGGATTTCGATCCTGCGCAACGGGCCTTCTACTACGGGCGCGTCATCGAAATTCCGACGCCGCGCTGGACCGCCTATGACGCGAAGAGGTTCGGCGTCAAGATGCCGAAGGAAGTCCCGATGACCATAACCGAGCGCGCATACACCTCGCCGATCTGGTATACGCCGGCCAAGCGCTAAGCGGAGAATCACTTGATACGCAAGTTCCTGCGCGAGCCCCTGGTGCATTTCATTGCGCTGGGGGCGCTTGTCTTTCTGCTGTTCCACTTCAACGCCGATCGCGACGCACCTCAAGACGGCAAGATCGTCGTCACTCCAGGCAAGGTCGAGCAGCTGGTGACCGGTTTTTCGCGCACCTGGCATCGGCCGCCGACACAGCAGGAGCTCGATGGGCTGGTCGAGGACCATATCAGGGAGGAAGTGCTCTATCGCGAGGCGCTGGCCATGGGCCTGGACAAGGACGATACCATCGTCCGCCGGCGCATGCGGCAGAAGCTCGAGTTCCTGACCGAAGATGCGGGCGCCGCCGTACTACCCACCGATCAGGATTTGCAGAGCTGGCTCGACCAACACCCGGAGAAATTTCGCGTCGAGCCGGAAATCGCGTTTTCGCAGGTGTATTTCAACACCGGCCGTCGCGGCGAAAGCGCATCCGCCGCGGCTGCGAAAGCCTACGCGCGCCTGAATCGAGCCGGGAGGAATATCGCCCCGCTGGAGCTTGGCGACCCGACCATGTTGCCCCATGACTTGCCGCTTTCGCGCGTCGACGAGGTCGCGAGCGTGTTCGGCAAGGAATTTGCACAGCAAGTCTCGCAATTGGAACCTGGCAGCTGGGGGGGGCCGGTACAGTCGAGCTACGGATGGCACCTGGTCTACGTGAGCGAGCGAACGGAAGGCAGATCAAGGCCGCTATCGGAAGTGCGCGAGGGGGTGCAGCGCGAGTGGCTGACGGCACGACGCAACGAAATCGTGGATGCAACTTACAGGAAGCTGCGCGAGAAATACGCGATCGTCGTGGAAGGTCCACAGCCGCCAGCCGATGCAGGATCTCAGCCGGGTAACGTGGCGAACGCCGCGCAGCGACAATGATGCGACGACCGTTGCTGTTGTTGGCGTTTGGGCTCGCTGCGAATTTGCCACAAATTGCCTGCGCTCACGAAGTGCGGCCTGGCTATCTGGAGTTGCGACAGACCGGCGCGGAAACCTGGAGCGCGCTATGGAAGGTTCCGGCGCAAGGCGAGATGCGGCTCTCGATCCGCCCGCGGTTTCCGGAAGGCTGCACGACCGCGGGTGATCCCGTCGCAGTTTTTTCCGCCGGCGCGTATACAGAACGTACGTCGATAGTCTGCAAGGGCGGCCTCGTGGGACGCCCGATCGGCATCGACGGCCTTTCGGCAACGATGACCGACGTGCTCGTGCGCATGGAAGCACTCGATGTCACCACGCAAACCACGCGGCTCACGCCATCCGCTCCGTCGTTCGTGGTGGAAGCCGCCCCAAAAGCGATAGAGGTCGCCCGCACTTACCTCGTGCTCGGCGTTGAGCATATCCTGCTCGGCATTGACCATTTGCTGTTCGTCCTCGCATTGCTGATTCTGGTGAAAGGTACCCGTCGGCTCATCTGGACCGTCACGGCGTTCACCCTCGCGCACACTCTGACACTGGCCGGCGCAACGCTCGGATTCGTGCACGTGCCAGGACCGCCCGTCGAAGCCGCCATAGCGTTAAGCATCGTCTTCGTGGCGGCAGAAATCGTCCATAGCCGGCAGGGGATGCAAGGTCTCACGGAAAGGTTTCCGTGGATCGTCGCATTCACCTTCGGTTTGCTGCACGGCTTCGGCTTCGCCAGCGCGTTGAGCGAAGTCGGCCTGCCGCAAACATCGATTCCCGTCGCGCTGCTCTTCTTCAACGTCGGCGTCGAGATCGGACAACTCTTGTTCATCGCGTTGGTCTTCACCGTCATCGCGCTGGCGCGGCAAGTCATGCGGCGCTTCGCGGTGCCGCAGCCGCTATGGACCTGGCGTATTGCTCCGTATGCTATCGGCAGCGTCGCGGCATTCTGGTCCATCCAGAGAATCGCCGCTTTTTGAGTCGATCAGACTCGGTGGCGAAAAGCGAAGACGCCAAGACCGAATCGCCGCTTCAATTCGTCGCCGACCTCGCGCTGTCCGGGAGAACTCGTGTTCGATTATCTCGCCGAGTAGCGTGAGCTCGTCATCCCCGCGTAAGCGGGGATCCAGTGCCTTTGGAAGCGATGCAATAGGATGGTAGAACGCCGCTGGGTTCCCGCTTGGCCGTTCCCCGAAACTTCGCCCTTCGGGCTCGTTTTCGCGGGAACGACGACATGAATGTGACAGCTAGTGCGCACGCAGGGATTCGGCCAGGCTAACCAGGTTTTGTGGATTCAGGAGAATGGCGCCGCGGCGCGGGCTGTCGATGTCCGCGATTAGATAGAACGAAATCGATACCACGAGCGGCAGCACCAGATGCAGGATATGTCCCGCCTTTGCGCTTCGCTCGCCATAGCCTTGCAACAAATTACCGCAGATGGCGATCAGTGCCATCAGACCCCATGCCGCAGGCGGAATTCGGTTCCACCAGGCGGCCTGCGTATATCCCTGGGAGTTCAACACATCGTTCATGCCCGAAACGGCCAGCGCGACAACGGGGGTGGGCTGCGCCGCGGCAGGTACCAGGACCGCGGACCACAGATCGGTCTGCAATTGAGCCGTGCGGATATCGATCTGCCGCAGTTGTTGCTCGTCGCGGACCGTATAGAACAAGACACGCTGATCGACATAGTTCTTGAGTAGCGCGCGCACTTTCACCGCGTCGGCCGCAGGCAGCAGGTCGGCCCGGACGTATTCTGTGCCGATCGCATTGGCCTCCGCCTCTTCGAGGTTCTTGCGCTGATCGTAGCGAGTGGTAGCCATTGAAAAGCTGAATCCGATGATGAGGCCGAGGAGCGTCAGGGTAGCGGCCAGGATCACGTTGAAGTCGTCATGCGCGTCCTGTTCCAGCTTTCGCCATCTCTTGAGAACGCCTGCGCCGAGCTGAGATGAGAGCCACAGCACGACGAACGAGACCGCAAGAACGAGGAAGGGGGAGTCAGTGATGCTATTCATGCGCTATCGCTCCTGTGGCGGCACGCGGGGAAGGGCTCACCGCGGCTCGTGCCACTTCCTTACGTTGTCTTATCAACTCGCTACGATGAATGGTATTGCTTCGAGCGGCTTTGCGCGATGACGCCGCCTAGGAATGTAGCGGTTGCAACCCTACCCTACAACAGCCACTCGATCGGCGGGATCGAAAGGAATTTGTGGACCGACCTGCTTGACGTCGTCCAGACTTCAGAATCTGCATACCAATGCAGCGAGTGTACATCGCCCCGACTTAGCGCGGGTTGAGTCGGCACGGGTGCGCTTCGTGCCGGCCGCCGCGCTACGCTATACTGGTTTACCTTGTCCGACGAATGAGACAAGGATATCGGCCTGCGTCAACTGCGCACGGTCGACGATGAGAATGGGAGCAGTCCTTACAAACCCACGGGCGTACGCCCAACGAGGAGACATCTGAATGAAGTCGAAGACAAGCTTCGAGCACGCCGCACGCACTGTGTTGCGAACGAGTGCTGTGTGGATAGGCTGCGCGCTCGGCATGTGTGGCGCCGCACACGCGGTTGATTGCAGCAGCCTGCTATCGGTCACCTCCGATTCATCAACGATGACGGCGGCCGACTCGATCACCCCACCCGCCACGATTTCCGGGGTTGCAGTAACGGTGCCGCTCTGCCGCGTTCAGGGGACGGCGACGCCGACTTCAGACTCCCAGATCAAGTTCGAAGTTTGGTTGCCGGCGACGGTCGGCGCGTGGACCGGCCGCATGAAGGTCAACGGAACGGGCGGGTATGCGGGTGCGACGCCTTACGCACGGCTCGCCCAGGACGTTGGCGACGGCTTTGTCAGTGCGGGCAGCAACATGGGCCATGACGGAGGTGAATCGGCGACCTGGACGCTCGGCCACCCCGAGAAGGTCAAGGACTGGGGCTTGCGCGCGCACTTCTATGTCGCTACCGCGGCCAAGACACTTGCCAACGCCTTCTACGGGCAACCCGTCGCCCATTCGTATTTCGAAGGCTGCTCCAACGGGGGGCGCCAGGCGTTGATGATGGCGCAAAACTATCCGACGCTGTTCGATGGCATCGTTGCCGGCGCGCCATCGAATTTCTATCCTGATGTGCTGATGTGGCTGCTGTGGTCGGGCGTGCACCAGACGCCGGTATTCGGGCAGCCGGCGGTCGTGAGCCCGGCGAAGCGCACGGCGATCACGCAGCGTGTCCTTCAGGCCTGCGACGCCATCGATGGCCTGGTGGATGGGCAGATCACCAACCCACGGGCGTGCGTGTTCAACATCGACTCGATGGGTCCTGCCGGCGATAGCACGCTGACCGCCGCAGAACTGGCGGTCGTCAAGGCGATGTACGCCGGTACCACGAGCGAAACGGGGCAACAGCGCTACACGGGTGCCAAGTTCGGCTCGGAGGCAGACTTCGATCCGAATTTCGCGGACAACGGTGGTTACGGGCCCTTCATCGGCCACTATGTGTACGGCGTGTTGAGCCCGCCGTACGACTGGCGTCGCGACATCAATTTCTCGACGGTCTACGACCAGGCCAAAGCAGCGTTGAGTCCCATCACGGCCTCTCCGAGTCCTGACCTGACGGCATTCAAGAATCGCGGCGGGAAGCTGATCCAGTTCGCCGGTTGGAACGACTCCGTCGTGCCGCCCGATGGTTCGGTGAACTACTACCATTCGCTGGCGCTGTTCGAGAAGCTGCACACTCTGCCGAGCACGACGGTCGATGCGCTGGTGAACAACCTGTCGCCGCAGGACGTTGCGGTCACCGCACAATTCCTGGGTGACCGGGTGCGGCAATACCATCGGCTGTTCATGCTGCCCGCTACGGCCCATTGCGGCGGAAGCACCGGCCCCAACTCGATCGGCGGCGGTATGCCGGAACCGCCGGCGGTCTTTCGCGATGCGGACCATCACGTCGTGAGCGCCGTGATCAAGTGGGTTGAACAAGGTGTCGCACCCGACAAGATCATCGCGACCAAATTCAGCGGCAGTACGCTCACGCTGTCACGGCCGCTGTGCCCCTACCCGGCGCAAGCGGTCTACAACGGGTCCGGTGACGTCAGCGTGGCGTCCAACTTCGCCTGCGTGCAACAAACCGAGTCGGCGGGCAGCATCGGGCCAGGCGACATCATCGAGATCAAGAACTCGCTAACGCAGCGCGCGCTCGAGCTGCCCAATCGGTAGCAACTCAAACGCTGTTCAGAAGAAATCATCCTGTCGACGCGGCGGCGCTCACAAGGCACGTACGCCTGCGTCGACAGGTGATTGTCAGTGAGCAGCGTAGCTACTTCGTAACTGTCGTCTGCCTTTGGCTGTTGGCTTCGAGCTGCCGCACCGCCCGACGCTGCGTTACGCAGTGCACCCTACCAAGGCGACCCGTTCAAATGCGGCACACGCGCCGATTGTTCCGGGAGACCGCCGGCCATCAGCATTAATGCCATAACCAGAAGGCCGGCGCACCCGCCAACCACGAATGCTGCGATTGCCCACCATATTGAAAGCATTTGGTTACCCCGCTTCTCTTGTTCTCATGCCGGAAGAACGCATAGCCCCGACGCAACCGAGACTAGGCCATGAAGCGCTCGAGCGGAATCGGCGCGGCTCTGAAAAGAATGTAGGAGAAACGCCGTGACAACGTGGGAAAGAAGCTGCGTAGGCACTCGTCGCGCAAAAATCGACTACACGCGACGTAGGTTTCCTCTGACAAGCTTTAACCCCGCATATCTGCGGGTGCGGCAATTTGCGCCAGGCCCGCGATTAGCGCTCTTGGCAATATCGATATCACCGCCCCATTTGTACCGTGTTCGAATCGATAAGGTCTGGCACGAGCTATAGCTTGAAACCAACGGAAGACCGGAGCAGCATGACTGTTCTTCGCCCGCAAGATGGGGATCGAAGGCGCCATATCGGGGGAGTGCATTAGCGTGAGGAACCATTTTGTGCCAGATTCCCGGCACGAAATGGAAATGGCGAAGCAAGGCACGACCGCGCTGGGTTGATCGGCGTCAAAAACGTCGATCAACGATCCTATCGCCGCAGAAGCTGACAACAATGCGCCGGCGAAGCGCCTGTCTGTGCTCGATTGACCGGGTCGGATTCGAAGGCATTGCATTTTCGTTTCCGCACGAGCGCGATCGACCCGCGATTGCAAGGATGCATATATCTTATCGACTGGAGGAGGACTGAAATGACAAGGCGATCGATCTTCGGAGCCGCGATAGCCGCGGCGCTGTTACTGAGCGGCTGCGACGGCGGTAATGGCAGTGGTAATAGTTTGAATACCAGCCCCAAAGGCCTGATCATGGTTCCTAACGTTGTCTCGGGCACGAACTTTTCTTTTGACATCAGCGACGTCGATAGCGCCAGGGGCCGGATGTACTTCACCGATCGGAACAACAAGTCGGTCGACGTGATCGACATCAAGACCAACACTTTCCTCAAGCGAATCACGGGAGGGTTCGCGGGTTGTGACACAGGGCCGACGTGCAATGGTGCAACCAACGACAAGTCGGGACCGGACGGCCTGAATGTGATTCCGGGGACGACCTTGATCTATGTCGGTGATGTCAATTCGGTGAAGATCATCGACACCCAAACCGACACGGTGGTGAACACGATTGCCATCGGCGGCGCTTCGGGCTTGCGGGCCGACGAAGGCTGCTACGATCCGGACCACAAGATCTTCATGATCTCGAGTCCGGGGGAGACTCCTCCATTCGCCACCTTCATCGACACCACGACCCAGAAGATCATCGCGACGCTGTTGTTCACCGATCCCGGCACCGGTGCCGGCGGCCGCAAGTCGGACGGTCTCGAGGCATGCGTTTACGATCACGGGACCGCGAGCTTCCTGGTCAATAACGACGGCACGACCGCCAATCCGAACGGAGAAGTCGACGTCATTCCGGCCGCGGCCATTCTCGTCGGCACTCCCGCTGCTCCGGTGACACTGACCATTCCAGCGGTCGCGGCCGGAAATGGCTTCAAGGCGTTTCCGCTGGGCAACTGCGACCCGACCGGGATCGACCTGGGGCCGGGCACTGACTTCGTCGTCGAATGCCGGCAGGGGACGGCAGGGGTGCGGCTTACGACTCAGATCCTCAATCGGACCAACGGCGCAGTTCTCGCGACGATCAACTTCGGCGGTGGCGATCAGATCGTCTACGATCCGTCGCTGAATCGATACTATGTTGGCGCCAGCCGCTGGACCGCGAGTGGGCTTTCGGCCGGGCCCGCAGGGTGTACTGCCGCGTCGCCTTGCACGCCGGTGCTTGGGATCATCGATGCCGTGAGTCGGACGCTGATCGCAAATCCGCAGACGGGCAACAATGCACACTCGGTCACGGTCGACGCTACCACGCATCAGGTCTACATGCCGTATTCGTCCGCTGCCGCGCCGGCGGGCTGCTCGACGTGCAGCAATGTGCCGGACGGTGGCGTGCTGGTATTCCAGCAGTGACGGCAGCGACGCACGTCTGCCAGCGCTCTCGAAATTTAGGGAACGGCCGAGAAGCGTCAGATAGAGTCGGCCGTAAGGGCCGCTAGTCAGATACGATCGTCGTCCGGCATCCGCCCGTGTGCCGGACGACTTTCCCGACTCGCGCCGTCGCTGCGGGCGGCTTCCTCTTCTCGAAGGTCAATAGATCCAAGAGTCCTGCCGCCCTCCAAGGATCGAGGAAGCGAAGAAACGTTTCGATGATCATCGTCCATCACTTGAACAACTCGCGCTCGCAGCGTGTGCTATGGCTGCTCGAAGAGCTTGGCTTGGAGTATGAGATCAGGCGTTACCAGCGCGATCCGAAGACGATGCTGGCGCCGGCATCGCTGCGTGCCGTGCATCCACTCGGCAAATCGCCGGTCATCACCGACGGAGCGCTGACGTTGGCGGAGTCCGGAGCCATCTTGGAATACCTGGTCGAGCGGTATGGCGGCGGGCGGCTCGCACCGCCGATCGGTACACCGGAGCGGCTGCGCTACACCTATTGGCTGCATTACGCGGAAGGTTCGGCCATGCCCCCGCTTTTGCTGAAGCTGGTCTTCGATCGCATCGAGAAGGCGCCGATGCCTTTCTTTGCGAGGCCTATCGCCCGGGCCATTGCCAGCCGCGCCAAGAGCTCCTTCATCTCGCCGCAGATTGCGCAGCATCTAAGCTATCTGGAAACCGAGCTCGCCAAGCATCGATGGTTTGCCGGAAACGAGTTCACCGCGGCAGATATCCAGATGAGCTTTCCGCTCGAGGCCGCCGCGGCCCGCGCCGGCCTGGATGCGAGCCGGCCGAAACTGGCGGCCTTTCTCGATCGCGTCCGTGCGCGTCCTGCTTACCAGCGTGCGCTCGAGCGTGGCGGCGAGTTCACGGTCCTGAGTTGAGCGGCTGCTATCCGGGACTTTGATATTCCGCGGATGCCGCGGTCCTCGCCTGGTGCGACGCGCGCCTGTGCTTGGCGTACACCCAGGTGAATTCAGCGCCGAAAAGGAATATCTGCGCCGAATAGTAAAGCCACAGCAACAGCACGAGCACCGATCCCGCCGCGGCATATGCCGATGCGGTCGCGCTGCGTCCGAGATAGACGCCGATGGCGAGCCGTCCGAGATTGAACAGCACCGCAGTGGTCAGCGCACCGATCCATACCTCGTACCAGGCAATCCTTACGTTCGGCAGCCACTTGTAGAGCATGCCGAAGAGGACGGTGAAAATCACCACCGATAGCCCGAAATCGGCGATGAACAAGCCGGTCGCGCCAAACGCCGAAGAGTCCCAGCGCGCGTTCAAGGCCGCGATCGCACTGCCGGCGACGAGCGAAACGATCAACAGAAAGCCGATGCCGAGGATCATGCCGAACGAGAGCAAGTGCGATCGCACCAGCGACACCAAGCCGTTTCCCTTCCTTGCCGGCGCTTCCCAGATCCGGTCGAGATCATCTTCGAGCTCGACCAGAACCGTGGTTGCACCAACCAGCAGCAATATCACGCCGATGGCGGTGGCGACACCGCCGGTTTCAGCGGCCGCTGCGGCCTTGAGCAAGCCTCCGACGGCGTCGGCGCCCACCGGGCCGATAAGACCCGCGAATTGATTGACTACAGCTTTTCGCGCCTCATCGGCTCCATAGACGAAGCCGGCGATAGCGATCACGATCAGGAGCAGCGGAGCGAGCGAAAACGCGCTGTAGAACGCCAGCGCCGCACCCATGCTGGCGGCGCCGTCCTTGATCCACGCCAGTGCGGCCTGCTTGAGCAGCGACACATACAGCCACAAGGGAATGAGGACTTTACCCATCCGTGTGGGACTTGGCACGTCGGAATTCGTTCATGGCGCGTCGGCGTGGCGTACTCGGGCCGATGGTACATTGCGGCGTGCCGATGATGGCCTGATTTTTCACGGGCGACGCGAAACGCTAGCGATGGTGGTGGGCGCGCCGCTCGTCGTCGATCGGCGAGCGAAAGCGGACCTCTGCGCTGACCGTGATTTCTTGCACTGTGCCGTCGTCGTCCCGCAGGGTCAATGTGATATTGATCCGGTCGCCGATTTTCAGCGCCCGGGTGAGCCCGCTCAGCGTAAGGTGATCGTGGCCGGGCGCCAGGGCAATTTCGGATCTGGCGGGTAGCACCAGGCCGGCGGGCGCGGTAGAGTTCGCGGAACGGAGCGATACGCGCTGCGCGTCCTCCGACCGCGCGGCCAAAAGCGTTGCGCCGCCGGTGCTGGTCAGGTTCATATAGGCCTGCGTGGTCTGTGCCTTGCCAGCCGGACGCACCCAAGGCTGGTTGACGATAAACATCGCGCTCGCATCGGACGCCAGCAGCGCGAAGGCAACCGCGCCCGCGAGCGCCGGAAGACGGGCGAGAAGGCGGGGAGGAAGACGATACCGGGGCGGAGCGAAAGTCATTGCGCGTCGCGGAATGCGAACAGACAAAGATTAACGCTATTCCTGGCCCGCGACGACGGAATAATGACCGGGCTGCACTGTTGGCAAAAGGGACTATGGGCAGCCGCGGAGTTTGCGCTTCGACGCCCGCGAATTTTTGGAGGAGACTATCGTGCGGCATCTTTTCAAATACTTACTGGCACCTGCGCTGGCATTGTGGGCCGCCTCCGCGGTGGCGGAATTTCACACCTTCAAGATCGAGGAGATCTTTTCCAACGCTGACGGCACGGTTCAGTACGTCGTGATGCATGAGTCGGCGGGAATGGGCGAAGAAAACTTCTGGATGGGAAACACGTTCACCAGCACCCACCTCGGAACGACCCAGACATACATCTTCCGGACCGATCTGCCGGGTGTGATGTGCGGCTACTACGGCTGCGGCGGAGGCGGCACCGCCAATAAGCGGGTGCTGATCGCGACACAAGGGTTTGCAGATCTGCATGTGATCACCCCTGACTTCGTGGTGCCCAACGGATTTCTCCCCATCGGCGGTGCAACCCTTAACTACGCCGGCGTCGATTTCGTGACCTACGGGCCATTGCCGACCGATGGCAGGACCGCTCTCAATCGCGATAACGCGATGATTCCCAACGTCGCCACGAATTTCGCCGGTGCGTCGGCGTCGGTGACGGCATCCGTGGTGGACCTCAATCAGCACGGCTTGACCGGTTCCTGGTACGAGGCGGCGACCGGCGGGCAGGGGCTCGAAGTCGAGATCTTTCCCGATCGGTCGCCGGGAACGGGCTTGGCCCAGCTCAGCTGGTTCACCTACGATAGCGTCATCGGCGGGGCGGATCACCAGCGCTGGTACACGCTCAGCGGCCCGGTCGTGAGCGGACAGCCCAACGCTGCGCTGACGATCCTTCAGAACACCGGCGGTAACTTCAATGCTCCGCCCATCACTAACGCGCAGGTGGTCGGTACCGCGACGTTGAGCTTCGACACGTGCACCAGCGGTCAATTGTCGTACAGTTTCAGTGACGGTACGGGCCGCACGGGAAGCATACCGTTGACGCGTTTGACCCAGAACGTGACCTGCTCTACCACAAGCGCCCGTCCGACCAACGCGGACTTCGCCCTGTCGGGGAACTGGTACAACGCGGCAACCTCGGGCCAGGGATTCACCGTCGAAATAAACCCGAACTCCAGCACGGTATTCTCGGCCTGGTACGCGTATGCGACGAACGGCGCCGGCGCCGGGGCAGCCGGACAACGTTGGTACACGGCGCAACCGACCAGCGCCTTTGCGCCGGGCTCCCGGTCGATCCCCGTGCAGATCTTCGAAACCACCGGTGGGATGTTCGACACACCGACGCCTCCCGCCCAAAAAACCGTGGCAGTGGGAACCGGTACGCTGGCATTCCAGAGCTGCTCGAGCGCCACGTTCAGCTACAACTTCACCGGTGGAAGCAGCACTGGCCTGTCTGGAACCATCGCCTTGAGCCGCGTCGGCCCGCTGCCCCCCGGCTGTACGTCATGAGACCGACGCCAGGGCTTACGCCCCATCCGCGCGGCAGCCGCTAGCTCACGCATCACACGCGGTGACTCGAACCTGGCTCCAACCGAGCTTCGGGTTGCCAGCCGTTTTTTCGAATACCTTCGAGACGACCTTGCTGGCGCAAACCGTTCGCACAGCGCGTCACGAGATCAGCCGCGCATGGTGCGTGATACGATGGTCCGCAGATTTCGATGGGAGCGCGGGCGATGAATCGACTCGATTTCGATGGCCGTACCGCCGTCATTACCGGCGGTGCGGCAGGTATCGGACTCGCGATCGCGCAGCGGCTGGTGGCAAGTGGCGGCACGGTCAGCCTCTGGGATAAAGATCCGTCGGCGTTGAAGAGGGCGCAGTCGGTGCTGGGCAAGGCAACCGAAACCTGCGTCGTCGATGTTGCCGATGTCGCAAGCGTCGATGCCGCGGCCAAGGCGACGTCGAGCGCCATGGGTCGGATCGACGCGCTCGTATGCTCGGCCGGCGTGGCGGGGCTCAATGCCACGACCTGGCAGTATCCCGTCGCTGAATGGCAGCAAGTGATCGGCATCAATCTCAACGGGGTTTTCTACTGCAACCGCGCCATCGTGCCGATCATGCTCGAGCGGGATTATGGCCGCATCGTAAATATCGCCTCCATCGCCGGCAAAGAAGGCAATCCCAACGCCAGCGCATACAGCGCTTCCAAGGCGGGGGTCATCGGGCTGACCAAATCGATCGGCAAGGAGCTCGCCAAGACCGGCATTCGCGTCAACTGCGTCACGCCGGCGGCGGTCAGGACGGCGATCTTCGATCAGATAACACAGCAGCACATCGATTTCATGCTATCGAAGATTCCGCTCGGCCGGTTCGGAACCGTCGAGGAAATCGCGGCGATGGTGGCATGGCTGTGCACCGAGGATTGCTCGTTTTCGACCGGTGCCGTGTTCGACCTCTCGGGCGGCCGCGCGACATATTGATCCACGCTAGTGGCGTTCGCGGTCGCCGTCTCGCTCGCCACGCCGCTACCATTGAAGATTTCCTGGCAGGCACCGCAGACCTGTCGGTCGCAAGCCGGTACTCGGCGTGATGTGACGACCAACGGCAGTCCGCTTATTCTTTTCCTGCCAGCGCTGCCTTTCCCAAGAACTGTTTCGGTCCGCGTAGTCCCCTTCGCGCACGCTTGGCCTGCTGCCGATCGCGGACGCGAGCCGTGACGGTGGTGAAGGGATGGCATGTTAGTTGCAGCGGTCTGCCTATCTCATTGGTGGAGGAGAGCGGACAGAGCCCGGGGGTTCCCTTGACTGCCATCCACGCAGCATTCGCATCCGCGCAGCGGAAGCCAAGGCGGTGATGGGGGTTCTGGCTTCGAGTCCTGCGAGCCGCCTCAGAAACTCATGCGCAATACAGAAAGCTGGAAGCTCTGGCTCATCGTGGCGAGTACGTTTCTTCTCCTCGTCGCATACCAGTTTTGGGCTGTTCCCGAGACATACGTCGTTCAATATGGACGGGCCGTCGTCCTCAAGGGCGCGACTGTGGCGGCGTTCAGACAACTCATCGCCTTGCTGGTGCCGGTAGCGTTGGTTCTGGTGGCGGGGATGATCTTGGACCGCATGGCACCTCCGATACCGGACTGACACGACATCAGGTAATACCCCAGGCAGACGGGAACTCTGCCGCTGGCCCTGCGAACGGGCACACACAAGACATCATGGAGACACCTCGAGCATGATCTTGCCGATGTGTGCACTCGATTCCATCAAGCGGTGCGCTTCGGCAGCATCGGCGAGCGGAAACACCCGGTAGATCACCGGCCTGAGCTTCTTCGCTTCGAACAGTGGCCACACCTTGTCGCGCAGGCTCTGCGCAATCTGAGCCTTGCGCACGGAAGGGCTCGCGCGCAGCGTCGAGCCGGTGATCGTGAGGCGCTTCATCATGATCTGCCGCCAATCCATCGTGACCTTGCTTCCCTGCAGAAACGCAATAATGACCATGCGTCCCTCCAGCGCCAGGCACTTGATGTTCTTTTCAATGTAATCGCCGCCGACCATGTCCAGCACCACGTTCACGCCTTTCTTGCCGGTGATCGTGGCGACCTCGGCGACGAAATCCTGCTCGCGGTAATTGATGACGTGATCAGCGCCGATCTCGCGGCAGAAGAGTGCCTTTTCGGCGGTGCCGACGGTGGTGAATACCGTTGCGCCGAATGCGTTGGCCAACTGGATCGCGGCGAGTCCGATGCCGCCTGATCCGCCGTGGACGAGCACCGTCTCGCCGGCCGCCAGATGAACCCGATCGAAGAGATTGTTCCAGACCGTAAAATAATTCTCGGGAAGGCTCGCCGCTTCCAGCAACATTAGGCCTCGCGGCAACGGCAGGCAATACGCTCCCGGTGCCACGCAATATTCGGCGTAACCGCCGCCAGGCGTCAGCGCGCAGACCCTGTCGCCGACAGCCCACTCGGATTTTCCTTCGCCGACCGCGACGACAGTGCCGGCGACTTCGAGACCGATGATGGGTGAAGCGTCCGTGGGAGGCGGGTAGAGGCCCGCGCGCTGGATGCAGTCGGGACGGTTGACGCCGGCGTAGGCAACCTCGATCAGCACTTCTCCGCTCTTCGGCGCGGGCGTCGCCGTCTGGTCGAGCGTCAGGACATCGGGCGGCCCCGGCTCGCGGACGGTGACATAGCGCATGGTCGCGGGAATTGCGGCAGGCATACAAGGATTTCAAGCTTGATCGGGCGAATATTGTAGCGCAGCAGCCAGCTCGCTTCCGCGCGCATCGATCTGGGCTACACTGGCAGCCCGACATCGTTGCCTGAACTTCACGTGAAAAAGCTCATAGCGCTGCTCGTTGTCGTGCTGCTGATTGCAGGCGCGGGGTGGTTTGTCTTCGCCGCCGACTACAGCGACGGCTATCGCGTCGGTCAGGTGATCAAGCTCTCGCGCAGCGGCTACGTGTTCAAGACCTGGGAAGGGACGCTGGACTTCGGCTTCCTGCAGCAGGACCCGGCCGCCGGCGTCGCGACCCGTCTCTGGGATTTCAGCGTGCGCGATGACGACGAGCAGGTGCGCAAGGACATCGACGCCGCAATTTCGGCCAACCGGAAAGTCAAGCTGCACTATCGCGAGAAGTATTTCCGCTGGAGCTGGCTGGGCGATACCAAGCACTTCGTCGACAAGGTCGAGCTCGCTGGCTGAACCGCAGTACAGGCTTCAATAGACGACCTGCACGTTCTCGGGCGAAAACCGCTCGCGCAGGCTTTCGAGCAGGCGATCGTCGAGATTGACCCGCCAGTCGCTGCCGAGCTCGATGTCCCCGCTGGACGATCGATTCTGATAGTTGACGATGATCGCAGCCGCTCCGCTCGCGCCGCTTCGGAACGGCGTCAACAGCTCCAGCAAGCGCTCGGCCGAGCTCGATCCGTTGCATCCGATCTTGAGCGAGCGGGCCCACTTGCGGCGCGCGCCGGCGAGATCGTGCAGCGACTCGGCGACAATCCGCATCGATTGAATCTGTCCGTCGTCACCGGTGCGCTGCATCACCTTGACTTCGGCGACCAGCAGCGCGTCCTCTCGCAGGATGTGCCGGCAGGCGTCGAAAGTCTCGTTGAAGATGGCGACCTCGCATTGATCCTTGCCGTCGTCGAGGATCACGAACGCCATCTTCCCGCGCCGCGACGTTTGCGTGCGCAGCTGCGCGACGACGCCGGCGATGCGTATGCTCGTCGGCGACGGCCGCAGCGCGCCTAAGGGCTGCTGAACGAGTTGCTTCAGCTCCATGGCGTAAGCGTGGTAAGGATGCCCTGAAAGATAAAAGCCCACGCTCGCCTTTTCCTGAACGAGGCGCTCGGTCTCCGTCCATTCGCGCGCCGAAATCAGTGCCGGCCCGGCAGCTCCTCCGTCGCCGCCGTGTTCCCCGAACAGCGATACTTGCGACGCGGCGCGGTCCGCGTGCTCGGCGTGGTCCAGCGCGGCGCCGACCGAGGCGAGCAGACTTGCCCGCCGCGACTCGACGCTGTCGAATGCGCCCGCGCGGATCAGCGCCTCGACCGCGCGCCGGTTGACGACGCGCTTGTCGACGCGGCGGCAGAAGTCGAACAGGTCGACGAACGGACCCTTGTCGCGCGCGGCGACGATCGCTTCGACGGCCGCGCGTCCCGTACCTTTGACGCCACCGAGACCATAGCGAATGCGCCGTTCATCGACCGGCTCGAAGCGATAGGAGGAAGCGTTGACGTCGGGCGGCAGCAACTCCAAGCCGAGCGCCAGCGCGTCGACGTAGAACTGACGGACCTTGTCGGTGTCATCCATCATCAGGGAGAGGTTCGCCGCCATGAATGCCGCGGGATGATGCGCCTTGAAGTACGCCGTCTGGTACGCGATCAGCGCGTAAGCCGCGGCGTGCGACTTGTTGAAGCCGTAGCCGGCGAATTTTTCCATGTGGTCGAACAACTGCGTCGCCTTGGCCGACGACAGACCGCGATCGATGGCGCCGGACACGAATCCCTGGCGGTGCTTGGCCATTTCGTCGGGGAGCTTCTTGCCCATCGCTCGGCGCAGCAGGTCGGCGGCGCCGAGCGTGTAGCCGCCGATAACCTGGGCGATCTGCATCACCTGCTCCTGATAGACCATCACCCCGTAGGTCGGTGAAAGAATCGGCTCCAGCCGGGCATCGTGATATTCGAACCGCTCCGCACCTTGTTTGCGGCGCACATAATCCGGGATCAGCTCCATCGGTCCCGGCCGGTAGAGCGCGACCAGCGCGACGACATCGTCGAAGCGCTTCGGTGGCGCCTGCAACAGAAGCTCGCGCATGCCGCGCGATTCGAACTGGAACACTCCCGTCGTATTTCCATTCTTGAAAATGTCGTACGCCGCCTTGTCGTCCAGCGGCAGCGTCTCCAGCGCCACCGTCGATGCGGGATCGAGCTTTATGATGTAGCGCAGCGTCCAGTCGAGAATGGTCAGCGTGGTCAGGCCGAGAAAGTCGAACTTGACGAGCCCCACGAGCTCGACGTCATCCTTGTCGAACTGCGACACCGGCGCGTCGGATCCTGCTTGCGTGTACAGGGGACAAAAGTCGGTGAGCTTGCCGGGAGCGATCAACACGCCGCCGGCATGCATGCCGACGTTCCGCGCGAGACCCTCGAGCTGCTCGGCGAGGCTTAGAAGCTCGCGCACTTCCTCCTCGGCGGTTTCGCGCTCGTTGATCAGCGGTTCCACGTCGCGCGCGTAGACGACGTTCGCCTGCGCCTCGGCGTCGCGCTGGCGGCGCTTGAGCGTGACCATCTTGCCCGGTTGAAACGGAATCAGCTTGGCGATGCCGTCGCAGAAGGTATAGGGCAGGTCGAGCACCCGGCCGACGTCGCGCACCACCGCTTTTGCCGCCATCGTGCCGAACGTCACGATCTGCGACACCGATTCGGCGCCGTACTTTTGCTTGACGTAGTCGATGACGCGATCGCGTCCGTCCTGGCAGAAGTCGATGTCGAAGTCCGGCATCGACACCCGCTCGGGATTCAGGAACCGCTCGAACAGCAGCGTGTAGCGCAGCGGATCGAGATCGGTGATGCCCAGGCTGTAGGCGACTAGCGAGCCGGCGCCGGATCCGCGTCCCGGGCCCACCGGAACGCCGTTGCGCTTCGCCCAATTGATGAAGTCGGCGACGATCAGGAAGTATCCGGCGTATCCCATCTGGATGATCGTCTTCACCTCGAACTCGAGGCGGGCGACGTATTCCGGCCGCATGCGCTCGCGCTCGGCGGCCTCTGCAAATGCGACGTTCAGGCGCCGCTCCAAACCAATGCTCGCCTCGCTGTTCAAATGCTGCTCCAGCGACACGCCTTCGGGCGTCGGAAACGCGGGCAGATAATTCTTGCCCAGCGGCAGCGTCAGATTGCAACGTTGGGCGATCGCCACGCTGTTCGCCAAAGCGCCCGGCAGATCGGCAAAACGCTGCGCCATTTCGTCCTGGGTCGTGAAGTATTGCTCCGGCGTGAAGCGTTTCGGCCGCCTCGGATCGGAAAGCACGTAACCCTCGGCGATGCACACGCGGGCTTCGTGCGCGCGGAACTCGGCACGGGTCGCAAACTGCACCGGATGGGTCGCGACCACAGGCAGCGAGCGCTCCGCCGCGAGCCGCACGGTGGCGGCGGTCAGGGCGTCGTCGTCGCTGCGACCGGCGCGCTGCACTTCGAGATAAAAACGATCGGGGAAAAGCTTCGCCCACGTGTCCGCCGCGGCGCGCGCCGCCACCGGGTTGCCCTGCGCGAGCGCGTGGCCGATCTCGCCGCCGGCGAATCCGGACAGCGCGATCAAGCCGTCCGTCCCCTCGGTGAACCAGGCGCGCTTCATTTCCGCACGGCCGCGATATTGGTTGGTGCGGTAGGCGCGAGTCAGCCAATCCGCAAGCTTGAGATAGCCCACGCGCGATTGGCACAGCAAGAGCAGACGATGAGGCGCATCGCGCTCGGCATCGTGAGTCACCCAGACGTCGCAGCCGACGATCGGCTTGATGCCCTTGGCGCGCGCGGCCTTGTAGAACTTGACCATGCCGAATACGTTGGAGAGATCGGTCAGGGCGAGCGCGGGCATGCGGTCGGCCGCCGCAGCGGCGACGGCTTCGTCGAGGCGCACCATCCCATCGACGATCGAATACTCGCTGTGCAGGCGCAGATGGAGGAAGTTGACGGAGCTGACGTGCCTGAGCGCGCTCATGAGGTACAATTTTACTCGCTTTGACTTTGCACTTTGGACTCCTTGCCGACAATCGGAATTCGTAGCCGGAGCCTCACGCTGGCGTTCGCAGCGATCGTCGTTGCAGCTTGCGCGACCGTGCCGCCAGCCGACATTGCGCCGGCCCCGACACCCGGCGCGCCGGGCGCGCCGGAGCAGCCGCCCAGGCCTCAGGCGCCTCCGACGACCAGCACCAACCCGGCGGCAAAAATCAATCTGCAGGGCTTTCCTCTGCCCTACCGTCAGGGTTACGCCGACGGCTGCGCCAGCACCGGCGACCTGGAACAGAAAGACGCGGCGCGGTTCAAGAGCGACGGCCAATATCGCACCGGTTGGTTCGACGGAAACGCGTTGTGCAAAAAGCGTTGAGAAAGCTCGTGGTCCAAGAGTGACGCCGTCCACTTCGCAGTCAGTCCCGATTCGAGGTCTTTCTTACCACGTCCGCATCTGGGGCAAACCGGCCGCGCCGAAGCTGTTCATGCTGCACGGCTGGATGGATGTCGGCGCATCGTTTCAGTTTCTGGTCGACGCACTCGAGCGCGATTGGTTCGTCATCGCACCCGACTGGCGCGGATTCGGCCGCAGCGAATGGTGTCCTGACGGCTACTGGTTCTTCGATTATCTCGCCGACCTTGAAGCGCTGCTCGATCATTACTCGCCTGGCGAGGCGGCTCGCCTTGTCGGCCACAGTCTCGGCGGCAACGTTGCCTGCCTCTTCGCCGGCATCCGGCCGGCGCGGATATCGCACGCGATTTCGCTCGATGGCTTCGGGATTCCCGCCGAACGCCCCGAAGTCGCGCCGGACAAGATCGCGAAATGGCTCGATGCGTTGCGCGATCCGCCATCGTTCGCGCCGTATCCCAATATTGCCGCGGTCGCCGACCGCTTGCAGAAAAACAATCCGCGTCTGCCGCGCGACAAGGCCGACTTTCTCGCCGCGCACTGGGCCGAGGTCCTGCCCGACGGCACCGCACGCCTCAGGTCGGACCCGCGTCACAAGCTTCCGTTCCCGCACGTCTATCGGATGGAGGAAGTGCTCGCGATCTGGAAGCGCGTCACTTCGCCCGTGCTCTGGATCGGCGCCCAGGATTCGTTCGTGCGCAAGTGGCTCGCCGGTGTTCAGGACGAGCGCAAGTCGGATGTCGAAGCGGAGTTGAGCCGGCGCGTCGCGGCGTTCTCGGATTGCAAGCTGCTCACCATCTCCGACGCCGGGCACATGCTGCATCACGATCAGCCGGTGGCTGTCGCTTCGGCGATCGAGGCGTTTTTCGGCCCCTGACCGTGCGACGCATCGTCGCCCGCGATCGAAGCGTTTCTCGGCGCGTGATCGTGCGACGCGTCGTCGCGGCCGAATGAATGCTTGGTGCGCGGTATATAATTCGTCGCTCTGTTTTCGCGCAGTACCGATCATCCAGTGGTTTCCCAAGAACTCTCCAAACTCAGCATCGACCGCAGCATCGCGCCGGTGCGTAGCCGCCGGCGTCGCAGATGGCTGTGGCTCGGCGGGATCATACTGCTGGCGATCGCCGGCGGGACCTGGTTTGCTTTTCAGCCGCGCACGATCACCGTGCAGACGACTCCCATCGTCACCACCTATCCGTCGCAGCAGTTCGTGGTCATCAATTCAACCGGCTACGTCGTGGCGCAGCGCAAGGCGGCGATCTCGTCCAAGGCGTCAGGACGCCTGGAATGGCTGGGCGTCGCGGAAGGCTCGCGAGTCAAGGCCGGCGACATCATCGCTCGCCTCGACAAGAGCGATGTCCAGGCCCAGGTCGAGGGTGCGCGTGCCAACGTCCAGGTCGCGCGCGCCACGCTGGAACAAGCGCACGCGGAGGATCGCGACGCGTCGTCGTCGCTCAAGCGAACGCGCGATCTGATCGCGCAAAAGTTCGTCTCCGAATCGGCGCTCGATCAGGCCAAGGCGCGCGCCGATCGCGCGGTCGCCGGCATCGCGAGCGCCAAGGCGGCGCTTGCTGCGGCCGAGGCCAACGCGCGCAACTCGCAGGTCGCCGTCGACTACACCGTGATCCGCGCTCCGTTCGACGGCATCATCCTGTCCAAGAGTGCCAACGTCGGCGACCTGGTGACGCCGTTCTCGTCGGCTGCCGACTCGAAGGGCGCGGTGGTCAGCATGGCCGACATGAGCACGCTCGAAGTGGAAGCCGACGTTTCCGAATCGAGCCTGTCGAAAGTCAGCGTCGGCCAGCCGTGCGAGATCATGCTCGATGCCCTGCCTGACGTGCGCTTTCGCGGCACGGTATCGCGCATCGTGCCGACCGTGGACCGGGCGAAGGCGACGGTGATGACCAAGGTACGCTTCGATGCGATCGATTCGCGCGTGCTGCCGGAAATGAGCGCCAAGGTCTCTTTCCTGTCGCAGCCCGTGACCGCAGAGCAGCAGAAGCCGCTGATCGCCGTGCATCCGGACGCGCTCGCGCCGCGCGATGGCAGGACCGTGGTGTTCGTCGTGCGCGACGGGAAAGCAGCCGAGGTGACGGTCACGCCGGGACGAAAGATCGGCGAGCTGACTGCGATCACCGGCGAGGTCAAGACCGGCGAGAAAGCTGTGTTGAAGCCTGCTTCCGACTTGAGCGCAGGCATGCAAGTCAAGGCGGCTGGAAAGTGACGCATCCGTCCAAGAGCAAGACGCGAAGCGTCGCAGCGATTGGCAACGGATGCGTTATCCCCGCCCCCGATTCAAGCACTCGAGGGCAGGCTTCAACGGGGATCCAGCGTCGTTCGAATCATTGCGATCATGCCACGAACGCCGCTGGGTTCCCGCTTGCGCGGGAACGACGACTGTGTAATTCGCACGGCGCAACGCTGAGGATTTTCCGATCGCCACGCCACTGCATGCAACCGTAAACACGCCGGCGGCGCCGACACTGGTCGAGATCCGCGAGCTTTCGAAGTCCTACCGGCGCGGCGAGCAGATCATTCCGGTTCTGGTCGACATCAATCTGGACATCGCGCTCGGCGATTATGTCGCGCTGATGGGGCCTTCCGGTTCGGGCAAGACGACGCTCTTGAATCTGATTGCGGGAATCGACAAGCCGTCGAGCGGGACGATCAAGGTTGGCGGCGTCGACATCGCGCGCCTGTCCGAGAGCGACCTCGCGGCGTGGCGCGCGTCGCATGTCGGATTCATCTTCCAGTTCTACAATCTCATGCCGGTGCTCACGGCGTTCGAAAACATCGAGCTGCCGCTTTTGCTTTCGAATCTTTCGCGTCGTGAGCGGCGCGAGCGCGTCGGCATCGCCTTGTCACTCGTCGGTCTCGAGGATCGCGCGGACCATCGGCCTAACGAGCTCTCCGGCGGGCAGCAGCAGCGCGTTGCGATTGCGCGTGCGCTGATTACCGATCCGACGCTGATCGTCGCCGACGAGCCGACGGGCGACCTCGACCGGACAACCGGCGAGGAAATATTATCGTTGATCGATCAGCTCAATCGCGAGCTGGGCAAGACCATCCTGATCGTGACCCACGATCCTAAATCGGCGGAAAAGGCGCGGCGCCTGATCCACCTCGAGAAAGGCGTGCTGGCGAATTAGCGGCGCGGCTTCGGGTTGCGCATCAGATCATCATCGAGCGCCTTGTCGATTGCGGCTTGCGCCGGATCGGCCGGGCTGATGTGCAGGTCGCGCTCGGCGTCCGCGATCGCCTTGAGGATCGAATCGGTGCCGATGTCGACGGCGCTTTCGCTGGCGAGCGTCGCCCATGCCTTCCTGATCACGTGCTCATCGATCCCATCTGGCCCCGCCTCAGGCAGTTGGAGAAGCGTGTCCAGACTCGCATCCTCGGTCGGGTCTTCGATTGCGGACGGGTAAGCGATCCGCTGCAGGGATTTCGGTGCCACTTCGCTCATGACACCGAAGTCGGCAAAGGTGTCTGCGGCGGCGCTTGCATGCATCAATGATTTCGAGAAGTTGTCTACCGTCGACGCGCTCCACGCGGGGGCGACGACACTGCGGCGCTTGACGAGCGCGGTCAGCGCGATGGCACCGATGCTGAGCAGCACTGCGCCATACGGCCAGGTCTGCGTCCACAACGTCGCCTCCGGGGCTTGGTCACGCGTGCGGAGCAGCGCGATTGGACGCGAAGCAGTAAGCCCATTCGTATTCGAGCCCTCAACTGACGCATGAGAGAACGACGCGGCTGCGGCTTCGGGAATGAATCCGCTGCTCGGCTGCATCGTGGTCAGGGCCACAGTGGTCAGGGTCGCAGGTTGGCGTGACGGCTCCGCCAGCGCAACTATCGCGGCGGCCGGAGCTGTTTTTTGCGTTTTCGCGACCGCGACAGGCCAAGGCGGGTCGATGGGCTTGAAAGTGGTCGGCGCGGGAACGGAAGCGGGAGCCGCAGAGGGTTCGGACCAAGCCACGACCTGTTGCGCTCGACGCGGGGCCGCCGCAGGACGCGCAGCGCCAATGTAATGCTTGAATTCGTCGACATCGGCCGAGGCCACCATCGCGTTCGACTCGTTTTCCTGCGGATCGAGCAGCAATACGTAGTCGCGGCGCGTGGTATCGCCGCATCCAGCCTGCACCGACAATCGCAGCGCCGGTTCGTCTACGGGACGCGGCGTGGTCACGATCAATCGCGTATTGGCCGCGTTCCGTTCAACACTGACCCTGCCCGTCAGTAATTGCGGAGCACCGGGTGCCGGGTCACGGACAAGCTTCAGACAGGAGGTGTTGAGTATCTCGCCATCGCTGCGTGCGACGGGGATCACCACCCGCAGCGGCTGTCCAAGTGACGACTGCAGCGCGATGTTGCCCAGCGCCACGGCCGAGACGAGCCCGGGTTGGAAAAGGGCGCCTGCCAGCGCAGCACAGGCGAAACTCGAAATTCGGTGGTTCAGAGCGAAGTGTCGCAAGGCGATCCCTCGGTCGGTGGGGCAGCAAATGCCGTCCTCGGGCACCCGTGTCTGATTCGACCAGGGCGTCCAAGCGGCTCCAAGCCCTATACGAGCAAGTTCCATGCCGCAGCTTCGAAAAGGCTTCGCGCGAGGCATGCCGGGTGCGGTAAGCTTCGCGCTTCTGGCCGACCCGCGTCGTCTGCTGCTTCGTGTATCTGCTCCGCCTGATTCTCAAGAATTCGCTGCGGCACAAGCTGCGCACGATCCTGACCGTCGTCGGCATCGTCGTCGCCATCACCGCGTTCGGCCTGCTGCGCACCATCGTCGACGCCTGGTACGCAGGCGCCAACGCAAGCTCGAGCGCCCGGCTGGTGACACGCAATTCGATCTCTCTCACTTTTTCGCTGCCGCTCAATTATGCGCAGCGCATCCGGCAGGTCGATGGTGTAACCGGCGTTTCCTGGGCCAACTGGTTCGGCGGCGTCTACATCACCGAGCGCAATTTCTTTCCCCAGTTCGCGATCGACGCACCCACCTATCTCGATGCCTATCCGGAGTACGTGCTGTCGCCGGAAGAGAGGAAGGCGTTTCTTGTCGATCGTCAGGGTTGCATCGTCGGACGAAAGCTCGCGGACAAGTACGGCTGGAAGGTCGGCGATCAGATTCCGCTGCGCGGGACCATCTTCTCCGGCACCTGGACGTTCAATCTGCGCGGCATTTACGACGGGGCGGACAAGGGTACCGATCAGTCGACCATGTTCTTTCACTGGTCGCTGCTTAACGAGACCATCAAGAAGCGCCTCCCGCGCAGGGGCGATCAGACCGGCGTGTTCATCGTGCAGCTCAAGGATCCCGACCAGGCGGCGCCTGTTTCGGCGGCCATCGATGCGGTGTTCAAGAACTCGCTGGCCGAGACGCTGACCGAGACCGAGAAGGCGTTCCAGCTCGGATTCGTCGCCATGACCGAGGCGATCCTGCTCGCGATCCAGGCGGTGTCGTTCGTGGTCATCGTTATCATCATGGCGGTGATGGCCAATACCATGGCGATGACCGCGCGCGAGCGTGGATCCGAGTACGCGACCATGAAGGCGCTGGGCTTCGGCGGCGGCTACGTCGCGCTGCTGATTCTCGGCGAATCGCTGGCTATCGCGCTCGCGGGAGGCGCGATCGGCGTGCTGCTCACGTTCCCGCTTGCGCATGTGTTCGCCGATGCGATGGGCTCGCTGTTTCCGATCTTCCTGATCAGTGACGAGACGCTGGCGATGCAGCTCGGCGCGGCGCTCATCGTCGGTCTCGTTGCCGCGGCGCTGCCGGCATGGCGCGCTGCGAATATCCGCATCGTCGATGGGCTGCGCGCGGTCGGTTAGCACTTGTGACGATGCGAGTTCCCTTTCTCTACATCGTGCGCAATCTCGCCGCCCGGCGGCTGACCACCATTCTGACTGCGGGCGGCATGGCGCTGGTGGTGTATGTGTTCGCGACGGTGCTGATGCTCGCCGCCGGCCTCGAAGCGACACTGGTAGCCACGGGCCAGCACGACAACGTGATCGTCATCCGCCGCGGATCGCAGACCGAAGTGCAAAGCGGCGTCGACCGCAGGCAGGCTGCGATCGTCGAAAGCCTGCCCGAAGTCGCCATCGGCCAGGACGGCATGCCGCTCGTGTCCAAGGAGCCGGTGGTGCTGATCAACCTGCCCAAGCGCGAAACGGCCAAGCCGTCGAACGTCGTCATTCGCGGCGTTACACCGGCCGGGCTCGTGCTCCGGCCGCAGGTGCACATGATCGAAGGCCGGATGTTCCGCGGCGGCACGTCGGAGATTATCGCCGGGCGGTCGATCGCCAGCGGGTTTCAGGGTGCGGGCCTGGGCGAAACGCTTCACTTCGCGCAGCGCGACTGGCTGGTCGTGGGTGTGTTCGACGCCGGCCGCACCGGCTTCGATTCGGAGATCTGGGGCGACGCCGAGCAGATGCTGCAGGCGTTCAGGCGCACCGGATTTTCGGCGGTCATCTTCAAGCTCGTTGACAGCGACCTCTTCGACGAGGTCAAAAGCACCATCGAGTCCGACCCGCGATTGACGCTCGATGCCAAGCGCGAGACGCGCTTCTACGCCGATCAGTCGGAGGCGCTGTCGAAGTTCATCAGCTACCTGGGCACCACCATCTCGGTCATTTTTTCCATCGGCGCCATCATCGGGGCGATGATCACCATGTACGCGAGCGTGGCGAGCCGAACGAGCGAAATCGGCACGCTGCGCGCGCTGGGTTTTTCGCGCGCGGCGATCCTGGTCGCGTTTCTGGGCGAGTCTTTGCTGCTGGGATTGATCGGCGGCGTGATCGGCGTGGTGTGCGCGTCGTTCATGCAGGCGATTTCGATCTCGACCATGAACTTCCAGACCTTCGCCGAGCTTGCGTTCCGCTTCGTGCTGACCCCGGGCATCGTCCTTGCCGCTTTGCTGTTCGCGCTCGGCATGGGCTTCGTCGGCGGATTTCTGCCGGCGGCGCGCGCGGCGCGGCTGAAGATCGTCGATGCGCTGCGTGCCGCGTGAGCACGCGCATTTCCCGCATCTCCATGGAGCAGCTCCGCAATTACGCGGTTGCTCGCACGCTTTTCTCTCCTCGCGACCTCGAGGCTGCGGTACGGACGCTCGGCTTCGTGCAGCTCGACCCGATCCGCGCGCCGGCCCGCGCGCAGGATCTGATCCTGCGGCATCGGGTCAGCGGCTATCGCGCCGGCGATCTCGAGAAACATTATCCATCGCTGCCGCTGGTCGAGGAGCAGTTGCACGTCTACGGTGTCCTGCCACGCGATTCACTTCGCTTGCTGCACCCGCGGCCGGTCCGCGACCCGTGGCACGTCGAGCGCGAGCATCCGCGGCTGGCGAAGCGCATTCTCGCTTACGTTGGCAGGCACGGCCCGACTCATCCGCGCGAGCTGCAAAAGGCGCTCGGCGTGGCGCGCGTAGTCAACGGCTGGGGCGGCGAATCGATCGCGACTACGCGCATGCTCGAAGTCCTGCACTATCGCGGCCGACTGCGCATCGCGCGACGCGACAAGGGCGTCAAAGTCTACGAGCTTCCTCACGCGCTGCCCAAACCCCTTGCGGCCGCGGAGCGCACGGCGAAGCTGCTCGACCTCGTGCTGCACCTCTACGCGCCGCTGCCCGAGCGCAGCTTGCGCGAGCTTGCCGCAATCGTGACCAGGACGTCTCTGCCTGGCGCCAACGCCGCAAAGGCGGTCGCACGGCTGATCGAAGGCGACCGCATCCGGCGCGCGATCGTCGACGGAGTGATGTATGTGTGGCCTGCCGGCGAGGAGTTACAGGTCGAAGCACACGACAATGTTCGCCTTCTCGCGCCGTTCGACCCGATCGTCTGGGATCGCCGCCGCTTCGAGCTTTTCTGGGGCTGGGCATATCGTTTCGAGGCGTACACGCCGCCGGCAAGGCGGCGGCTTGGCTATTACGCGCTGCCGCTCTTATGGCGCGACGCCGTCGTCGGCTGGGCCAACGCCGCGATCGCCGGCGCTGCACTCGTGGTCGAAACCGGTTTTACCGCCAAGCGTCCGCGCGACGCTGCATTCCGTCGCGAGCTGGACGCCGAGATCCAGCGGATGAGCGCGTTTCTCGGTGTGCCGGTCGGCAAAGTCATGTCGCGCTGACAACACACTGATCACGAGCTAACGACGATTACGAAGGCACATAGCGCCCGAATTCCCAACTTCGTCATTCCCGCGGAAGCGGGAATCCATTGATCCTTTTCGACGGTCGCAAAATGGATCCCCGCCTCCGCGGGGATGACGAGCGCTTTGGTAATCCTGAGTAACTACACACTGACCACAAATGCGATTGGGAACAACCGGACTCTTCATCATCTGTTCTGCGATCTGGGGCTCGACTTGGCTGGCGATCAAGTATCAGCTTGGGGTGGTCGCGCCGGAGCTCTCGGTCGCCTATCGCTTCGGGCTCGCCGCAATAGCGCTGTTCGCCTGGTGCGCGGCCACGCGAAGATCGCTGCGCTTTTCCGCGCGCGAGCACGGATATCTCGCTGCGCTGGGCGTCATGCTGTTTGGTTTGAACTACATCGGCGTGTATTGGGCCGAGCGCTTCGTGACTTCCGGCCTGGTCGCGGTGCTGTTTTCGACGATCGTGTTCATGAATCCGGCCGGAATGCGAGTTGTATTCGGCACGCCGCTTTCGGCACGCACTTTGATCGCCGCGACACTCGGTGTCGCGGGTGTCGCGCTGCTCTTTCTGCCGGAGCTCGACCAGGCCACGCACGGAGGCTCCGCGGGCTACGGTGTCGCGTTCGCGCTCGGCGCGACGGTGATCGCGTGCGGCGGCAATCTGATCGCGATACGCAATCACAACGCCGGAATCCCGACCTTTCCCAGCACGGCGTGGGGCATGGCCTATGGCGCAATTATCGCCGCGCTTGTCGCCGTCCTGCGAGCCGAGCCGTGGACATTCGATATCCATCCCGCGTATCTGCTTTCGCTGGCGTACCTGTCGGTATTCGGCAGCATCATTGCCTTCGGTGCTTATCTGACGCTGCTCAAGCGCGTGGGTGGCGGCCCGGCCGCATTCGTCGGTGTCGCCACGCCGGTGATCGCTCTTACTCTCTCCACCTTATTTGAAGGCTATCGCTGGACGTGGACCGCAGCCCTTGGCGTGGCCCTGGCAGTGGCGGGAAACTGGCTGGCGCTGCGCCCGGGACGCGGGGACGCGACGAAGTAACGTTGGCGCCCCGCGTGTGAATGCGTGTGCCCGTTCAAGCGATTCGTCCATCACCAGATATTTCCCGCACCGGGAGTGTAGCTTTGGCTGACAACGCTGTTGCTGATCAGCGTGTCGCACTGCACCACCCCACTGAACTTCGAAACGGTCGCGCTGACGCTCACCAGGCCCGCATTGACCTCGACTGCGCTCGCGTTGAGGATGACGTTCGAGGCCGCGTTCACGGTGATCCCATTCGTCTTGAGCTCCACTGAATTGCCGTTGCTGTCGGTG
>Ga0210402_10001022_pt1 | contig 29752 bp, 19 predicted proteins | sample IncBWC7MmetaG_FD_161055 | JGI IMG/M metagenome (GOLD analysis project Ga0210402, IMG submission 161055) | Forest soil microbial communities from Barre Woods Harvard Forest LTER site, Petersham, Massachusetts, United States - Inc-BW-C-7-M | ecosystem: Environmental > Terrestrial > Soil >...
AGGAGTTCTTGTTTCAGTCCCCTTCTCGTGGGGGATGGTGTTGCATCCGCTCCTCAACAGCCACATTCTACAACACTTGCAGGGCACCCGTTAAGAGCTTTCTTCGCGGATTGGGTTTCTGCATCGAACAGGCCCCAATCTGCGAATCTTGTCGTTACCACACATCCCCACAATAGTTTGCGTACTCGCATTCTTCGCACCGCTTCCTCTGTTCTGTTGGTGCCGGTAATAACCCTGCTGAAATCGCTTCGCGTATATCGTGTCCGGCCTGCCGAACTTCCCGCCGCAACCCTTCATCAATGGGAACCGGAAATACTGTTCCATCCGGAATCCGGTAGACGAACCCATGTTTCACAGGCTTACCGATCTCCGCTTCCACCAGCAACGTGTATCCCCCGAGCTGCAACCGGTGGTTCTGCCCAACCTCTCCCGAGGTCAGCTTGAATTCGACGATGGCGGCCTCGGTCGCCGTTTCCAGCAACAGGTCGAGTTTGCCCGTCAGACCCAAGTCCTTGTTCTCCAACCAAACCCCAAATCTCCGCGCGGCACCCTCGAATCCGTACTCTCGCATCGTCCGGCGAGTTTCGAGCCGCTCAATCATGTCTTGCGCCGTCTTGCCCGCTTGCATCTTGTAAGTCGGTTTCCCCACTCCCGGCATTCGGTGCTGGTAATACACGATACGCCGGCAATAGGCCCATTGCTTCAGATCCGTGACGCGCAGCATCATTGATCGTCTTCCCCTCCCAGAATCCTCAAGCGTGGTTTCGCGAGATCCCGCGTCTCAGCTTCGGCCTTTAGCTTATCGGCGTCGCGCCGGAACTGGTCCAGTACCCACATATCTTTCAAGTCCTGCTCGCAGACCGGGATGATCCGAACGCGACCGGACTCGTCCCCGATTTCATTCTGCACCTTCAACGCCAGTTCCTGCCGCCTGTTCCGGTTCAGCTTTCCGAAAAACGCACTGAACTGAATCCGCTCCAGCCCATAATCCAGGCAAATGCCCGCAACCCGGGTGCGCAGCCGATCATTCTCGATATCGTAAATCAGCACCAGCGACACCTCCGGGCTTCCCTTGCCCAGGGGCAGAGGCTTGAGAACGCCTGTGTACCGATTCTTCCGCGCCACGGCTCACCACTTGAAAGAAAACGACCGGTACGGCCGCAGACCCCGCACCGCGCTGGCCGCCAGGCGAGCCTGCGTCTGAACGATGGACCGCACCTGGTGCTGCTTGCCGCGGTGTTGTTCCGGAGCCACCAGACGCATCAACACGCGGGAAGCGACGTTTTCTTTGGACGCTGCGTCGAGCATGCCTTTCTGGAGTGAAAGTTGGCCGCCCTTGTTGAGCCACGAGAAGATCGCACGGTCCACCACCGGCTGTCGAAACTCTTCCATTAGATCCAGAACCAGCGACGGTTTGCCGCTGCGGTCTACATGGAGAAAACCGGCGAAGGGCTCGAGCCCGGCGTTCATCACAGCTCCCCAAACGTGTGCTGTCAGGATGCCATACCCGTAATTGAGCGCGGCGTTCACTGCGTCGGTCGCCCCCTGATGAGACCGGCCCGAAAAGCCAAGAGCATCCGGGAGCATATTGCCTATCTGCTGCCAATAGAGGCGACCGCCCGCGCCCTCAAAGCCCATCAGGGGCGATCGGACCTCGTCGGGCGCACCGCCTTCCACGGCAAGGGCGGCCCGCCGCATGCGTCGCATTGCGGTGGCGCCGTTCTCTAGGGCGGTTCTCCGTTCGCCTTCGCGGCTCTTAGCGAAGTACCGTAGCAGCTTCTCCTGGTTGTGGAGCTTGCCCGCGACGATCCAGCGGCAGAGGTCGGCGCCGCGCTCGTTCTGGCAAGCGGCGAACTGGGCTCGGCGCGTCTCCACCGTTGCCGTTAGCATCGGCGACGTGATCAATGCGAATGGCTTCCCGCTGGCGTTCAGACACGCGAGCCGGATCCCGCGCTCGCACAGTTCCTCGATCAGGTCGGACGAGAAGCTGACCCCACGCGACGCCACGATGATTTCTTGCAGCCGCATCAGGGGAACCTGCGCGCAGACCGATTTCCCCTGCCTGACCACTACCCGCTCGCTCTTCTTTCCGATGAACAGACCGAAGCCGGAGACGAACAACTGCGATCCGCTTTCGGTCGCGAGAAGTATCACGCTGCCGTCGTCCGGAAGGACGGCGTCATCCAACGGCGGCAGCGGCAACTCCATCTGCTCCGGCACGATATCGACCCCGCCCGTGATCCAGTTGTACTGCCCCTCCGAACCCGGCAGTTTGCGGACCGGGTACTCAAAGAGAACGTGCGCTGCGTCGGACATTGCGTTCACCACCTGTCGAGCGGAACTAAAGGTTCAGTGAGACATCACTTGCGTGGCTCCGTCACACGCTCATACCAAGTAAAATGTCGGGACGCAGAGCGACGGCGGTAAGGTATCGCTGTGGCCGTGAGTGTCCGCTGTTCGTCGAGGCGAACCGTGCCCGATCCGTAGGTACTAACGCGATCAAAGGCGTTGGCTGGTTTGCCCAAGGCGTCGCCGAAATCATCTAATGCCTGGGTCAAATGGTAGCTGGCGATCTGTTCAAACGAAGCGTCGGGCCGCGGAATTGTGAATCCGAATGGAAGGTCGCCCTCGATCCGTTCCGCACCCATGAATTGCCAGAATCCGCCGCGTTTGCCCAGGCTGTTAATGTGAGCGAACAGTTGTTCCAGCGCCGATTGGTCTTCTTCGTTCAGGCCGGTGGATTCGATGGCCAATAGCATCTCGTCACCACCAAAGAACACATATTCCCGATAGGCAATGGTGTTCTTGAATGGACCGTCCACCGGTTCGCGGCTCCAGTCAAGCACTTTGACAAACGTATTGTTCACGACGCAGTGGCGCGGCGGACGTACGCGCACCGAGCGACGGATCAAGCAGCCCATGACTCGATGCGCCCAAGCGAGGGCGTCCGCAGAAGAGTAACGGCGAAAGCAGGCGTCGAGCAACGCCATTTTGATGGAATACGGCGTTGGTACCACCAAAGTCTTGCCGCCCTTACTTGTGGCGTGCGTCATCCGCAGGGAAAATAGCGTGACCGGGCGATAGACGGCAATAAGCCAACGGGAAGTTGGAGACTCCATGGATTTGACCTTAGGACGCCTCTTGACGTTCGATCCCGGCTAGCTGTTCGGCGAAAGAAGCCAATCCCGCAAACTTCCGAACTACGATGTTCTTGTTCGCGGTACTCAACCCATTGAGCGCGGCGGCGATCCGGTCGAGTTCTCCCACATAGTCCATGTTCAATGCACTCAAGGCCGGAGCTGGCAACGTGGATGTGGAAGTGGTGATGACGCCTTCGAAGTCGACCACGTGAGGATTCTGAGTGTTCCGGTGGGCACCGGTCGGCTTGACGAACGCGCTGAGAACACCGCGAAGCAGAGCCGACACTCTCTTCTTGCGAGCTGTCTCGTCAAGGTCGTAAGACTGGGTGATATCGTTGCGCCCCACTTTATACAAATCTAGGTTGGCGACCACGGCATACTGTCCCGACGAGGCGGGACGGTGGAAAATATTCTGTCCGAGGTTGCTGCCTTCGCCCGAGCCTCCACCGCGGCCTTCGGGAACATACTTAGCGTGGAAGTAAGACTCGGTCGTGACGGCGCCAGGACGCCCGACGATCCACCCAACTTCGAAGCAGGACTTCCGGGCAATGGACCGAGCCTTGCCAATTTCCCCCGTAATCAGAATCCCCGCGCAGTCATCGATCGTACACCGTTGCAGTACGCCGCCCAGGATTACACTATCCGGTGTTTCTTTGCCCCAGCCAGGGGTTTTCATGAAGTCCACATCAGCGCAGATCCGGTTGGCGTTGAACAACGCGCATCCGACACAAAGCGGCAGTCCTGCGGACTTGGCTTCGCCAAGCAGATGTTCCACAACGATATGCTTGAACATATCGCCGGAAATCGCGTTCACAGAATGCTTTTGGCCCTGCTGGTCGATGATGTCCACCATGCGCGTCATCATGGTGTTGCCTTCCGCCCCCTCGTTATTGAGAGCGTGCAGTTCCAAGGTGATGAGTCCGGAAATACTCAGCGATTGATACACGGGTTCTCCTCTTATACTTCGGCTACGGCTTCTTCGGGTTGCGCGGTCTCTATCTTGGGCGCACGCGCATAGCCGTAGGCTAGCAGCAGCGCACCCACTAGATCGGCTTTACGTTCGTGAATCAGGAGTAGAAGTGCATCGAGATCTTCGGTGGTTACCGAGTGGCCCTTGCCTTTGAGCCGATGGGCCGTTTCCCAGTTATACTCCTGAACAAATTCGGCGAGCTCCGCTGCGAATTCCTCATCGCCAGCCTTTATCTTCTGCTTCCACTTTTGGGCAATTCCGAAGCGTACCTCGCGCCTTAGACTGGGGATGGTCAGCGCGTAGACGGTCGCGTTACGCAGGGCACGGGCCACGCTTTGAAATCCAGGGTTCTCGATGATCTCTGTCACTTGGTGTTTCTCCTCGTAGGCTCTTGTCAGAAGGATCGATAAGTTTTCGGTTCCGAACGGGCGAACCCAGTCCTTGCGACTCAAACACTGCATCACGTGCAAAGCGAATAAGTAGTGGAACTCGAGCAGATCTGTCAGTTCTCCCGACAACAGCCATTCGCGATATTGCTGCAAGATGTGCCCGTCATCCGAGTGCTTCTCTTGCAACGATTTCAGGCAGCCGCCCTTGGCGATCGCCTCGTCAATGATACTTAAATAGGCATTCGCGTCCTCTTCGGTGTGGACTGCAAACCAATCGGGCAGGGGCAGGAACGCGTCGTTCATCAGCGCAGCAGCAGTTCCAAGACTCTTGAAGTAGGCTTGACGCAGCCCGGCAATCACAGCGCGAGGCTTGCGGCCCCGCAATCTTACACTCGTCGTCCCATCCTGCTTTGTCCGATCTTGGACCGCATCCGACTGAAGAATCAGGATACGCGTGCACTGTAGTGTTGCGTAAATATCGAGTTGGACCCCACCCCATAGATTTTCTGCTTGTAAAGCACTCCGGAGCTTTTCGATCTCATCCACTGCGATATCGGCGGGTTCGATGACGAAGAACTTGAAGTCGTCATCCGATCTGTAAAGGAGCGCGGATCCCCACAGTCCCCGCATTTTCATCCATTCGGAGAAGGAATCCACAAGTTGACCGGGGAGAGAACCCGACGAACGGATCTCCGTCTTTCCGCGTGAACACCTTTGCCGGAAATTGGATTCAGGATTTGAGTATTGGATACTTCGGGGAACTTCTCCGATGGCTGGGCTCCCAGCCCAAGGCGGAACACCACCCAATTCGCAGCCTGTTCCGGGTGATCTTTAACCCACAGTGCGATGTCACGATCACCGTTCCAACCTTTGCGCATCGAGGCCAACATGGTCGCCGGGTTTAACTCGGGATGGACTGCGGGGACTTCGATTTCCACGGCATCAAGTGCCGTCTTGGCTTTCTTCCCGACCTTTTTTGCGGCGTCGCGCTTCTCTTTTTCGCCCTCGTAGTCGAGAAAACGAATCGTGGGGCGCTCCGGCTCTTTGCTTTTTAACCAGATGTACGGATACCCTGCCGACAGAACACTATGGGCAGCAGAGTCCTGCTCCGAGTGAATATGGAAGTGGGTACCCTTGTCCTTCACGCGGACCCCACGGAAACCCAGCTCATGGGCCGCAGACGCAAGTCCGACAGCTTCAAGGGTTTCCGCGTAGGTCCCAGTCTTTTTGTCGATATAGCAATCCATTAAAGATCCTGGGCGGCATGCACCCTTCTCAACGGGTAACCGCCCCCTTCAAGCATCAGATGAACAAGTTTCAGTCCCCTTCGATTCGGGGCATCAGGATGTGCCGAAACCATAGCACTAGGAACACCCATGCTCGATCACGATGTTTGCGGCCCATAAACAGACTACATGGCCCTGCCAAGACTTAACTCTCGGCGGGGCTTTTCGCTTATGCTTCACATAGTACAGGTTTGGCCGGAGCCTGTCAATCATTACCTTTTAGCATAGATTAACAATGGAGTATTTAAGATCCATTGTTAATCTGTGCTGAAAGCCGTTTGTGGGAAGGAAGTCAGCCCCCCGCAGCCGTCGCGGCCTGATCCGCTAGCCTGAGGTGGCGCACCAGGAATGCGTAAAGGGGCCAAGCGCACTTGTCGTCGGCTACTCCAAACGTGAGCAGCGCCTCCGGGAATCGTTCTCGACTCAACGGGGTAACGCATTCCTGGAGCTTCAGATCAGACCAACAGCCAGGAGCATCCGCGACCACCTCACCTGATCCCGGCGGTAGGCGGAACAACGTACACTCACGCGTGCGGGTTCCGTGATGGCGTGCGATGGCTGTCACGGCACATCTCGCCGCCACGTCAGCCCACTTCTGGTCGCTCAGGGCCGTAAGCTGGGCGAACAGGGCATCGTACACGGCAAATGCACCCTGGACTGCGTGCGGTGGGCATTTATATTCGGCATTCTGCCTAAAGGGCCGGTCTACCGCAGACTCAGACCAGGTATGTGCAATCGGCACGCGAGTGCGGACCGGTACCAACACGCCCGATGAACGGGCTCGGGCGTCTTTGTGGTCCTCCCAAAGCCATGCGCGCTTCTGCCACTCTGTGGCGAGTTTTCCCACATCGTGCAGAGCGCAGGTGATCTCTACTAACTGCTCAATCCATGCTTCCGGAACCTGATAGATGGCAGCTAGCCACTCCACCCCACGCGCATGCGAAGACTGCATGGCGCGAACCTTCTTAACGATTCGCACCGTGTGGTCTGCCCATGTCTCAAACTGGTAATCGTAGTGCTGCCACTGGGGCTTTTCGGTGAAGAGAGGAGGTGACGCCGGCCCGCCTTCACCCAGCCTCAATCCGAGCCGTGGATGATACGACGCGAAATCGGGGTGAATCGCGACCATCCACTGCGCCCGCAGTTGCCCTTCGGAAAGAACCGACCATTTGAGCGTAGTCCCCGGACGCTCATCGTTAGGTATTTCGTCCGCTCCTTTCGCCACCCACTGTCCGGGGTGGAGGTTCGGGAAATGGCGTTTGAGGCGCGAAAATCCGGAGACACTCAGCAAGCGGGGCCAAGCTCGACCGTCGAACAGGGCCTCAGGCTTCGACGTCACGAGGACGCTTGTGGAAGCGATATCCCGTACAAGAGCGTTCAGCATGCCGCGATCACCCTGATCCATCGCTTTATGAACTTCGTTGCGCCGGTCGTGCAAGTTGGTGTACTGCGTTAATTCTCTTAGCTCCGCATCGGCGTGAACGGTCTCTACCCACTCCCGCTCTTCCACAAAATCGACCATCCGACCTTCAGGTGGCAAGGACTGGAGCAGACTGCGGGTGTCGTCCACAAGAGTCTTGTCCTCCTTGTAGACACCAAGTCCGGGAGTTTCATACACGGTGACGCTACCGATGGGGCGGTGCTCATAACGCGCGGTGCGGCCGGCACGCTGAATCAGCGCGTTCATGGGAGCCAGTTCGCTATGCAAGTGGTCTGCCGAAATGTCCATTCCGGCCTCGATCACCTGGGTGGTGACCAGGATCACGTTTGTTCCTGTGGCCGCCGGACCGAAGTACTCAGTTAGCTGATCTTCAACAGCTTTTCGGTCTTCGGGATAGAACTGCGCGTGCAGCAGGAGCAGGTGCGGCTTGCCGGGATCGTCTCCATAATGGCCCTCCAAAGCGAGAAAGAGGTCTTGGGCTCTCTGCACCGAATTGAAGAGCACAATCGTGCGGCCACCACTGTGTTGAGCTGTAATTGCACCGGCCTCGATCCGTTCGCCAGACCAGCGCCACGTTCGCTGCTTGGTTCGCTGAGAGGGCAGGGCACGTATCTCCCCATCGGCGACGCTGATCACCGAGGCGCCTAACCGGTTGGCCATCCATGAAATGGCTTTATCAGAAGTCGTAGCCGTCATCAGGACAAATTGGCAGATGCCGCGGAGTCGATCCAGCATTTCGATCATCGTACCCAGGGCCTTGCCAGAATCCAGCAGATGGATCTCGTCGAAAACGACCAAAGACCCAATCAACGCTCCGGCGTTGATGTTGCCAACCCGATCAGGAAGCGAGACTGGCAAAAACACATAGCCTGAAAGCAGCTGGTCAATGGTTGTGAACACCACGTCAGATTGGAAGAACACATCGTTCTTCTGACCGCCGATCTGGAGACTACAGCAGCGGGGTCCACCGGGATATTGGCGGTTGTTCCCTACAGCGCTAACTTGTCCGAAGACGCTTTCCACCTTTTCGTATACAGTGGCGTGGAGGCTGGAAGCCAGCGACCGAAGCGGGAGGGCGTATAAGAGACGGTCGACGATGCGGTGCCCGTCAGCAAGCGGACAAAGGAACGGGGCTACGGCCGCCCATGTCTTACCGGCTCCCGTCGGAACACGCAAGATCACCGAGTCCCCACCACGGAGCCGCTCCTCCACTCTTTCCTGGTAGGGATGAGGGTGGAATCCGGTGAGACTCTTGAAGAATTCAGAATAACTCACGCTAACCCCACGACCTCTATTTCGCCTTTCCCCCACACGGTCTGCCGTCCGACTCCTATCCACTTCCCGAGCTGCAAATACGGCAGGAACTCACCCAGATTCCCTTCATACTCGACTTCGCCCACGAACCCGCCCAAGGAATGCCGTTGCCCAGTGCGCGACGACAGCCGGTCCACCTCCGTTTTCTGCAACTCGCATTGCATCATTTTGACTGCCGCCGCACGCTCCCCCATGGCACGGAAATCAATATCAAGAGGGCCAACACCGTAAAGCGTCCGAAGCGTGCTGATGCGGTCGCGCAATCGTCCGAACAGAATGCCGAATTCCGGACGTTCCGCCACCTGGTGCCCGCTCTTAAGTTCGGTCGGCGTCACGAACCGAACTCTCACCCGCTGCACCGGGTCAGGCGCTTCGCTCATGGCTACTACGCTTGGCGCACCCAATTCGCGCATTTGGAACCGCTCGCCGTCAAAAATCGGCGCTACTGTCGCTCCATTCAGGTTCAGTTGATCAACGGCGGCCAGCTCGGCGCGCCCCCTTCCGGGCCCCAGGCCTTCTCTCGCGAGTTGGGCAAAGGACAGCACAAAGTACGCGAGCGCCGGGTTCCGCACATCGAAGATGTGTATGTCGAAGTGGAAAGCCTCGCCTTCCCGAACAGTGATCCCATCAAGGTGGGCGGCCCGGAACACGAAGGGACGCGGCCCGTCTGCGAGACCGCTCGGGCCCTCGCCGCGGGCCACTTGAGGTTCGAACACGAGCGCATATGGGCAGGTACCGCGCACCTCACAGGTCTTTGCCTCGCGGCAGTCCGACATGCACACCAGCTTGCGGAAAATGGCGCCGAACGCACCCCTCACGATATTGCCCGACTTGTAAGGAGGGAAATAGATCGTGCCCGCGGATCGGAACTGAAAGCGAAACCGATAGAATTCGAACGTCAACGGGCCAGCTTAGCATCGTTCTTGCCTTTAAGCTGGTCTCGATTCTTCCCCATACGAGAACAGGTAACAGCGCTTCTTTCGGCTCGGTCAACCACGAGACCGTCCGTAGAGCTTAGCTTCATTTGGGAATTATATACTTCCCCGCGAGACTTGAAATGAGTGACTTCCAAGTATTGGGCCAACGGAATGGCGTGCCGCCTGACGAGTTGAGAATAGTGCGCGTCTTTTCCCGCAGAACCAAGGCTACGCCGGATGACCGGATGGCCTTCTTTGGAGCGCCCCACTTGTTTGTTGAAGCCGATGAGGTGCATGTGGATGTAACGTTCACGGCGGATAAGAACAGGGCTGAAGCGCTTGCGGAGGATTGGCGTCACGTTGCGCCGGTGAAGATCGGCGGTGTGGCGTATGGAGATCCCGGTCTGGAGTTCGTTCCTGGCCTATACATCAAGCACGGCTATACGTTCACCTCGCGGGGTTGCCCGCGTCGATGCTGGTTTTGCTCGGTCTGGAAGCGGGACCCGATCCCAAGGCTCTTACCGATCCAGGATGGCTGGAATATTCTCGACGACAATCTGCTCGCGTGCCCAGAGCCGCACGTAAGGGCCGTATTCGCTATGTTGGCGCGGCCGGGACGGCAGATTGAGTTCACGGGTGGACTTGAAGCGCTGGCGCTCCAGGATTACCAGGTAGGACTATTATCCGACCTAAAGCCGCGTCCGAATTGCTTTTTCGCCTACGATCCAGGAGACCCTTTCGAGACACTCAAGAACGCCGCAGACCGCTTGCTCGCGGCGGGATTTACGGCATGTTCGCACCGGCTACGCTGCTACGTGCTCATCGGATATCCGAAGGACACGTTCGCGTCGGCCGAACAGAGGCTGCGCAGCATGATCGAGATCGGCTTCACGCCCCACGCGATGCTCTGGCAGCCGGAAACGCCAGCAGCCGAAAAGCACCGGCCCGCGCCGGAGTGGCGGCGATTCCAAAGACAGTGGGCCAGACCGGCGATTATACACGCTCGGACGGTCGCAGCATGACCCAAGAAGTTAAGTATATGAATCCCCTTCATTTTGGGGTACCGAATCGGCGCGTGAACAGTGCCGGCCAGGCGAACTATTTTTCGCATGGCGTGGCGTTGTCCCGTCGCCCTGATAACCGTTGATCCGGGCCTCCCACACAGGAGATGCGCATGGAGTTTCATGAAGACCCGCCTGATTCCGTCATCGCGGAGATCGCTGTTATTCTTGCCACCGGCTACCTTCGCCTCCGTAAGGCGCGAACCCAGGGTAAATCGTCCAGCTCCCCACCGCCCATGGCGACCGAAGAAAGACTCGATACTGCGGCGGAACCGAACCCTCAGCGTCCTGTGAGCTGACACCACGCGAGAAAGGAAACCGATCTTGAATCGCCAACCTAAGATGGAAACGGACGACCTCCGGCACGTGACCGTAGGCCAACTCCGTTGCGCCATCTACACCCGAAAGTCCACCGACGAGGGCCTCGATCAGGACTTCAACTCGCTCGACGCGCAGCGCGAATCCGCCGAAGCGTTCATCCTCAGCCAACGCGGCGAGGGGCTTTCCGCCTTGCCCGAGCGCTACGACGATGGCGGCTTCAGCGGTGGCAACCTGGACCGACCCGCCCTGGAACGGCTCTTGGCCGACATTCGCGGCGGCGCCGTCGACTGCGTGGTCGTATACAAGGTGGACCGGCTGAGCCGGTCGCTGATCGACTTCGCCCGCATCATCGAGGTTTTCGATAAGCACAACGTCAGCTTCGTTTCGGTAACGCAGCAGTTCAACACTACCAATTCCCTTGGCCGTCTCACGCTCAATATCCTGTTATCCTTCGCCCAGTTCGAGCGGGAGATCATCGCCGAGCGTACACGCGACAAGGTTTCGGCCGCAAGGCGCAAGGGCAAGTGGACCGGCGGGCGCCCCATGCTGGGTTACGACATCGACCCGCGCGCCAGTCGCCTGACCGTCAACGCCGACGAGGCCCTCCATATACGAACGATCTTCAAACTCTACCTCGACTACAACGCCCTACTGCCAGTCGTGCTCGAAATTGATCGCCGCGGCTGGCGCACCAAACAGTGGATCACAAGAAGCGGCGTGACGCACGGCGGCACACCCTTCACTAAAGGCCGGCTCTTCCGCTTGCTGAAGAACCCGATCTACGTCGGCAAGATCGAGTTCAAGAAGCAAATCTATGAGGGTGAACAGGAGGCAATCGTCGATGCCGCGATCTGGGAGCGCGTGCAGCAGATCCTCGAACGGAATGGCCGCGCTGGAGGCGTCGAAGTCCGCAATACCTACGGCACTCTCATGAAGGAATTGCTGCGTTGCGCGTCGTGCGACTCCGGCATGATTCGCACTAACACAACGAAGGATTCGCGCCGCCATCGGCATTACGTCTGTGCGCAGGAGAACTGCGGAACCAAGTCCATCGCTGAATATACGATCAAGACAGCAGTGGCCCGGCAGATTCGCAGGATAGGAACCGACTCGCGCATCGTGGCATGCGCCGTGGCAAAGGCCGAGGAGCAGAGGCGAAGCAACATCGTGGAGCTAACGCTTGAGAGTCAGGCTTCGCAAAAGGAACTCGCGAGCCGGGAAGCGGAATTGCGCAGGTTGGTAGGCTGCAGCGACCAGACCGCGGCGGAACGCATGGCCGATCTCCAGGAGCGCATCCGCGGTATAAAGCACAGATCGACGGAGATACTTAAGGAACTTGGGATTCTCGGGGGCACGGCAGTGGACGAAGGAGATTTTCGCACGGCACTCGCGCAGTTTGGGCCGGTCTGGGATTCGCTTAACCCCCGCGAACAGTCGCGAATTATCCGCACGCTGGTCGAGCATATCTCCTACAACGGAAAAACCAACAAGGTGACGGTGAGGTTTCGATCATCGGGGATTAGCACGATGTGTCGAGGCACCGGCAAGGGAAGGCGTAATTGAATCGGGAAGCTTTGCCGGAACGAAACGCCTGCTTGGCGAGCGGCTCATGGGTGACCCTGAGCAGGCCCTCGGGCGCCACTGCCGTAGCCGCGAACTCAAAAGCAGTTGGTATCGCCTCTTTCGAAAGCCGTTCTTGCTCGCATCGAACCATTAATCGGTTCGGACCTCTATGGTACTTGATGCCTCAATCTGTTTGGCGGAGGGCCAATCGTAAAGCCTCTCCCATGCGAAGCGTGCGAGGAGGTTGTTCGGAAGGCACTCCGCGAACTTGGGACGGAAGCGCGGGTCGGGTGGGGGAGCACTCGGCTCTGAGGGCCGGTCAAGCGAACGTTTCAACTCGACTGGTGAGCACTGAGCGCGGATCGTCAGGCTATCGAACGTGCAGGGCAGGGCGAAGCGGCGGGCGAGGGCGGCGTTGGCCCTCAGGCCCCCGTAAGTCCACCACTCGCACCCGGTGCGGGTCGCTCGTAGAACGGTACCGCCATGATCTGCCGTGCCTTGGGCGGCCAGGATCTCCAGTTCTTCACTCGCGCGGCGGGACAGGGTAGCGGTCGGACTGAGTAAAATCTGTCGCATGGCCTGGCAGATCTCGAAAGAAAGGCCCTGGCTTGAGCCCAGCCAAGTTGATCTGCCGGGCATGTCTTCAGCGGGCTCGACGTAGGCGATCTTGTGCTTGTGGCTTACGCTAGTAACTCGCCAAGACCGCCCTCCAAGGAGCACGATCGCGTTTTCGCGGCGGAAGCTGAGCGCATGGAGGACGCCCAATTCATGTCGACCTGAGAAGACGGTGTAGAGCTCGGGCGTGTCGAATACGCTGAGCAGTTCCATATAGTTACGGCCGCCCCAGAGGCGCTCGGCTTCGGGGCCGATGCTGACCAGGCCGCCGTCCACGTGGAGCATTCCTTGGCTCAGGAGGTGCTCGAAAAGGCCTTCGTAGTCTTGAAGGAACGAAGCCAATTCGGGGAATGGCAAAGCTCGCTGTTCCAGCACCCGGCAGAGCGCCTGCTGGGCGATGACATGCACCGGAAAGGGCGGCGGCGTCACGGGTTCGACCCATCCATCGCGCCACAGCTTTTCAATCGCGGCGGCACGGACCAGCGAATGGGGGTTCGTCGCCAGAAAGAGGCAGTTCCTGCTGGTTCCGGCGCGGCGGCCGGTTCGTCCCAGTCTTTGCAGGAACGAAGCCACTTTGGTGGGGGCATCGATTTGAATCACCCTGTCGAGATCTCCAACATCTATGCCCAGTTCCAGCGTGCTCGTGGCGACGATGACGCAGTCGCGAGCATCCTGGAAGGCCTGCTCGGCGCGAAGACGCTCATCACGGCTCAGGGAACTATGGGAGACGAACGTCTCCACACCCTGTCCACGCAGGAACGAAGCCAATTCTTCAGCCTGAGAGCGGCTGTCGGTGAAGGCCAATCGCTTTTCGCCGCGGTGCAGGCGGGAAATGACGTGGGCCGCGTTGGGTGTATTGCCGACGTAATCGACCAAGACCTCGGCGTCGAACGGAGCCGAGGAGATCGGCGCCACGACCTGAGGATGACGCTTGGAACCCTTACAGAACCATTGTAGCAGTGCCTCCGGTGCTCCCACCGTGGCAGAGAGCCCAATCCGCTGCGCGTCTATGCCAGATAAGCTATTGATACGATTTAGGATATGCAGTAAGTGCCAACCTCGGTCGTCGGCTCCAAACGCGTGTAACTCATCGGCGATGACGAACACGATTCGGGAGAACAACGAAGCTTTGTTGACCCGGGTGGAAACGAGCATCGCTTCAAGGCTCTCGGGAGTAGTCAGGAGGACATCAGGAGGGTCGCGGAGAACGGCGGATTTGTCTGCCTGCGAAACGTCGCCATGCCAGAGAGCACAAGTGCGGCCGATCAGGGACGTGTACCAGCCCAGGCGGATCTCCAGGTTGTTCAGCAGAGCGCGGATCGGGCATACATAGAGCACGCTCGGAGCCGGCAGGTCCCGATGGAGAATTTGGGACAGCACCGGAAAGATGGCGGCCTCGGTCTTGCCGCCCGCCGTCGGGGCGATCAGGAGAACGTTTTCCCCATCGAGAATCGGGATGATGGCAGCCTCCTGCAAGGGGCGAAGAGTGCGCCATTCGAGCGAGTTGAGGATATGGTGCTGCAGCGCAGGATGGAGGCGCGAAAAACTCACTGCGGTAGCTCGATATCGTCCACGGATACGGCGCGTTCGACGTCCGTCATCTCTGCCCTGGATAGTGTCAGCTCATAATGCCGCCGGGGATCGAAGTCGGGGAATTGGTCGATCCGATCAAGAACGTCGCTCACCAGCTTTTTCAGGAACAGGCGCGGAGCCACGCCGACTTTGCCACCCAGGCTGCCAGATACCGCGTTGGCTAACGTGTGGATGTAGGAATCGTCGCAAAGCGAGGCGATGCGTTCAGGCGCGGCTGAGCCGGCGGCGTAGATGTCCCGCACCTTGCGGCCCACTTCGAGGAGAGAGTCAATATCGAAGCCGCGGAGCCGAATCTGCGGCGCACGGGGATTGTCGAAACGGGGGTCGCCACCGAAATCGGTATGCAGCCGCTGGGCTAAGGGCGTTAGCCGGCGCACGCCCTGCGGTCCGTCGAAGAATGCCGGCGTACCGGTGATCAGAAGGTAGAGGCCGGGATAGAGCGGCAGTTCGTCGAGCAACTGCCGGAGCGCGTTGAGCGCCTTTTCGCGCACATCGCCCCGCACCCGTTGGAGGGTTTCGACCTCATCAAGCACGAGCACGAGGCCGGCTTGTCCACCATCGCGAAGCATGGTGAGCAGGCCTTGGAGGGCTTTCAGCGCGCCGAAATGATCGATGTCGCCTCGCAAGCCGGCATCACGGAGGGCCTTGCCGCCGACGTTCGGCTGTCCGGCCACCCAGGTCAGGAGCGCATCTGCCGACGCATTGTCACCGGCGGCGCTGGCGCGCCGATATCCGCGTAGCGCCGCGGCGAACGACGGCGAGAGGTCGGTGATACGCGAGAAGCGCGATTGCATCAAACGTTCGGTTTCAGCCAGGAGGCGCTCGGAGTCCGATGGATCGACGCCCGTGGCGAGGACATCCTCTTCGAGGGTAAAGAACCAGCCATCGACAATCGAGCGGAGGGCGCCCGAATCGACCGAGGCCGTGGACAGGCGTTCCATCAGGCGGCGATAGACCGTTTCGAGGCGATGCAGTGGGGTTTCCGTTTCGCTGATCTGGACTTCAGACGTAGCGAAGCCGAGGCGCTTAGCGCGCTCTTGCACCCAGCGGGCGAAAAAGGTCTTGCCGCCTCCGTAATCGGCACGCACGGCTTTGAATTTGCTGCCGCCGGCGCGCACCATTTCCAGCTCTTCGGCGATGGCGCGCTCAAAATGGTCAAGGCCCACGGAAAGCGTTTCCAGGCCGCGGCGCGGAACGGCCCCAGCCCGGAGAGCTTCGATGATGTCGGACCGGCGCTGTGGGCTTATGACACTCATAGGCTGAACTGGCGTTCGAGTAGAGGGCGGTCGAGAACTACCATGCCGGCCCCTTCGTCAATAGTGAGAATGCCATACCCATCGTAGTTGAGCACGTTCTGCATGGCAGCCACCACCGGGCCTACGCGGACGAGTGCCAAGCCCATCCGGGACGCGAACGCGGGCCGCAGAAGACGGCCGCCATTTAAATCCAGCGTGCGCAAGGCCGCGGCGAGTTGTTCGGCCTTGATTCGATTGCCGGGAAGCTCCAGTTGCTGGCGGAAGAGGTCGCTGGCAAGGAGCCCCGTAACCCAATCCGTCTCCTCCGTGAAAAGGGAGGGCTGCTTAGGCTTGCGCTTCACGCGCGACGCTTCCGCGGGCGCAGCCTGCAACCCGCTCCACCACTCGGGGGGCGCTTCCACTACTGGTTGCCAGCCGGCGACGGAGGCGTCGCCGTAGGCTAAGACCACTATGGGTACAAGGCATTCTTGCGGGGTGATGCCTCCGTGGTAGCCGTTGCGCGGCCTGGGTCCGTAGCGGACTCCTTCCACGCCGAGGGTGGTGATGCCGGTTGGGCCGATGGCACGGCCACCTTCGATGTAGAACTCATCCGAGGTGTCGGCTTTGCCGGAACGGTATCGGTCGGAACTGTCATGACGGCGGCATTCGGTACCGAAATCCAGAATGTGGCCATGATCGGAGGCGAGGACGACGATGCGGCCGGCGGATGCCGCTTCTGCCAGCAACGGACGGAGGACGGCGAGGTATTCCAGATTCCAATCAGGGGCTATCTGCACGGGTCCGCTCAGGCTGTCGTCTATGGCATTGATGACGATGCCTACGACCAGCCGCTTGGTATTGGCGATCTCGCGCAAGACGGGCGAATCGGGGTCGGCCATGGCGGCCAGGTCGTTTTTGTGAAAGAGGATCGGTGGATGCGACTTGCCGCTGGCAGCGACCAAGGCCGGATGAACCGACCAGGCGACCTCCTCGGCGTTCTGGGTTCCGCGGGCGAGATTGCCACTGATCAGCGAGAAGCGGGAGAATTCGGTGACTGAAGGGAGCGCGGTGACGGCCGGGGCAATTTCAAGGGAGTCTGGCGACAACGCGGACCAACGACGAACCGCGAGTTCGGCGGACAGCTCGCGGCACACGGCGTAGCTCATGCCATCCAACACGATCACGAGGACTGATTGTTCCTGAACTGCCAGAGGGGCGACATACCGCTCCATGACCGATTCGACGCCGCCCAGCTTTCGGAAATGACCGCCCTGGTTGTTCCATGTGGCGAGCACCGCTGCAAACCGGGTGTTCAGCCGTTCGCGGCGTTCCTTCACGGCAGCGGAGAGTTTGGCCAGCGCAGATGCCAGCGGACCGCGCTCGTAGCCGCCGCGAATACGGGTTCGCGCCCAATCTACCCAACTGCCCTGGCGCGCGTACCACGCCGCCGCATCTTCGAACTCAGCGACGGCCGGATCGCTTGTGTGCAGCCAACGAAGGAGGCGAACCGACATTTCGAGGCGGTCCAGAACCGGCAAGTCGGATGAAGGCCAGTGCCGCAGCCGGAGTCCGGTTAAGAAGCTTTCGAGACGGGCGGTGTTAGTTGGGAGCTCTGCAAGATCGGCGGCGAACTCGTCGATCTTCTGCTCATTTCCTCGTGCCGACCAGCGGCTGAGATAAGCAAACTGTGTAGCGCCGAGTTCGTGGAGGATGCGGTCGCTGGCTTCGATGGCTTCGATTGCAGCGCCCGACTGAACTACTTTTTCGGCCGCCGCCGCCCAGGTCTCGGCCGTTTCACGCTGGAGCGGCCGATTGCCGGTGAAACGTTCGATGCGGACCAGAGCTTGTGCGAGTTCGGGACGCGCCAAGTCCGCAAGCAGGACGCGTAGGGCAAGGCCGAGCGAAACCGCGTTGCGCGCGTGACCAGCGGCGGCGACGGCGAGAAGAGTTTCGGCGATGGGGCCAGTGGCGCGACTCAGCCATGCGGCGAGTCTCTCTCGCAACTCCGGGGAAGCTGCGGCCAAGCGACTGTCAGCCGTTGTGATCATCCAGCGGAGGAGGTCGGGGGCGTCGGGCCGTGCCGAAGGTATATCGAAAATCTCAGGGCAGATCACCTGCCAGGCTGCTTCTTCATGGAGGACGCCACCCGGAATCACGGCAGGTGCGGCGCAGCGGAGGAGCGCGTCGCAGACTATGCGGTCAGCGCGAACGCGGCCTTCGACGGCGCGCGCCCCATACCGTTGCCGCAGCACCTCCGCTGCATCGATGGAGAGCAGCGAGCGCTTGTGGATGCGCGCGCGAAGATCATCCGCCAATTTCTCAATCGGGGTGACGATTATAAGATTCCCTGGTTCGGCCGTGGAGAGGCGCTCGCGCATTTCCAGCATGGATCGGCACCACGCTACGGGCAGATTGAGGACGTGAACGCAATCCGGCGGCGTGGGGCTCTGGATGCCAATGGCGAGGCGCGGATTCTTCCGATGCTTGAGCGCTTCGGCTACGGTTGCTTCGAGGAGCGCACCGGTCATTCACGGATCTCCCAGGTGAGGTCGATTTCAGCGTTGGGATGAGCATCGGCGTCCCGTTGCAGTTCACCCAGTGTTTCATTCAGTCGCGCGGACGTAGTCTGTTTGCTGCCTCTGGCAACGGTGCGCTTCCCGGAGGGCTTACCTTCGGGCTGCGGTTCGGTTGGCGGCTCCGGCTCCGATTTCGGCTCGGTTGGAGGAGCAGGGCGCGGCGGAATGCGTTCAATCAGGAGGCGAGCCGCATCTCTGGAACATTCGTGCAGACGGTCCATGAGCGAGATGACGTATTCATCATTGGTGAGCCCTTCATTCAGCCTGGTCAGGATGTGGGCGCCCTCCGGAATCGACTTCAACCCTGCGAAGAGCGCCCAATTGGCGTGCTCTATCGCGGTGAGTAGGGCAGAGGCGGAGGACATGCTGCGATCCATGGCAGACAGCGAGGTGGCAATCTCCGCGGAGTGGAGGCGGTTGACGACATCGATGGGCTTCAGCTTGAGATCCAGTTTTTCCAGCAGGCGCACGCAGGCACCGGCTGTCTTCAGGCGGTCCGCGCCGGCCGGCACAACACGCCGTATCCCGGCGAGAAGTTGCTTCGCATTGGCACGGCGTTCCTCGGCGGCTTTGAGGACGTCCGCAGCAAACTTATCCAGATTCGTGGCGCTGCAGAGGTTGGAGGCTTGGGCACCGAACAGCTTGCCGGCACGCTCGCGGGCGTTGTCCCAAGCGTCCTGCGGTGGGAGTTCCTGCTGTTCCAGCTTCCATTCGTCGCGCAGGCGGCCGATGCCCGGCTCGGCCGGACCGTAGGCATCGCGAAAGCTGCGGTTGGACTGCGCGGCGTAGATCAGGATGATCAAGTCCTGGAGGTCCCGCGGCAGTCCCATCCGCTTTGGCTCATTCATCCAGTCCCGCAGTTTGCCGACGGTTACCGGTCCACCATGCTCATGCTCCTTCCGGTCGAAGATATCGTGCCAATCGCGGATGGGCACGGTGAACTGTTCGGTCACATGGGCGAGGCGCAGGGGTTCGAGCAGCGGCCGGATCTGCTTGCGCACGTCCTTCTCGGTCGCTTTGCGATTCTCAGGGTCGCGCAATGCAGCCAGCACCTCGTTATATGCGAGCTCGATGTACTTTCGGCCGAGCTTGAGATCGTCTTCGTTGAATATCGGGTGGCCTGGGAATTCGTAGTCCAGCGCCTGCCGGACCAGGCGGCGGGCGGCTTCGGCGAGGTTGGCCGCGGAAGGTGGCTGAAGCTGCAGATCACGATGGAGAGACTGGAACTGGTCCGCAGGGTCGAGCAGACTGGATTCATCGATTGCGCCGGCCTCGGCCTTGCCGACTCCATACGAGGCGCGAACCGCGCCGCGCAGACGAACTTCGAGTTCGCGCTTCATGCTATCCATGACGGCGCGGGCTTCTTCGCGTTCGATGGCGGAGAGGTGCTGTGTGTACTCGCGAAGCTTGTCGCCTTTCAACAGGTAATCGAGAATGGCACAGCGGCCCAACTCGGTTTGGGTGCGATGGCTGAGAAAGGCGGGCAGCCAGACCAGCGTTTTCAGCGGCTCGCTGAGCTTCGCTCGCACCTTTCGCACCTGAGCCAGATCGTCGTTCGGGGTGTAGTTTTCGCGGTCGATGGGGAGGTCGATTACAAGGTGCCAATCTTCGCCGGTTGGGGCGAGTTCGCGCTCGCCCGATTCGCGGACATTAAGGATAGAGATTTCGCAGGTGCGTGGAGTGCCGCGCCACGTGAGCTTGTATTGCAGGGGGTACTGGCGGGCGGAGTCCATGTCCATCTCGGCGAAGAAGAGGTCAGTGACCTTCAACAGGCGGTTGCCGTGACTATCCTCGTGCTTCGCATTTTCGAGAATGGTTTCGATATCGACGCTGGTAAGCTGGACGCTGATGGCTGCCTGGCTTTCCACGCCTGGACTGACGCGGATTTCTCCGATGTTGCTGCCCCAGCGGCGGCAGAGGGCTAGCGCGTCACGGCCTTCGGTACCGGGGATGAACGGGCGGAGACTACCGTAGTTGAGTGCCGCCAGACGCGGACCGGTAAGGCCGCGTAGGGGTTCGAGGTCCGGCAAGAGCCCCGCCAGAATCAAGGTACCGGCGATGCGTTCGTGGGCGCGCAGCATGCGGGCCTTGGGATCGTCCAGGGGGAGCTTTTCCAGGTCGTCATAGGAAGCCGCGGCTTCGGATTCGATGAGGGGACGGAGTTTGCGCTCCCACAGCTTGCGGGCGTTATCGAACTGCTGGCGAAGCGTGCTGCCGAACGGATCGTGGCCATCGCGCATTTCGACGAACAACTCGCCGACAGGCACCAGATCGCCGAGACGCATGCGATCACGCGCCTTTACGAGGATATGCGCCATGATGTTCAGCACTGTGCGCTCGCGCTGGAGCGAGGCGGCAAGGGCAACGAGAATTTCGATCAGGGCAGGCGTGAACGGATAGAGGTCGCGGAACTGCCCGCGATCGCTCTTGCTGGTGACGATGGTATCGATGACCGAATTGCCGAGCCGGTTGATGTTGGCGAACTCGGCTTCGAGGAGTTGGCGGGCGGCTTCGCTCTTCGGTTTTAGCAGCCGGCAGCGCGCGATGGTGGCGAGGTTGCGGTCTTCGAGAGTGATGGTGGAGAAGCGCTGCTCCCACCATTCAAGGGCTTCATCCACGAGGGCCTGGTGGACGCCGAGCCCGGACTTGCCAATGAGATCCCGGATGGCGCGCTGGCGGGCAACGAAGCTGACGATGGGGGCCGGGCGGTTGGCGTTGCCGCTTTCAACCAGCTTGGCGAGCTTGGGGCCTTCGCGAGTGAGCCAGGCGGGATCGGCAGCGCGGCTGGCGAGCCACAGGATCAGCTCATCCAGAAACAGAATGACCGCGTCATAACCCAGCGACTTGGCATGCTGACTGATGAGGGCGAGGCCGGTATCCAGATCGACGGTGGCGACGGTATGACGCGCCCCTGGCATGAGTGAATGGGCGAGAGCGGCGACCAGTTCGGCACGGTCGCGCGAGCGGGCATCGGCTCTGGCCGCCGCATCAAACGTGCGGGCATCCCAGCGCGTGGCGTCTCCCCATCCATCGTCCGCGGTGGATGCGTTCAGGGCACGGAAGAAGGCCTCGTCACCGAACTGCTCCCGCATTTTTTGCGCGCTCTCTACCATGGCGTCCGCATCGTAGAGGCCTGGAGGCGGCACATCCGGGTGGAGTTCGCGTATGCGATCGAGATAGCCACCGAGGACGCGTTCCTCGACGGTTTCGGCGCCGATCATGTGATAGGGGACGAGGAGGAACTTCTTGCCCGTGGTCCAGTCGTGTTTGGCCACCACCTCCGCCAGTTCGGGCTTGGAACGCGCGCGCGTATCGTTGCTCAGCAGCAGGTAGAGCATGGCCATGAAATGACTCTTACCCGCGCCGAAGCTGCCGTGCAGGTACGCGCCCGTACTGCGGCGCGTGGTGACGGCGTCCTTGACGAGCGCGAGAGCCTCATCAAAGCAACGGCAAAGCTGTTCTGTCGGATAGTAGTCTTTGACCGTCGATTCGGGACGCGTTATGGCCTCAGTGAGCTTGAGGACGAAGTCATTGGCGCCGACATGTTCGGGGAGGTCAAACAGTTCGGCAAGCGTGGGTTTTGGGTTGACTGGCGGGGGCATCTATTGATTCCTGCGGCCGCGGCGCGTGCGGGCGGGCGGACGCCAGTCGCGCACCTGTTCGGCGGTGATTTCAAGCTGTGTTAGTTCAGTCTCGAAGAAGTTCCTAATGAATTCGTTCATTCGCTGCCGCGTTTGTGCGTCGATTTGGTTGTGCCACTGATCGAGCCAAGGCTGGAGTTCGCGAAGACCGGCGAGGAGGGGAATCAGGCGTTCGCCGGTCCACCCCTGGTTGTCACGCATTTCATAGCAATAGCTGGCGAGCGCGAGTGCCTGCTGGCCGTGATTGTAGCCGGCCCAGGCGATAACGGGCGACTTGTCCGTATCACGCTCCAGGTACGGGTAGGAGATCCATCGCTCCTTCGGCACGTCGAGTTTGCCGCGCAGACGCCAATAATCGGCGGAGAGGAAATCGGCGCTTTCATACTTGCTCGGGACGGGAATCTCGACCTTTTCGCCTGCGTCTTCGAGGCGCTGGAGTTCCCACGTGCGTTCCCAATCGGCTCGTTTGCGCAGACCGTTCTTCTTGTAGCGGAGCAAGGGAAGGAATGGGACCGATTCGCGGGCGACGAGTTCCTGGACTAGATCCGTGACATCGAAATCCGGTCGGCCGCGATAGAGTTCGGCCACCTGGAGGAATTCGGAATCCACGCGGACGCGGTCGGCGAGGCGCGCGACGGAGGTGAGCGCGGGCTGATTTGTGGCCCAATAACGTGGAGCTTCGAGCCGGTCCAGTAGCCAGTTACAGAGGGCCTCCTGTTCGAGTTCCTCCCAGGTCGTAAGGTTCCAACGGCGCTTGTACTCGGGCTGCTCGATGAGGGCGATATCGCTGTCTCGGGCTATGACCTCCAGGCGGCGCTGGACGACTGCCCGGTACGCTTCAGGTAAGTGTTCTGGAATCGTCGTGCGCGGCACCGACTTGTTGCGGCTGAACCACTCGATTTCCAATTCACCGGGCTCCATCGACCGCGCCATTACGATTTCGAAAGCGCGCTCGCCAAGGCGAACAGAGGGGCTCTCACCGATCGGCAAGGTGAGGGATTCGTCCAGAAGTCCGTAGAGGTGATAGACGTGCCAATCGAGTTCTTCCTGTAAGCCGACCATCCGGAGGAGGAGACCCTCGGCACGCTGGCTGGCGATATCGAGTGATGCCCGAGTGGGCAGTTCTCGGCTGATGAGAGCCCTGGGTAGCAACGTGGAGCGTTCGTCAGCAATAAGCTGGATCGCAGACGCAAGCTCAAACGGATAGTTAGCCGGAAGCGGCAAGTCCGACACATTGGTGGAGTCATACTCAAAGTAGACGTCCCAGAGCAGCTTGCGTACCCTGCAGCCACTCTTACCTACCGTGTCACCGCCCTTCGGAAAAGCGACCTGCCGTAACCAAAAGCCCGCTGCGGAACTATTCATAACGCCCGCCAATGCAATGTGCTCTTGTTCCGAGGTGCCGTCGCTCAGCTTCACAACCGGAGCGTGTCGGTTAAGGACATTCCCTCCTCGATCAATCACGAAATGATTCTGAGTGGCGACGGAAGCGAACGCAATTGAGAGCTTGACACGTAGCTTAGTGGCATAGAGTTCCTGCCATTCGTACCAAGTCAATCCACGCTCCAGCATCGGCGTGCCAAATCGCTTTCGCCGTGAGATGCTTGCTTTGCCCGACCAAAGCAACCGTGCTATTTCCGGGATGACATCTAGCGACTGGACTCCGAAGTCATCGCAATGAGGCCAGACTGCAACTGCCGCTGGACCGACAGTCCAGTCCCGTAAATCGTCGCCGGTCAGAAAAGGCCGAACCTGCTCCAGTCGTAAACGCTGGGCGGCCGCTGAGTTGGGAAGTATGTAGAGATCGTCCTCTCCAGAGACAGCAGTTATGCCGACAGCGGTTGCAATACTCGAGATGGTCTTAGTTCCTAACTCATCGAGCCGCTCCTTTAGCTCGGCCGCACCGCCTCCGCCCATTGGCCAGGGATGGTGGAGAAAGCTTGCGCGACCTGTGTCGGCCGCGCTGACCCAACGGCTCTCGGACCCGGGGTTGTCCACCTGGTTTAGGATTGCCGTCCATACTGGTGCTCTGGCTGGGTCTGGCGGCTCCTTCGTTTCGCCACGAATGCCACGAACCGTTCGAATCTGGCCGGAAACCGGAGCGCGTCGACGTGCAAACAAGATCGTCGTGGGCGTGCCGTGCCACGGGATGCAGACACCCGACGTGTCGATTATGTGAGTCAAGTCCCACTTCCGCAAATGCTCTTCGATCAGTTTTTTTCCGAAACTACGTTTCATGAACGCATTCGATGTAATCATTCCCACGTGGCCATCGGGCACTGCGAGATCGAAGAACAACTCTGTGAACGGCACGCTTAACTGATACTTGCCCGAGCACGATCTGTAGTATCCGCGATAAATCTTGCGCAATTCAGGATCTTGCACGTTGATATATGGCGGATTACCGACGACCACCTGATAGCCCTGCGTCTGAAGAATCACACGCAACCGCTCCGGATCCTCAGTCGCCAGCGCGACCATGCTCGGGACCATCTTGTTTGGGCCGAATAGTAGAGAATCCCCGGCCACTACGTGAATCTGCCAGTCTGGAGCGCGATCCAACCTCGCGATCCTGCACGAACGGAGTGCGGCGATCAGCAGACGGAAGCGTGCGATGGCCGCCGCGTAGGGATTCAGATCCACACCGTATACGCAGTCGAGTGTCTTCTCCACAACGACCGCCAGGTCGCCTTCGCGATTCGCCCACAAGCGGAAGAGCCGATCGAACGCCTCCAACAAAAAGTGCCCGCTCCCGCAGGCGGGATCGATAAGGCGGAAGCCGTCGAGCGGGAACTCCTTCAACGCCGGTTCCAGCGTGCGATTCATGATGAAATCGACGATGAAGTCCGGCGTCTGCAAGAGCGCGTAGCGCTGGCGTGCCGATTCGGAGATGTTCTGATACAGGTCGCCGAGAAAGCGGGTGCTCCTCGCGGTATCGGTGAAGTCATGGCGGAGACTGCCTGTGTCGGGGTCGGTGGACTGGAAGAAATCGAGGATGCGCTTCGCCCCATCGCCATCGGGACCGAGCAACCATAGCGGATTGTGCGCGCGGTCGAGCAGTCCTTTCAACCCGGGCAGGCGTTCGAGTGCGGAAAAGATATCCAGCAGGTACTCGCGATCATTGCCGACAGGGTCCAGCGCCGCCTTGAGGCGGGCGCCGGGACCGGCGAGATAGACCTCGCCCAGCAGATCGTTGTCTTCGAGGAAACGCACAAAGACACAGGCGAGAAGCCAGGCGACGCCGGCCTGGGTGATTTCGCCTTCACGCCAGACGTTGAACGTCATGCCAGTGCGGCCGACCTTGCGTGCCGAATCGTAGCGTTCCTGTACCGAACTGTTGACGGCGGGCTCTTCGTCGCATCGACGACGGATGTTGTCTTCCGTGCCGGTGAGCAGACGCGAGAGATCGTCACGGAGACGAACTTCATCGATCATGCAGGCGCTCCGGCGCGATGACGATTTTGGATCCAATAAGGATTGATGCGGGCCCAGTGGTTGGGGGAGATGAGGGGCACGGGCTCGGAATCGATCATGGGTTTTTGTGTGTCCTGGCCGGCAACGAGAAGCCAGAAGCCGGGACCGGGATTTTCGCGAAGGCGGTCGATGAATGCGGTCTGGCGGTAGCGCGCTAACAGGCCGGGGTTGACCAGCAGCACGGGGCGGGTGCCGGCGCGAATGGTAGCTTCGACGGCGGGGAGGGCGTCCGCGATGAGTTCGCCGAGGCGGGCGCGGTGGCGGCTGTCGTCGGGCTCGGCATCGGCGGTGAGTACGCGGTCCCAGGAGATATTGCGGGATTGGGCGAGGTCGCGCATGGCGTGGAGCAAAACGCGGTCGAGATCGATCACGTCGGGGTGGAAACGGTTGACGATCTCCTGCACGGCCTCATAGTAATCGCGCATGGTGGTGGTGAGGATGAGGGATGCGCGCTGGGCGGCAGCGATGGTTAGCTTGTGTTCGGTATCGCGGGCGGTTTCGTCATCATCGCGTTCGGCGAGGGGCACGTCGTGGGTGCGAGGCGTCAGCCGTGTAGCGGCGCGTCGGGTCTGCTCGGTGGAGAATTCCGCAGTTGGGCGCGGGGTGCGGTAAGCGGAGGAGGCTTCGTCCCAGGTCCAATCGTAACCGGCGTCGCGGAGGAGGCCGTCGAGCCTGTCGCGATCGGGAAGCGGTGCGGCTTCGGGGTAACGGTCGCGGACGCGGTCGCGGAGTTCCTGGATGGAGATCCCGTCGGCACCGGCGAGGGCGGACTGGGAAAGTTCCAGGGCGTCGCGCGCCGGCATGTTCTTCGGGTAGAGTTCCAGGCGGGGAGAGAGCGCGGACCCGGCGAGGGTGGCGGCGAGGCGGAGGAGACGCGCGTCTTCGATGGGAGCCCGGTCGCCGGGAAAGGGAAGGGCGCGCAGGGCTTCGAGCACCCGGGCGGGAGCGGGCAGGGGTTGAGCGTTAGCGAGAGTGCGTGCGAGTTCGCCGACGCGGCGAGCCCAGTCGACGGTTTCGAGGGCGTCGATGGAGACGATCAGGACGGCGCCCATGCAGCGGGATTCGGCGAAACGGGGATGCTCGATAGCGCGCTCGGCTTCGACCGCGGCGCGGGCGACCGCGGAGGCGAAACGCAGGCGGAGGGGGCCCTCGCTGGTGGAGCCGCGGGCGGCGAGCAGGATACCGGCGAGCTCTGCCGATTCGAGGAGGCCGGACGAAGCCTCGATGCGCTGGGCGATGAGGGTGCGGATTTCGGTGAGGGAGCGGTTGCGACGCCAGCGTTGGCGCGCAGTTGTGACGATCTGGCCGATGCGTGCGCGGCTGACCTTACGAGCTTCCGCAATATCCGATTGGCTGGGCCAGGCGGCCGGACGGTCGGTGGCTAGGTCATCGAGGTCGAGAAGCGCCGCCATATGAACGCGATCTGTACGGGACTTTGAGGTTGCGGCGGGGAGGAGCTGGCTGGCAATCTCGTCGATGGAATGAACGAGCGGAGCATTTTCTCCTGGGGGTTCTCCGGAGGGTTCTCCGGCGGGGTCTGCGGAGGGGTCGTCCGAGACAGACGTGGGCTTGGGCGGGATGACGGATTCGGGGAAACGCGCCCGGAGCTCGCCGATCAGATCGATGATTTCCTTGCGGGTCTTGTCACCGACGCCGCGGAGGTGGCGGAAGCGGGCGGGCGAAGTGGCGACGAGATCGGCGACGGTGTTGATGTTCTCGCGTTCCAGGACGTTCTGGGCACGGACGGAGAGGTTCAGCGAGAGGAGAGGCGTTTCCGGGGTAGCGTTGTTGAGGGCCAGGGTACGAGCGGTGGGGTCGGGCTGTTTCGATTCTGTGAAGCGCGCTTCGGAGAAGGCCGCATGCCACGCGTGGCGCATTTCGGCGGCGGTATCGAAACGTTCTGCGGGCTCGCGTCGCAGGGCTTTGGTGAAGAAGCTGGTGAGCGGCTGGCGGACCTGGGAATCGAAGAGATTGGCGGCGATGGTAGCCTCATCCTGAATGAGGTGCGGCGCGCTCTGACCGTTTCCCCAGCGCGGGAGCGCGCCGGTGGCCATTTCATAGAGGACGAGGGTCGCTGAGAACCGCTCGGCGTGGGGGTCCCAACGCGGGCGTAGGGCGAGGAATGGCTCCATGTAATCTGGTGTGCCGGCGCGGGTGTTATCGAGCGGCAGGCGCGAGAGGGAAAAGTCGAAGAGTTTGAGGTGGAGCTGCTTGGAGTATTCGCGGACGCCGATGTTGTCGGGCTTGAGATCGCGGTGGGGTACGCCTTCGTGTTCGAGGTATTCGAGGACGTTGAGGAGGTCGTCGCCAAAGCGTTGGAGGAATTCGCCGGAGAGGCGGCCGTCTTCGCGCAGGCGGGCGGCGAGGGTGCGTTCGCCGGCGAGTTCGACGAGGAAGGCATTCAGTCCGTTGAAGGTGAGGAGATCGGGCTTGAGGTCGGGCTTGGGGGCGACGATGAATTGGTGACGGAGCTTTTGGAGGACTTCGAGTTCGTCGCGGAGGCGGCTGTTGTACTCGGGCTTCAGAGCAACCTTGAGGACAAGTTTTTCACCGTTGAGGTCGACGAGTAGCGCGGTAGCCGATCCGCCGGCGCCGAGCTTGCCTCTGACGATGAGGTTGCCGGGCAGGCGGTCGTCGATGGAGGCCTTGAGCGGGTCGACAACGGCGCCGTCTTCGGGAGCTGTGAGTTCCTCTTCGACGGCATCGAGCTGGCGTAGGAATGAAGCGGCGGAATCGGTGCGGAGGAGTGTGTCCGGGTGGGTGGCATCGCGGATGAGCTGTTCAAGTTTGGCGCTGGCGCCATCGAGCACGGCGGGCAAGGGAAGGCCATGATGGAGGGCCAGGGTTTCATGCAACTCCCGCATGTTCGGCGCGGGCGGCTGGTTGGAGAAAATGTGGAAGGCCAGCGCGCCTATGGAGAAGACGTCGCAGACTTCGTCACGGAGATTGCGGTTGGCTACGGCTTCGGGAGCGATGTAAACGTAGGAAGCGTCCTCGAGCCAATCCTCGAAGTGTATGGAAACGGAGGGAGGCTGTGTGGATTGGGACGTGGAGCCGACCATTCGGCCCGCTTGCCAGTTGAAGATCTTGAGCTGAGGCTGCTGGCTGTCGCCGCCAGTAACGAGAATGGATTGCGGGCTGAGCGCGCGGTGGATCACGCGGCGGCCGTGTGCGTAACGCAAAGCGTCGGCGATCTGGCGGACGAAGTCGATGCGCGAGTGCAGCGGCAGTGTGGCGCCACGTTGCCGGAGGAAGTGATCGAGGCGGATTTCACCGGCTTCGCGGCGGAAGAGAACGGCGGGGCCAAGTTCGTGTTCGGTGTAGCCCTGGGCTTCGAGGATGCCGGGATGACGGAGGCTACCGAGGATATCGTATTCGCTTTCCGCCATTTTGTGAACGACGCGGGGGTCGACAGGGGGTTGACGGGAAATGACGTAGATGCGGATGCGGCGAATATCGTTCTTGAGGGAAACGTGTTCGGCGTGCCAGTCCTGGAAGGCGTTGTCAGGGCCTTCGGCCAGAAGTTCCTTTAGCTCGTAGTCGAGGACCCGGCGATGACGCTGCGAGGGGCGGATACCAGCTTCGTTGAGCGCGCGAGCAAGGCGATGGGCGACGGGCCGGTTGACCAGGGGGACGTCCTGCTTCTGGCCCGGAGCGCTGCGGAACTTGAGGGCAGCGATGATGCCGGGGGTATTCTCCCGGTCGCGCTGGCAGACCCGGATGCGGTCGGCTTCGGGGAGTTGGTTGGTAAGCGCGGGGTTGGACAGAAAGATGAGGGGCTCCAGATAGGGCAGCCTATCGGTCCTGCAGGCGGGTTGGCGTTCGAGGAGGGATTTGAGTTTCTTGCACTTGCGGTCGGCGTTGAGGAGCGGGTTGTCGACTGTCTTGAGGCGGCCATTCGGCTTGTGGTAGGTCCAGGTGCCGCGGTCGCCGCGGAGCTCCCCTTCGTCGCTTTTGATCTCAATGAGGAAGAGGCCGCGGGGGGTGACGACGAGGGCATCGACTTCATTCACGGTACCGTCGTCGGCGATGAAGGAGAAGTTGGTCCAGCCGCAGTAGGGGTCACAGTCGGGGAGGCCGGCGCGGATGTATTCGAGGGCTTCGGCTTCCCAGGGGAAGGCGGATTCGGTGACACGTTTCCAGCGCTGCGATGAGAGTCCCATTGCGGTTTGGCCTTAAGTAGCGTGCACGCATCCGATTGTAACGCGCTGACACT
>Ga0210402_10001023_pt1 | contig 29743 bp, 27 predicted proteins | sample IncBWC7MmetaG_FD_161055 | JGI IMG/M metagenome (GOLD analysis project Ga0210402, IMG submission 161055) | Forest soil microbial communities from Barre Woods Harvard Forest LTER site, Petersham, Massachusetts, United States - Inc-BW-C-7-M | ecosystem: Environmental > Terrestrial > Soil >...
CACTTGCCGATTGCCAAGGTTATCTGGGAAACGAGAAGTGCACGTTCGGGGCTATCCAGCTCCGTTGTGTCGCCCCGTACGAATTCCAAAACCGCCTCGCTCGTACCTTCCTCGGGAAGCGTGATAAGTCTTACCGCTTCCTTCCAGAGACTGAAAAACCTCTCGGTAAGTTCAGGGCACTTGTCGGAAACTCTTCCCAGGGCATCGCGAATCGCTCCCCCCATTGCGGATATAGGCGTATCTTTCATTGCAGTGAACCTCCATTTTTTATACTACATAACACTTGACTATTAATCAAGTGAAGCGAATTTGACATCTCCATTATTATATGCCAATATGTGCAAAAGTTTGATACGCGTGTCGCGTGTCTAGAAGTACCACACAAAAAAAATAACATAGGGAGAACCGTACGTGATTACTCCAGACTGGGTTTTAGTAAGTTTCATCGTGTTCGGATTTGCGTACTACATCGGCTGCGAAGCTCTGATGCACAGTTTGCTCTTCGCGCCCATGCGGTACCGCATCAAATCGCTGAGCACAACCAGCAAGTTCTTCCTGTTCCTGCGGAACATGTTGAACTGCATGCAGTGTACTGCGATCGAGGTGGTGTTTTGGACCCTCGGCATTATCGCACTGACCTTGGGCATGTGCTACCACCTACCGGAGAAAGTGGTCACAGCGCTTGTCCTGCAACCTGCTCATCTTCCCTGGCTCGTTGAGTTTGTATTTATGTTCCTGGCTGCGTTCGCCATGTCACTCGCCGTGGCAGCAGAAGCGTGGGCAATAAAGGTCATGGTGGAATCTACGAACGAAAAGTTTCTCGTTTTGAAAGCTCAGTTTCAGAAACGGGAAACAGCTCTTCTGGAGAGAATCCGTGCACTTGAAACAAAGCCCCGGGGCTGTACAAATGTCTTCGAGCCCGGAGAAGTCGTAATTCCCAAAGGTCAGTTTGTCAAAATCTTCTCCGGACTACTGGCCGAAAACTTCTGCAACGCAAGCTGCCCGTACGCACGGACAGCCTGCCAGCTACAAAGACTTCTCACCAGTTGCGGGGTTTGGTTCTACGAGACGAACGGGAGCGACGCTCCGGGGTTCGTCCATTACGAACAAATCTTTGCGGAAGCAACTCGCGAGAAGCAGGCCGACACGCTCTACCGAAGTTTATTCGAATGGAATACATGGGGCGTAAACGATAGGGTTGAATCTGAGGTTGCGACAGACCTGTGGAACGAACTCATTCCCAGGGTACGGCACTCGTTTTCTTCGCCTTCGTAGCCAACCCCGGAGCGGCCCTCCTATGTTCAAAAGTATCTCAACCGCTCGCTGATGGAAAAAACCGTTGGAGGGCGGTTTTCATTTATACTAAATTATTCTAATTAAATTTTCTTTTTCCAGTCCTCTATTTTTTTGTGATCACCTGAAAGCAATACTGGCGGAACTTTATAATTTTTCTTTTTGTATTTTAAAATTTCCGGACGGGTATACATTTCACTGCTTGAAACCCGTTCTTCTTCCAGAGATTCGTATTTGCCCAGAACACCCGATATTTGGCGAGAAATGGAATCTATCAAGGCCATCGCCGGCAATTCACCGCCGGTCAATACATAATCCCCTATTGAAATTTCTTCCGCCTTCAGTATTTTCTGCACGCGGGCATCAATGCCTTCGTAGCGTCCGGAAATCATAATGATATCGCTGTATTTTTTCGCGGACTTTTTCGCGTACATGGTGTTAAATTTTTTACCGGATGGAGAAAATAGGATAATCTTTACTTTTTTGCTTTTTATTTTCTTAACCGCAGCTTCAACAGCCTTTAAAATCGGCTCAGCCCGCATTACCATTCCCGGACCGCCGCCGTAGGGCCGGTCATCTACCGGTTTGTAATTATTCTGATTTTTATTCTTGGGCACCTTGATAAAATCCCGGGGATTATAAAATTTTATATCTATGATTTTATTTCTTCTGGCCCGCCCAATAATGGACTCGTTTAAATACGAGTCAAAAATGTCCGGAAAAATTGTAATTATATGAAAACGCATTTATCTGTTTATTTATATCACACATAAATCAAGAGAGCCATTAGGGGGCGCAACGGCTCTCCTAATGGCTCGGGTCTCATGAAAGTTCTTGCTTTTCGAGGGCGAGAGTCGTGTGAGCCGACCCCTCCCCCGAGCGTAACAGTCTCGCCTGCCTGCTCATCGAGGCGGTGGAGGAGGATACTTCTTTGAGTACTCCTCGCAGATTTTTTTGACTATTACCGCGTCAAGGGCATGCGAGATCTGCTCGCTGTGCGCGAGGACGCTACTGCTTTTGAGTTGTGCAGATGTCGAGAACGAACGCCCCCGGAATTTGTATGAAACATAGGCCGTAATTCTAGTCTGCACCCCACTTTCATCTGCAGTGAAGTAAGTGGATACAATCAACTCTCCGCCCTCCGGAGAAAAGATTGCATGGTTGTGCTCAAGTAAAACCTGGAGATACTCCTTCTCGTGGGGATCCGGACCTGCGATGTAGCTGATTCGCAGGTCTTTGAGATCCACGGGTTTTTTGAGCGGCTTCTCCAGCGTCGGAGCCGTATCCAGGCTGATCGAGAGTACCGCGCACAGAAGCACCAGCAACATTCCGGCCACGGCATTGATTATCCTGGCGCGCATCTCATTAATCTTCTTTTTCTTCATTGCATCCTCCGTTTCAAAGCATCTGCCCTTAGGCAGATGCGAACTATAATGGCGAACTAACTTATTTTTACATTACAATTATTGTAGATAATTGTCAACAAAACAAAAAACCCGGATGTGCCGGGTTTTTTGTAGAGTCTGTTAGCCTGTTTCTATATTCCCTTCAATTCATCCATTGCTTCATCCACTGTTTTTAATGTTGACGGCGCAGCCCCGAGGCCGCTTCCGGTAGAGGTCATATGCGGAACGGATTCCCTCTCCGGCCTCATACTTCCTGCCGGTTCGTTGATCTTTAGATTAACGCGGGCGTTGTTCTTCATACCGATGATGCGCAACAGCGTACGTATTGCTTTTGCGGTGTTACCCATCCTTCCGATAATTTTGCCCATATCGGCAGGATTCACGGTAAGGGTTATAAGCACGCCCATCTCGTCCACCGTCCTCTCGATTTTTACATCGTTCGGATTATCAACCAGGGCTTTTACCACGTATTCTAGAAATATCTTGTCTGCCTCTTCCATAAAAGTTATAAATTATTTTCTTGTAAATGCAGTGTTCCGACAATACTGCTTATCCTGTATTATACTTCACCCCGCCGTGGCGGGGCAAGTTTACTTTTTTGCTTTCAATTCTTTCCTTTTAACCGTGGGCTTTTTCTTCGGCAAAACGTTTATTTTCTTGCCTTCTATAACTTTATCCTGCACCAAAAAATTATGCATCGTATCGGATGTTTGCGCCCCTTTGCTCATCCAATATTTTATTCTATCGTTATTCAAAGTCTTAACGCCTTCTTTTGGATTATAAGTTCCCAAAATTTCGAGAAACCTCCCGCTCTTGGTGCTGTTTTTTGAATCGGTCAAAACCGCCCGAAAAGACGGGTCATTCTTTCTGCCTATTCTCTGAAGTCTTATTTTTAACATAGGCCTAGCTTAACACAATTTTCAAAAAAGGCAAACCCGAAAAAAAATTCTTTAATATCCGTTCTGTCCACCGTACCAGTTGCCCGAAATAGCGCCGCTGTTGGAACTCACCTGATAAGCGGTATTAAACCCGCCCATGGAATTTCCGGACATAACATTGGAGTTAACCTGATACGTATTGTTGAATCCGCCGGGATTGTTGCCTGTCGTAACGGCAGGGTTAATTTGATAAGCGGTATTAAACCCGCCATCGGTGTTTCCGGAAGTGATATTAGGGTTTATTTGATACGTATTATTGAAACCGCCGGGATTGTTGCCGGAAGAAATACCAGGATTTATCTGATACGTATTGTTGAATCCGCCGGGATTGTTGCCTGTCGTAACGGCAGGGTTAATTTGATAAGCGGTATTAAACCCGCCATCGGTGTTTCCGGAAGTGATATTAGGGTTTATTTGATACGTATTATTGAAACCGCCGGGACCATTTCCCGAGATAATTCTATTTTTTATGGGATAAACCGTATTTAAACCGTCAGTATCATAATATACATAGTAATAAAAATTTTGACCGCTGCTGTAGTATCCAGAATAGCCGGGATAATATCCGGAATAGTAACCCGGGTAATAATAGCCCCCGTAATATTCCGGGCCGATCTGCGCCAAGGCAGGCGACGCGCTAAAAAACATCAGCATTAGACCCGCTGTCACTGTCCCAAAAATTGCTGTCAATCCTTTTGTTTTCAGCATATATTTCTTTTTCACGACACCACCAATTTAGCATATTTTTACTATATTGTCAATGACAATTTTATGGTATATTTAAATAAATGAAAAACAAAAAGGCACACGGAGATACGTCGGGGAAAAGAAAGACAAACAGACTGGAGGGTATTATTTCCATATCTTCAAAGGGTACGGGCTATGTGGCAATAGGAACGGAAAAAGATAAGGGAAATGACCCGGAAATTGATTTCAAACACTTAAACACTGCCATACACGGTGATAGGGTTGAAATTATACTTCACCCGAAAGTACGAGGAAGACAAACCGCGGAAGTATCAAAAATAATTTCACGGGCTAAAATGCGGTTTGCGGGAATTTTGGAAGCGGACGCCGCCAGAGACGGAACAGGCAGTAAAATATTTTTCTTAAAACCGGATGATACGAAAATGTACACGGATATTCTCATTCCGGAAGAAGCGCTTGGGGGTGCCAAATCGGGAGAAAAAGTTTTTGGAGAAATAACTTCCTGGAAAGATAGCGGTAAGGCGCCTTTGGGAAAAATAATAAAAGTTCTAGGACGCCCCGGAGACAATAACACGGAAATGCACGCCATAGCTATGGAAAAAGGTTTTGATTCCGAACTCCCAAATAAAGTTGAAGAAGAGGCAAAAAAAATAAAAAACGATGGAATAAAAGATTCGGATTATGCCGGACGCCGGGATTTCAGGAAAATTTTAACTTTCACGATTGACCCTTCCGACGCAAAAGATTTTGATGATGCAGTCTCGTTTAACGAAGTCGGGAACGAAGAATACGAAGTGGGCATACACATCGCGGATGTGTCCCATTATGTAAAAATAGGCAGCGCGCTCGATAGCGAAGCGCGTGAGCGGGGTACGTCGGTATACTTGGTGGACAGAACGATACCGATGCTTCCGGAAATTCTTTCCAACGATTTGTGCTCTTTGGTACCCGACAAAGACAGACTGACAATGAGCGCTGTTTTTGTTGTTGATAAAAATTCCAAAGTAAAAAGCGAATGGTTCGGGCGCACGGTGATACATTCGCAAAAAAGATTTACATATGAAGAAGCGGAGGAATCCATAAAAAAGCCCGGTACTCCCCTTCACAAAGAGCTTGCGGTTTTAAACAGCTTGGCAAAAAAACTAACCAAAGAGAGGTTTGCAAACGGCGCCATTTCGCTTGACCAGGAGGAAGTAAAGTTTGTGCTGGACAAGAACGGCGCGCCGATAAAAGTTATTAAAAAAGAACGCGGAGATTCAAACAGGCTGATTGAAGAATTTATGCTGTTGGCAAATAAAAAAGTGGCGGAAGTTTTATCGCCGAAGAAAACTTCCGCCACGGGCGGAAAAAACGACAATGTGTCTATATACCGCGTGCATGACCTGCCAAGCAAAGAAAAAATGGCCGACTTGGCGTTTTTTTTGCGAAGCTTAGGACATAAGATATCCATACGGGATGGAGTTATCCCTACTCATGAAATAAATACGTTGCTATCGAGTTTAGCGGAACAGGAGGCAAATGAGACAATAAGAGACACGGTTTCCCGCGCGGTAATAAGGTCAATGGCCAAAGCGGTTTATTCCACAAAAAACATCGGGCATTATGGTTTAGCTTTTGAATATTACACTCATTTTACATCCCCTATACGCCGCTATCCGGATATAATCATCCACAGACTGCTTTCAAATTATCTTGCCGGAAAAAAAGTGGCGCAGGAAAAGTTGCTGGAATATGAAAAAATGTCTCTAATTGCGTCCGAACAGGAAAAGCGAGCCTCGGATGCCGAACGCGCTTCCATAAAATACAAGCAGGTAGAATATATGTCTAAGCGTATGGGAGAAAAGTTTGACGGAGTCATCAGCGGAATGACAGAATGGGGAATGTATGTGGAAGAAACTGAAACTAAATGCGAAGGCCTGGTGCGCGTACGCGATATGAATGATGATTTTTATGTTTTCAATGAAAAAAAACTGGAACTTGTCGGACAAAAGAAAAAAAACAAATACAGGCTTGGAGACAGGGTAAAGATAAAAGTGCGCGGAGCTGACTTGGAGAAAAAAACAATAGATTACGTTTTAATATGAATCCCATCCCAAAAACAAAAGGCGCGGGCATAGTGCTGTGGACAATACTTTCGGTAGTAATCGGGATATTTTTAGCCTCATCCGCATTGTCAATTTTTCAAAGCGGAAACATATTTCAGCCCGGCAATAATACCGCTTCAGTCGTGCAACTTATATCCGGGGATATGTCGGCGGCAAAATCCCAATATTTTTACGTGAACAAAGACGCAAACGGGCAGCCGAAAATTTCAGCCAAGGCATTTCTGGTAGGCGATTTAAACACCGGAGAAGTTGTACTTGCAAAGAATCAGGACCAAAAATTTCCATTGGCCTCGGTTTCAAAACTTATGACTGCCTTGGTATCGACGGAAATTACAAACGTAGATGATACAGTCCAAATAAGCAAAACAGCCCTGGCAACGGAGGGAACAAACGGTGAATTAAGACTCGGAGAAAAAATAAAAACTTCCGATTTGCTCTACCCGTTATTATTAGAGTCCAGCAACGACGCCGCCGAAGCGCTCGCGGAACATTTTGGCCGTGACAGCTTTATTTCCAAAATGAACGAAGTTGCTTCGCAGCTGAAAATGACGGGTACTTCGTACGGGGACCCGAGCGGACTTTCTGTCAATAATCAATCAACTGTTTCCGATCTTTTTAAACTCGCCGGTTATATCACGCAACAAAAACAAGATTTATTAAAAATAACTACTTTGCGAAGCTATACCATTAAAAAACACAGCTGGTCCAACATTAGCCAATTCTTGGGTGATGATGGATACATCGGAGGAAAATCCGGGTACACCGGTGCGGCTAAAGAAACGGATGTTTCTCTTTTTAATCTTCCTTTGGGACAAACGGGTGTTCGTCCTATCGCTATCACTCTGCTTCAAAGCACTGACCGGAAGAAAGATGTGGAAACTATACTGAAATACCTGAAAAAAAACGTATATTACGGAGGGCTGGCTGACGCAAATACGAATTGGGTGCAGGAAAAGGTGGGTATGCCGGATATCAAAGACCCGGATTTCGTGACCCTCGCTTTTGGCGGCGATATAATGCTTGACCGCGGAGTCAGGACTTCCGTCGTTAAAAACTTCAACAATGATTACTCGGCTATTTTTGCGAATGTGGATATATTTAAAAAGTCCGATATTGCTTTCGCCAATCTGGAAGGCACAGCATCCGACCAGGGTGTGGACCAGAAAAACCTGTATTCTTTCAGAATGGACCCCGGCGTTGTTCCCGCTTTGAAAGGCGCGGGTATAAGCATCTTATCGGTGGCGAATAATCATATCGGAGACTGGGGACGCCCCGCATATATTGATACGCTCGCGCGCCTGAAAGAAAATGAAATTCTTTATACCGGCGGAGGAAACGACAAAACGGAAGCGGAAACACCCGCGATTATTGAAAAATACGGAATGAAAATCGGATTTTTAGCGTTTTCGGATAAAGGGCCGGATTATATGGCTGCAGATGCCGACAAGCCGGGTTTGCTGCTTGCGAACGACCCGGACTTTGACCAAATAATACAAGACGCTTCAAAGCAAGTGGACTACCTTGTCGTTTCATTCCATTTCGGAGAAGAATATCAGACGAAACATAACTCAAGGCAGGAATTTTTGGCGCATAAAGCCGTAGACGACGGGGCCAAGCTCGTTATCGGAAGCCATCCGCATGTGGTAGAAGACACGGAAGTTTATAGCCCGAAAAACTGCACTCAAAGTTCGTGCGCGAGCTACATCGCCTACTCGCTCGGGAACTTTGTCTTTGACCAAAAATTTAGCGCCGCTACAATGCAAGGTATGCTTCTGGAAGTTAAACTAAACAGAAACGGTTCTATGTCCGTGAAAAAAGACACTACTCAATTAAACCCTGTTTTCCAGATACAAAAAATAACTCAAGGCAAAGAAGAAATTGTAAAATTTCAGAAATAAAACGAACAGAAATAAGGAAACCCGCGGGAGCAGTGATTGGTTCACGAGTCGTCCTCACGGGTTTTAGCCCACTTCAACTTCAATCAGCACCAGCCAAGTCAGGTCAACATTCCCGCACACCCAGCCTGTGTGCTCGCCGGTTTGAATCACGCACTCGCGTGATCCGGTTTTTGTGAAATCACGAGGCCCGAACTGCTGTCCGTTGTATTTTCCTCCGGGATGGGAGAACCTGGGATCTCTCTCAGCCAGCTTCCTGAGTTTGATGTCCCCGAAGGGAATCTCAATGAGTCTCTTCGACATTCCGAACTCCTTTCGATACTTGATACTTTTTGCTCCAAAATTAGAATAGCATTGTTATTTATTTTGTCAATTTAATATATTGCTTATATAGAAATCTGGTGTTAAAATTTAAAAATCCGGGAGTGTTTGTTTTAGCCTATTGCGCAAATCCTTTGCATTCACAAATAATATACTCTTAATACCGAAGGATTCGGCAGCGTTTATATTCTTATCTGCATCATCAACAAAGATACACTCTTCGGGAATAGCTTGAAGTTTTTGTAAAACATTTTGAAAGGCGCTTGGGTTTGGCTTGGAAACTCTTTCGTCATAAGAAAAAGAAACAACGTCGAATAATTGATGAAAGTTGAATTTTTTCTCCAGATAATCAATCCATTCTTTACCGTGAACCGACAAAATGGCCGTTTTGTATCCGAGTTTCTTTAATTCAATAACAATCTCTCTGGTGCCCTCTACCTCACGGAAGTTTTCCCTAATATGATCTTTTAACCACTCATCGGTTCCGAATTGCGGATATTGAAGCAAAACTGCTTTGATATATTCATCCTCAGTAATATTACCATTAAAAAATTCTTGGACCAGAGGAACAAGAAGCGGTGTTTTTGAAGTACTAAAAGGAGTTCCACTGACCAATGCTTCGTCAATTTTATGCTTTTCCATAAGAGTCAGCCCTGTGTTTTTTATACCAGTAAACAGAACTTCACCTAGGTCAAAAATTATATTTTTTATTTTATTTTTTTCATCCATAAAATTACTTCGCTATCTGGGTAGCTTCGTCAAATTTGACGGAGAGAAGCTTGGAAGCGCCGTCGGGGCCTATAGTAACCCCGTAAAGGACACCGGCGCGGGACATCGTTTCGCGGTTGTGGGTGACGACAATAAGCTGGGACTGATGTGAAAGCTTTTCCAGCATATCTCCATACTTGCGGGAATTTGATTCATCGAGCGCGGCGTCAGTTTCATCAAGAACCAGAAACGGCGGCGGGTTCACTTGCGACATAGCGAAAAGAAGCGCGATAGAAGTAAGAGATCTTTCCCCGCCGGAGAATGCGTGAAGTTCTTTTACCTTTTTATGCGGGAGAGATACGTTTATCTCTATCCCCTGTTCAAACACAAGTTCTTCGTCTTCATCTTTCGGCAGTTCTTCATCAAGCTCGTCCGGCGCATTGCGTCTTTTTTTATTTTCCACGACAATATTAAGCGACCCGTGTCCCCCGCCGAACATCAGCGAGAAAAATTCCTGAAATTCCAAATTTATTTTTTTAACCCCTTCTTTAAATTCGATATCTATTTTTTCTTTCAGGTCCGCAATTAATTTCTCGAGAGCTGCGATGCTTTTTTCCAAATCTTCAAGTTCTTTTGCCAAAAATTCGTCCCGCTTGAAAACTTCGTTAAATTCTTTCATCAATTCCGCGCTGTTCCCCAGGCCGGCATCTTCCAGTTTTATCTTGATGCGGTCAATCTTTTTCTTTAGCTCTGCTTGTGCTATTTCATCTATTGCAAACTCCCCGCCAGAGGCGGGTCCGCCTTCGGCGGAATAACTTTTGTAAGACAAAATCTCACTCTCAATCAGCGCCGCGCCTTCTTTGAGCTCGAATTCGAAAGCCTCATGGCGACTCTTTAAATTACCTTCTTTGATGGATATGAGTTCGAGCGCGCTACCAAGCTCTTGCTGCCTTACTTTCCAGGTAAACTTTTCTTTTTCCATATCCCGCAAGGCTTCCATCTCCTGATTTATGCTTTTTTTCAGCTTTTCTGCCGTTTCGGTAATTTCGCTCTCTTCGGATTCTATTTTTTTTACTTCAGCCAAGGCATTTGCTTGCGAGGTTTTCAATTCCGCCAGTTCTTGCTCTTCATTATGTCTTTTTTCTATTTGCTCCTGGCCTTCTTTGATGATGCTGCCGCACAGCGGACAGCGGCCGGAAACTTTTACTTTATTTTCCCTCGCTTCCAATATTCCCTCGATGCGTCCGAGCTTGCGTTCCAGCTCACCCTTCCTGCCGCGCAAAGCATTTATGTTCTGTTCCGCTATTCGCAGCTCATCGATTTTTTTATTTCCTTTTGTCGGGCTGTCGTCTTCGGTTGCGGATATTTTACCAGCCACATCCTTCAGTTCACCCGCCAGGCGGTTTCTTTCTTTAAGCAGATTATTTTTTTCCTTTTCCAAATATATATTTTCCCTTTTCAAATATTCGCGGTACATATCGGCGAGCTCTGCCTGCATTTCTTTTACCTTTTCAAATTTCTCAACCTGTTTCTTTAAAAAATTCAAGTGCGGCGCATTTTCCCGGCGCAGCATAACCACTTCTTTCATATTTTCATTTGTCTTTTCGAGCTTCCGCTGCGATTCTTTTATTTTGTATTGGTAGATTTTAAGTCCGAGCGCGTCTTCCACCATTTCTTTGCGGTCACGGACGCTGGCGTTTAAAATCCTGTCCGCTTCGCCCTGGGAAATAATATGATGCCCGCTGGAGCCGATATTCACGGAAGCAAGCAGGTTGTGAATATCTTTCAGCCGGACTTCGCTGCCGTTTAAAATATATTTGTTCATTCCGTCGGAATAAACTTCGCGGGAAATTGAAATAACGTCGTAATTTAAATTTATATTTTCTCCGCCGTCATTGGTCAATTTAAAAACTTTATCGGTATTATTGAAAAAAATAGTGACTGATGCCTTTGAACCTTTAGATAAATTTTTGGAGCCTTTGAAAACCAGGTCCGAGCCTCCTTTCCCGCGCATTGATTTCATTGACTGCTCACCCAGGACAAAGCGAATAGCCTCTACGACATTGGATTTTCCCGAACCGTTCGGGCCGACAATAGATACAACCGGGCTGTCAAATTCTAAAACTGTTTTTTGCGCAAAAGATTTGAAGCCATTTAATTGGAGTGTTTTAAGCCGCATTCTAATCGAGCCAATTTTTTACTTTTAATGCGGCCAGGGCAGCAGACTGTTCGGCTTCCTGTTTGGATTTGCCTTTGCCTTCGGCTATCAGATCTTTCCCGAAATAAATGCCGACGGTAAAGTGCTTGTCGTGGTCCGGGCCTGACTGGCTCAAAACTTTATAGGCCGGAGTGAAGGAGACAAATTCCTGCGCTTTTTCCTGAACCAGGGATTTCGCATCACGCCAAAGTTTTTTGTTTACTATCTCATCCGTCTTTGGCAAAAGAGTTTTTGTAATAAATGTATTTACTACTTCATACCCCTGGTCCAGATACATTGCTCCTATAAGTGCCTCGTACGTATTTGCTAAAATATACTGCCTGGCTTTGCCGAAATCTTTAGCCTCGCCCTTGGATAAAAGCAGGTAATCATTCATCCCGATGCTGCCGGCAATTTCTGAAATAATAATAGCGTTCACGAGCGCAGAACGCAGAGCAGTCAGCTCCCCTTCGGTGTACTGCGGATATTTTTTATATAAAAAGTCGGTGACGATAAGCTCCAGGACCGCATCGCCCAAAAACTCAAGTCTTTCGTTGTGAGCTATCTTAGTGCCGGGATTTTCGTTTATGTATGAACGGTGAGTAAAAGATTGCTGGAGAATATCTTTGTCCTTAAATACTACTTTTATTTTTTTCTCAAAATCCGCGAATTTAATCATTTTATTTCTTTGAAATAATTTCAATCGCCTTGCTAATCAATGGAATAATATCGTTATAAATACGCAGTTCCGGAATTGCCGAAAGTTCAAACCAGCGCGCATTATCCAGCCCGCCGGACTTTTCCAAGATAAGTTCTTTGTACTCGCTGTGAGCCAAAAAATACACCACCTTTTTCAAACTTTTGCCTGTGGAAGGGTGAGTGGCTACGTACTCGTTTTCTCCTAATTTTTCTTTTATAGTTATATCAAGCCCGATTTCTTCTTTAATTGCTCTGACGGTTGCAATTTCGTCACTTTCTCCTTCCTTAACGCTACCCTTAGAAATAGTCCAATAGCCGAAAACGTCATGTACCAGCGCGAACAAGGTCTTATCGTCTTTTGTGGAATAAACCAGCGCTCCGCCCTTTTTATCAACCGGTAATTTTCTGATATCCAGCGGCTCTTCCGCTTTTTTCTTTCTGCTGATTTGTTCCTTCCCCGGCTCACCGATTTCTTTATAGACTGCGCCCAGTACTCCGTTTATAAATTTGCCGGAGTTTTCTCCGCCAAAAGTTTTCGCGAGTTCTATGGCTTCATTGATGGCGACTTTCGGGGGAACTTCCTTGCGGTCGCCGAAAAGAAGCTCGGTCAGCCCGATGCGCAAAATATTCCTGTCTATGACGGAGATTTTATCTATCGGCCAGTCCGGCGCGGCTTTTTCTATGATTTCGTCAACTACTGCGCGCTTTTTCAGTACCTGGTCAATAAGGGATAAAACGAAAACATCATCCTCGAAGCCCGGGGCGAATTCTTTTAAATTTCTTTTGAGAACCTCTTTGATCTCTTCAACATTTTCGCTCTTTTTATCTTGAGACTGGAAATCCCATTCAAAAAGGGTCTGAAGAACTATTGATCTTGAAAGGTGCCTATTTGCCATAAAAAACTGGGTAAAGCTAACTTTGCGCCACTTTCGCCTTTGCTTTCTTTTGTTTCTTTTCTGTCTTCTTAATCAAATCCAAAACCTTCTTTCCTTGATAAAAACCGCAGGCAGCGCAGACGGTATGACGTCGCTTCAAAGCCTTGCAGTTCTCGCATTTCGTAAAACTGGTGCTCTTAAGAGCGTGATGCGAGCGCCTGTTTTTCGTATGCGATTTTGTATGTCTCATTCGTACTACCATAGTGAGTACATACTAGCATATTATTGATGTAATGCAAACGTTAAATTTAATCGCTTTTGTCCGCTATCGCTTCATTATAGGCGCTGTCGTACTCTTTAAGAACTTCTTCAATTTCGGATGAGTTCATAGGAGAGTTAAATATAGACATAAATAATGTAAGCAATGCGCCCCTGGCGTCGCCGTAATCAATTTCCCTATCTTCGGGGTTTTTAATCTTACTTACACTTTCAAGATCCACGATACAGCCATCCAAGGTTATGTTATGACCCTGACTTAAAATTCCGTGAGTATAACCGGATTTGCCCATCAAACCCACATTATTCCCTACTGTTTTTGCCAGCCACGCGGCATATTTGTGCAAATCAAAATTGGCCGGATCTTCACCCAATTCTTCAGCTACTAACAATCGGGCATCTTCAAGTATTATACGCTTTCTCTCGGGCGAATGGGCTTGGTCCTGAACATCCAACAATCTGTTGTCTGTTCCGAAGGCGCGTACTTCTAAAACCGGGGTTACTGAAGCCTCAATAATTCCCTTTTGCTTGGCTTCGGCAATAGAAATTTTTTCTCCTTCAAATATTATTTCTTCCAACTCGATTATCGCAATGACTCTGCTTACTCTCATTCCAAGATTATGAAATTCTTCAGACTTTTCCGCGTCATGTGTAGCTGACTCTAATCCTATTATTCCCCAACTTTTTTTACCTTCCGCTCGCAAAATTTCTTCAGCTTCGGGAGGATTAAACGATTCATCGGAGGCTTCTTTTATATTTCCGGAACCCTTTACGACGGCATCTCTGAATAATTGCCTACGCGTGCCCGGTTTATTCTTTTCTCCAAAAATTACCCTCCCCAACAACAAACTTCTGCGATGATAACTCTCCGCCTCCAATCTTATCGAATTTTTCCCCGCTTGAAGCTTACCGCTTAAAAACACACCTATATTGGTTGGTTCTCCGATTATCATCCGGAATGGAGAATCTATTCCCGGATTTATATATCTAACTTTATTTTTAACCTCCGCCGCCGGCAAGGTTTCTCTGCTGGCATCAAGCTCGCGCATTTTTCCAACAGGATATTGCGATGTACCTTCTTCGAATTTCATAAAGACATTATATAACAAATAACGTATAAAAAAATCAACCCTTTGACAAAAAAACTGTCTTTGCTATTATTGTAGTAGGTAGAGATTGTTATGGCTACCAACCATAATCCCTGGATTACAAGGGACCGTCCGGCTAATCTACAAGACACATAAAGAACAAAGTTGGGTGGAACCGCGAATTAGACTCGCCCCGACAAAAAGTGAAAGTTATCACTTTTTGTCGGGGCGATTTTAATTTTAATTAACAAAATAAAATATATGGAAAAAGAAGAAAAATTACACAACCTAAGACATTCGCTCGCGCACTTGCTCGCGGCAGCTGTAATGGAACTTTATCCAGATACTAAAAGGACCATAGGCCCCGCGATAGATAACGGCTTTTATTTTGACTTTGAATTCTCCGAGCCTGTTTCTGAAGCAGATTTGCCAAAAATAGAAAAGATAATGCGAAAAATTCTGCCAACCTGGAGCACGTTTGAAAAACACGAACTCTCCGGCGCTGACGCAAAAAAAGAATACCCGGACAATCCATATAAGACAGAACTTATTGATGAGTTTACCAAGGAAGGCCAAAAAGTAACTTTCTATAAATCAGGGCGTTACTGGGACCTGTGCAAAGGCGGGCATATTGAAAATATGAAAGAGATACGGCCTGACTCATTCAAACTTGACCGCATCGCCGGAGCATACTGGCGCGGAGATGAGAAGAACAAAATGCTTACCCGAATTTACGGACTCGCTTTTGAAACGAAAGAAGAGTTAGAAAAATATGTTGAGCAACGCGAGGAAGCCAAAAAAAGAGACCATAGAAAAATAGCACGAGAGCAGAAACTTCTAATATTTTCTGACCTGGTGGGTTCAGGTATGCCCCTCTACACACCAAAAGGCAATATTATCCGTAACGCAATAATAAATTACTCTCGTGAACTCAACACACGACTCGGCTTTGGCGAAGTGCATACTCCAAATATAAATAAAGGAGAACTTTTTAAACTTTCGGGACATTATGATCTATATAAAGCTGATATGCTTTCTGTCACCTCCCAGTACGTTTCTGATGAGATGTTTTTAAAACCAATGAACTGTCCCCAGCATACACAGATATATGCTTCCGAACCTCGCAGTTATAGAGACCTGCCTATACGATACTCGGACTTTGCTGTCCTATATCGTGACGAACGTCCTGGGGAACTGTCAGGGCTTACACGATTGCGCGCATTTTCGCAAGACGACGGGCATATTTTCGCCCGCGAAGACCAAATTGAGTCTGAAGTTTCAAACATACTAGATGCGATTGAAGATGCCCTTGCCACATACAAGTTAGATAATTACTGGATGCGTTTCTCCCTGCGAGATCCAAAAAACACAGAAAAATATCTGGGAAGTGACGAAGTCTGGGAACGTTCACAGACAATAATGCGTAAATTGCTTCAAGAAAAAAATATCGAGCACAAAGAAGCTGTAGGTGAAGCTGCATTTTATGGACCTAAAATAGATATTATGGCCGTCGATGCGCTCGGACGTGAGTGGCAAATATCCACGATTCAATTAGATTTCAATCAGCCTGCACGCTTCAAATTAGAATACGCTGCTGAGGATGGAACAAAGAAAACTCCTGTAATGATTCACCGCGCGCTTATCGGTTCCCCCGACAGATTTCTCGGAATTCTTATTGAACATTATGCCGGGGCCTTCCCTATCTGGCTCTCGCCGGTGCAGGTGAAAGTCATCCCTGTGCGCACAAATCACAACGAATACGCAAAAGAAATTGCCGATTTATTGAAAGAAAATAATATTCGGGTAGAGCTTGATGATACCGACTCAAATCTCGGAGGAAAAGTCCGTGATGCAAAAAATATGAAGATGCCTTACTGGATAGTCATAGGCGATAAAGAAATCGAAGCAGGAAAAGTCACTCTCGAATCCCGCGACGCCGGCCAGCTCGGCCAAATCTCAAAAGAAGAATTAGTCTCAAAACTTCTGGAAGAAATTAAGAACAAAAAATAATTATATATCTATCTCGGCTAGTTTTGCGTTTGATTGAATGAAGGATTTTCTTGGTGGAACTTCAGAGCCCATAAGGATGTCAAAGATCTTGTTCGCTTCTTCGGCGTCAGAAATATCTACCCGTTTCAAGATGCGGTGCGCGGGGTCCATAGTCGTCTCCCAGAGTTCTTCCGGATTCATTTCTCCGAGACCTTTGAAGCGCTGAATGTGAATCTTGGTTGATTTCTTTGCAGAGGTTTCTTCTTTTTCTTCTTCGCTTTCTTCTGCCTCACCGCCATCCACTATTTCTACCTCTTGAATCTCGCTCACATCCGCGCCCTTGCCGATAATTTTTACTTTCTGTTCATCAGTATAGGCATACGAAATTTCTTTGCCTTTTTTAATTTTATAAAGCGGCGGCTGAGCGATGTAAATATACCCCGCATCAATAACCTGTCTGAAATATCTGTAGAACAATGTCAAAAGAAGTGTACGAATGTGGGAGCCGTCCACGTCGGCATCTGTTGCAATAATTATTTTATGATAGCGCATTTTCTCCAAATCAAATGTATCCCCAATAGATGTGCCCATCGCAATGACCAGCGACTTCACTTCTTTTGAAGCAAGCATCTTGTCGATGCGGGCGCGTTCCACGTTCAATATTTTTCCACGAAGCGGAAGTATTGCCTGGGTTCTGCGGTCTCGCCCCTGTTTTGCCGAACCTCCTGCCGAATCTCCCTCTACGAGGAAGAGCTCAGACTCTGAAGCATTTTTACTCTGGCAGTCTGCAAGCTTTCCGGGCAAGGTCATGCCTTCAAGCGCTCCTTTACGCAATACCGAGTCTTTGGCCGCTTTAGCCGCTTTACGGGCCTTTAGGGCCAATATAGACTTGTTTATTATGGATTTAGCCTCGTCTGGGTTCTCTTCCAGAAAGTTTGCAAATGCCTCTCCGAAGACCGTGGCTACGGCGCCCTGGGCCTCCATACTGCCGAGCTTGCCTTTCGTTTGTCCTTCGAATTGAATCTCGCGAAGTTTTACGGAAATGACGGCAGTCAGACCTTCGAGCACGTCTTCACCGGTAAATCCCCCTTCGGATTCTTTCATCATTTCATTTTTCTTACAGTAGGTATTGAGTGTCCTCGTGAGCGCGGTCTTGAAACCGGTTACGTGAGTTCCACCCTCTTGGGTAAAAATATTATTCGCGAATGGAAAGATTCTGTCAGTAATGTCGTCCACGTACTGAAGAGCTATCTCCACGCCGACGCCGTCCAATTCTTTTTCAACATAAAAAATATTGCTTTGGATCGGCTTCTGAAACTTGTTGTAATATTTTACGAGTGAGATGAGCCCACCTTCGAAATAAAAAGTGACTGAAGGAAGCTCTAACCCTAAGTCTCTGAAATAAAAAACATCTTCCTCGTTCATTCCCTTCTCGTCCCACTCCCGCGCATCTATTATTAAAATTTTCAAACCTTTGACGAGGTATGCCTGCTGGCGAATATGGCTTACGACGGTATTCCAATCAAATTTTATAGCACCGAAAATTTCCTGGTCAGGTTCAAAAGTAATAATCGTGCCGTGGAGTTTCGATGCGCCTAATTTTTTCACTGCGGACTTTTTCTTGCCTTGAGAATATTCCTGCGCGTACTTTCCGCCGTCACGGTGCACTTCCGCCCGGCAATAAATAGAAAGAGCGTTTACCACCGATGCGCCGACACCGTGCAAACCTCCGGAAACTTTATATCCTTCCCCGCCGAATTTTCCTCCGGCGTGCAGGGTCGTCATGACTGTTTCCAGCGCGGAAACTTTTGTCTTTTTATGAATATCAATCGGCACGCCCCGGCCATTATCAGCTACGCGGACGCGGTTGCCCGGCAAAAGCGTAATCTCAATATCATTACAAAAACCGCCCATCGCTTCGTCGCGTGAGTTGTCAAAAATCTCCCATACCAGGTGGTGCAACCCTTCCGGGCCGGTAGTCCCGATATACATACCCGGACGCCGCCGTACGGGCTCCAAGCCCTCTAAAACCGAGATATCCGAAGCGTCATAATGATGGACTTTTTCGTCTTTTGCCATATTTAAATTATATCAAATTATCCTTGTGTTTGCTAGTGATTTTTAGTTAAATTTATGTTGTAAAATAAAAAAAATCAGGGCCGCAATCTACATGTCTGGTAGACGCAAGCCCTGCTGATTTTTGATGATTCTCCGCAATATCGCCTGCGGTGGCGGTACAATGTGAGATACGCAACGACATGTCTGGTCGCTCCTTATCTCCCGGTTTCGTTCGGGGCAATTACGGTCGCCTCACTCTGGAACATGGTGGCATAGGCACTCATGCGAACAAACGTTAGACCATTTAAGACGGCGGAGGTTGTGGTGGAAAAAATTGCAGTACTCAACAACAGGCTCCGTATGACAAGGGCGACCTGTGTCACGTCTATTCCAGTAAAATTCTTTAAATGTCTCATACTCCCAACCCCATGGGAGCAGATCCTTTTCCTTGGGCATGTTATCTTCTCCGCTTCCCCGATATCGTCCGGGAAATCACGGTCATCCCACCATTGAGATGACAAAGGTCATACCACACTCGCAATTACCTGCATCCGCCGTACGCCCAACTCGGTGTGCCGTAATTCGGGCACGTTTCGTTCCGCGGACACCACGACCAGGGACATTCATGGGATGTAAGAACAGCATCAATCTTTGTTTCAATCGATGACCAGTCTCCTTCATGTATGCGTTTCGAGAGATATCTCGCCCACCTCCTAATACTTCTTTGGCGATGATGGTCGTTATTGGGAAGATTCCCAATTCCTCGGTAAGGTTTGATCGTGAAAGTCGACTGCCCATCACTAACGGCAATGATGGCGCGAGCAACTTCCTTCGGGAGAAAACGAGCCTTGTCTAGGCGGTTCATAAGAAGAAAAATACGCTCCTCTGTTGTCATTCGCGAAACTTGCAGTGCTTGTTTTCCGCTGAGCCAATCGAGAAATCCCATCCACTCCTCATCTTCTTTTGTCCGTTGACTTGTCATTCAGACCTCCGTAAAAAGAACTGTTAAATTATTTTGTTGACAATGAACGCGTTTTATTTTCGCTAAACGAAAACACCGCCTAGAAGGCCGGTGTTTGGGTTGTAAGTTTTTAGTTTGAGAAATTTTTTACAGCGCAAAAATCAGCCTTCTAAATGTAGGGCTGACGACGACCACAGAATTATTGCTTTTTCGCTGTATTTGATTCACGGTTGCATTATAGCATATAGAAAAAATATGTAAAGAATGCTGTGGAAAACTTTACCTAACTTGCCACCCAACATTTCCTATAATTTTTTTACTTATTTTTCCCATAATCTCATTTACTTCGGCATCCGTAAGAGTTTTTTCGTAAGATTGAAAAACTATTCTAAAAGCATATGAAATTTTTCCGTCTTTTTTAAACTCGTCAAAAAGCTCCGGCCCGCGGACGACCATATCTCCCGCATTTTCTTTGATAACTTTTTCTACGTCAGAACTTTTTACATTTTCCGGCACCCATACCGCCACATCACGCGCGATGAATGGAAACAAGGACCACATTTTAAATTTAGCTTCTGGGTTCCAGCTTCCGGATTCCAGCGTAAAATCTTTCGGCATATCTTTGCAGAAATCTTCCAGTTTAATTTCTGTGGTTTTCCCTCCAGCATTATAAGCAACCCGCATTTCCTCGCGGTCTTTTTTAAATATTGTACCGATTTCAAAAATTTTCACCTCGCTTACTCCCAAAAGTGAGGCGTTGGCTTTATTAAGTTTATAGCTTTCCATAAGTCCGTCTGCTAGATTAACTCTGAGAAAATTTTTATCGGAGGCAGAAGCAAGCACCTCTACTTCCCCGCTATTTCTGAAAGAACTGGTCATCACTTCGCTATATCCGTCATTCATCAGCTTGTTCCTCGCCCAAACTATTTTCGCATAAGTTTCATTCAGCTTAGGCTGGAAGTTTATCTTTGGTATGTTTCCCTTAATTTTGTCATAGCCGATGATTCTGACAATTTCCTCCGCTATGTCTTCTTTAATAACTAAATCAAAGCGCATCGGGGGCACAATGATTTCAAAAACCCCAGAACTTTCCGTGTATTCGATATTGTATCTTTTTAAAATATCTTTTATTTCACCGACAGAAACATCCAAGCCCAGTATATTTGATATCCTTTCTGTGGAAAAAGAAAGTTTATGTATTTCTTGTTTTTTTGGATATACATCAACAATATCTTCAAAAACCGCATCCGGACACATTTCTAAAATAAGAGAAGAAAGTTCCAACATTCCAAACCAATCTAATTCCGGAGATAAATCATTTTCAAAGCGCTTTTTTGCGTCAGTTTGAATGTTTAGCGCCTGGGCAGTTTTCCGTACGCTCGTCGGGTCAAAATTTGCGCACTCAAGAATGATATCCGTAGTGTCTGTATCCAGTTCGGCATAGGCGCCTCCTTTTATTCCCGCGATATCAAGAGCATTTCCGTAGTCATCAGCTATAATCATCATTGTGTCATTCAAGATTTTTTCGGCGCCGCCAAGTATGGTTATCTTTTCACCATTTTTTGCCTGACGCACCTGAAGTTTTAAATCTTTTACTTTCTTAAGGTCAAAAACATGGGCCGGTTGTCCGCAGTCGAACATAGTCAAATTGGTCGCATCCACAATATTGTTTATGCTTCGCTGTCCGATGGATTTTAAATGCTTTACCACCCATTCCGGGGACGGGTCTACTTTTATATTCCTTACAACCCTACCCATATACCGGCGACAATTCGGAGTTTCAATTGTTTTAATCAATTTAGTAGGTTTGGATTCCGGAATTTTATATTTCGGTGTGGGGTCAATGTATTTTATATTTAAAAGCGAAGCGATCTCGCGAGCCATCCCTTGATGTGAAAGCAAGTCGTGCGCACGGTTCGGTAAGATTTTTATATCAAAAACACTATCGCCGTCTTCCAATTTTTCTACGCTTTCTACTTCCGCCAAATGATAGGTAAGAATATCTGCTAGCTTCTCTGCCTCAGGTGCTTCAGGTACATACCATTTAAGCCAGTTGTAAGATATTTTCATATTAGAGTTGATTGAGTCTTAGGTCGCCCTGATAAAAAAGCCTGACGTCCGGCACGCCCCACTTGATCATCGCTATGCGGTCGAGCCCTCCGCCGAAACAAAAACCCTGCACTTTTTCGGGGTCTAGCCCAATATTGCGGATCACAGCAGGATTAGTCATTCCTCCGCCCATCATCTCGAGCCATCTACCCTTGAACTTAGCAAAAACTTCTATCGACGGCTCGGTAAAAGGAAAAAAGCTCGGACGAAATTCAATCTCTATGTCGTCGCCAAGCATTTTTTTGTAAAAATTCGTAAGTATGCCCTTCATATGAGCAAGCGAAAATCCGTCTTCAACTTTACCTAGTACTGACCCGTCTATCTGGAAAAATTGCATTTCATGCGTAGCGTCCGTAGCTTCGTTGCGAAAAACTTTGCCGACGGAAACAAAGGCCGAGGGTATGCGTCCGTTTTTTGCCGCTTGTTCGGTTGCCCAAGCCGTCACACCTGTTGTATGAGTCCTTAAAACTTTTCTGTCTTTTGGTGTTTTTTCCCCGCTTTTCGGGTCCTTAATCCAAAAAGTATCCTGCATATCCCGCGCCGGATGATTGGCGGGAATGTTTAACACATCAAAGTTGTACCACTCGCTCTCCATTTCGGGACCTGTGGCAATTTCAAAACCCATATCGGCAAACGCCTGATAGGCCTCCTCGGCTAAAAGTGAAAGCGGATGGATTGTGCCTTTTTGTTGATTATCTTTTTTGTTTTCTTTCATTTAATATCCGGTTCTTCTTCTTAGATTAAACGTGCCGTCACTGTTGTGAATCAAAGTGAAATGGTGGCTTATGTCAGTATGCTCACTTGTATGCGGAATTTCAAAGTGAGCTACTCCATTCGTCAAGTCTCTTCTGGCCTCTTCAAAAAAAGCTTTCGCCTCATCCGGATTCTTGGTTAAGAACTCGGCGGCAACTTTTGCTGAATCACTATCCGGATCAATATGAACAGCCGTTCCATGTATGTCTACTGTTTGCATAGAGTTAATTAATGAGAGTGAACATGATGCACATCTATGGTATTATCATCTGGGTTATGAGTTAAATCATATTTTTTACCTCCTACCATAATGGTTTGTTTTCCTTCTTTTTGTACTCTCTCAAAAAGACTATGTGCCCCGTGGCTACTTAACTCGTGTTCAAGATGATGCTTAACATCATCATGCGTACTAGAAATATTAAGCTTATGACTATGAATATCGTATGAACTCATAAAATTATTGATTAAACTAATAATATGACCATTATACCAAATTAGCTTCAACCGGGCTAATTTTGCGTCCGTGGCGTGAAAGCACGCAGCCTCCGGCGCAAAAGGCTTTCCCGTCATTGTTTGCCAAGCAACGGACACAATTAATAAAATGCCTGTGGCATACGGGGTTGTCGCAATTCACATAATTTTCAGACTGTTCTCCGCAAGCGTCACATTTGCCGACTATAGCGTGTCTGGCGTCGTCCGTATAAAATCCCATCGTCACCCGGCCGTCAAAAACATAAAGCTTTCCTTTAAAATCTTCGTTCGGATATTTCTCCATATAACTGACGATTCCTCCGTCGAGCTGATACACATCCGTAAACCCCTCCGTAACTAAAAATCCGGATGCTTTTTCACAGCGCACTCCCCCGGTGCATACCGTGAGCACCGTTTTACTCTTCAAGTGTGAAATCTGCTCTATGACTTTCGGTAAATCACGGAAATTTTCTATGGGAGGCAGAATAGAATTCTCAAAGTATCCGACTTTGTGCTCGTAAGCATTTCTCATATCCACAATATAAAATTCACGGCCTGTTTTTATCCAGTTATGCAATTCTTCCGGTTTTAAATGTATGCCGGTAATTTCGTTTGGGTTTATATCGCAGGTTCCTAAGTGCAATGACACGATTTCTTTGCGCACTTTTATGGAAAGCTTTGGAAAAGCACTGCCGGTGCCTACACTTAGCTTAAAATGAATATTTTTAAATCTTTCGTCTTTTTCCAGCTCCTTAATATATTTCTTGATATTTCCTTTCGTGCCTTCAAAAGTCGCGTTGATGCCCTCGATGGCAATGATGCATCTACCAGTCAGGCCCAAATCCCCGCAGATTTCGTCCTGCCAGGCTTTTATCTCCATCGGATTATCTATGAAAACGTATTTATAGAAAAGGATTATTTGATATTCTGTGGCTTCCATAAGCTTTATATTAACGGCAAAAAGACAAAATTACAAGACAAATTAAGACTTATAAATCTCCGCCATTTTGCAATATTCGCACTCGGTGTTTTTGCCATAAGAATTATAATTGCAGGGACGATTTATCCATTTCCCATTTTTTACAAGCTTGTCGTAATCAGCAATATCTTTTTTGAGCAGTTCTATTTCTGCGTTAGTTATAATTCTATCGTAGAAGCTTTCTTTTATATTCTTTGCCTCTAAGAATTCCAGCCGGCTTTCCTGTACTTTTAATTTTCTGGCGCTTTCTTCCAGCAAATAAGAATACATAGCGAGTTGCCTCAAATTTCCGCTCATCCTGCCTTCTTCGTCGAGTTTTTCTATCTCGCTTTTCTTGCGCACTCCGCCGGTTTTAAAGTCTGTCACTCGCACCTTGTTTCCTCGGAGCATTTCTATTAAATCAATCTTGCCGTAAATTTTCAATCCCGGGAATTTGGGATCATTTAGCGAAACTGACTGTTCATTTTCACGATTAGTTGCTATTTCGGCAAGCCTCCTTTTTGCCCACTCCGAAACAACTTTGGCTACTTCTTTATCTTCGGGTAAAATTATTTTATTTGATTTCAAAATTTCATCAATAGCACTATGCACGGCGCTGCCGAACTCCAAGCTTTCGGTTTTCGCTTCCGGCAGCTGAAGCAGGTTCCTGAAGTACCATTTCCAGGAACATTCAAAGAAATTATTAAGCAGTGAGACTGAAACATATCTGTCGGAATACTTTTCCGCTACAAGTTTTGTGAGTTTTCCTAAGTCTTTTTTCGCTTTTTCCCCCCCTGCATCGGTTATGCTGAAGGCATTGCGGGCAGGTTTTTCAAAAACCTCTTCCGGTAATTCTTTAATTATTTGGGCTAGCTCTCGACCGCTGCCTTTCTCCGACTCTGCTGCGTACGATAAAGTGCAGAATCTTTTCGCCCGAGTTATCGCAACGTATAATTTACGCTTGATGGCATCAATATCTCTCTCCTCAATTTTTTCTTTTATACTTTCCGGCAGGCTGAAAGCCATTTTTTTGCCACTGGTGAGAGAATGCTCATCCATATGCGCTATCCATACATATTCAAACTCGGCGCCTTTTGAGGAGTGCATAGTGAGCACTTTTATTCCTTCTTTCGGCAAGGTGACGACAGGGACAGGTTCGGCATAGAACTCTAATTTTTCCAAATACGCGATAAAATCCGCTAATCTCAGATTAGGATTTTTCTCCAATTCTTTTGTTAGCAGCCCCAGCACCGTATTTACGATTTCCTCTCCGGTCACCAAATTGTGTTCTTCTTTATTTGCAAACAATTCTTGGCCTATTGTTTCAACCAGAATCTCTGTACTCATTTTGGCTGCATCATTCTTCCATTTCGCCAATTTTAGAGTCCACTTACCCGCTTCACTTTCCCCAAAAAGCGTTGGCGATGTTTTTTCTAAAATTTTATCCATAGAAAACTCCCGCATATTCTGCCCTGTAAAAAAAATGTGTGCTTGCAGCGGTTCTACTTCTGAAACTTTATCAAAGAAAGAAAGCGCGAGCGACGGAACATCGCCGTTATGTATTATTTTGAGCACCCGTAAAAAAGCCTGAGCTTCTTCCTGGTCAAAAAAGTCCAGGGCTTCAAGCGAGGCGACCGGCAGATCCATGGTGTGAAGAATTTGGAGCGCCGCGCGAACCTGCTTGTTCTTTGGCACCAATATGGCGCAGTCACTCGGATTTATCCCTGTTTTTTGGATATTCTCTATATCCTTGCCTGCAGCAATTATTTCTTCTGCTTGGGTGCCTGTTTCAACAAGCTTTATCGGGTAGTGTTCCTTGTTCTGGCTTATAAGCTTCTTGTCGGACATAACACTTTGAAGGAGCGCATGAGAAGCGTCCAAGATGACCTGTGTTGAACGATAATTATCCACAAGCTGAATTATTTTTGCGCCAGAAAATGTTTTCTTAAAACCCTCAAAGTATGCAATGGAAGCCCCGCTGAAACCGTAAATAAGCTGCCGATCGTCTCCGACGACAAATATGTCCGGTTTTTCCACATCACCCCACACAACTTTCAAAAATTCATTTTGCACCCGGGAAGAATCTTGATGTTCATCTATAAGAACATATAGGTACCTCTCACGCATCTGCGCAAGAACATCTTCGGAGCCCTCTACGATTTTTACCAGATTTTCCAATATATCATCGTAATCCAGGACATTCTTTTCTGTCTTCTCTTTTTCGTAAATTTCCAAAAACGTTGCTATCTCACGGCTGCGCTCCAGACCCTCTATTTCTTTTTGAACTTCTTTTTTAAGCTTACCTTTGCTCTCGCCCCGGGTTGAAACACTGTCTTCACTTTCCTTAAGATACTTTATTTCTTTCTCTAGGGAACTTTTAAATTTTTCTTTGCTTATTCTTTCACGCTTAAGAAGCGAGATGAGCGATCGCAGGTCTTTGAAATATCTTGCGCCGTCCGCGCGGGGCCGCAGATAGTCCCAGGTATAATTATTTAAAATGTGATCAAAAAATATTGCGGTTTCGGTATCTTGGAGCAGCCTTGGCGCTTGCTTAAGCCCTAAAACTTTATAATGTTCTTCAAGGACTTTCATTCCAAAACTATGAAAAGTAAGAACATTAATCTTTTTCCCGGTATCGCCGATATAGCGGACAAGCCGCTCTGTCATCTGTTCCACTGCGGAGTTTGTAAACGTCAGACACAATACGCCATCAGGCTTGATGTCGGTCTTTTGGAGAATATTCGCAATGCGAAGCGCCAATATCTGAGTCTTGCCTGTGCCCGGCCCTGCGACTACCATCACTGGGCCATTTATAATGTCCACGGCATCTTTCTGCGCTTTGTTTAGCTTTGCATATTCTTGTTCGAAAATTTTTTCGCTTTTTTCCATTGGCTGTAAGCTTAAAACCTAAGTTAATTTTCGCCTAAGATGCATTTTTGATTTCCAAAAGAAAAAACCAATTATGAGAAAAGTGGCAAGCGGTGAAGCGTACTCCGGAACATTAAAACCAAAACTGTGCATTATCATAATTATTCCCAAAACAAGGATGGAGTACATCGCCCCGTTTTTTAAATAGACATATGTTTTAATGCGCTCTATGTTGCCGATTGTAAGCTGCCGCACCAAAAGAGCTCCCAAGCCGTTGCCGATTAAAATCAAAGGCACGGAGAGGGTGAAAGCAAAAGCGCCGAGCACACCGTCAATCGAAAAAGTCGTGTCAATGATTTCCAGAAAAAAAAGCTTGCTCAAATCCGAGCGAGCGCTGCCCAGCAGCTTTTTCTCTTCGACTTCGGCATTTTGCTTGAAGCCGTGAGTGATAAAAAATAAGCTGGAACCGACAACGGCTCCGAAGGCCATCAGATTATTTTGTTTTAGGGCGAACCAGGAGATAAAAGCGAGCAGTACGGACACTACCGCATAAAACCAAACGCCTTTGGACATAAAAAATTTCTCGGCCCGCGGCAGTCCGAGTTTCTTGTCTTCGAGAAACAGCCAGTGTAAAAATAAAAATATAAGAAAAACCCCGCCGGCAATCAGAAGTATGGGCGCCGACTTTTCTATGGAATTGTGCACCAGAGGGTTGCTGGACCATGCGGCCGTTAAAACCTGACCGACTGATAGGGAAGGATTAAAACCCCAAATTATTCCGAAAGGCAGAACGCCCCGGACGACAAAAACGGCAAAAAGCATCCCCCAGGTTAGAAACCAGGCCCGGGCTCTCTTGCTCATAGTAGAAAGCACTTCGGCGTTGATTATAGCGTTATCTACCGACGAAATAGTTTCAAACAAGGAAAGACCAAGTATTGTAATAATGGCGGTTATGACCATTATTGTATTTTACCCCAAATGCCCAATTTTGTCCTTTTAATGGAAAAAGCCAGCGCCGGTATGCGCATTTTTTCGCCGAGAGAATTTGCTATCCCGCGCACATAGGTACCGCTGCTGCATTTTATTTTAAAGCTTCCGATTAAAAAATTTTGCGGAGCTTTTGCGGCTAGTGTTTTACGCCAAATTTTTAAAATCTCGTCTTGTCTGAAATCGCCTTTGACTCTCTCAATTCTTTTTTCAATATTCGCTAAAAGTCTTTTATTGCCGATTTTTCTTACTTTAAGAAATTGAAGTTTCTTTACAAATACTTCCCTTTCGGGTAATTCAACATCAATCCCAGCTTTGCCATATTCGAAAAGTTGTTTGCCTTTCACCGTCCTGGAAGAATACACAGGATATTTTTGAATAAATCTCCCTGTGAAATATTTTAGATTATTTTCTATATCTTTTTTTAAATCTTTTGAAATATTTTTTAAGGATACCGCTTTACCCAAAATATCATACGTATCCGTAGCAAACCCAAAAAGAATTTCAAATTCGTATTCTTTATCAAGCGCCAAATATTTTTCTTTATTTTTTGTCTCTTCGCCCGCAAGCACGAGCAGCAATCCGGAAGCCATCGGGTCAAGCCGCCCGGCGTAAGTCATTTTTATATCCTTATAACTTTTGTGTCGCGCGCGAAAACGCCCCAGACATTGGAGGGGCGTTTCACCTTCTTTTTTATTCAGTACCAGAAGTTTTTTCAAAATTTCAAAAGTTTTAATGCCATGCGCCGATAATGGAACCGACAATCAATAAAGTTATAAGATTGCCGAAAATAGCAATCCAGAATAGGGACATCTTGCCGCCCCATAGCGCGTCTCCTAATTTAACCGGAACAATGAAACCTAGCCAGACCCAAAAAGCGGCCTGGATTCCGCCCATTACGCTTACCTGATTAAGAGCGCCCATCAGCCAAGCAAGCACATAAAACATCACAAGCGACGCAATGAATTGCCCGACATAAGACATAGTCATAGACTTCTTCATCTCGGCCTTTTTTTCCGGAGTCCAGCTGTCCATGCCCATCTCGTGCATATACTTCTTGCCGAACAAAGGACCATACCAAACAGAGCCGATTATCATACTGACTATTGCTCCGACCAAAACCGCCCAAAAATTTATTGCTATGTTCATACGATTAAAATTAATTATAATGATAATGAAAACGCTTACACAAATATTATATCATTTCCTAATTGGGTGTAAATTAACATCACATACATAAAACAACACAAAAAAGACCGGTTTTCCGGTCTTTTTTGTGTATCCGATTAAAAATTCTTACTGCGCCGGAGCCGGAGCTGCGCCATTCACAGGCGGGTTATTGTAGTATCCGCGCATCATTCCCGAATCATACCCTCCGCGTCCGTATTCCCCCCGGATAGCTCCGGTAATAACTCCGAGCTTGAATCCGGACCAGAAAATAAGAATAACTATAACAATCTTCAGAAGCATCTTAAATAGATGATGCCTGCCGCCGTGGCATCCGCAGCCACCCATCCTCATCCCGCAACCTCCGCTCACGCAAGAGCCCCCGCACATATTTCCACATTCCTTTTTATCCATATTTTCCATAAAATTTTGTTAATTTAATAATATTAATAATTAAGACCTTCCCCCATTATACGCTTTTTAAAAATAAATGGTGCATATTTGAAAAAACACTGTACAACTTTCCGGAAGGAAAATTCTACAGTGCTGTCTCGGATGATGCGCTGATTTATGTATCTAATCAGCAAAATAGCCTTTGAAAGAGCAAATTGAAGTCCGAAGACTTCGAGGAACCGGGGACCCGCCTCACGGCGGGCCCCCGACGACAAGCGCAGGCGACTAGCGCTTCATCGTTCCGCTGGTCGACGCAATCTTGGCGCCGACGGAGTTTGAGGAGTTGCGACCGAAGGAGACGAACGAGGTCATGTTGTTCGACAGCAAGTCACTCGCGCGCGGCGTGTTGACCATTGCCGACGTTGTCTTGGTTACGTCCGCTGCAATCGCTGTTGCATCGAAAACATTGCTGACGATTGTCGAATTCGCGTTCTTGATCATCGACGCGTTGTCGAAACCG
>Ga0210402_10001024_pt1 | contig 29724 bp, 17 predicted proteins | sample IncBWC7MmetaG_FD_161055 | JGI IMG/M metagenome (GOLD analysis project Ga0210402, IMG submission 161055) | Forest soil microbial communities from Barre Woods Harvard Forest LTER site, Petersham, Massachusetts, United States - Inc-BW-C-7-M | ecosystem: Environmental > Terrestrial > Soil >...
GTCGCAAGTGCGCTGAAGCCTCGTCGCACAAGAATCAGCCCGTATCCCGCGGCTGCAACCGCAAGAGCAACCAGAATCAGCAAAACTACTTTCCAGGGTTTCATGTTTACCTCTCTTAAGCCGGCACGATTTACCAGGACTTGGAATTCTGCACAACGGTGGGCGGCTCGCTCCAGCTCAAAAACCCTAATGGGGAGCTGGCGGACGTCGAACGTCGCACACGGATTGGCTCATGATCTTCTGCCTTATTGTGAAGACCCTACCGCAGCGATCGGAAGCCCGCGCGAACCTCTTCCGAAAAGAGCTTCGGCTGTTCCCAGGCAGCGAAGTGGCCGCCTTTGGGGAGCTTGTTGAAGTGGATGAGTTTGGGAAACGCCCGTTCCGCCCAGCTCCGTGGAGCAGGATAGAGTTCGTCGGGGAAAACGCTTACGGCGGTCGGGACAACGACCCCTCTGACGCCGAAGAACGAATAACCCTTGTTCTCCCAATAGAGACGAGCCCCCGAGAGCGCCGTATTCGTCAACCAAGTGAGCGTGAGGTTGTCGAGGACGTCGTCTCGTGTAAGGCCTTCGCTGCCTCCGGCAAAGACTCGTGCGATCATCTCGTAGCTGCGCGCGTCGTGATCGAGGAAATAAGCCGCAAGGCCGACAGGGGAATCAGCGATTCCGTACAGCGTCTGAGGGCGCAGCCCCATCTGGAAGCCGTAGGCGATTCCCTTTTGATAGACGTACTGCACACTCTCGTAAGCGGCCTTTTCGTCGGCGGAGAGATCCGATGGCGCCGGCGCTCCTGAAAAAGCAGCCTTGTCGATCTCGGGCGGGAAGATGCCAGGCATATTAGTGTGAATGCCGAGCAACTCCGGCGGCGCTTGCACACCCATCAGCTCGGTGATGACTGCGCCCCAATCGCCGCCTTGCGCTACGAATTTGTTGTAGCCGATGCGCTTCATCAACACGGTCCAGGCACGTGCAATGTGCGCGGGGTCCCACCCGGTCGTGGCTGGCTTGCCGGAAAAACCGTAGCCGGGCATGGACGGAACCACGATATCGAAGGCGTCGGATGCATTTCCGCCGTGTGCGGTGGGATTGCTCAGCGGATCGATAATCTTCAATTGTTCGGTGATCGAGCCGGGCCATCCGTGTGTCACGATGAGCGGCAACGCATTTTCGTGTTTTGAGCGGACGTGAATGAAGTGAATGTCCAGCCCGTCGATTTCGGTGATGAACTGCGGTAGGGCGTTCAGCTTTGCTTCGCACTTGCGCCAGTCGTAATCCGTCCCCCAATAGTGCGCCAGCGCCTGGGTGGTCGCGAGCTGCACGCCTTGCGACGCATCTGTAACCGTCTCTCGTTCAGGCCAAACTGTCGCGTTGATGCGCCTGCGCAATTCCGCAAGTTCTGCTTCCGGAAAATTCACTCTCTGAAACGTACGAATAGCATCTGCGTGCTCGCTGCTTCGTTGCGTACCGGTGGTTTGGGTCATGGGGTCCCCCTTTTGAGTAGGTTTACATTTTTGGTTTGCAGTGCTCCTGTGTGGGCTGGTGGGGTTGTCAACTGCGACCAAAAAGTTTTTTGGCGGCGCGCAGAATAACACCATGGGCCGCCTTGCTCAATCAGAATCCCTCCGTTAATGCGAATTTGACCCGCCATCTTAGAATCGCACTCTTAAAGGATCGGGAAACTTGCCGTCCCGTCCCCGGGTTCCCCACCGCCGCCTCCGCAGTCACGACCACCTAAATCAAAACGCCGCCTTCTTGCTTTTTGTCGTAGCGCCGGCATCCTGTCGGCCTCTTACTGGCGGGTGACACCGCCTTAAATTCCAAGATCGTGCGGGGGTGGCCTACCTTTTCGGGTTTGGTTCATGAAAAGGTGGGACTGTCTTTGGCTAGCCTCTTGATTTTCCAGCTGGTTAGCATCCCGTTCGAACCGCTACCATTTCGACAATAATAATTCTTGACAATCTTCTCGATCTTTGGTAGGCTGTGTTCGTGGTCGGCGTGACGCTTCCTGTAGGTCTTCTTGCATCGCACCACTCCCCTGCCCACCTCGAAATTCCGCTAAGTCCTTTATTTGCCACTCTTACGGGAAATGCACAAAAAAGCAAAAAGAGTGATCTCGTAAGTCCTGCCTGCCCCGAGTTTGCCGAGGGGCCCGTAATAGACGACCAACTCTTTCTTGAGTCTTCATCGGTCCTTCACTCTTCGTCGCTCTTTCGCTGTTTCTGCAAGAGAAGTAACAAAATCTCCCCGCTTGCTCCGAGTTTGCCGAGGAGCCTAAGAAAAAAGACCGATGCTGTTCCTCCGCTCCTTCACTCTTCGTCGCTCTTTCACTGTCTCTACAAGAGAAGTAACAAAATCTCCCTTTTCTTTTCAACGACTTCCAGACTCTTTGTCACTCTTTTTCCCGTAAGTCCTTTCCTTGCCACTCTTAGCAAAAGTACCCCGGGGTACACCCCCCTCCTCCTCCATACTCCTCAAGTCTTACTTGAAGTCCGCCGCCCCGCCCGCGTCCCACCCGTTCCCATTCTTCCCTCTGTGGGCTCTGTGACTCTGTGGCAATCCTTCTCTTCGTTCGTTCACCTCCGGGAACTTAATACTTACAACTTATTACTTACGACTGCCCCTCTCTGTTCCCCGCTCGCTCATCTCCGCTACAATACTTCTGACACATACCAACGGCACAAAAAGGGGAGTCATGAAGGTCATCGTAGCGGACAAGATCAGCGAGCGCGGCGTCGAGTTACTGAAGAAGTCGGGACTCAACACCGTCGTCACGACAAAGGAGACCATCGGAGCGGAACTGGCGGATGCGGATGCGCTGATCGTGCGCAGCGCCACAAAGGTAACCGCGGAATTGCTGGACAAGGCTCCGAAACTTCGCGCGGTGGGCCGCGCCGGAGTTGGCGTGGACAATATCGATTTGCCGGAAGCCACCAAGCGCGGCGTGCTGGTGATGAGCACCCCCGGCGGCAACGCAGTGAGCGTCGCCGAACACACTTTCGCGCTGATGCTGGCGCTGGCGCGGCAAGTGCCGAAAGTGGATGCGGCGCTGCGCGAAGGCCGCTGGGAAAAATCCTCGAGCGGAACAGAATTGCGCGGCAAAGTTCTCGGGCTGATTGGCCTCGGCAGAATTGGCGGCGAAGTCGCTCGCCGCGCCGAGGCATTCGACATGAAAGTGATTGCCTACGATCCGTACATCAGTGAAGCGGCGGCGAAAGAGTTGCAAGTTGGGCTGGTTTCGCTGGAAAAACTTCTGGCCGAGAGCGATTTCATTTCCATGCACACCGCGCTGAGTCCCGCGACCCAGAAAATGATTAACGCTACGTCGATTCAAAAAATGAAAAAGACCGCGCGCATCGTCAACGCGGCGCGCGGCGAACTGATTGACGAAGCGGCCCTGGCTGACGCGCTGAAAAGCGGACGGCTTGCCGGAGCGGCGCTCGACGTTTTCGTAGAGGAGCCGCCAAAAAATTCGCCGTTGGTTGGTTTGCCAAACGTAATTTGCACGCCGCACATCGCCGGTTCGACCGCCGAAGCGCAAGAAGAAGTTGGCACCCAGGTCGCCGTGCAGATTCGCGATTATCTGACCGACGGCATCATTCGCAACGCGGTGAACTTGCCGGCACTTTCCGCGGATCAGTATCGCCGGGTGCGACCGTATCTGGAATTGGCGGAACGCCTGGGCTCGCTGGTTTCGCAAGCGGCATCGGTGCGGCCGGAGCGGATTCGCATCCGCTACGCTGGCGAAGTGGCGGAAGTGGGAACGCATCTCTTGCGCAGCGCGGTGCTGGCGGGCGTGCTGAACGCGGTGCTGGACGAAAAAGTGAACGTAGTGAACGCGCCGGCGATGGCCGCAGCTCGTGGGCTGACCGTCGAAGAAGAAACGCGCAAGCGCGAACACGGCTTCCCAAACACGCTGGAAGTGTCGGCGCTCTCGAAGCAGGCCGGCGATCCGGGCTTTATGGCGGAAGGAACCGTGCTTTTCGATGGCTCGCCGCGAGTACTAGCCATTGACGGAATATCACTCGAATCTCAATTGGCCGGAACTATTATTTATTTACGAAATCACGACGAGCCCGGCGTCATCGGACAAGTCGGAAACACCCTCGGCCGGCTGGGCGTAAACATCGCAACATTCGCCTTGGGTCGCAGAGAAGCCACGCGGGGAGCGGAAGCGGTGTCGCTGGTGCGGGTGGACGGCCCGGCCGATGATTCTATCCTCAAAGAAATCAAGCAGATCAAGGCCATCACCGAAGCGCGCATCTTTCGGCTGGACAGCTAGGCTACTTCTTGCGTCAGGCCCGGCCGGCAAGCCACCGGTCCAGCTATCCAAATAAAAATTACATAAAATCGAAGAACTTATATTGACAGGATGGGTCAGGCCGTCCTAAAACAGAGGGCAAATTACGAGCTTCTGTGGTGGAAGCGGGACCGCGCTGTCTGCGCGATCAAGGTGCCCTGCCAGCCATTCAATAGACCACAGAGTATGCGCCCGGTACTTGAGAGCAGTTAGCTACATCCCATAACGAAGTCAGGTGCGGAAAAGGAGTCTTTCATGCTTCGGCATATTAAAGGCCTGATTGGTCTTTCTGTCGCGTTGGTGGTGGTGTTGTTAATTTCAGGAAGTTTAGCGGTGGCACAGACCGGCACCACCGCGATCAATGGCGTGGTGACTGATCCGCAGGGCAATGCGGTTCCCGGCGCCACCGTTACCGTCACGCCCGCAGGCACGCAATCCGGACGAACCGCGGAAACCGATACTTCCGGCCACTATCAATTGCAATCACTGCCGCCCGGCGTTTACAGCGTAAAGGTAGCATTGAAAGGCTTTCGTACCATCTCGCAGGAGAAGGTCGAACTGCTGGTGGCCACGGACCGAAAACTGGATTTTCGGCTGGAGCTTGGGGAGATCAGCGAGAGCGTAGTTGTTTCGGAATCAGCGCCGGCGTTGAATACGCAGGATGCGACGATCGGAAACGCGTTCGATGAAAAAGAAGTGAAGTCGCTGCCGTTCCTGGCGCGTAACGTTGTAAATTTGTTAACACTGCAGCCAGGTGTGGTGTTCACCGGGAATTCGGATACCGACCGGCTCTCGCAGGGCGATACCAGCACGCTGGACGGCCGCGAAGGCGTGGTGAATGGAGTCCGCGGCAACCAGACCAACGTGACGCTGGACGGTGTTGACGCGAACGACTGGCAGAACCAAGCAGCGTTTACGAGTGCGCTGCCGGTGACGCTGGATTCGATTCAAGAGTTTCGCGTCACGACTTCGAACGCCAACTCCACGGATGGCGTGGCGTCGGGAGCGCAGGTGGCGCTGGTCACCAAGAGCGGTACGGACCAGTTTCATGGAAATGTGCGCTGGTACTACCGCACCAGCGGAGCAACTGCGAATTCCTTTTTCAACAAGGATGTAACTCCTGAAATCGGGCGGCCGAAATTGCAGCGCAATATCGCCGGGGCTTCGCTTGGCGGTCCGATCTGGAAGGATCGGCTGTTCTTCTTTACTGATTTTGAGACGCGGCGGGAGGCCAGTTCGTTCTCGGTTTCGCCAAGAGCCGTGCCTTCGGATGCGCTGAAAGCGGGAGTGTTAGTGTATCAGTGTGCCGACGCCACTCAGTGCCCGGCTACTACAGTAACTGGGGCGGACGGCGTAACCCAGGTTCCGATTGCCGCAGGGAATTATGGGTTGTCACCGGCGCAGCTTCAGCAGATTGACCCAGCTGGGGTCGGAATCAATCCATCGATGTTGCAATATATGAAACAAATTCCGTCAGGCAACGACCCGTTGCAAGGATTTGACAATGGTTTATCTTTCAATGCGCTCATTTTCAACGCACCCGAAGCGACCTCAGGAAACGTTTATACCGCCAGAATGGACTACAACATCACCCGAGATGGGAAGCAGGCGGTATATGTGCGTGGGGTGCTCGGCGGTCTTAGAACCAACTTGATCGAAGCGAATTTTCCGGGTGAGGCGCCGACTTCAACTCTGTTGAACAACAGCCGCGGAATCGTGGCCGGATATACCTGGCAAATCAGCAACACCCTTACCAATTCGTTTCACTATGGATTTACGCGCCTTGGGGTGTCGCAAAGCGGAGCGCAAGGGCCACTTTTTAATGTACGCAGTTTTACCGACATCGAGAATTTCAGCCGTGCATTCGGACATCAGGTGCCGGTGCACGAATTCAAAGATGACGTGATTTGGACTCATGGCAAGCATACGTTGCAATACGGGGGAGCGTTGCGGTACATCCGGAATCACCGCCAGGATGAAACACAGTCTTTTCCTGGCTTTGTCGTGAACAACGGATTCTGCGTGGGGCTTTGCCAGGACGCCGCGCTCTCGCTCGGCGCTGCGGGTACTCCGGGGGCGAATCTTCCGGCTGAAAACAACGTGACCGCGGTCACCCGTGCGTTCATGATGCTTACCGGTCCGATCACTCAGGTAAGTACGGTTTTCTCAGCTGATGCACATACCGGAAACGTCTTTCCGCAGGGCACAGAGGAACTCCGTGAATTCGCGGAAAATGACTACGAACTCTACGGGCAAGACGCATGGCGGATAAAGAACAACCTGACCATTACCGCCGGCTTACGCTACGCTTATTCGACGCCGCCGTGGGAAACTCATGGCCAGCAGACTGCAGTCAGTCTGGATATTAATCAGTGGCTGATGCAGCGGGAAATCAACCAGGAGAACGGTATTCCTTCCAGCGCTTCGCCACTGCTCAGCTGGAATCTTGCGGGACGAGCGAACGGCAAAGCATCGTGGTTCAATCCAAACAAGAAGGATTTCGCGCCGCGTCTGGCGCTGGCTTGGAGTCCAGGGTACAAAGATGGTCTGTTGCAAGCCATTTTTGGCGGACCTGGCAAGACATCGATTCGAATGGGATCTGGAATCTTCTACGACCGCCTCGGGCAGGCCATGGCCGCGGAAACCGACCTGCAGGGCTCACCCGGTGTGTTCACGCCGCTGATCGACGGTTCTCAGCAGTTTACTTTGGCGACTGCGCCGCGGTTCTCCGGCAGTTGCACCTTCAACGGCTGCACCGGATTGCCTGCACTGAGCAACTATTTTACTCCGCTGACGTCAGTCAGTTTTCCGTTCACTCCGACGGCTGACACCTCCAACCTCGGATTTGTCATCGACAACCATTTGCACACGCCATACACCATCGACATGAATATGTCGTTCCAGCGGGAGTTCAAGAAGGGAATTGTTCTGGACGTTGCCTATGTCGGAACTTTGGGACGCAGGCTACTGGCCAAGACAGATTACGCGCAGTATCTGAACATCACCGATACCCAGTCCAAGACCAAGCTGTGGGACGCGTACACGCAGGTTGTTAAGCTTGCGGGTCCCAACTTGTACACCAGCAATCCAGCGATTGATCCTCAGAACTTCGCGCAATTACAAACGATTAAATCAATTCCGTTCTTCAACAACATGCTTCCAAACATGCCGAATTTCCTGGCGGCTTTTACGGGAAACAACTCGTACGCCTCGCTAACACCCACCCAAGCGTTCTATTCTTATGTATTCCAGGATACCGGCGGGACTCCAAGCTGGTCCTGCGCTTTATATCTGATGGACATATCATCGCTCACTGGTTTACCGTCACCTTGGAACAGCAAGGTGGATCCGAACGGGACCGGATTTGTGCTTTTCACCCCGCAATTCTCGTCCTTGCCCGGCTGGACCAACTTCGGGTCGTCCAACTACAACAGTCTGCAGGTTTCCGTCCGCAAAACCTCGGGACCACTGGTGTACGGCGTGAACTGGGTTTACTCCAAGGGGATTGATAATACTTCCGGAGCTGAGAACCAGGACAACGTGCCCAACGCTAACCTCACCAACGGGACGCTGAATGGCCTGATTCAGAATCCTTTCGATCTACGTTCGAATCGCGCAGCTGCGGACTATGACCTGAGACATAATGTCAATGGCTTCTGGGTGGCAGATTTGCCGTTTGGTAAAGGCAAGAAATTTGGCAATGGCGCCGGAAAGATCGAAGACGCAATCATCGGTGGCTGGGAATGGACCGGAACTTTGCGATTCCATACCGGCTTTCCACTCGGACCGGGCAGCGGATTCAATTTTCCGACAAACTTTTTCCTGGAGCCAAACGGTTCGCTGTCGCAGTCAATTTCGAGCAGCGTAACCCGCTCCAATGCAAACGACCAAGTGCCAAACCTGTTTTCGAATCCGCAGGCGATCCTGAATGATGTCATTCCGACACTTCCGGGTGGGACTGGAGCGCGCAACGCGTTTCGCGGACCGGCCTATTTTGTAACTGACATGGGCGCTTACAAAGTAATCAAGATGCCGTGGAAGGAATCTCAACGCCTGCAATTCCGAGTAACCGCGTTCAATGTGTTCAACAACGTCAACTTCAGCGACGTTGGATTGGCGTTGGATCCCACGTCTCCCTCTACGTTTGGCCAGTTCAGCCAGACCGCAGGACCGCGCGGCGGTCAGCGCGAAATGGAGTTTGCGATTCGTTACGAATTCTGAGCGATCAGGATTCACAATCCGCGAAGGCCCCTGGAAATATCAGGGGCCTTTGCTTTTTGCAGGCTAGTGTGTGAGACCTGTAGACTCTTCCAGTGAATGAATTTCGAGAACACAGGGTTAGTCAACTATGAGATTTTCCTGCCGTGGAGCACGGAAAACAGGAGTAATGCGGCGAGGTGTTTCACTCGCGTTTGCGGCGCTGCTTTTCTTGGGCGTAGCGGCAACCCGGCTGGATGCACAACACGAAGGGCATGAAGCGGCAATACGGGTACCCGAGGAAATTCTGCAACGGCCGTTGCCGCTGCGGCAGGGAATCGGCAAGGTGCACGAAGCGGTGACGACATCGTCGCCTGAGGCGCAGGCTTATTACGATCAGGGGCTCGCATACCTGCATTCGTTTGTTTGGATTGAAGCGGCCCGTTCGTTCCATCAAGCGCTGCGTTTGGACCCTTCCCTGGCGATGGCATATCTGGGTCTGAGCGACGCGTATGTCGGGCTGCAGGAGTTCCCGGAGGCGGTGAAGGCGTTCGAACGGGCGCAATCGCTAGCTGAGAAACTGAGCGATCGTGAACGCGTGCGAATGACCATCCGTGCCCGGCAGTTCGACTACCTTGCGGACGGCGGCAATCTCCAGAAATATTTCGCTTATCGGCAGGCGGTGGCGGACGCTTTAGCCGCGGATTCCAAGGATCCGTGGCTGTGGATTTTGCGCGGCTTTGCGGATGAGGGTTCGCCGCTGGCGCACGGACAGGGCGGCGCCGTAGACACCATCGCTTTCTATGAGACCGCGCTGTATCTATCACCCGACAATTTTGCGGCCCATCATTACCTCGCCCACACTCTCGAGAACCATGGGCCGGTGAAAGCAGCGTTGGAAGAGACGCAGAACTACGAGCGGTTGGCGCCGGCGATTCCGCACGCGCACCACATGGTTGGGCATAATCTGCGTCGCCTGGGACGCACCGAGGAGGCCATTCAGGAGTTTCTGAAAGCGGAGGAATTGGAGAACGCCTACTACCGGTCAGAAAAGATTCCAGCGCAATATGACTGGCACCACGGACACAATTTGCAGCTGCTGGGCCTGAGCTACCAAGCTCTTGGACAATTCAAGGCTGCAGAGGCGGCCCTGCGTGAAGCGTTCCTGCTGCCTGTGTTCACCGATTTCGCGGAATTCAATCGGCGAGCCTGGCCGCAGTTTTTGCTGGAACGAGACCGCCCACAAGAGGCGCTCGAGGCCGCTCAAGAGATGATCGCGAAGAGCAACTACGCCATGGGACGTTTTGCCGGGCAGACACTGGCTGGCCAGGCGTACTTAGCGATAAACCGGTTGGAGGACGCGAGAACCTGTCTCGGCTTGGCGGAACGGGAAATGGAGCAACTCCCTACGGCAGTCACCAAGTCTTTGGCGGACGCGGGCTTATTGAACGCCGAGATTATGCTTTACGAACGAAACTGGGATAAAGGTAATGCGCTGGTAGGAAAGCTCGAGGCGGAAATGGTCGCGGTGCCCGGACCGGATGCGTGGAGTGAATCGCTGTTCCAGCTGGAGTCCATAGCCAGTGTGGCGCGACGTGTGGGCGATTGGGATTTGGCAGCGACTACTGCGCAGAAGATGATCGAGCATGATCCGAGCTACGCAGGAGGATATTTCGCATTGGGGGCAGTGGCCGAACATCAAGGAGACACCGCTGCCGCGCGACGGGAATTTGCCGAGGCAGAAAAACGTTGGAGCAAAGCCGACGCAGGCATTGATCCCTCGAAACCACAAAAGAAATGAAGAACGATTCCGCAAAAGGCCACGACTAACTTCTGGTTGCGGATTTGGCAAGTTCCTCATTACAATTCACAAAACAAAGCACGGTATGTGCCCGGTACGGCAGGGCAGTTAGCTATATCCCATAACGAAGTCAGGTGCGGAAAAGGAGTCTTTCATGCTTCGGCATATTAAAGGCCTGATTGGCCTTTTTATCGTATTGGTAGCGGTGTTGTTGATTTCAGGAAGTTTAGCGCTGGCGCAGACCGGCACCACCGCGTTGCGCGGGACAATCACCGACAAGAGCGGGGCGGCGGTCCCAGATGCGACGATAACTATTACGAATGTGTCGGTTGGTGAAAGTTTAACCGCGAAGACGGACCATAACGGGTCGTATCAGTTTGTGGAGGTAAGGCCTGCGACGTACGTTCTGACGGTTCAGGCTGCGGGTTTTGCGACCGTGAAGCAGACCGGGCTGGTGCTGCTGGTGGCGACGCCGCGCGAGGACGATATCAAATTGGAGGTAGCCGCGGTAGCGACCACGGTGGAAGTGAGTAGCACCGCGCAGACCATCAACACCACCGACGCGACGATCGGGAATGCCTTCAACCAGTCGCAGATTTCGAACCTGCCGTTCGAAGGGCGCGATCCGGCGGGAATTTTGAGTTTGCAGCCGGGGGTGGTGACGGTTGGGACCAACCCGCAGATCAATACGGACGCGGACAGCCGGGGAGGTTCGGTCAACGGAGCACGAAGCGACCAGACGAACGTGACGCTGGACGGCGTGGACGATAACGACCAGACCAAGGGTTATGCGCTGAGAGGCGCGTTGCGCGCGACTCTCGATTCGCTGGAAGAATTCCGCGTAACCACCACCAATTCGGGGGCCGATCAGGGGCGTTCGTCGGGAGCGCAAGTTGCTTTGGTTACCAAGAGCGGGTCAAACGAAATGCATGGCTCCGCGTACGAATACAACCGGCCCAAGGGATTGGTAGCCAACGACTGGTTTAATAAGCACGCTGAATTAACGAACGGCGAGCCGAACCAACCACCTTCATTGCTGCGCAACACTTTCGGAGGGAGCATCGGAGGAGCGATCAAGAGGGACCGGGTGTTTTACTTTGTCGCGTATGAGGGGCAGCGCACGCGTGAAGCGACGCAAACGACGCGCAACGTGCCGAGCGACGCGCTTCGCGAGGGTATTATTCAATACGAGTGCCAGACGAATCCCGATGGCAGCCTGAACACAAGCCTTTGCCCGGGCGGACCGCAGCAGGTGCAGGGTATTGATCCGAGTGTGCTGCCGACGCTGACGGCCAAGACGTACACCGTGAACGTGGCTCCTGGATACAACGCACTTGGTGCGCCGCAAATCGCCTCGATGGACCCAAATTGTTCCGGGAACGGGGTCTGCCCGTGGGGCGCAGGCGTCGACCCCTTTGCGCTGATGGCCATGAACAAGTATCCGCATGCCAATTCGCTGCTGGTGGGAGACGGCTTTAACGACGTTGGTTACACATTTTCCGCGGCGACGCCCAACAAACTGGATACCTACGTGGCGAAGTTCGACGTCAACCTGAACAGCTCCGGAACGCAAAGATTGTTCGTGCGGTTGGGACTCGAAAACGATCACGGGTCGCAGGCAGTGCAATTCCCCGGTCAGCCCGCAACGGTGGTGGCGACCAACAACTCAAAAGGAATCATCGCTGGTTACACGTGGACACTGAGTGCGGCCAAGGTGAACAACCTGCGGTATGGATTCATCCGGCAGGGAGTGGGGAATGATGGATCAGGCAGCCAGAGCGTGGTGTACCAGCGCGGCTTGGATCCTTTGACGACGGACAAGCGATCCACAAACTACGTGGTGCCGGTACATAACGTAGCGGACGATTTTAGCTGGACGCGTGGAAAGCACACCTTTCAGTTCGGAGGCAACTGGCGGTACATCAACGACAAGATCGCGTCGAATGGCAACTCGTTTAGCGACGCGACTACGAACGTAGGCTGGCTGCCCTCTTCTTCGGTGGCGAACACCGGCGGAAGCCTGGACCCGGGCGCATTTGGTTTTGCGCCGGTAGACGCCAGCTTCGGTACCGGGTATGACTTCCCGATTATGCAAATGGTCGGGCCGATCACCGAATACGACGCGTACTATCAATTGTCGAAGACGGGAACGCTGCTATCTGATGGGGCTATCGTGAACCGGCACTTCCGGGTTAACGAAACGGACATGTATTTGCAGGATGCGTGGCGAATCAAGTCCAACCTAACTTTTACAGCAGGGCTGCGTTACTCGCTTTTGCAGCCTCCCTATGAAGTGAACGGCAATCAGGTGGCGCCGAACATAAACCTAACCCAGTTTTTCAACCAGCGCATGGCGGCGATGGTGAACGGGCAAACCTTTGCGCCGACGGTGAGCGTGGACCTTGCCGGACCGGCAAATGGAAAGCCGGGGTATTGGAACTGGGATTACAAGAATTTTGCGCCGCGACTGTCACTGGCGTGGTCGCCGAATTCCTCGGATGGGCTGATGGGAGCGATTTTCGGCGGCCCAGGGAAAAGCTCGATTCGGATAGGTTCGGGAATTTACTACGACCACTTTGGGCTGGGAACGATAAATACCTTTGACGCTCATGGCTCCTACGGCCTGACGACGGCCGAGGTGACAAATTTCGGTTCGGTCTCGGTGGATAATGCCCCCCGATATACCAGTCCAAATCTTTTGGATCCTTCGTACAGTTCGTTGAGTGCAGCGGGATTAATTCCGCCACCGCCGATGGCGACGGGCGCGACGTATTTCCCGCAGACCCCTCCGCTTTCCAATCAAAACGGGGGCTTTTCGCCGTACTGGGGATTGGACACCAATATGAAGACGCCGTATTCCTATGACTTGGATCTTTCAGTAAGCCGGGAATTGAAGGGCGGGTTCGTGTTCGAGGCCGCATATGTGGGGCGGATCGGAAGACGGCTGCTGCAGGAGCGAGACCTGGCGCAACCGTTGAACATCGTCGATCCAGCGTCCAAGACCAGCTATTATCAGGCGATTACGCAACTGACGAAACTTTCCAATACGGGGACGGACATCAGCCAGGTGCCGAACATTCCGTACTGGCAGAATCTTTTCCCCGGACTTAACAACACCAATATCGCGTTTTTGCAGAACAATGTGTGCGGCAGCACACCCAACGCGCCGAACGGGAGCAACCTATCCACGTTGACGGCTACGCAGGCGGTTTATTACGTAAATGCCTGCAATCTGAACAACGAAACCACCACACTGCAGGAACTTGACCTCTATTGCACGAATTCTGGCGGGTACCAGGCCGTGCCTGCTTGTGCAACGATCGGCGGCCAACAGACCCAGGGTTTGCAATACTACATGTCCCAGTTTCCATCACTCTATGCTTGGCAAACCATCGGACGCAGTAATTACAACGCGGGCCAATTCAGTCTGCGGCACAAAGTCACCCACGGCTTGCAATGGGACTTCAATTACGTTTATTCGAAGTCGATTGATATGGGCTCAAACGCCGAGCGCATTTCGACGTACGACAACGAGAACGGTTTTTCCGGCCAGATCTACAACGCGTTCAATCCCGGGCAGAACCGGGCGGTATCCGACTACGATGCCACGCACCAGATCAATTCGAACTGGGTGTATGAACTTCCGGTGGGGCGTGGAAAAAAGTGGGGACATAACTGGAACCGGGGAGTCGACGCGCTTCTGGGCGGCTGGACTTGGTCTGGCCTGTATCGCTGGACGAGTGGATTTCCATTTTCCGTCGGGAACGGTTTCAAGTTCCCAACGGACTGGTTTCTGACTGGCAACGCAGTGCAGATTGCGCCGTTGAAGACCGGTCTGTACTACGACTCGAATGGAAACCCGAACGCCTTTGCGGCGTCGGCGACAACGGCGGGCGTGGCGTCCATTCTTCCCGGTGGATCGAACACCGCCTTCCGCTTTGCGTATGCCGGAGAATCCGGGAATCGAAATAATTTCAGGGGGCAGGGATTCTTCGGAATTGACATGGCGCTGAAGAAGTCCTGGAGCATTACGGAGCGTCAGAGCCTCTCGTTCACCTACGACGTTTACAACATTACCAATTCGGTGCGATTCGGGTTCGCAGGCGATCAGGCTACGTCAGCGATCGACACGGCGGGAAGTTTTGGCAGCTACAACCAGACACTAACGACGCCGCGCGTTATGGAGTTTGCGCTGCGGTATTCGTTCTAAGCGAAAAGTAGGCCGACAGTAGGGCGCTGGATAAGGGAATGTGTCCGGCGCCCTTTTGCGTGAGGGCTGCCAGGAAGGACTGCTGCGCGGAGTTGATGACCCGGGCTCTCTGGGTGTGCTATTCTTATGCTGCGCAGGACGCCGTTTCTGCGCATATTCGTCGGGGCGTAGCGCAGCCTGGCTAGCGCGCCTGGTTCGGGACCAGGAGGTCGAAGGTTCAAATCCTTTCGCCCCGACCACTTTTTCATCGACTGCTCGCCAAATAATTCGAATCAAAACCTGCAGAGGCTGGACCCTCAACTTTGCGCTCGTGGAATCCACGAAGGGTCCTCAGCGGTGCTGTGGCCGATCACTGCGAAGGTGCTGGATGGCGGAGAGAGTTTAGCGCGGAGGGGTCCTGTGGGACGAAGTAACCGACGACGATTCCCATTGCGCCGCTGGGGAGCAGCTTGCCGGTGGGATTGTTGTAGGTGGCAGTGATGGTGAGCATGTTGCCGGCGGAGAAGTGGTAGCCGCCATTTTGGAAAAAAGTCACGACGGGAATGCTTAGCAGGTGACCCAGAGCATCGGTTTTTGCGGTGAGCGTTGCGACTGGATCTTTCGCGCTAGAGTCTTCCAGAGTGAGTTGCTGGCCGTAGTCGTGCATGTGGCCGCCGACGCCGAGAAGCACGCCTGAATATTTTATGAGGACCGAACCAACTTTTTTGCTGAGGCCGGGCGGAAGATCGTAGCTGGAGTTGCCACAGCTTTTTGCGTCCATCCACGTAGGATAGAAATTCTTAACCGGGGCAGGAGTAACGTTGTTGAGATAGGGAATGGTTACTTCAAGAAAAACGTCGTCGTAAGCATTGGCGGTCGGATTGTGAATCATGGTTTCGATGCGGATGTGGTCGCCTTTTTCGACGCGATAGCCAAACCCGGGGATTTGCGCCCAGTCCGTGAGTTCGCTGCCGGCGCCGAAGATGTGCTCTTCCTTGTTGGGGCAGAGAAAGTCGGAGCGGTTTTCGTTCCAGAAAGCGACGTGATGAAGAACGGTACCGGGGACGGTGTTGCCGGAAGCGTCGACTAATTTGGGATGGTACGCGAGGAGCCAGCCGTTCATTGGAATTGACCAGACGAGGTCGGGAGGCTGCGGCATTTTCATGTGGGAAGTGTTGGCGGGTAGAGTCATGGGGCCAATACGGAGGGTAATGATGTGAGAAGTCTCGTCGGTCTTGGCGCCGAGAACGACGCCTTTTGCGATGGCGTGGTGCATTCCACCTTTCATGAAGCCATCATGCGATTGGGAATGTTGCATTTGGGACATATCGTGGTCGGGAGCGGCGGGCTGCTGCGCAAAGCAGGCCGAACCGAAGAGGAATAGTGGCAAAACCTGAGCCGCATGAACCACCTCGAAGCGTGCGCGAAGAACAAACTTGAAATATACAGTCTCGCAGAAGACGGATTGCTAACCTCAGGGGCTAGAGCCCAGTGTTACTCGCATCCTACGGCACGACTGAAGCCGTGCCCTCCCGTTGAGTATGCAACACTGTCGTGCGACGCAGCTGAAGCTGTGCCCTCCCGTTCACCATGCGACATCATCATACGCCATGGAAATGTGCCTGTACTTTGGTACCAGTTGGAGATTCGCGACGCGAGCGGGAGGGATTACACAAGTATTACAAAGAAGCGGAGAGCCGCGTGATACGGTCGTAATTGGAAGCATAAAGTTTTTCGAGGACAACCCAACCATGAGCCTATTGGCAGATGATAAGACATTTCGAGAGCCGATGAATTGGACGACGACCTTTTTTATAGGCGCGTTTCATGTCGGCGCGATTGCGGCATTATTCTTTTTTACGTGGAAAGCGTTTGCGGTGGCGTTTGTGCTGTGGTGGGTGGCGGGAAGCCTGGGTATTGGAATGGGCTATCACCGGTTGCTGACGCACCGCGGATTCAAGACGCCAAAGTGGGTGGAATATTTTCTGACGACTTGCGGGACGCTGGCGCTGGAAGGCGGACCGATCGCCTGGGTGGCGACGCATCGTGTTCATCACCAGTTGACGGACGTGGAAGGTGATCCACATTCGCCGCGCGACGGCGGAATCTGGGCGCATATGGGCTGGATTATTACTGGCCGCGCGATGCACAACAAGGCAAAAGAGCTTCTGCATTTCGTGCCGGATCTGCGGAAGGACAAATTTCACGTTTGGATTACGGAGTGGCATTGGGTTCCGATCGCGGTGCTGGGTGTTCTGCTCTATGCGATCGGTGGTTTGCCAGTGCTGTTGTGGGGGTTGTTTTTGCGGACGGTTCTGGGACTGCATTTTACGTGGCTGGTGAATTCCGCGACGCACATGTGGGGAACGCGGCGGTTCATGACGAACGACGATTCGAAGAACAGTTTTTGGGTGGCCATCCTGACGTTTGGTGAAGGATGGCACAACAACCATCACGCCCACGCGCAGGCTGCGCGGCACGGAATTACGTGGTACGAGATTGATATCAACTGGTACGGGATTTGCGCGCTGCGGGCGCTGGGGCTGGCGTGGGATATTAAATTGCCGAAGTTGACCCAGCCGCAACCAGAGTCGGAAGAGGTGCCAGCCAGTGGAGTTTCGGCGCGGCCGTTCGAACCAGTGGCAGAAATTGTCGAGCCGGTGGCTGCGGGCGATTAGGGCTGTTCAACGTTTACGAGACCAAGAAAGCAGGGATGCAGCTGAGCTGCACCCCTGCTTTAGCATCGATTGATCCCTTCTGACAGAAACTACTCGACTGACATAAACTACAGGGCATGCGAATAACACGCCGCACCAAGGCGATGGCGTTTTTCATCGTGCTTGGCGCGTGTCTAGTGGCGGCGGCGGTCGCGCTGAACGTCACCTGGATTATTTTTCACTGGCGGCAAGTGGTGCCGCTGGTGCTAGGAATTATTTTGTTCGGACTGTTGATCGCAGGGATGGTGGTCAACACGATTTTTTTGGTGCGCGAAATTCGCCGTAACGAGCAGCAGGACAGCTTCCTCAACGCCATTACTCACGAGCTGAAAACGCCGATCGCATCGATTCGACTTTACTTGGAAACCCTGGAAAGCCGGCCGCTGGAAGAAGCAAAGCGGCGGGAATTTTATCGCATCATGCTGGAAGACACGGATCGGCTGCTGGGCACGGTTGAACAGGTGCTGAAGGCGAGCCAGGTCCGGCAGGGAAGCGCGCGAAAAAATTGGCAAGAAGTAGATTTCGGCGCGGTGGTGCGGGACTCGCTGGGATTGGCACGAGTACGGCAGCATTTATCCGAGGACGCGCTGCATTTTGGCAGCGAGCCTTCGGATGGCATTACGGTGTTGGGGAACGCCGAGGAACTGCGCACCGCAGTTTTCAATTTATTCGATAACGCGGTTAAGTATTCGGGTGAGAAAAAGAAAATTGTTGTGGATTTGCTGGCGCCGAATATCGACACCGTGTCGCTCCGGGTATGCGATCACGGAGTAGGGATCGACCCAAAGGAGTTGAAAAGAATATTCAAGAGATTTTACCGGTCACCGAATCCGATGAGCGGGGACGTGAAGGGAACTGGACTGGGATTGTTCATTGTGCGTTCGATTGCGCGAAGGCACGGGGGCGATGCGTATGCGGAAAGTGAAGGAGAGGGCCGGGGCAGTACGTTTACTATGCGGCTTCCGAGGATCTACCGGGCATGAGCAGGATACTCATTGTCGAAGATGAAGCGCACCTCGCCGAAGGGCTGCGGTTTAATTTCGAGGCAGAAGGGCACGCTGTACAGACCACCGACCGCGGAGAAGAAGCGCTGGCGCGATTGTTGAAGAACAAGGAAAAGTTTGACGCGCTGGTGCTGGACGTGATGCTGCCGGGGAAGGATGGTTTTACGGTGGCGCGGGAATTGCGCGACGCGAAGAATTTCATTCCACTGCTGATGTTGACGGCGCGCGGGCGTCCGGAAGACGTGCTGAAAGGCTTCGAATCGGGTGCAGACGATTATCTGCCGAAGCCATTCAACCTGGCAATTCTGATCGCGCGGGTTGAAAGTTTGCTACGACGGAAAAACTGGACGAACAATACTGACACTGTGATGACGGATCGGCCGCAGCAGGAGACCGCACCTCCGGACATTTTCAAATTCGACGACAAAATCGTGGATTTCCGCAATCTGCAGTTGCGCGCCGGGAGTAAAACATTTCAACTCACGCTGATGGAGAGCGACCTGCTGCGCTATCTGATCAAGAACAGCGGACATCCGGTTTCGCGCAAGGCAATTCTTCAGGATGTCTGGAATTTGAATGAAGATACAGACACGCGGGCGATCGACAATTTTATTGTCCGACTACGGCGTTACATAGAGGCGAAGCCGGCGAAGCCTCGTTATTTGGTGACGGTACGCGGGCTGGGCTACCAGTTCGAGCCGAAACCGAAGGATTGAACGACGCTGCACGGCAAGTCCATCTGCCTGTGGCATTTCCTGAATACTTGCTATAGTCTGACGCCTCACCAGACTTTCAGGACAAATGATGGAGTTCACACGAGTCGACGAGTCTCTCTACAACGCTGATTTAGCGCCGATTCCCGCCGAAAAACGCACCTGGGGCACCTACAACTACGCATCCCTTTGGGTCGCGATGAGCGTCTGCATCCCGACGTACATGCTGGCGTCGGGATTGATCGCAGGCGGCATGAGTTGGGTGCAGGCGGTGACGACGATTTTTCTGGGAAATCTGATCGTGCTGATTCCGATGCTGCTGAACGCGCACGCGGGAGCGAAATACGGCATTCCGTTTCCAGTGCTGGTTCGTGCATCGTTTGGAGTGCGCGGAGCAAATATTCCCGCTATTTTGCGCGCACTGGTGGCTTGCGGATGGTTCGGCATACAAGCGTGGATTGGCGGGCAAGCGATTTATTCGATGCTGAGGATTGTGTGGCCGGGCGCGGGGAATCTTCCCGGCGGTAGTTGGTTCTGTTTCTTTATTTTTTGGGCGATCAACATGGCTGTGATCTGGCGCGGGATCGAAACCATCAAATTTCTGGAAGGGATTGGCGCGCCGTTTATGCTGGTTCTGGGATTATTGTTGCTGTTTTGGATCACCCGAAAGGCGGGCGGATTTGGCCCGGTGCTGCACACACAGAGCAAGTTTCGAACTACGCCGGAGTTTGCGCGATTTTTTATTCCGGCGTTGACGGGGATGGTGGGATTTTGGTCGACGGTGGCGCTGAACATTCCCGATTTTACGCGGTACGCTAAATCGCAGCGCGCGCAAATGGTTGGGCAGGCGATGGGACTGCCGACGGCGATGACACTGTACGCGTTCATCGGCGTAGCGGTAACGTCGGCATCGGCGTTGATCTTCGGCGAGCCGATTTGGGATCCGGTTGTGTTGTTGGGACGATTTAATCAGCCGATTGTGGCGCTGATTGCACTGGTTGCGTTGCTGCTTGCGACGCTGAATACCAATGTTGCCGCGAACGTGGTTTCCCCTTCGAATGACTTTTCCAATTTGCGGCCAAGTTTGATTTCGTTTCGAACCGGCGGGTTGATTACCGGCGTGGTGGGCATCTTGATGATGCCGTGGAGACTGATCAGCGATTTCAGTTCGTATATTTTTGGCTGGCTGGTGGGATGTTCGGCTCTGTTGGGGCCGATCGCGGGAATCATGATTTGCGATTATTACCTGGTACGTCGACGGCAACTTGCGGTCGAGGAATTGTACCGGCGTGGCGGCGCGTATGAATACTTTGGGGGATTTAACCCAAAGGCGGTGATGGCGCTGGTGGCGGGAGTTGGAGTTGCGCTGATTGGGTTGGGCGTACCGGCGGTCCGCTGGCTTTATGATTATGCGTGGTTCATCGGTTTTGTGGTTGCAGGCGGATCGTATTTCTTGTTGATGCCGAAGCAGCCAGATGTGTTGAAATAAGCCATTGTCCCCAGAACGTTCGTTGGATGAACCCGGATGCGCTGGCAGCTCTCCGTTATCCCGAGCGATGCATCTCATTTATGAAGTGACGACCAGGAGGGTGTGTTGACGGAGATTCAACAGAAGACGGCGAATGCGCTCGGCGAACTATTGCCGCCATTGACGGCGAATGAAGCTGCGGTGGAAGCGGCGCGATGCTTGATGTGTTACGACGCTCCGTGCACCCACGCTTGCCCGACACACATCGATATACCGAAATTTATCAAGAAAATCGCGACTGAAAATCTGCGCGGCTCGGCCCGGACGATTCTGGAGTCCAATCTGCTCGGGGCGACGTGCGCGCGGGTGTGCCCGGTGCAGGAATTGTGCGAAGGAGCGTGCGTGCTTGGTGCGGAGCACAAGCCGATCGCGATTGGCCGTTTGCAGCGCCATGCGATGGACTTTGCGTACGGAAAAGGGCTTAAACCGTTCGAACCGGCGAAAGCTACAGGCAGGAATGTGGCAGTCATCGGCGCGGGGCCCGCGGGGCTTTCTTGCGCAGGAGAACTTGCGAAGCGCGGGCACAGCGTGACGCTATTCGAAAGACGCGAAGTGGCGGGCGGGCTTTCGACTTATGGAATCATCGGGCTGCGCGAACCGATGGAGGTGGCGCTGGCCGAAGTCGCGATGATTGAAAAACTTGGCGTGAAGATGGAGAGTGGACGAGAACTGGGGACGAATCTAAATGTGGAAGATTTAAAGACAAATTTTGGCGCGATTTTTCTTAGCGTGGGACTGGGTTCAACGCCGGTAATGGGAATTCCGGGCGAAGAGCATATTGTCGACGGGTTGGAGTACATCGAGCAGAGCAAAATCGATGCGCGAAATATGAAGATCGGACGAAGTGTGGTGGTGATTGGCGCGGGGAATACGGCGATCGATTGCGCGACAATCGCCAAGAGGCTGGGCGCAAGTGAAGTCACAATGGTCTACCGGCGCAGCGAAAAAGAGATGACGGCATACGCGCACGAATACGACTTCATCAAGCGAGAGGGCGTGGGCTTTTCATTTTTGACACAGCCGGTACGGGTTCTCGCGGAAAATGGCGCGGCGAAATCACTGGAGTGCGTACGAATGAGGCTGGGGCCCGCGGACGCTTCCGGGCGCCCAGCGCCTCAGGTACTGACTGGATCGGACTTCTCAATTGTTGCGGATCAGATTGTGAAAGCCATTGGCCAAGAGAAGCCTTTGGTAGCGACACTATTGAAGCTGAAAACACAGAAGGGATTCATCCACGTTGGCGCGGAATTCGAGACAAGTGTGCCGGGAGTTTATGCCGGAGGCGATTGCATCCGAGCGCGAGGCGCTGCCTCGACCGTAATGGCGGTGCAGGACGGGAAGCTGGCGGCGCGGGCGATTCATGAAAGGCTGGTGGCACGTGGCTGATCTCAGCATCAATTTCGCGGGGATTCGATCGCCGAATCCATTTTGGCTGGCGTCGGCGCCGCCGAGCAATTCCGGAATGCAGGTGCACCGCGCGTTCGAAGCGGGTTGGGGCGGCGCGGTTTGGAAAACGATTGGCGCGCCGGTCTTGAACGTTTCGAACCGCTATGGAGCTTGGCATTTCGGCGGGCAAAAGATGCTGGCGATTAATAACGTGGAATTGATTTCGGATCGCCCGCTGGAAATAAATCTACGAGAAATTGCGGAAGTAAAGCGAGCGTGGCCGGACCGCGCGGTGATTGTATCCGCTATGGTGGAGTCCAAACCGGAAATCTGGCACGACATCATTCGGCGAATTCAGGATACCGGCGCCGACGGGATTGAATTGAACTACGGTTGTCCGCATGGCATGAGCGAACGCGGCATGGGCAGCGCCGTGGGGCAGGTGCCGGAGTATTGCGAGCAAATCACGGGTTGGGTGATGGAAGTCGCGAAAATTCCGGTGATCGTAAAACTAACACCGAATATTTCGGACATTGTGATGCCAGCGCGCGCAGCGGTGGCGGCAGGCGCGAATGCGGTGTCGCTGATCAATACGCTGAATTCGATTATCGGCGTGGATCTGGACACGCTCGAAATCACGCCAAACATTGGAGGCAAAGGCGGCCACGGCGGCTACGCTGGTCCAGCCGTAAAACCGATCGCGCTGAATATGCTGGCGGCACTGGGAAGAGACTCCGTGGTCGGCGGCGCCAAAATGCCGATTTCGGGGATGGGAGGAATTTCCACTTGGCGCCACGCAGCGGAGTTTCTGCTTCTCGGCGCAGGGAGCCTGCAGGTCTGTACTGCGGTGATGCACTACGGTTTCAGGATTGTGGAAGACCTGTGCGATGGATTGTCGAACTGGATGGTCGAAAAAGGATTCGCAAAGATTTCTGATGTGGTGGGGCGTAGTCTTCACCGTGTTTCTGATTTCAATAATTTTGATTTGTCGTTTCGGGCGGTGGCGCGGATTGATCAGGCGAAGTGCATTCGCTGCAATCTTTGCTACGTCGCGTGCAATGACACCGCGCACCAGTGCATCGACTTGATCGCGAAGGACGGCAGCGTGGTTCAGCCGAATTCCTACGACATTCAGGCAAACGGAAAAGACGAAGCGGTGGGTTCGCGGCCAAGCGTTCATGTGCGTGAAGTGGATTGTGTCGGCTGCCGGCTTTGCTATAACGTTTGCCCGGTGGAAGATTGCATCCAAATGATTGAGGAGCCATCAGGCCGGCCGTCGTTGACTTGGGGACAGCTTTCCGAATCACAGCGTGAAGTGACCGAAGACTGGGAAAAGATGAAGGCCTATCGCGCAAAGATGGGAATCGAGATTCACTAGTGCGGTCTGAAGATTTGCTGGAGTGAATGATGGCTTTGCTGATTCGAAATGGGGAGATCGTTACGGCTGGTTCGCGCGTCCACGCGGACATCTATGTTGAAAATGAGACCGTCACGAAAATCGGCAAGAATCTTGAAGCTCCTCCGAACGCCGAGACTATCGATGCCACCGGCAAACTGGTTTTTCCCGGATTCATCGATCCCCACGTGCATATCTATCTTCCGTTTATGGCAACGTTTGCCAAGGATACTCACGAAACTGGCAGCATCGCGGCGCTGGTCGGCGGCACGACCACTTATATCGAAATGTGCTGCCCCAACCGAAACGACGATGCGCTCGAAGGTTACGAACTCTGGAAATCGAAAGCCGCCGGCAATAGCGCATGCGACTACGCTTTTCACATGTCGGTGACCAAGTTTGTGAAAGAAACCGAATCGCAGTTACGGCAAATTGTCGCGGATGGCACTGCGTCGTTCAAGATATTCTTGGCGTACAAGAATTTCTTTGGCGTGGACGATGGCGAGATGTACCAGACGCTCGAACTGGCCAAGCGGTTGGGAGTAATAACCACGGCGCACTGTGAAAACGCGGAGCTGGTGGCGCGCTTGCAACAAAAATTGTTAGCCGAAGGGAAGACCGGTTCGGAATGGCATGAGCCGAGCCGGCGGGAGTCGGTCGAGACGGAAGGAACCGGAAGGTTCGCGACATTTCTTGAGAATACGGGAGCAACCGGCTACGTAGTTCATTTGTCGTGTGAGAAGGCATTACGCGTAGCGCTCGACGCGAAAGTGCGCGGCGTGAAAATTCATGTGGAGTCGGTGCTGCCGCACTTTTTGCTCGACAAAACGTACGCCGAGCGGCCCGGAGTCGAAGGCATGAAACATGTAATGTCGCCGCCGCTGCGCGCGAAGCACAATCAAGACGTGCTGTGGAGCGCGCTAGCGGGAGGATCGATTGACACGGTCGGCACGGATCATTGTCCGTTCGACACCGAGCAGAAAGTTCTCGGGAAAGACTCGTTTGTGAATATACCCAACGGGATTCCTGGAATCGAAGACCGAGTGAATCTTTTATATACGCATGGTGTGAAAGGCGGTCGGTTGGATCTGGAGCGTTTTGTGGATTGTGCCAGCACACGAGCCGCGAAATTGTTCGGGCTATTTCCGCGCAAGGGAACGATCGCGGTGGGCAGCGATGCCGACCTGGTTGTTTACGACACTTCCTACCGCGGCGTGGTTTCCGCAAAATCGCAGCATGTGAACAACGATTACAATGGATTCGAAGGGATGGAAATTGAGGGCCGGCCGTCGGTGGTGACCGTGCGAGGTAAAGTTCAGGTTTGCAATGGCGAGTTTGTCGGGCAGCGCGGCCGCGGAAAAATGCTCAAGCGCGAGCCGTCGCATTTCTGATTGAAATACTCATGAGCCTGAATCCAAAACGAGCGGTCGCGGAGCTAAAGGAGCTTCGTGCGTTGACCGCAGACGAAAATGGCGCGCAACGCGTCGCCTGGACGGACACCTGGTTGAAAGCGCGCGAGTGGTTTGCGGGCAAAGTAAAAGGACTTCCCGTCGAACAGCAGCTCGATGCGGCAGGAAACAGCTGGGTGACGTTGAAGGGTGCGTCCGAAAGATGTTTGCTGATCGGGGGACATCTCGATTCGGTGCCGAACGGCGGGTGGTTGGATGGTGCTTTGGATGAACTGGCTGGTCTCGAGGTGCTGAGACGAATTGCTACGGAATTTCAAGGTCGCCCTCCAGTCACCGTCCGTCTCGTAGACTGGGCCGACGAAGAAGGAGCACGATTTGGCCGAAGTTTGTTGGGCTCGTCGGCTTTCACGGGAACCCACTCGATCGAAGCAGATCGTGGCCGCACGGATCGCGATGGCGTAAAGATGGAAGATGCGTTGCGACGCTGTGGTGTGGAGATTGAACAATTTGCCGACGCGGAAAAAGAACAAAAAAACGCAGCCGCCTATCTCGAACTTCACATTGAGCAAGGCCCGGTGCTGGAGCGAATGAATTTGCCGCTCGGCGTAGTGCTCGGAACCAAGGGTGTTGAGCGGCACAACATCACGTTTCATGGACAGGAAGCACACTCCGGTTCAACGCCGATGAACGCGCGGCGCGACGCATTGGCTGCGGCGGCGAAGCTGGCTCTTGAAATCCGCAACATCGCAAAAAAGCACGAAGATGCGGTTTGCACCATGGGCAGCGTAAAAACGTTTCCCGGAATCGTCACTGCTGTGGTGGGCCGCTGCGAAGTTACGTTGGACCAGCGCGATCTGGATGCGAGGGTGCTCGCGCAGATGTATCGCGAAGCGCAAGATGCGAGCCAGCGATTCGCAGCGGAAGAGGGATGCACGGTAAACTGGTCGCGGCTGTGGAACATCGAGCCAGTGCCGTTTCATCCGCATTTGCTGGATCTGTGCGAGCAGGCAGTCCGCGAGACTGCGGGTTCATCGCATCGCATGCCGTCGGGTCCGCTGCACGACGCGGCTGAAGTTGCCCGCGCAGGAATCCCAACGGTGATGATGTTCGTGCAATCGCTAAAGGGCATCAGCCATAATAAGATTGAAGACACCAGGGAAGAACATCTCGAAATGTCAGTCGTAGCGCTGGACCGTTTGGCTTCCAAGACGATGGAATGGATTCAGAAGCAGAGCTGATTGCACGGCTCGCAATATTCGGCAAAAAGGACAGGCAATCCATGGACTCACATTCGCGCAAAGTAATTCAGGAAAATCGCGACTACACGATGTTTTCGTGGTCAGTGCAGGGAACTTCGAATCCGATTCATATGAAGCGGGGCCAGGGCGTGTGGTTCTGGGATGGCGATGACAACCGCTGGCTGGATTTCAGCTCGCAGCTGATTAACCTGAACGTTGGGCACCAGCATCCGAAGATGCTGGAAGCGATCAAGAAGCAGGTTGACCAGTTGTGCTTTGCGGGACCGGGCTTCGCGACCGAGCCGCGCGGTGAACTCGGCAAGAAACTCGCCGAAGTTACCGGCTTGGCGAAAACATTTTTCACTCTGGGCGGCGCGGAAGCAAATGAAAACGCCATGAAGATGGCCAAGCTGGTCACCGGACGGGAAAAAATCATCACGCGCTATCGCTCGTATCATGGCGCCACGATGGGTTCGATGAGCGCTTCGGGCGATCCGCGTCGCTGGCCAGTTGAGCCGGGAATTCCGGGAATTGTGCGGGTGTTCGATCCTTACTGCTATCGCTGCCCATTTGGGCAGAAAGTGGAATCCTGCCATCGCGAATGCGTTTCGCATATCGAAGAAGTGATTCAGATGGAGGGTCCAAGCTCGATTGCGGCGATTCTTGTTGAGGGAATTACCGGTTCGAACGGATTGCTGATTCCACCGGATGACTATTATCCTAAGCTTCGCGCGCTCTGTGATAAGTACGGAATTTTGATGATTGATGACGAAGTGATGAGCGGATTTGGCCGCACTGGGAAATGGCTTGCCACGCAGCACTTCGGCATTCGACCGGATATCGTTTCGTGCGCCAAGGGCCTGACCAGCGGATATCTACCGCTCGGCGCGGTGATTGTTTCGGACGCCATCGCCAAATATTTTGAGGACCACATGCTGTGGGGCGGGTTGACTTACAGCGGACATCCTGTATGCTGCGCAGCGGCGGTTGCCAATCTGCGAATTTACGAAGAGGAGCACATTTTTGCCAACGTCGAACGTCAAGGACGTTATCTCGGTGCGCGCCTCGAAGCCATGAAACAGAAATACCGCTGCGTTGGCGATGTTCGCTACAAGGGATTGTTCAGCGTTCTGGAACTGGTGAAAGACAAAAAGACGCGCGAGCCGCTAGCGCCGTTCAACGGCAGTAGTCCGGAAATGACCAGGCTGGCCGGGCATTTGAAGAGCAAACATCTTTATGCGTTCAGCCGGTTCAACATGTTGTGGGTATGCCCGCCGCTGATCATCAACGAAGAGGAACTTCGCCAGGGACTGGACATTGTGGAAGAAGCGCTCGCGGTGGTGGATGCGGCGCTGGCGCCCGTTCATGCAGCGCAAGAAGCGGAAGTTCTGGCGCGAAAATAGCGAATTTCCAGAATAAACGCGCGTTCCGGACAATCGGCGTCCATGCATTTTGCGGTATCGCTGGCTCTTCAAGCCAGTATTTCGATTGATCGCTCCCGAAGTTTTCATGCAAAAGAACTTGACGCGCCTCAAATCGCGCAGATACTGGTGTGCATCCTCGATGCAGATTTGTCTCGCTGAGGACAAGAGCCGGGAGCACGAGCGATGGAAAATCGAGTTCAAGGCAGGGCGTTTCGAGTGGGAGTTGCAGGTCCTGTCGGATCGGGCAAGACCGCGCTTGTTGACCGGCTGAGCAAGCGATTATTCCCGAAGTTGAACCTCGCTGTAGTCACCAACGACATTTATACCAAGGAAGACGCGGAATTTCTGCTGCGTCAAGGTACGCTGCCCGCGGAACGTGTGAAGGGTGTCGAGACCGGAGCGTGTCCACACGCCGCGATCCGCGAAGACGCCTCGATGAATTTGCAGGCCATCGCGGAGTTTGAGGACGCTCTACCTGGGCTCGAATTGATCTTCGTGGAGAGTGGCGGAGACAATCTGGCGGCTGCGTTCAGCCCGGAACTCGTGGACATTTGGATTTATGTGATCGATGTTGCCGAGGGCGACAAGATTCCCCGCAAGGGCGGCCCGGGAATTATGCGTTCTGATCTGTTGGTAATTAACAAGATTGATCTGGCACCGTATGTGGGGGCTTCGCTCGAAGTGATGGAGCGTGATTCGCGCAAAATGCGCGGCGAACGTCCATTCATTTTCACGAATCTGCGAGAGGACGTCGGACTCGACGCAGTGATTGCGTGGCTGGAAGAAAAACTGAATCAGCCCGCCGCCGCGCGCCGGGCGTTGATTAATGGGCACTTGCCCTACTCCGGGCATCCACACAATCATGAAGATGGCCACCCTCATGAACATTCGCACGGACATGCTCACGGCCATCAACACTAGCAGGCGCTAGCAAAGGATCTTCCGCATGAATAGAGAACCGAATCCGGATTGCGCCGCCGCTGCGGAGGATCTGGCGGAATTGCGGCTGCTGCATCTTGCTGATAGCGCGTTGCCGATTGGCGCGCTAGCCCATTCGTTTGGCCTGGAAACACTTGTTGCCGGCGAATTGCTGACGGTCCGAGACTTGCCCGAGTTCCTGGCCGGGTATTTGCAGGAAGCCGGGGCTCTGGAAGCTGTGGCCTGCCGCGAAGCGTACCGGGTGGCAGACCCGAATCAACGAGGAATGTTAGCGGAACGATGGCTCGATCTTAATGACGCTCTGAGCGCGCTGAAGCCCGCGCGAGAAAGTCGCGACGCCAGTGCTTCATTAGGGCGGAATTTCTTGCAGGCTGCAATTACGCTTGGCGATTTTCCCGTACTTCGCGAAGCCCGAGAAGCGTCGGTCACATCGAAGAGCTTGATTCATCACGCGGCGGCATTTGGTTTGGTGAGCGCTGTCCTCGGATTTGATGTGAATCGCGCCGTGCTTGCCTACCTTCATCAAATGATCGCGAGTCTGGTCTCTGCGTGCCAGCGATTGTTGCCAATCGGCCAGAACGAAGCCACGAGCATCCTTTGGAATCTGAAGCCGGCAGTTATTGAGGCATCGGCATTCAGCGCGAGTCGCACGCTCGACACGGTCACCTGCTTCATGCCGTTGCTCGATTGGGGCGCCATGGAGCATCCAGCGCTGCGCACGCGACTGTTCATCAGCTAACAGAAAGACTTCGTTCACGATGACTACCACGGCTAGAACAACCTTCGGAGAAATCGCTACAGATATTCCCGGTTTTAGCCGCGTTCACGCCACAATGCAGCTGGATTTTGCGCGCGATATCACCGCTAGTAACACTTTTCTCGCTGCGAGTTCACAAGAGCCGCCACTCAAGGTTGTTCGCGCGTTCACACTTGAGGATGGCACCGCGCTGGTTCATCTCCACAATGTGTCGGGAGGACTGCTGGGCGGAGACTCGCTCAGGTTCAGAGTCAATCTCGCGCGCGAAGCCTTCGCCCAAATCACGACCACCGGCGCGACCCGGATTTATCGACATTGTCCGGAGTTCTCCCCAACGACGCAATGCAACGAATTTGTCGTTGGTGAAGGGGCATTGCTTGAGTATTTGCCTGACCCCACGATACCTTTTGCGGGCGCGAATTTTCTTCAGCGAACATCAATCGGGCTGTCCGCCGGCGCCGGGTTGCTTTGGTGGGAGATTCTCGCGCCGGGCAGGGAAGCCAGCGGAGAACTTTTCGAGTATAAACAATTTGAGATGAGGACCTGCGTGACTGCTATAGGCCGTAAAATCGCGGAAGAGAATATCTGCCTGAGGCCGCAAAACCGGGACGTCCTTTCGCTGGCCCGTCTCGGGCCTTATCGTTACGTGGCTACGTTTTACATTTGCCGAGTCGGAGTGGATGTAAACTCATGGCGAACCGCTGAAAATCACCTGCGCACATTGAAGACC
>Ga0210402_10001026_pt1 | contig 29687 bp, 25 predicted proteins | sample IncBWC7MmetaG_FD_161055 | JGI IMG/M metagenome (GOLD analysis project Ga0210402, IMG submission 161055) | Forest soil microbial communities from Barre Woods Harvard Forest LTER site, Petersham, Massachusetts, United States - Inc-BW-C-7-M | ecosystem: Environmental > Terrestrial > Soil >...
GGTGGTGTGGGGGCGGGGGGGGGGGGGGGGGGGGGGCCGGGGCGGGGGGGCCGGGGGCGTCGCCAAAAATGACCTCGCTTCCTAACGGTCGAGCGACAAGTCGCGGCTCTGATCGGAGCCGCGCGCGTTAGCAAGCGGTTTCCTGATACGTTGGCGAACTTCTGAAACGGCGTACTAAGCTAGAGTCAGGCCGCGGAAGGGGACCGGATGAAGCGTACGTGGACGATCATAGGGGTAAGCGACGTGCCGGGCAGCTTCAAATGGTACCAGGCGCTTTTCGGTCAGCCTGCTACCCTTCCCGCCCATCACTACTTTGGACAAATCCTCGATTCAGATGGAACTGTCTTGCTCTGCCTCCACGAGTGGGGCGCCCACGAACATCCCTCATTGAAGAGCCCCGATCACGGGAAACCCGGGAATGGCCTCCTGTTGTTCTTCCGTGTCGATGACTTCGACCTGGCGCTTCAAAAGGCACGCTCTCTCGTCACTCGGCTCGACGAGGAGCCACACGTGAATCCGAACACTCAAACCAAGGAGTTCTCGCTCCGGGATCCGGACGGATATTACGTTACGATCAATGCGTTCTCTGCGGCCTAAGAAGACCTCGCAGCTACTGTATGCGTGCCAGGTCGAACAACCGAGCGCCGGCCGGGCTTCATGGAGTAGCGCCATTCCGTTAGGGAGCGTTTCGCGGAGTTTTGATGATTCTGATCGAGTCACGCACTGCGGCCCGGCCCGGCCGTGTCCGGTTGAGGACGATCATCGAAGGATCGGGAGGTTAGGTCCAGAGGTGCAGCAGAGTTGAAGGTTCCAGGTAGGAACCCTGCCATTGCACGGCGAAGTGCAGGTGAGGGCCGGTGGCGCGGCCGCTCGATCCACTTTTTGCGATGCCCTGACCCTTCTGTACCGCCGCGCCCTCTTTCACCAGGAACTCTGAAAGGTGCATATACAGGGTGAAGATGGATTCTCCGTGATCGATGACGATCAAACCGCCTTCGAAGTACATGTCGCGAACGATGGCGGCGCGCCCGGAGTTGGCGGCTTTGATCCCGGTGCCCATCGGGGCCGAATAGTCGAGACCGTGGTGAGTACTCTGCGTCGTGCCGTTGTAGATGCGGCGCACGCCGAACGACGAGGTGTAACGGGTCTGAGCCGGTGCGGTGAAGGCGCCTTGCCAAAGACGCTCGGGAGGCGAGGATTTGAACACCGCGCGCTTGATCGCCACCTCTGCATCGATTCTGGCCTGAACCTCTTTGGGCGGCTGCACGAACTTCGGCGGAACGTTGATGGTGGAGGACGGATAGAAGTGGGCCTTTACCGGGATCTCGATGGTCTGGCCGTTGAAGACCAGAGGGTAACTGCCGGGCGCGCAATCCAGACCGGCGCCTGCGAGAGCTGAGAAGGAGCCGTCGCCAGCAGACCGGAACTCGATGTTTTTGTCCAGCCAGGTTGCGGAGCCGGCACACGCCGTCGTCTTAAATAGGATCGGTGCGCCGACGAAGACAGGCAGAGGAGTCCACTCGACCAGCAGCGGGCGATCAGGGGCCGCAGCCCTGGCGGCAGGCGTGGCTAAGGCGAGGAGCAGTGCGCGCCTCCGAGTCATTGCGTCCGGGCTGTCGGGGATCGTCACGGGTGTTCCATTTATTATCCTATTCTCCGTCCGGCGCCCGCAGTTTGCCGCGGCCGAACTCTTCGTGTTTGCGCTGGGCGACGGTGTTACGGCGGAAGAGATCGATGGCGCGGCCTTGGTTGGTGGCGGTGAGCCAGGCGCCGGGATTTTCGGGGACGCCGGATTGCGGCCACTGTTCGAGGGCGGCCAGGAGGGCTTCCTGGGCGAGGTCTTCGGCCAGGCCGACGTAGCGGGTGAGGCGGGTTAGGCCGGCGATGACGCGGGCGGACTCGATGCGCCAGACGGCTTCGATGGTGCGGTGGTGATCGGTAGCGGACACTGCTACCGATCACACCAGTTTCAAACGGGGAGTGCAAGAGCGGCTATTTGTTTGCGGTCTGATTCGGCAGCTGAGCACGCGCGCGTATTTTGTGCTGGATCTGTTCTTCGGACAGGATGGGGGCGAAGTCTTCCATCTCAAAGACCTGGCGGATTTCGACTTCGTAGTCGCCGCCGCTGCAGTTGGGACAACGCTTGACCCACTCGATGGCCTCTTCAAGGGACTTGACCTGCCAGAGCCAGAAGCCGGCGATGAGCTCCTTGGTTTCGGTGAAGGGGCCGTCGACGACGGTACGAGACTTGCCGGAGAACTTGACACGTGCGCCTTTGGAGCTGGGATGGAGGCCATCCATGGCGAGCACGATGCCGGCCTTGATGAGTTCCTCGTTGTACTTGCCCATTTCGGCCACGGACTGTGGATCGGGAAGTGCGCCTTCTTGTTCGGATTCTTTCGTTGCTTTGATGATAACCATGAATCGCATTTTCTTTGTCCTCTCTGAGCTGAGTTGGGATGAATGTGAAAGTCTCGCGGATTTGGCGGCGAGGGCTGCCTGGGCTATTTTGCGGGCTGTTCGTAGAGCTGGCGGATCTCGGTCTCCCCGTCGCCTGCTACTTTTAGGAAGCGCTTGGTGATTTCGATGGCCTCTTCTTTGGATTTGGCCTGGATGAGGGCGAAGCCGCCGACGATCTCTTTGGACTCGGTGAAGGGGCCGTCGGTGACGGTGTAGCTGCCGCCGGTGGAGCGGGCAAGGGCGCCGAGGGCAGAGGGGAGGCAGCCTTCGGTAGAGAGCAGGAAGCCTTCTTTGAAGGACTGCTCGATGAACTTGCCCATGGTTTCCATCATCTCTGGGGTGGGTGGGGCGCCCTCGGCTTTAGCGGGCTTGTAGATGCATAGGAATCGCATTGCTTCTCCTCTTATTTGTTAGAGCATATTTGTTCGCTCTATTGATGCGTCGAAGGAGGTGTGGGGAAATCGACAGAGTGGCGATTATTTTTGAATTTATTTGCGGGGGCTCGGTACCGACCTTGGCCCTGTTACAAACTTTGGGTCGAACGTCGACGTTGTTTCGCGACTCTGATTCTCTGGTGTAAGGCAATCCACATTGACGCGTCGTCGCCATATGGTTGATTGGCGTATCCGGCCGACTTCGCCGGGTGGGTTACTCGCGCGACTCGTAAACTGCTGATCAGCGAGAACCGGGCCGGGCGTGTACCAGCTACGTCTGCGCGATCACCTCGAACACGTAGCCGTTTACGGGCTCGCGGAAGAAGAAGCGTTCGTGCACACCGGGGCGGACAGGTTGCATCAGGTGCGCGCCCGCGGCCAGCAATCGCTCTTTCAGCACGGCAATTCCCTGAGCCGGGCGGAAGATTGCGATGTGCCTTCCAGACTCGCCCTCGAACGGCGAGACTGCAAAGCCTTCGACGTAGACGATGTGCATTTGCTGGCCGCCGCCTGCCGCGAGCCAGACCGTTTCCACGGGCGAGTTGGCCGGAGCCGGATCGCGGGTGTAGCCGAGGGTTTGCTCAAGAAACCGGGCGGTACGTTCGACGGCGAGTGTCGGCAGCGTGAGATGGGCAAGACTCATAGAGCGGTCAAGCGGAAAAGCCCTCGGCCAGCCACTTCGACCAATAAAACGTCATCTGCGCCGACCCAGTGTTGGTGATGCCGTGCAGCGTGTTGCCGGCGCAATACATCATGGCGCCCGGCCCGACCGGCGTGACCTTGCCGTCGCACTCGATCATTCCAGTGCCGTCGGCAACGATCAGGATTTCCTCTTCCGCGTGGCGGTGCGGCGGGTGGGGGCTGACGCCCGGATCGAGAGTGGCCATACCGGCGCAAATCCCTCGCAACTGGTCGGTGGGTCCGTTGTAATGGACGAATACGGTACAGCCCGGTTCGCGGATGGGCGCGATTTCCGTGGCGGCGATGACGCCGTCCTGGAGTTTCGGAGCCGTGGTTGCAGCGGCGACGACGTTGTTGGTTTCCGGCACGAATTCATTATAAAACGGGTGCCCTGCTCCGCGCCTGGTGTCTTATTTGACCAGTGTGAAGTCCACCCATTGCGCCGCCGCCTGCAACTGCTTTTTCTCTAATCGATCGTAGGCGGTCAGTTCGAGGGCGTAGTCGCCCGTAGGCAGCGTTGCGGGCAGCTTAATCTCGCCGGTCGCGTGCACACCCTCCGTGGAGGTTCCATCGGCTATTGGCAACGGAATCGGCTGGCCCCTGAAGATCTGCTCCGGACCTCGAAACAGACGCACCGCGACGTCGATCTTCGGTTTCCCCGTTTGTCTGTCGATCAGCGACCCGTACACCGTGCAGTCGTACTGCAGCACCGCGCCCGGCGCGAACACGCGTGTCACGGGACTGCCCGCGCCGATCACGCCCGCGCGAGTCAATGCTTCATTCCGGTTCGAATCGGAATCGTAGAGCTGCACGCTGGAAACCGCGATTCCCGCCCGGTTAAAATCCGGGATCTCCACAAGGGTTGTTGCCGACCCTGCCCGCTCCGAGTTTGCGTCCCACGCCGCGATGCGCAACTGATACGGGCCTGGCTTCGGAATCTCGATCTCCAGGGTGTATACCAATCCCGACGCCACGATCCGATTCATCTCGGCGGGCGCGATTGCGCCCGCGAACGTCTTATCGCTGCTGGCAACGGCTTCGTTATTCGTCCCATATGCCGCGGCCACCACCTCCAAATTCAGTTGCTTCCTGCCGTCCGGGGCATCGCCAAAGCCGAGGGCGTGCGCGTCAATCACCAGCATCGCGCGCAGCATGGCAGGGCGGCGGCCAGTCTTGGGATCCTTCTTCCTCGACGCTGAATAGAACGCGCTTAGATGCACGGGAAAACCGCTGGCCTGGAATGGCGAGAACAGAGCCTTGCGTAATTCCTCCTTGCCCAACTGCTGGGCCGTATCTTCCCTTGCCGAATCCATCAGCGCGGCTGCGGGTGGATCGGGCGTTCCGGCAAAGCCGTTGCGAGAGCGGACCTGCAAACCCGGCCGCAGAACTTTGACCTCGATTCTATGGAACTGCGGAAGCCCGCGCACTGGATCGAAATCGGCGCGTTGCGGCTGATATCCGATCAGATAATAGCCGGCCATGTCGTCCAGGGCGTTGGCCAACCCCTGGTCCAGGTCGTTGTTGTCGTGAAAGAAAATGCCGCCGGTTCCCCGCGCCATTTGGTCGAGACTTTTTTGAGAGGCGCGGTAGAATGCTTGCCGCCCTCCTTCCGCGGCTCCGATCTTCCGCGGCCCGCCGCCCCCCGCACAACTGTTGCACACGTCCACGGCGCTGAGAAAGAAGGACGCGAGTCCGCGCGGGTCGAACGTGTAGAGCACCACCGACGCACGATTGGCGAGTTGGACAATTCCGTCCACCGATTGGCTGAATCCGCCTGAAAAAAGCGCGATCGCCTTTCGGCCGGGCATCTCGCGCAGTCCCTGAATCGCGTAAGCCACAGCGGCCAGCGTGCCCATGACTTTAGTGGGGGCCCGAATGGCATTGAGGCGCGCGTTGCTCTCCGTCCGGACCCTTCGGGCCGCGTCGCCGATGTTGGTTGGTTCATACCAGGTCTGACCGGTACGTCCCGGCACATAGCGCACACGTTCGATGGCGGCATGGAGTTGTCGCTTGTCGTTGGTGAGCTGCTCCATCACACCAATCCCGCCTGAGGTAGTCATGATCGATACCAGATCGCCCGCCTGCATTTGCCGGTCGACAAATCGATTCATCGCCTTCCGGACATTCGGGATATCGTCCGAAGAAAGACCGAAGTCGTCGGCGATCATCACGATCGTGCGATGAACCTGGTCCTGCCGCAGCGTTTTCGCGGGGGCGAGATTCGCTTCTGCGGGCACTCCGCCGAGCTGCTTCGGCCCTGATTGCGCGGGCATTGGTTGCGCGGACGCGCTTTGCATGGCAGTCCCCTGCACATCCGAAAAATGTGTGATCTTCTGCGGCTTACCGTCCTGGAGGATCTCGAAGTCTTCCGGCTTCAGGTCCGCAACGTGACGGCCTTGCGCGTTGGTGACCACCGCATCTACCTGCACCAGATCGACGGTCACACGGATCACGGGATCGGCGGATTGCTTGCCGGTTCGCTGTGGCATGAGGGGCACGGTCCCGAGCACTATCAGCCCGACGGCCCCGGCATATCGTAAAGAACGCGTCATGCGGCCGGGCTCCAACCGGCGGAAGTTCGCTAGTCTTCTACTCCGGCTTCGGCAGGGGGCGCCGCGGCAGCATCTCCTTGCGCGTGGCAGTCTCGTACACCATGGTTGCGATCACGGCGGAGGCCTGCATCAGGTCCTCGGGGACCGCGTGATCCCAGGTGTCCATGTTGGAGTGGTGCGTGACCGTGCCGTAATCCAGCGGGTCCTGGATGAACTGGAAGCCCGGCAGGCCCACGGCCGCGAAGCTCAAATGATCGGTGCCGCCGGTGTTGCGGATCGAAACCGTGGTCACGCCCATGTCGCGGAACGGAGCCAGCCACGACTCGAAGATCGGCCGCATCGCTTCATGGCCCTGCAAGTACACGCCGCGGATTTTCCCGCTGCCGTTGTCCAGGTTGAAATAACCGGAAAGTTTGCCGTGTTCGGAAGTGACCTGCATGGTTTTGGAATCGGCAAAGTGCTCCTTCACGTAGGCGCGCGAACCGAACAAGCCCTGTTCTTCGCCGCCCCACAGACCGATGCGGACGGTGCGGTCCAGCTTCAGGTTGAGGGCCTTCAGAATGCGCATCGCCTCGATCATCACGGCGCTGCCAGCGCCGTTGTCGGTGGCGCCGGTGCCGGAATGCCAGGAGTCGAAGTGGGCGCCGACCATCACGATTTCCTCTTTCTTGTCGCCGCCGGGAATCTCGCCGATGATGTTCAGGCCATCCATGTCGCGGTCCGACGTGGTGGCTTTCAGGCTCAGGCGGACGCGCACCGGGCTCTTCTTGTCTACCAGCCGGGCGATCCGGTTGTACTGTTCGGCGGTCACCACGAACGTGGGCGGGGCCGGAGTACCGGCTGCCTTGAAACCGCCTGCCGCTTCGCTGAAAAGCATGCCTTCGTGGGCGCGTTCGTCTTCCCGCAGCACGCCGGCGACGCCTTCCCTGGCGAAGAACTCACCGCGCTCAGCCGCCGTCTGGTCGGAGAGATCGTACAACTGCTCCATCAGCGCGTTGGGCAAACTGCTGAAGAACTTGCCCATTTCGGCTGGGTCTTCGGGCCATTCCAGGTCGTCCAGTCTCTTGGCGGTGAGCTTGGAGGCGGGCGCCGGAGCGTTCGCCAAGTCGGCCAGTTCAGCGGCGGTATAGCGCCGGAACTGCGGGCTATTCTGCGGGGCAGGCACTTTGGGCTCGCTGAGCAGCACGATCTTGCCGCGCAATTTTCCGGCCCATTTCGCGCGATACGCCTGCCATGCCTCCTTGGATTTCTTCGGACCATTGCGGAATGACACACCTAGCGGCGCCAGCACGAGTTCGGCGGTGACCGGGCCGTTGGTGGAGGCGCTCCAAGCCAGCGGCACGGCGGTAAGCTGCGAGTAGCGCGGCTCGATCAACTCCAGTGACGATTGTTCCAGCGACCAGGCTCGCCCGAACGGTCCCCACTTTTCGAGATGCACCTTCTCCAGGCCGTAGCCGTTCAGTTCCCCCATCGCCCATCGCGCCGCGTCTTCGAACCCCGGCGACCCGGTGAGCCGTGGGCCGTGGACGTCGGTCAGATTGCGCAAGGTCTCCATGACCCGGGAACTTTCGAAGGCTTCGGTTTTGATGCGATCGACTGTCCCCAGATCGACGCGCTCCTGAGGCAGCGCGGGCAGCGCCAGGAGCACGAGGGCGGCTATTTTTCTCATTTCAGCAGTATACAGGTGGCCGGAAGGCGGTGGCCGGTGGCCGGTGGTCGGTGGCCGGTAGTCGGTGGTCGGTGGCCGGTGGCCGGTGGCCAGGGGCCGGTGGCCGGTTTTTTGAAACCGCGCGCCGCGGGGCTCGTCAGTAGGGTTCAGATGCGGCGGATGGCGGTACTGGCGGTCTTTTGTGCCGGGGTTGCGGCTGGTGCGGACCGCAAGCAGGTTGAATCGCTGATCCAGCAGGTTCGCGACGTCACCGGCGCGGAACCGGCGCTGCTTTCGGTGGATACGCAAATTCGTCTGGCTGCGGCCACGGCCAAACTGCATCCCAAGAAGGCGTTGGAAGCGGCGCGCGATGCCGGAAGCCTGCTGCTCACGCTGGGCGATCCGGAGACGCGCGGCCAGTTGGGAGTGCGGCTGACGGAGGTGCTGCGGCAAATCGACCCGGAGGAGGCGCGGCGGTACGTGTTGTCGATGGAACGGCGAACCGTATCAGGTGCATATCGGGATGGCGTATATCGGGACACCAAGGCGGAGGCGCTGGATTTCGTGGTGCGGTATTGGATACCGCGCGACCGCAAGCGCGCCGTGGAGGTACTGAGCGAGGCGATCGGCGCCGGCGCGTTCCGGGCAGAGAGCGTCCAGGAACTGATGGATCTGCTGGGCGCCGAAGAGCCGGCGGCGGTTCCGGGCCTGTTCGCGGTGCTGCTGGCGGCGTTCCCGGAAGAGGGCGCCACGGACCGCGATTGCCTCCTCCTGCTGCGGCGTGCGGCTCACGTGGCGCCGGCCGCTTCGGCGCTGGCGGTGGAGGCTGCCCGGAAGATTCTGCGGGCTCTGGATTCCAAGCGGTTTCAGGAAGACCCGGAGTGGCGCGTGGCCGGCCAATACAGTGTGGGCGGCAGCACCGTGAAGGCGGAAAGCGCTCGCGACGCCATTCGGTTGGAGGTGGCGGGCTTGCTGGCGACGTTCAGCCCGGAAACTTACAACCAATACGCTGAGCGATTCGGCCTGGATCTGGCGGCGGCGCAAAGCATCACGGCGGCATCGGACCTGAAGCTCAGCCTTCGCAATCCGGGAGATCGTGAAGACTCGCCGCTGGCTGCCGTAATGATGCGGGGCCGCCCGGCGCTTCCGCCGGCCGAACTGGTGCAGCCCTCTTACACGGAGCCGGTGGAGGCGGCGGTGGAGCGCGCCCGGTTGGACGATGCCGGCTCATCCCGTGCGCTGACGCTGGTGGAGATCGCGATGCGGCGCGACGCCACACCGGCCCAGCGGGCGCAGATCTCGGGCGAAGCCATCGATGCGGCGGAAAAGGATCCGCTGCTGTACAGCCGGCTCTGGGTATACGAGGGGCTGTTGCCCTACTTGTGGCAGCACGGGAATTTTGCGCTGGCCATAAAGGCCGGTCAAGCGATGGCGCGCACGGTGGCACGTTTCTGTAAGTGCGAAGACCGGGCTTGCGGCAGCCTGAAGGAGCGCGCCGAGTGTCTCACCGCCAACCAGCGGGTGGCGGAAGATCTGTTCAACTTCGAGATCGCTCCCGAAGATCTGGGGATCGGCGACCCAAGCCTGCGGGCGCGCAGCCTGCTGCTGAAGTTGAGAGAGATGGCGCTGCCCGTCGCGGCGAAGTGAATCTTGTGGGGCAGGTTGCTAACCTGCGGCGGATTGTTAATCCGCCCGCGCGATGCGGCAGCGAGCCAGTTCCGCGTTTGTGGCCTCGCCCACAGAGTAAGACAGGCGGCTTGCCAATCCGTCGCATTCTCGAAAGTCGCGTGTGGAGGTTCGGCTGTGCGCCAACTCCCGGCGGGCGGATTGCCAATCCGCCGCAGCTTGCCAAGCTGCCCCACATAACGCCACGGCCGACTTTCATCCTTTCCCCTGTGCGCCCGGCGCACATCGAGTAAGTAGCGGCGCGCATGGGGCCTGAGCCTTCGTTCTTCCACGCGGTGGGGGTGTCCCAGTTGAGTCCGGCGGCGGTGAACCCGCATGCCTTCAGTGTAAACCGGAGGGCGGTTTTGCCGCGGCGTTCGTGCCGTTCGGGCAAATTGCCCAAATCGCGATTTCTATCTTGTTGTAAGGATACGAGTTACCAGATCGATTTGGGCAAATTGCCCAAGAAACCCCGTCACAGGCAGGAATGCCTGTGCTACGCACGCGCGCCGCGTTCGCGCAGGAACTGCTCCATCTTCTCCTGCTTCGCCTTGATAGCGGCGGCTAGCGGTGTGGTGGCGACGCCTTTCAATTGGTAGGTGGCGTTGATATCGGCGCCGTGTTCGAGCAACAGCGCGGCCAGATCGGTGTAACCCTTGGACGCCGCCAGATGGAGCGTGGTCATGTTAAACGACCGGGTGTCCACGTTGGCGCCCGCCTTGAGTAACTGCTCGGCGATGGCAGTTTGTGGATTGCCCCAGGCAGTGTAGGACAGGATGGCGATATCGTGCGCGCCGCGTTCGTGGAGGCAAAGCGGGTCGGCTGCGATCGCCTCTTTCACCTTCTCGGCCATGCCCAGCAGGACCGCGGTACAGGTGGAGATGGCGGCCCCGCGATCGGCCAGCCAGGAGGCAATGGGCACTCGGCCGACATGGGCGCCGGCTTCCACGGCCAGTTCATCCCAACTGGCGCGGGTGTTGAGCAGCGCCGGCGTGTCCTGGCAAAGTTGCTTGACCTTTTCGAGATCGGCGTGGGCCAGCCGGACGAACTGGTTGACCTGGGTCCAGGGAACGCCGTTGGTGTCGTCCCGAGTGACGGGTTGGCCTTGGGCATCCTGAATGTAGCGGCGATTGTAGTGGACCTGCTCGATCTTGGAGGCGTTGCGCAGGACCTGTATGGCCTCGCCGGTGGCGGCGGCGGTTTCGCGAGGGGTGACGCGCGCCCCGCGATGAATCAACAGTTCGGCCAGGTCGGCATAGCCGCGGGCGGCGGCCAGGTGGAGCGCGGACTTGCCGGCGCCATCCGCGCCATGGCGGGCGGCGTTGGGGTTGGAGGCATTCATCAGGAGCGGCTGGGACATGGCGGTGGCCACGTCGTGGTCCGGATAATCGACGGCGGCGAGCAACGGGGACTCGGGGCCGGCGCTCAATTCGGCGCCGCGGAGTTGCAGGAAAAGGACCATCTCGGGCTTGCCGTTAGCGGTGGCGAAGTGCAGCGGCGTGCGCCCGTCGGCAGTCGGGCGGCGCACAATTTCCGGGTCGGCGTCGGCCAATTCCGTAGCGCGCGGAATGTCGCCGGCGGCGGCGGCCTGGAAGATATCTAGTCGAGTGGTAGCGGCGGGGTGGGCCGCCACCTGGTCCGTAACCTGAGCCCGAAGAGCTCCGGCGGCGGCGAGCCCGCCCAAGAAGAAGTTGCGTCTGGAGTTTTGCATAGCCCTCATTTTGCGGTTGTTGCCGGAGCCGCGCCAGACATGCCCGGTCAATTTTGTATTAGCGGCGAAATGGCTTGTTTGGGCTTGGTTACGCGGGCTGGTCAATGCGGACGGGGCAGTGAATCGGGGTGGATCAGCGGCCGATGACCCGTATACTGGGTGCGTGGGGTTCACGGGGACTGCCGGGGCGATCCTGCGCTTCGGCGCGTTTGAACTGGATGTGCGGGTTGGGGAATTGCGCCGTAGCGGCGCGCTGATCCGGCTGTCGCCGCAGCAACTCCGGCTGCTCCGGTATCTGGCGGAACACACGGGGCAGGTCTGCGGCCGCGAGGATATTCAGCGGGAGATTTGGGGGAGCGATGTCTTTGTCGATTTCGACCGCGGGCTTAACGTTTGTATCGCGCAGCTCCGTGCGGCGCTGAACGACGATTCCGAAGCGCCGCGATTTATTCAGACCGTGCCGCGCAAGGGCTACCGGTTTGTGGCTCCGGTTGAGTTGGTGACTCCGGTTGCGTTTGTAGCTCAGGTTGATTCTGTGGCTCCGGTTGAGTCTGTCGCCCCGGTTGAGCCTGTGGCTCCGGTTGAGTCTGCGGCTCCGGTAGAGCAGGTGACAGGTCTTGGCGGCAGCCCTGCACAGCCGACCGGGCATTGGAGCCCGCCCGCCCAGTGGCGTGGGCTCGCTTTCCGAGCCTTACTCGTGGTGATCTTCGCCGGGTTGGCGTTTCTGGCGGCCCGCCAATGGCTGCCCGAGCGCCGCACCATGCTGGCCGTGATGCCTTTCGAGAACCTGACGCAGCGCCCTGAGGACGGGCCGGCGATCGACGGCCTGGTCGACGAAATGATTACGCAGTTCGGCGGGATCGCTGCCGGTCGCCTGGGCGTGATTGGCCGCACCTCGGTGATGCGCTATGCGGGCCGCCGGCCAGGGTTGGCGGAAGTCGGCCGGGAACTGGCGGTGGACTACGTGGTGGAGGGCAGTTTCCGAAGCGAGGGGGACCGCATGCGCGTGTCGGTGCGGTTCGTCAAGGTTGCGGACCAGACGCAGATCTGGAGCGACAGCTTCGAGGAGCAGGGAGAGCCACACGGAGCCACGGGCGAGCCACAGGGCTCTGGGCGTCTGCAGATGCAGGAAGAGATCGCGGCGCGGGTGACGGTGGCTGTGGTGCGTCTTTTGTTTCCAGGAAGCGCGCCACCGGTGGGGGCGGCGCACACGCCCAATGCCGCGGCCGGGGAGGCCTTCGCCAATGGCCGGTACTTGCAGCACAAGAACACGCGCGCCGACGCGCAGCGCGCCATCGACTGGTTTGCGCAGGCTGGGGCGCGCGATCCGGAGTTTGCCGAACCCTGGGCGGCCATGGCTGAGACGTATATCCGGCTGGCGATGTCGGGCGCGGTTTCCGGAAACGAGGCGTTTCCCAAAGCACGCGCGGCGGCGGAGCGGGCGCTACGCCTGACGGAATCCGCGGAGGCGCATAATGCGCTGGCGGACGTCAGCTTCTGGTTTGACTGGAACTGGAGCCAGGCGCGCACGCACTTCGAACGGGCCATCGCTCTTAACCCGAGCCTGGCGCAGGCACATCACGATTATGCCTTCTACCTGGTGGCGATGGGACGGGCGCCCGCCGGCCTGGCGAGTCTGCGGCGGGCCATCGCCATCGATCCGCTTTCCCCACAGATCAACCTGGACGCCGGCTGGCTGCTGCTGCAGGCGCACCGGTTCGATGAGGCCATTCGCCAGGCCAGGCGGGCGTTGGAACTGGAGCCGGGGCTGACCGAGGCCAACGGCTGTATCGGCCGGGCGCTGGTTTATCAGGGCAAGGCAGGGCCGGACGTGATGGAGTTCTACCGCCGCCTGGCAGGCTCCAGCGGGAATGCCTACTACCGGGCGCTGGCGTTGGCGGTGCTGGGACAAAAAGCGGACGCACTGCGGGAACTGGAGGCGGCGTACGGGCAGCACAGCACCATGATGCCGCTGGTGGGGACCGAACCGGCGTTTGCGGGGCTGCACGAGGACGCGCGATTCCGGGAGATCCTGCGCAAAGCAGGGTTGACACCGGGCGGGCGACCCTGATACCCTCCACCCATAGCGGCACGCGGCTTGGGCCTGGACATGTTTGCCCGTGCAACGAGAGGGGTAAGTAATGACTAACGTTTTGACCGAAGAGCAACAACACGATCTGCTGAAGCGCGGGTTCACGCGCCGAAGTTTCGGCCGGTTGGCCGCCATGGTGGGCGCCGGCGCCGCCGCCATGCCGTTCTACAACGAACCAGCCTTGGCACAGCTTTCGAAGGTGGCGGACGCGCCGCCGGATGCCGTCCTGATCAACGCCAACGAAAACCCGCTGGGCCCCTGCAAAGAAGCGCGGGAAGCGGCGCACAACATGATCCAGCATGGCGGGCGCTATCGGTATAGCGAAGGCGACAAGGTACAGAAGCTGCTCTCCGAGCAGGAGGGCGTGAAGTCGAACTATATCAGAATCCACCCCGGGTCGAGCGGCCCGCTGCATCAGGCGGTGCTGGCGTTTACTTCACCCACCAGGCCGTTCGTTACCGGCGACCCGGGTTACGAAGCCGGCGAGCGGGCGGCGAAGTTCATCGGCGCCGAGGTGATCCGCGTTCCGTTGATGAAGGACAAGGGCTACGCGCACGATGTGAAAGCCATGGCTGCGGCCAGCGCTAATGCGGGGCTGATCTATATATGCAACCCCAACAACCCGACGGGCACGCTGACGCCGAAGGAAGATATTGAGTGGCTGGTGGCGAACAAGCCCAAAGGGGCCGTGGTAATGATCGATGAGGCGTACACCCACATCGCCGGCGCACCGTTCCATAGCCATCTGGTGGCAGCGGACAAGGACGTGGTGATTCTGCGGACCTTCTCGAAGATTTACGGCATGGCCGGTTTGCGCGCCGGCGCAGCTTTGGCGCGGCCGGATCTGCAGGAGAAAATGAACGGGTTCAGCCAGACCATGATGCCGATCACCGGCATGGCCGCGGCCAGCGCGAGCCTGGAGGCGAAGTACCTGGTTCCGGAACGCCGCAAGCTGATCGGCGACGTGCGCGAGAACACTTTCGAGTTCCTGGAAAAGCACAACTTCAGCTTCGTGCAGCAGTCGAAATCGAACTGCTTCATGATCGATGTGAAGCGTCCCGGCAATGAAATCATCACCGCGATGCGCAAGGAGAACGTCTACATCGGACGCGTGTGGCCGAGTTGGCCCACGCACGTTCGGGTGACGGTTGGTAACGCGGAAGAGATGGGGAAGTTTAAGTCCGCGTTCCTTAAAGTGATGACTTAACGCTCACGGAGACGGCCCCAGCATGCCGGCACCGGACGCTGGGGCGGTGGCGGCCAACCATTCGGCCACGCGCCTATCACACCTGGGGACCGTAGACTGGAATCGCTGCGCCGGTGACTTGTGCGCCCGCGTCCGAGGCCAGATATACCAGCAGGGCGGCAACCTGCGACGGCTGCACCCATTGCGCCCGATCGGCCTTGGGATCGCCGGCGCGATTCGCCGGAGTTTCCATGGTGCCCGGCAATACCGTGTTGGCCGAGATGCCCCGATCCTTGTTCTCCAGGGCGACGGTGTGAATCAGCGAAACCAGGGCCGCCTTCGATGCGCTGTAAGCGCCAACCATCGCCGCCGGTTCGACGCCCTGGCGGCTGGCCACCGCGAGGATGCGACCACCGCCTTGTTGGCGCATTTGAGGCAGCAGCGCGCGCACGATGAAGAAGCCGGCCCGATAGTTGACGTCGAGCATCTGCTCAAAGGTGGCGTCGTCGGTTTCGTCGACGCGGGTTCCACCTGCGAAGCCGCCCATGACGTGCACCAGGGCGTCAATGCGTCCGAAGCGGGCGGCCACATCGGCGGCCACCTTTCTGGCCGCTTCGCCGGTCGAAAGCCCGGCAGGCATCGCAGTGAATTCCGGGTGTGAAAAGTCGGTTGCCTGAATGGAGCGCGACACGCCAATTACTTTGGCTCCGGCGGCCAGGAATGCTTCCGTAACGAAGCTGCCGAGACCGCCTTTCGCGCCGGTGATGAGGGTAACTTTACCTTGCAGGTTCATTTGTCGCTCCTTGACTGGCGGGCCCGGAGGCCAACCCTACTCTCCAGAAGACCACGCCACCAGGAATTCCGGATCAAGCTTTTAGCCGCGGCACGCGAAAAACGTCTGTCCGGTAACGTACACTTCGCCGGATGCCGGGAACAAAACACGGACGTAATTTCGCCGCAGCCGTGCACGCTCAAGTTGTAAGTCCCGCTCATGCCGCTCACGAGCGGGCGGTACGGGCATCGAGCAGCGGCAGCTCGACATTGTCCGCCGCACTGGTGCGCCAATAGGTTGAAAGGTCGAACTGCTGGAATGCGGACCCGATCTTCTTGTTTCGTATCTCCGCCAGTTAGTCGCGGCATCTCAAACGCCGATCGCGTGCCAGTTTGTAACTCGCGGACTAGTTTGTCGAGGCAGAAACGGATAGAAACGAAGTCTTCGCGCTCGATTGCCTTTCAACACGCGTACCAGCACTTTGCCGGACTTGTACCTTTCATTACACCTTGACTTCGATCACTGCAGCCACGCCCTCACTTAGAATCCCGCTCATCCGCTTTCGCCCTTGCTGCCTCCGTGGATCCTGGGCTTGCCGCCCGAAACAAAAAGTAGCGGCCGCCTTTGCCAGCGCCGCGACAATCACCGCGGTCCTCCGTCCTTCTGGCCGACGGTAGTAGCTTCCGTCCAAGGCGCCAACGCTTTCGCCCGTGCTAACCGGAACGTGCCGGCGGGCTCGGGATGCCGGATGATAACGTAATGAAGTCCGCACCTTGTTTCGCGGGCTCTTATGATGCGGCGAGCGGACTGGAAACGCACATGGCGAGCGGCCTTCGGCGTTCACGCCGAGATACACGGCCTCACCCTATCAGCCAATCGGCCGAAACAAGACGCAAAAGGTTAGCCGGCCCGCCGGCGGACTGGCGGGTCGCTGGGGCGCGGGACTGGGTCCATCCCGGCACTTGGTACACGGCGCAGATCGCGGCGTAGCACTTACGTTAAGTGACGTCGTGACACTTCTTAGCTGGGGCTCATTCCCGAATCCGGGACTTAGCCGGAAGCTAGGCGCCGCCGATATGTATGTTTGATCGCTTTGCCGCCGCAGGACTGTGAGATGACGCACGAAGCCCTGCATCGAGTCCTAGTACTTCCCGCCAAATTTCAGGGGTGCGAACTCGTGTCATCCGGCACCATCCGGCACCATCCGGCGCTGCCGAAGCCGCCGCAGGAGCACGAAAGTGTCCCGGCGCGTCGGCTTCCACGCGGTGGCTTGGGCGACCGGACAACTCCGGCTACGCGCGGCTGGCTGCGGCAATGGCCGGACCCTTCCGGACCCGATGAGCCTCGGCTTTCTGCCGGGAAACCTGCCCCGCCATTTGCTCAGGCGAAAGAATGGCGGCGGCACCCAGCGCCGGCTTTGGCTGCAGTTCTACCTCGATCCAGGACTCTCGCGAGTTCCAAGACCTGCGCGGCATCGAATGTGGAGTTAGGTTGCGCCGACGGGGAGGCGTGCTCTGGTTCGTCTGGATGTACGACTTGATACTGTTGCGCCGCACCCCACGCCTCGTGCTGGATTCGGAAGAAGAACCGCTGGCTAGGGGTCTCCGGAACGCGGATTAGCCACCGCACCGGCGGCTGGTCCGAACAAGACAAGGGTGTTAACTATAGTACTAGTACGCTTCCCCTTGATCGTAGCGTACCAATGTCCTATACTGGTTTGGCATTTAGGTTGCAATGGTCCGCGCAACTAATACTACTGAGTTACACCGAGTTGGGAGTTTTTACTAGCTAGCTGGGAAAGAGCTACCTCAAGAGTGGGCACGGGTGGGACGTTTTGGAGAGAGAGAACTCAATGGGAGCGCCTGAGGATCTGCCGGAAGCGGGCGTGTCTTCCGAGGCGACGCTTGCGGAATTGGAGCGGGTCTTGCGAAGCAGGATTTTCGCGCACTCCGCCCGCCTCGGCCGCTTCCTGAAGTTTGGGGTAGAATCCGCGCTTGCCGGCCGTACGGATGTCAACGAGTACTCCATCGGGGTGGACGTGTTCGGGCGGAATACGAGCTTCGACCCGCGCATCGATCCGATCGTGCGGGTGGATGCCCGCCGGCTGCGGACGAAGCTGAGAGAATACTATGACGGCGAAGGCGCCGACGACCGGATCGAGATCTGTCTTCCCCTGCGGACGTACGTCCCCGTGTTTCGCACACGCGATGGGCAGCCCGCGCCGGCGACATCGGCAACACAGTTCCGGCGGGAAAGCGGCGTGCTTGAATCGATCGGCGTTTTCCCGTTCGTCAGCCTGAGCGCGGACCAGGAGAGTGAGTTTTTTGCGGACGGCCTGACCGAAGAACTGATATTTGCCCTGGCTACGCTGAAAGAGTGGAGAGTGGTCGCCGTAGATCCGGCGACGCGCAACACCCGGCGGCCCGGTCTTCGCGAGATCAACACCGAGCTCAACATCGACGCGGCACTCTGGGGCACGGTGCGCAAATCGGAATCCATCTTCCGCATCTCGGCCCAGCTTTTCACGATCAAGGACCGCACGGTTATCTGCTCGCAGATGTTCGAGGCATCGGTCGACAACGTAGTCCCGATGCAGACCGAAATCGCGCGCGCCATTTGTGACAGGTTGTGCATGCTGAGAGAAGTCCCCCGGAGCGGCCCAACCGGCCCAAGGCGCCTTACCGCGGGCGGGCGCACCGGGTAAGATCACGGGCGGCCGGACCGTATGGGTTGCAACCGCAGGGACGCCCCGATGAACCTAGATCCAGCAGTCTGAAAGCTGTCTCGGCACCGAGAGGCTTGGGGCCTGGGCTCAACTCGCCGGCATAGCCGGCTCTTAGTGGTTCAGCGAATCGGTATTAAACGAGCATTACATGACGGCCCGTTATGCCTCCGCGTCTGCATTCCCACTGCTAATTGCACGGTTGCCCGAGACCGGTCTCCTGTCGGATCCGAGAGCGACTAACTAAGACCGCCTGGAAGGGTTAATTGGGCGGAATTACCTCGCCGCCCGTTGAATCCAGTCGCCTGGAAGCAGTCGAGCGGCGCTGCGCCGGCTGTCCGCACGTCTCTAAGACGCACGTCGCTAGCCGCTGGTGTCCCGAGTTAGAGATACATATGTAACAGCTCCACCAACGGCTACTTGTGCAACGTAGGTAGGGACTCAAAGAAATAATGATGGCGGAACCTTCTAACATATTCCGAGCGATAGCCATCCTGCCTACTGGGCCTTTGGTACCCGGTACTGGGCTAACGTTAATCCACCTGTTGACACTTTCCGATTAGCCTTCCCGTGCCATATTCTCGAATGACTACGCTGCTTCGCGGGCCTTTGCCGCCGGGCGTGGTTGATGTCCCGGCTGAGTCTTAAACCGCTGCCAACCGCAGAAGAGGGCGGTAGCCTGTGCGGCAGACCGCTCCCTAACGGTCGCGGCTCTGATGTCGCGGCTCTGATCGGAGCCGCGCGCGTTAGCAGACACTGGGCGTCCAAAAATGGAACCACAACCTTTGCCAGACAGCGCCGATACTCCTTGGTTTGCACTCTACGTCAAACCGCGGCACGAGAAAAATGTGGCCTGCATTTTGAGGGGCAAGGGCTACGACGAGTTCGTCCCCCTCTATGACCGGCGCACTCCGTCACGAACCACGGAACTACCTCTGTTCCCAAGCTACGTTTTTTGCCGTTTCGATGAGAACCGGCGCCTCCCGGTGCTGAACGTGCCGGGCGTGTTCTCGATTGTAGAGTTTGGGGGCAAACTGGCCCGCGTGTCTGAGGACGAGATTGCAGCCTTGAAGCGCGTGATCGCCGCCGGCATCGCGCGAGGGCCCTGGCCTGACTTGACGCCCGGCGCCAAGGTCCGGATCGCGACCGGTCCGCTCCAGGGAATCGAAGGCGTGATCGTCACGCATAAGAACAGTACTCGCCTGATCGTCTCGGTCGATCTGTTAAAGCGGTCGGTGGCGGTCGAACTGGATCGAAACTGGCTGGAGCAGCCGGCATGATTCGCCGGTGGAAGCTGAAAAGAAAATGAAGCTTGTCCATGTCTTTGCACCCACCTTCTTTGCACTCATCGCTGCCAACCTGGGAGCGGCACAGGATTTGCGCAAGCCGCCCCTGGCGCAGGCAGGCGCGGCCCAATCCCGCGCTGCGGAACCAACCAGTGCCAGTCCCGGCGGATCCTACACGCTCGGCATCGAGGACCAGATTACCGTCCGCGCGCTGCATGTCGAAGAAATCACCGAGGTGCCCATACGAATAGGCGGCGACGGAAACATCCGGCTGCCCCTGGCGGGATTGATTCATGCCGTCGGCATGACCGTCGGTCAACTGGAGGACGCCATCGTCGTGCGCCTGCGTCCTTTTGTCCTGGAGCCCGAGGTTTCCATATCGGTCACGGAATTCCGCAGCGGGCCGGTATCCGTACTGGGAGCCGTCAAGAATCCCGGCATCTATCAAGTACAGGGCCACAAAACCGTCGCGGAGGTGCTATCGCTTGCGGGGGGTCCGGACCCGACGGCCGGGTCGGTCGTGAAGATCACGCGCGAAGTGGGGCGGGGCCCAATACCGGTAGCGGGCGCGTCCATCGATTTTAGCGGAAAATTCGGCGTGGCCGAGATTAGCCTGGTCTCCATTCTCAAAGCCGATCACCCCCAGGACAATATCGCCATTCAGGCGCACGACATCGTCACCGTTCCTCGCGCGGAGATGGTCTATGTCATTGGGGAGGTGCAGCGCCCCGGGGGCTTCGTGCTGACCGACGGCAAGGCCATTTCGCTGCTCCAGGCGCTTTCCCTTGCGGGGGGGCTCGACAAGGTGGCTCAGCCCAAGCGCGCGAGCCTCTTACGTCCCACTCCGGGAAGCACGACCCGCACCGAAATCCCGGTCGATTTGAGCAAGATCATGGCGGCACACGCGTCAGACGTCGCCATGCTCCCGGGAGACATTCTCTTCGTTCCAAACAACGCCCCGAAACAGGCGTTCCTGCGCGGCGCCGAAGCCGCCATTCAGATGGGAACGGGCGTGGTCATCTGGCACAAATGACCGGCCCCGAAGGCTCCATGCAGTCAAGAGATCCCCAAGCCTATCTTCCCAGCGGCGCCCGAAACCAAGCGCCGGACGGCTGGGTGCCGGCGCCAAATTACGCGCCAGGGTACTCGCCAAGCTACGATGGATTCGAGGCCCCGGCGACCCCGGTGGCCACGGTGGCGCTCGACGAGTTGACGCGCCGGCTGTGGCGGCGAAGACTTCCGATCGCGTGCGCCGCAATTCTGGGCGCTCTGGCCGCCCTGCTCGTCAGTAAGCTGCAGACGCCCGTCTTCCAAGCCATCACGTCGGTGCAACTGGAGGGTATCAACCAGGACTATTTCCTGCGCGACGTGCTTCCAATCTCCCCTCTGTTGGCCAACGCGTCGGCCCAGAATTATCTGGAAAACCAGGTGAAAGTTCTGCAAAGCAGAACGCTGGCCGCACGCGTGGCCGAAAAACTGAAGGATCGCCTGAAGGCGTCCGCCAAACCCTCGCTGGCCGCCCGGCTGGCCGAATACCTGCCCATTTCGCGTCCCCAGCAAGGGGCAGCAAACGACCTCACCAAAAGGGTGCGCGACTCGCTCTCCGTGCGAACATCGCTGCAGTCGCAGGTCATCGAAATTGCGTACGAAGACGCCGATCCGGTAACGGCGGCGGCGGCGGCTAACGCGGCGGTCGCCGAATTCGTCGCCATGAACCGGGAAGCGCGCTGGCAATCGGTCGAAGACACCACGCAATCACTGGGCGCGCAAACGGCGGATTTGAAGCTCAAGCTCGAAAAGGCCGGCCGCGAATTAGTGCGATACGCCCGGGAATCGGGTCTGGTCTTCGCCGGACAGGCCAAGGCCACGCTGGGCGAGGACCGCATGCGACAGTTGGAGGATGCGCTCACAAAGGCCGAGGCCGACCGCGTGGGCAAACAATCGCGCTATGAGGCCGCCGTGGCGAGCCCCATGGAAGCGCTCCCCGACACGATTGCGACGGGACCGCTGCGGCAGTATCAGACGGAGTTGGAGGCCGCGCGGCGGGAACTGGCGGAGAACCGGACGTTGTACACGCCGGCCCACTACAAGGTGAAGCGCCTGGAAGCCCGGGTGGCGGCGCTGGAGAGCGCCATCGCGCAAGAACGCAAGGCGATCGTGGCAAGGCTGCAAACGGAATACTCCGCCGCCCAGCGGACGGAACACAGCCTTTCCCAAACGCACGGCACACAGCTTCGCGCGATTCAGTCCGAAACCGAGAAGCAAGCCCAATACGATATTCTCAAGCGCGAGGTTGAGACTACGCAGCGGCTGTACGACTCCGTTCTGGAAAAGGCGAAGGAGGCGGGCGTGGCCTCTGCCCTAGGGGGCGCGAGCATCCGCGTGATCGACCGCGCCGTCCCGCCCCGCCTTCCTTACAAGCCTAACCTGCCGCTCGCCTCCTCGCTTGGGTTCGCGATCGGGATTCTGGGCGGCATCGGCCTGGCGATCGTGGGCAGCCGGTCCGCCAAGGTCTCCCATCCCGGGGACCTGGCATTTCCGGAAGTCAGGGAATTGGGAATGATCCCGTCCGCGAAGCATGACAAGGAACTGAGTTCACCAAGGCGCATTCCGAGTGGGTTATCGCGATTGACAGATGACACAACCCGATCGTCTGTCCCACCGTTGTCCAGGGCCGGCCAGGGGCTCGAACTGGCGACCTGGCAAAGGGAGAATTCGATGTTCGCCGAGTCCTTCCGTGCGGCCTTGACTTCGCTTCTGTTCAGTTTGCCGGGCCGCGAAAAGCCTACGGAGGGAACGCAGCCGACCCGGGCCGGCCGCGTGCTGGTGATCACCAGCGCGGAGCCCATGGAGGGCAAAACCACGGTCCTCAGCAATCTGGCGATCGCGTGCGCCGAAACCAGACGCCGGGTGCTGCTCATAGATGCCGACTTGCGCCGGCCGAGGCTGCACGACATTTTCGAGGTATGCAACGACTCGGGAGTCGCGGACATCATCTTGAGCGCCGAGAACTCGAGTTCCATGGATCTGCAATCCTATACGCGAACCACCAGCGTCCCGAACCTCTGGGTAATGCCCAGCGGGCCGGCTTTGAACGGCGTCTCGGGGCTGCTCCACTCCGCCGCGCTGAACGATCTGCTGGCGCGATGCAGGCAGGAGTTCGACCTGGTGCTGGTGGATTCGCCGCCGATGATGCTGTATCCCGACGCGCGGGTTTTGGGGAAGACCGCGGACGGCGTAGTGCTGGTCGTCCGCGCCGATAGAACCAGCCGGGACGAGTTGGTACGGACCTGCTACCAAGTCCTGATCAAAGACCGGATCACCATACTGGGAACGGTTTTCAACGGTTTCAGAGTCTCGTCGGAACGTCAGCGCGCCTACACCGATTACTACCGGAGATACGGCCGTTCCGGCGACGGGAACAGAAAAGGAACGCGATGATATCGGCACGTTCGTGTAACCAAGTCATGCCGAAGGACCGATTCCTTCGCCTCATGGAAGAGATCCTCGAACTCGAGCCCCAGGTGCTTCAAGGGCCCGAGTGGCTGAGCGATACGAAGGAGTGGGACTCCGCGGCGATCGTCGACTTCATGGCAATGGTAGATAAACATACCGGCGCGATTTTGAACGTTGAAGCCATTGCCAGTTGCGCCACGTACGACGACCTCTATGCGTTGATCGAAAGTTGAAGAGCTACAGTCCCATGCATCTACGTCCTGACCGGTCGCGAGCCGCGATCACCGCTATCGAGTACTACCTTCCGGATGAAGTGCTCACCAGCGACCAACTGGCGACGGAATACCCCGATTGGCCGGTAGCAAAAATCGTGGCCAAGACGGGCATACGCGAGCGCCACATCGCCGCTCCGGACGAGTGCGCTTCCGATCTGGCCGTTCGAGCGGCCCGGAAGCTCTTCGATTCGGGGGCTATCGAGCGAAGCGATATCGATGTGCTGCTGCTCTGCACGCAAACGCCGGACTACTTCCTGCCCACCACCGCGTGCATTGTGCAGGACCGCCTGGGCATACCAACGGAAGCCGGCGCGTTGGATATCAACCTGGGCTGCTCCGGTTTCGTATATGGCCTCGGCATCGCCAAGGGCTTGATAGAAACGGGGCAGGCCGACACGATCCTGCTGCTGACAGCGGACACGTACAGCAAGTTCATCCGCGAATCGGACCGGAGCGTTCGCACTTTGTTTGGAGATGGCGCGGCCGCCACTCTGATCGAGACCATGCCACCGGATGCGGAACTGCACATAGAGGCCCCGGTCTGGGGCACGGACGGACGGGGCGCCGCCAACCTGATCGTGAAAGGAGGCGCCGCGAAATCGTGGTCGGGCGCGGGACCTGGCGGGCCCGGGCACAGGAACGGCGGCACGCATCCGGCTGGAACACATTGCCTGGAGATGAACGGTCCGGAGATCTTCAACTTTACGGTCGGCGTGGTGCCCACGCTGGTGGAGAACGTGTTGCAGCGCACTTGCAAAACCATGGGCGATATCGACCTCTTCGTGTTTCACCAGGCTAACAAGACTTTGCTCAATCACCTCCGCCAGAAAATCGGCATTCCGTCGGAGAAGTTCTACCTGGCTTTGGAAGATTGTGGCAACACCGTGTCCAGCACCATCCCCATCGCATTGAAACGCGCCCGCTTGGAAGGCGCGCTGCGCCCCGGCCAACTGGCTCTGCTAGCCGGCTTTGGCGTCGGCTATTCATGGGCCGGCACGGTGATCCGCTGGCCTTCCGACCGGGGATTCGCGTCGGCCTGATTCTTTTAGCCCGTGGGCCCGGCAGACAGCGGAAGAGTATCGTCCTCCCAGGAATCGAAATGGCCATCGAAGAGAGAAACGGTTTGGAGAAACTCACCGCGGTGGCGGAAATCCGGCGCCGGCCTACAGTTCGAGAGGCCACGTTCAGCGACTATGACCAGATAGCGGCAGTGCAGAGCCGCAACGGTCTCTCCCCGCGCTCGCGACGGAAATGGACGGCCCTATGGGAAGGTAATCCCGTCTATGAGGAAGACCGCGGCGGATGGCCGATTGGCTGGGTTCTGGAATCCGAGCCCGGCCGGATTGTGGGATGCATTGCCAACGTTCCCAGCGCGTACCTGTGGAAAGGGAGCCTCATCCGCGTGGCCGCTCAGTGTGATTGGGCCGTGGATCGCGAGTACCGGTCTTTTTCCCTGGTGCTCATGCAGCGCATCACGAATCAGCCCAACATCGACCTCTTACTGACCACTACCGTGGGCACCGACGCGGAACCCAGCCATGCGGCGTTTCAGTGGTGCCGAGTCCCGGCCGGGCGGTGGGACAGGGCGGCATTCTGGATTACCGGGCACCGCGGATTCCTGCGGAGTGCGTTGGTAAAGAAGCGGGTCCCGCTGGCGGGTTTGGCGAGTTCTCTACTTTCCGTCCCGCTATCCTGCCGCGATGGGCTGTTACGCCTCGGAGAGCGAAGGACAAGCCGGCTCCGGATCGAGAGGAGGGCGGAGTTCGACGAAAGCTTCGACGTGTTTTGGGAGGAGTTGAAGCGGGGCAAACGAGACGTGTTGCTGGCTGTAAGGAGCGCGGCGGCGCTGCGGTGGCACTTTCGGAGTTTCGGAAAGGCCGTGTGGATTGTGACGGCGTCCAGTGGCGAGCGTTTGACCGCGTACGCGATATTCGCCCGCGGCGACAACCAGGAGATCGGCTTGACGCGCCTTCGACTGGTCGATTTTCAGGCGCTGGAGAACGTCGAAGAGGCGCTCGAGGGAATTCTCAACTGGGTTTTCCAACGCTGCCGGCTGGAGGGGATTCACATGGTCGAAGACGTGGGCTGCGTGCTCGAGGGTTTGGGCATCCCCCAGTCGAAGGCGCTCGCACGCCTGCGCGCGCCCTACCATCGCGATCTGGCGTCGTGGGCTTATTACTACCGGGCCAAGCACCCCGACCTGAGTGACGCCTTGAAGAATTCCTCGGTTTGGAATCCGACTTCCCTGGATGGCGATGCGAGTCTCTAAGGAGAAGTCGGCGATGGCTGGAACGGAGCGCGCCGGCGCCGGCCAATACTGCCACGGTTCCGACGGTACGGCGGACAGGCGGCCACTCCCTCAGCCTCACGGTCGTGGCTCTGATGTCACGGTCGTGGCTCTGATGAACTCGTTGACATTACGAGACCTCGCATCGGAGCCGCGACCGTCAGGGAAGTAGCTAGCGGCTGAACCCGCGGTGGCACCCGCGTCACGAAAATCCAGTGGCTTTATTCTACACACAACCAGCGCTTTCGACACGCCTGCAAACATTTGGCTCGGATAAGCCAGGGTTGTCGCTGCGCCTGAATTTCGCCTGGACGCTGGCGGGAAACGTAATTTTCTCCGCCTCTCAATGGGGCATAACGGTGGCGCTGGCAAGATTGGCGGGGCCGGAAGGCGTCGGCCGATTTGCTCTTGCCGTGGCACTTACGACGCCCATCGTCATGTTGAGCAACCTGAACCTGCGAGGCGTTCAGGCGACCGACACGACTGGGCGGTTCAGCTTTTCCGAATACTTCAGTCTACGGCTGCTGACGGCGGCGGCGGCGTTAGCCGGTATGGTTCTGCTGGCCTGTACCTCGAATTACGGGATCGCGACACTCTTCGTCGTAATCGCTGTTGCCTGCGCCAAGAGTTCGGAATCGCTCAGCGACGTATGTTATGGGCAGTTACAACAGCGTGAGAGCATGGACCGGATCGCCATTTCGATGACCTTGCGGGGAGTGCTTTCGGTGGCAGGCCTAACTGCCGTCCTTCTGACAACAGGCAGCCTCCCGTGGGCTTGCGCCGCCACGGCGGCGGCATGGCTTGCGGTGCTGTGGGCGTATGATTTGCCGAACATGAAGATGCACGGTACGCGGCGCGACCTGTTGCGCGCCTGGCGGCATGTGCCTTTTGACCGGCTGAAGGCGCTGGTGGCGCTGGCGGCCCCGCTGGGAGCCGTGATGATGCTGCTGGCGCTGAACTCGAGCATCCCGCGGTACTTCATTGAGCGGGGTCACGGCTTCCGCGAACTCGGTATTTTTGCGGCGATCGCGAGCCTGAATGCCGCGGGCACAATCGTGATTTCGGCGTTGGGCCAATCGGCCACGCCTCGATTAGCCAGTCTCTATGCCCAGGGCGACTACCAGCTATTCCGCCGCCTGCTGGGCAGACTGGCAGGTCTCGGGCTGCTGATCGGCATTGGCGGCGTCCTGGCCGCTCTATTTTTTGGGCGCGACATTTTGCGGCTGCTCTATGGCAGCCAGTTTTCCGCCGGGTCTGTGGTGCTGGTATGGGTGATGGCATACGCAGCCGTAAGTTATGTGGCCTCGTTTTTCGGCTATGCTCTTACGGCTGCTCGCCGGTTCAAAGTCCAATTACCCATATTTAGTGGTCTGACCGCCCTTACCGTAGTGTTCTGCTTCTGGCTGGTTCCGCGCTCCGGGGCCGTGGGCGCGGCGCAGGCCCTGCTGCTCACGGGGATTGCCCAGGGGTTGATGATGGCGTGCGCCTTGTATCGGACACTGCGCCACCAGGAGAAGGCGGTGGCCGAATGAGACGTACCCGCGTACTTCACGTTCCGGGGTCCATCAACCGGCGCGGCGTCGTGCCCGGTCCGCCCACCCTTGAGCCTGTCATGGACCGGCTGGCGTTCGGCTTTCTGTGGGCTTTCATTCTCGTGGTCCCCTGGGAGGGCGCCACCCTCATTGGCGGCCTTGCCATCACAGTTTGGCTGGGCCTGATGGCAGTGGCGGCCGCGGTCGTCCGGTTGTTCCTGAAGGGCTCGCTCCGAAAGCCCAGCGTTCTGCACGGGTGGATGGCCGCCTTTGTGGTCTGGGCCTCGCTCAGCCTGGCCTGGTCCCGCGATACCGATATGACCCTCTCCCGAACCGGTTCCTACCTGCAATTGGCGATCATGGTCTGGCTCATCTGGGAACTGGTGCGTACCGAAGAAAGGTGGAGGTCTCTGCTGTACGCCTATTGCCTGGGCGCCAGCGTCTCGTCGATCAACGCCATCCACAATCTGGTCATGGGGATGACCAGCGCTTCCGAGGATGCCGAGAAACTTGCCGAGTACGGCAGGTACGCTCCCGCGGGCTTCGATCAGAACGAATTCGCACTAACGCTGGCACTGAGCCTCCCCATGGCCTTTTATCTGTTGACCCGCCGGCAATCCTTCCTGGCCGCTATGGTGTGTTGGGCGCAACTGCTTCTGGGTGTTGTGGCTATTCTGCTGACCGGGTCCCGCGCCGGCTTAATTTCACTTTCGGTGGCGCTGACGATTACGCCGTTCGCTCTGCCGCTGTTTCGGGGATGGAAGCGTCGCATCTGCTGGCTGGCGATTCCCTGCATCGTCGTATCCGCCCTCTTCGTCGTTCCGGCCAACACCTGGGAGCGCCTGCTGACCACCGGCTCGGAGATCTCGGGAGGTACCCTGACGTACCGCAGGATAATTTGGGCCGCGGGCGTGAACGTGTTCCGGCAGCATCCATTTCTCGGGGTTGGGGCGGGGGCGTTCGCGTCCAGCGTCGAGAGCGCAATCGATATTCATTACGTGGCGCACAATTCCTTCCTCTCCGTCCTGGTGGAGTTGGGCGTGGTAGGGGAACTGATCCTGCTGGCGCTCCTCAGCAGCATGCTCTATCTGGCCGTTCGTATGGGCGGCCTTGACCGATGGCTTTGGATCGTGCTCCTCCTGACGTGGGCGGCGGGCGTCTCGTCGCTCACCTGGGAGTACCGGAAGGTTACCTGGTTTCTGTTCGGGATGATCGCGGCCGAAGCCGGCCTCATGCGAACCGGGCGGAGGCCGGCCGCCACGGCCATCGCTCAAAGCGTATTCGCCGCCCGCGCCCATTCCGGGCCGCTCCCTGCCCAATCCGGTGCCCAAATGATTCAGGATATCCAAACACTGCCAAGGCTTCGCCGTTTCGTATGACCGCCGCTATGGGACGTCCTCGGGTTCTTCACATTTTGCCGGTACTCGGCGTAGCCGGCGCCGAGCGGATGGCTGCGGATCTGGTGGTGGCCTTGGCCGGGGCTTACGACGTGGGTGCCGTCGGGTTGTACCCAACCATGCACAGCGTGACGGAGCAGGCGATGAGCCAGGCGGGCATTCCCCTCTGGCGCCTTAACAAGCGGCCCGGCCTCGACGTGCGGATGTTTCACCGCATCCACCGTGTTTTTCGAGAGTTCCGGCCGGATATCGTGCACAGCCATCTGCATGTACTGCGGTATTTGCTGCCGGCGTCCATTCTGCGCGGCATTCCCGTGCTGGTGCATACGGTCCATAATCTGGCGGAGCGGGAGGCCGACGCCGCGGGACGAATCGTGCAGCGGTTGGCCTTTCGGTACCGCGTCATTCCTGTCGCCGTTTCGGGCAGCGTGGCTGCCAGTATGCGGCGGGTTTACGGCATTGAAGACGCCGTTACCATTCCGAACGGCATTCCGCTGGGCCGCTTCCGGGCAGATTGGGCCGCGCGCGTGAGATGGCGCGGCGAGTTGAGGCTTGACGAGCGGGATTTTCTGTTCGTCGCTACAGGGCGCCTGTGCGTTCAGAAGAATCCCCTGCTGATGCTGCGCGCGTTCGCCGCGCTGGCCGACTCGCGGGCCCACCTGGTGCTTGCCGGCGATGGGCCGCTGCGACAGCGGGTCGAGGAGGAAGTGCGCTCCTCCGGGTTGCGGGACAAGGTCCATTTGCTGGGCTATCGCACGGATATCCGGGAGTGTCTGGCGGCCAGCGATGTCTTCTTGTTGTCTTCCGACTGGGAGGGCCATCCACTGGGAGCGATGGAAGCGATGGCGTGCGGCTTACCCGTCATAGCGACCGCCGTCGGAGGCGTTCCCGAAGTGGTCGAATCCGGGCTGCACGGGTTGCTGGTTCCACCGGGCGATGCGGTTGCGCTGACCGGGGCCATGCGGTTTCTGCTGGAGCGGCCCCAGGAACGGGCGGCAATGGCGCAGGCTTCACGCCGCCGCGCCGCCGCGGATTTCAGTCTGGAAAGAATGGTTCGCGCGTACGACGAGTTATACCGGACGAGGTTGGCCGCGGTCGGCGGCGTGAATCGCCAGGTCTCCGGATTGGCCGGCACTTACATGATGCTCTCACTCTGATTTCGGGCACCCAGTGAAAATCATCTACCTGACTGCCAGCATGCCGTACGGCTCCGGCGAGACCTTCCTCATAGAGGAGGTACGGGAGCTACTTAGCCGCGGCCATCAGGTGTTCGTGGTACCGCGCTCCCCAAGCCGGCGGCTGGCGCATTCGTCAATTCCGGCGGCCTGCCTGGTCCGCGAAGGACTCTACTCGTATGGGGTGGTCCGCGATGCCTTGCGCGTCTCCGCCGCCGCCCCGCGAAGCATTGCGGCCGGCACACGACCGCTGCTCCGAGTCCGCTCGGCGGCGCTCCGCCTGAAGAATCTTGCGGTCATCCCGAAGGCCCTGTGGCTGGCGCGTCTTGCCACGCGATTGAAGGCGGATCACATCC
>Ga0210402_10001027_pt1 | contig 29615 bp, 27 predicted proteins | sample IncBWC7MmetaG_FD_161055 | JGI IMG/M metagenome (GOLD analysis project Ga0210402, IMG submission 161055) | Forest soil microbial communities from Barre Woods Harvard Forest LTER site, Petersham, Massachusetts, United States - Inc-BW-C-7-M | ecosystem: Environmental > Terrestrial > Soil >...
GACTTTTACGAGTCTGCTTTGCGCATTCTCGACGACCTTGAAAACGCGACTTCACGAATCGGTCGAGGCCAGACGGCGCCGAAGGGCCTCATACGTGTGACCGTTCCGCCGACGTTTGCCCGCCTCCACATGGTGTCAAAGCTGCCTGCTTTTTTTGCAGCCTACCCCGATATGGCAATTGAGATGGCGGCATCGGAGAGCCCGACAACGATCATCGAAGACGGCTTCGATTTAGCGATCCACTCAGGTGATCTTCCAGACTCCACTCTGGTTGCGCGAAGATTCGCGCAGACGATGATCATTCTCGTCGCAACTCCTCAGTACCTCACACGCTACGGCGCACCGGAATCGCCGGACGATCTCACCCGCTTTCGAGCCGTGGTTTTTGTCGAGCGGGGCTCCGTACAGCCGTGGAGCTTTGGCTCCGGACAAGACGCGAAGCGTGTTATCCCCACTGGAGTCTTTCGAACCAGCGATATTGAACAGATGCGGATGGGTGTCCTTGAACATCTGGGGATTGCCCAGGCGCCAGCATGGCTCTTCGCGGCAGAACTCAGAGAAGGTACTGTTATACGCCTTCTGACTCCCTTTGAACGAACTGTGCCAATCCTTGCCGTACGGCCTGCCAGCCGCCGGCTCTCCACCAAGGTTCGCATTTTCATCGAGCACCTGGAGAAGACTTTCGCGCTCTGTTCCCAGTTCAATCCGCGGCCCAGCTAACCCTGTTGGAGGATGCCAGGCCATAGACTCAGCCAGTGCCGCCGCTTCTCTTTCAGCAGGCTCGCCCCGAGTGACCCGTGGCGGTGCGGGATCTCTGGGCCACTCTCCACGGGCGCGCCCGGAGCCAGCAAACCACGCTCTCCGAATTAGTTCGTCTGGCCCTCCGTGAACGCTACGTCGGGAACCACGGCCAGCGGATGAAGGCTATGCAGGCGTTCGTCGGAATTCGCAGGCAAGCTTCCCAAACGCCGGATGCCGTGGAGATGGTACGCAGCCTCCGGCGCGGTGATCGGCTCGCCAGGCTAACCGCAAAATGAGCGTGCTGGTCGATTCGGATATCCTCATTGAGGTGTCTCGCGGGAGAGACACGGATATCGTCTCCCGGTGGACCGAGCTGACCCGCTCCGACATTGTCATCCTGTATTCTCCGGTCAGCGCAGCCGAACTTTGGGCGGGGGCGCGCCCGGCGGAACACGATGCACTCAGCAACCTGTTCGGTGTGCTGAAATGTGTTGCGATTCATGCGGCAACTGGCCGTCAAGCGGGCTACCCGATGAAGGATCGCGCGGATTAGGGTTGCCAGCAGGGCACGCTATCGGAAATGCTGGCCGACCCCGGCAAGGAGATCTACGACGTGATCCGCAATTTCGGCTCGCGCCAGAAGATTTTGCTGATGCCCGACCCCGCTCCCGTTGCACCCAACGATCCGGGCGGCCTGCAATCCTATGCCCTCGCCTACGTCTACATCCGGGCGTTGATTCAGTCCGTGGACCAGACGGGGTAGGGCCGTTCCGACAACCTCGTTTGGACCACCAAGGAAGATGCGAATGCGGCTTGAGTGGCCGAGGGGGCCTTCTACAGAGCCGAATACGAAGTACCATGAAAGAAGGTCGTGATGAACGTCGTTATCGAACTGCCCGAAGATATCTCCCGAGCCTTGGAATCCAAGTGGGGCGACGTGCCAAGACGGACCTTGGAGGCTGTAGCAGCAGAGGGCTATCGGTCTGGTGTGTTGACGGAGAGTCAGATACGACGGATGCTCGGGCTTGAAAGTCGGGTCGAAGTGCACGGTTTCCTGAAGAACGCCGGCGTTCATCTTGACTACCACGAATCCGATCTCGCTCAGGACATCGATACCCACAAGCGGCTGGGAATCCTGCCGGACGCATGATCGTAGTCGCAGATACGGCTCCGATCAACTACCTCATCCAGATTGGCCAGGTGAATCTGCTCGCGGATGTGTACGGCCAAGTGCCCTGCCGTTCGCGGTGCAGCGTGAGTTGCTGGCCAACCGCTCACCGGACCCAGTGAGAAGTTGGAGTGCCAATCCGCCTCGTTGGGTTCGCTTGGAAACGGTGGGGTCAGATGCACTCACCGCGGTGGCTGCCAGTCTGGATCCTGGAGAACGGGAGGCGATTGCACTCGCACTCCGGCTCCATGCGGATCTATTGCTCATTGATGACCGCCCTGGGCGTCGCGAGGCGGAGCGTTTGAATTTGCAGTGTACCGGAACACTTGGAGTGCTGCTTGTAGCCTCGCGAAAGAATCTGGTCGATCTGCCCACCGCTATTGCTCGGCTGTGCCAGACGAATTGTTTTCTTTCGCCAAAGCTCCTGGAACAGGCGCCCGTTGCTCTCTTTTTCAGCCCTACCAGTACAACTTCAACGCCACTTGCATTTGCCGCGGCAAATTGGCCTGGTTGCTCACCACGCCGAACGACGTGCTGTTCAGGTTGGTAGTAGGCGGCGAGAACACCGTCCGGTTGAACAGGTTGAACGCTTCCGCCCGAAAGTCCAGCCGCATGGGCTCTCGAATGGCGAACGATTTCCCTATGCTGACGTTCTCTGCCAGGTTCGGAAAGGCCCGCAGCTTCGGGTTGAACCGGGTCTCATTGCCCAGCAGCGAATTCGGCTGGGCCGGGAACGCCGCGGCATTCAGGAAGAGGTTCACCGCCGGATCGAAACTCCCACTTACCGGCGCGCGCCATCCGTCGTATGTGGTGATGTAGGCGCGGTTCTGCCCGTTGAAAATCGGCAGCGGGCTGTTGCGCGTCACGCCGATCGGGAATCCGCTGGCATAAACCTGAATCGCGCTCAGCCGCCATCCACCCAACACCTGGTTGGCGATGCCGCTTCTTAGCCAGCGATGGCCGTTGCCGAAGGGCAGGTCATACACCGTGTTGAGCTTCAGCACGTGCGTCTGGTCGTACGCCCCAATGGATTTTTCGAGACGCCGGTTTCCATTGTCCTCCGCAAAGCCGGCGTTGGCGTAGTAGGTGTCGGAGTCGGTGAGCAGTTTGGAAAGCGTGTAACTCCACTGCATGGTCAAGCCGGTGGCCATTCGCCGGTTCAACCGCAAACCCAGCGCGTGATAGGTGGAATGGCCGCTTTTATCGCCGCCGCCCTGGCTTGTGTCGATGGTGAGGTACTGCGGATACGGGCGCAGCGCCTGGCTTACGGTTTGCGAGCGCTGCACGGCGGCGTTGGTGAAATTCGCATACGGGATGGGGATGCCCGCGGCCACCGCCTGCGCCGACAGTATATTGGAATTGAGCAGGTTGATGGCGGCCGTGGCGCCGTACTGCTGGATCAACTGGTTCACCACGGCCATAGGCACCTGGTTGATGTTGATGATGCCGGTTTGCAGGTGGGTGCCGGCAGTGGCGTTATAGTCGGCCTCCAGCACGGTGTTGCCGCTGAGTTGCCGTTGCAGCGACAAAGTCCAATTCAGCGCTTCGGGCGCGCGCGTGGCATCGTAGCCGTTCCAGTAATCCACGTTCCCGTTGTTGGCGAATGCAGGATTGATTTGCGGCGGCAGCGGATAGCTGGGCAGGCCCTGGTCCCAATAGAAGGCGGGCGTGATTCCCTGGTTGGGCGAAGCGAAGGCGTACTGGCCGATGAAACCGGAATAGTGGCTGGTGCCGGACACTACCGTGACCCGGCTGAACGAGCGCGAGAATCCGGCGCGAACGGTGGTCTTCGAATCCACCGAATACGCCAGCCCCAGGCGCGGTCCCCAAGCCCCGTACCAACCGGGTATCAGGCTGCGGGTGCCGGTGCGGCCTGGTCCATTGCCGGCGAAGATGACGGCGCCGGGCGCGTTGTTGATCGCGGGGTTCGGCGTGGTTGGCGAGAAATCCGAATACTGGTCGCCGCCGGCCCTGGGCGGCCGCGTAAATTCGTAGCGCAGCCCCAGGTTCAGAACCAGGCGCTGGCTCAAACGCCAGTCGTCTTGCGCGTAGAAGCCGTGGTAGGAGTACGTTTGCGGCAGCAGGCGGATGGTCTCGGTGGCGCCCGAGTCGGCGGCCCCCAGCAGGAACGAAGCGAACGACGAACCGCTGGTGAAGCTGGTGGCGCCGGGGACAGCCGTTTCAAGAAAGCTGAAGCTGGCCTGGCCGGAGATGTTCTGCTCGCCGAATCCGTTGGCCCGCTGGCTCTCGAAAGCGTACCCGAACTTCAGCGTGTGGGCGCCGCGGACGTAGCTCAAATCGTCCTTCAGCGACCAGGAAGGCTGGTCCGTGCCGTTGTACGTGGTGCTGCCCCAGCCGGTGAACTCGCTGAAGCCGACATTGGGGAAATTCACGTTGCAATCCACCGCATTCGGAATGCAGATCTTACCCTTCCAGTCCTGACCGGAGTTGGGCGAATAACTGTTCTTGAAGAATTTGTTGCCGCCAATGGAAAAGTGGTTGAACATGCGCGGCGAAATGGTCCAATCGTAATTCGTGCGGTACAGCGACGCGGTGTAGCTGGATACCTGGCCATTCCACAGCGGCTCCGGCAGACCGGAAGGTCCGCTGGGCCCTGGCGCCGAATCGTACCGCGTACGGTTATAGAAGAAGGCCACGTGATGGTTGCTGCCGAAATTCTGGTCGATCTTCACGCTGCCTTTATCAGTAGGACTTTCCGTGACGCCTCCGTTCGACAGGTAGTTATTGCTGATCCAGCCCGGCGTTCCGGGAACCAGCCCCGCGCGGTTGGGCGCTACAGCTTCGGCGTAGGGCAGGATCTTCTGGCTGATGCCGCTGAAACGCGAGGTGGGAATCTGATTGCCCGGAAAGGGTGTCCGCACAAACCCGCTGCCGCTGGGATTTGGAGCCGTAGAGACCGGATCGTAGATCGGCAGCAGCGCCCCTTTGGAATTCACCCAGTTCGAGAAATCGCCTTTGTACATTTCCGGCGTCGGCACGGTCAGAATGGTCCCGTTACTGCCCAGCCGGTTGCGGAAGCCTTCGTAGGAAAGGAAGAAGAACGTCCGGTTCCTGCCGTTGTAGAGTTTGGGCACCACCACGGGGCCGCCCGCGGACGCGCCGAAATCGTTCTGCTTGTAAATCGACCGCGTCTTGGCGAAGAAGCCGCGCGCGTCGAAATGGTCGTTGCGGAGGAAATCGTAAGCCGTGCCGTGAAATGCATTGGTCCCCGATTTGGATGCGAACGTAATCACGCCGCCGCCGGCCTGCCCGTACTCGGCCTTGAACCCGTTGGTATCGACCGCGAATTCCGTAATGGATTCCACCGAGGGCGTGAGGTAAGCTGTCTCACCGGCGTCGCCCGAGCGGTTGGTATTCACGGAGAGGCCGTCCAGCGTGGCGCTCCAACTGGCGGCTTGACCGCCGCCGAGCGAAAGTGCGCTGCCGCTGCCTTTGGCCTCAGCCACGGTGCTGACCAGGTCGAACGGGCTGCGCAGCGCGCCTCCCACCACCAGCGGCAGTTGGTCTACCAGCTTGTTCTCGACGGCGGTGGAGACCCGGGCGTTTTCGGTCTGCATCTGCGCCGCCTGGGCCTGCACTTCGATGGATTCCGTCACCTGCCCCAGTTGCAGCCGCGCATCGGTGCGAACAGTGGCGCCGGCTGTCAACGTGATGCCGTCTTCCACGAAACGGCGGAAGCCTGAAACTGTCACTGCGATGCGGTACGTGCCAGGCGCAAGATTAGGCGCGGCAAATTCGCCCGCGGTGGTGGTGGTGACGTGTTCGGCCGCGTTGGTGGCCCGGTTCGTAATCACCACGGGAACGTTGGGGATGGGCGCGCCAGTGGCGTCCAGCACTACCCCGGTCAGACTGCCCCGTTCCGACTGCCCGAAGACCAATGGCCCGAGCAACACGGCTGCAAAAACCAGCTTCTTGAACATGACCCCTCCAGAAACTTACTGGGAGTAGATATATAACGTTATCGGGCCATTTGCAAGCTGGCGTTTCGACGTGGAGTTTTACGTGCGCTTCGACGTGGCGCTTCGACGTGGCGCTTCGACGTGGCGCTTCAAGGTAGCGCTTCAGCGTGGCGTTTCAACGAACCGGGCGAGCCCTCTGGCGGGCCGCACCGGGCGGCGCAGGCCGCGAATCGTCGGCCTGGCGGGTGAAAACCAGCGCGCGGAGATCCACATCAAAATACAGCGCCAGCAGCAGGGGGGCCAGATAAGGGACTACGTCGATGGCGAAGTACTCGCCCGAATCCAGCAGGAAGCCGGCAGGTCCACCGGCGATGAGATGGGTATTCTTGATGGCGGTACGGATAACGTAGAAGAGCAGCGAGACCGCGGCTATGACGAACAACACCCCGCTGCCCCGCAGCAGCGCGCGGCCTCTATGCCAAGTCCAGCCCGACGCCAAAATGAGCGCCCAGTAGAACGGCAGACCGGCCATAAAAAGCACCGGATACTTGCCTTCGATGACCATCTTCAACGACCGAACCCTGATCGGCGCCAGGTCCTCCGAGGGGCCCCCAAGCGTGGGTGGGCGCCCAAAGTCAGATGGGCGCCCAGACATGGGAGCGCGCCCAAACATCTGCTGGACAGGTTCCAGCCTGGCGACGGCAGCGGGCATCGGCAATCGCAGAGACCAATCGCCGTTGGGCTGGATGGCCGCCTCGGCGACGCTTCGATCGCCCGGAATCAACCAAATCGCGGCTACGGTGAACACCCGCAGCGCGGCGCGCAGGGGATCGAGCAGCACGGCCCCCCACAGCGCCAGCATCGCCATCAACAGAAGCGAGGCGCGCAGCAGGAACCGGAATTGAGGACGGCGAGGCACCGGTGAACTGTCTACTGTACCGGCTTTTCCAGGCCATCCACAAACCGGTGTTCAGCCGCTCTGGGAATTGGGTGCGCAGACCGGGTCAGACGGCCCGGGGGTTAGCAGCCAAAGGCCACTTGGCCGGTCGCAGTATTCTACACGGCTGAGGGCGGCCTTTCCGGCGCTCAGGACCGGCCAAATTGGCTGAAACCTACGGAGCCGCGCCCACCGCCTAATCTCTTTCCAGGTATTCGGCAGGCACATCGTCCTCAGGGACTTGTTTCGTGTGAACTTCTGCCACGTCCGGGTCGGCTGCATCTTCCACGCCGCCGATCACTTCAGCCTCGAAGGATTGCCCCTCCTCCACCAGTTCTTCGACGCTCTCCGTGCCTGCCTCCGCCACATCCGACAATCCCTGGGTGTCCCCGGACTGGCCGCCTGAACCTGGCCCCATCCCCTTCTCTCCAGTCTCCACGGTACTGTACGTTCGAATTCCTACATCGTCTTGCTTCTTCATAAGCTGCTTCTTGCGGCACGTGACTTGCCAGTTCCGATGGCATCGCAGTCCGCTGGCGCGCCGGCATGGAGAGGCCGGTTGGCCGCCAGGTGCCCGTTGGCCGCGGGATCCTGGCAGCCTCATTCATAGCAGGTCCTGCATGAACGGCGGCAACAATTGCATGAGGTCGCCATCCATCGGTTTTGAAAAACCGAATTTCAGGGGATTTCGGCTTTGGTGCCCAATCTGCCTGTAGAGAAAGCGAATACGAAAAGGAGTTCGATGAATAACTATATGAAACACTCGCGGAGCCTTGGGTTGGCAGGCTTCGCCGCTTGTATCGGCGTGGCGCTGTTGCCAAGCCTCCAGGCGGATGCGTTCGACAAGAAAACCACGCTGACCATCAGTGAACCGCTTGAAGTGCCCTCCTGCTGCACACCCGACAGTCAAACAGTAACGTTGCAACCTGGCGAATACGTAATCGTCCTGGTTGACTCCCTCTCCGACCGGCACATCGTCCGGATCTTCGATAAGGATCAGAAAGTGGTCATCGCGACGGTCCTGGCGATACCGAACTATCGGCTGAAGCCGACCGGGAAAACGGTATTCCAGTTCTGGGAAGTCCCCGCGGGTCAGCCCAGATCGCTTCGGGCGTGGTTCTACCCGGGCGACAATTTCGGGCAGGAGTTCGCATACCCGAAACAAACGGCGGCGCATATTGCGGCCTTTGCCAAGACCCCCGTCCCCGCCATCGAAACGCAAACGATTGCGGTGGAAGATCTGAAGACGGTGCCGCTGGTGGCAGTAGACGAAAGCGGCGCGGCGAAACCGTTTGAGCGTACTCCGGATCCCGATGTGCCGGCGACATTGCAGCCGCAGACACCGGTTCAGGCAGAAACGCCGGCTCAGGCGGAAACGCCGGTTCAGGCAGTCACGCCGGTTCAGTCGGCCGATCGAACCGTTGCAGCCGACACACCCACACCCGCGCCCGCGGAGCCGTTGCCGGCTACCGCCACCGCCATGCCTCTAGTCGGCTTGTCCGGGCTGGTGTCACTGGCCCTGTTTGCCGTCATTGGATTAGTTTCCAGGCATCGCCGTTCTTACGAGTCCTAGGTCCGGCGCCTGCAATACGCCGTGGTCTTTTCAGAGCCGGCCACGGCGCGGGGGAGTTACAGTGCTAAGAGACATACTCATCCTCGGGCTGGCAGTAGCTGTTCAAATACTCCCTGTGCAAATACTCCCTGCACAGGTCCCCGCGGCTGAGTCATCCCCTGCAGGTAAGTCATCGGATGAGCCTTTCAAGCTCAGCACTACCGCCGAACTCGTCCTGCTGGATGTGAGTGTCAAGTCCGCTACGGGCGACCATGTCTCGGGCCTGACAAAGGACAGTTTCAGGGTGTATGAAGATGGGAAGCTCCAGACGGTTTCTCATTTCGCCAGCGAGGATGTCCCGGTCACGGCTGGTCTGGTCATCGACACCAGTGGAAGCATGCGGGCCAAGCGCCCCGAGGTATTGACAGCGGCTCTGGCCCTGATTGGCGCCAGCAATCCCAGCGATGAAATCTTTGTCGTGCATTTTAGCGATAGCGTCAGCCTGGGTCTTCCAGACAAGGTTCCGTTCACGGGCGACATCGTCCAACTGCGCTCTGCCCTCTGGAGAGGCGCGGCTGAAGGCCGCACGGCCCTCAACGACGCGGTCGTCTTGTCGCTCAAGCATTTGGAGCAGGGGCGTCGGGACAGGAGGACCCTCATACTGGTCAGCGACGGGGGCGACAACAGCAGCGTTCACAAAGCCGATGAAGTGATGCGAATGGTCCTGGAATCGCCCGCGACCATTTATACAATCGGGATATTCGACGAGTCAGATCCGGAAAGCAACCCCGCGTTGCTGCGGCGTCTCGCCGGAATCAGTGGCGGCGAGTCGTTTTTGAAGGTTCAACTCGACGCGGTGATGGGCATCTGCCGGCAGATCGCCAGCGACATTCGCACGCGGTACACCATCGGTTACAGTCCGGTTCGATCGGGCGATCGCGGTTCATTGCGGAAAATTAAAGTGACTGCGTCAACGCCCGGCGGGCATAAGTTAATGGTACACACGCGCACCAGCTACGTTCTTCCACCGCAACGCCCGTCGGCCGATCGGGATGGCGAGCCGGGCCGGAAGCGGGGCCTATGAGGCTTCGTATTGCCGCCCGCGGAACCACCCTTCCGGGTACTCCCTGTGGCAGACACGCATCGCCGACGACGGTGGTAAGATACTTCTTCCTGACTCTCGCGATGGCTTGCCTCGGGCTCTACAGTTATGAATATCTTGAGCGAGTCCTGTACCAATCTTATGAAAGCCGGGAATTCGACCGGTCGCTGGAGCGCCTGGGGAATAGTGATGCGGCCGCTGTCGCCACTGCTAACGGCAAGGCCATGCCGATCGGCCGCCCGATCAACCGCCCCATCAACCGCGCCATCAACATGGAACGAGGCTCGTCTCCAACCGCGCTTATTGGACGACTTTCGGTTCCAAGACTGCATTTGTCGGCAATGGTGCGTGAAGGCATCGACCGAAATACCTTACAACTGGCGATAGGCCACATTCCAGCGACGGCGCTGCCCGGGCAAGCCGGAAACGTCGGCGTGGCGGGTCACCGCGATACGTTCTTTCGCGAGCTAAAGGATTTGAAGACCCAGGACGAGATTCAATTTTCAACGTTGCATGGCGATTTCAAATACATCGTCGAATCGCTCATCGTCGTCGAGCCGGACAATGTCGCGGCACTGGCTCCCTCGTCTGAAAACGTGCTGACGATGGTGACCTGTTATCCCTTTTCCTATGTCGGATCCGCGCCCAAGCGGTTCGTCGTAAGAGCCAGGCAGGTGTCACCGCAAATGGCGCCGCCATCAATTGTGGAATGATTAAAGAGGGCCGGCGATGGTTGGCCGCTGGGAGTGAGCTTGAAACACGCTTCGGTTGTTCGCGCCGCCCGAATCCTGGTCATTGAAGACAACGCCTCAGACGTCTTCCTTCTCGAGCGGGCCTTGAATAAGCAGGATGATTTCCGATTTGAACTGGTTCACCTGGCGAGCGGCGGCGAAGCCCTGGCTTTCATCGGCCGGCAGGGGGCCTATGCGGATGCGGCCGTTCCCAACCTGATCCTGGTGGACTTGAACCTGTCCAAGTATACCGGCGAAGACATCTTGCGCGAAATCCGAAACGCCGGCCACCTCGGCGGCGTTCCCGTGTGCGTGTGGAGTTCTTCCCGGTCCCGGCGAGACGAGGCGCTGCTCAAGGAACTGGGGGTCTCCCAATTCATCACCAAGCCTTCCGGCCTCGATCAATTCATGCAGATCGGCAAGATTATCAGGGATCTGCTGGCTGGTCCCAGCGTTGGCGGACGGCGGTTGAATGCCCGCCGTGCCACCTTGTGAGACCAAGGGGGCGTTAGAATTCAGTCAGTTAGCTGGCGGCTAAGCGCGAGCATCGGGCACCGGCGCAGACCGGCGTGGGAGTGGCACGTCGTGTGCACTGAGTTTTCCTCGCGCGTCCGTTCCAGGTCATTACGCCCGTTCATTCCGGCGAGAAAGGTAGTGTTGCGTTTGGCCAAAAAGACCGGCAGTAGTCAGCCAGGCGAAGTCGCGCGTTCTCCGCGTGCCCCTGCTCCGAGTGCCCCTTCTCCGGATGCCAATGACGCGCCCCAACCCATGCGACCAACAGCCGCGGTTCTGAATACCTCGACATCGACCTCCGCAGCCGCCGCAAGGCCCGTCTTGGCGGTGGCGACGTTGCCACCCGCCGGAGAACGGGCCGCAGGCGTTTCCCCGCCCATTGTTGGCGTAGGCGCCTCCGCCGGCGGACTGGAGGCCTTCACGGAGTTGCTCGGCCATCTGCCGGACGATACGGGCATGGCATTCGTGCTGATTCAGCACCTGGATCCGACTCACGACAGCCATCTGACGGAGTTGCTTTCCAAAGAAAGCAAAATGCCGGTCTCCGAAGTGAAAGGCGAGACGCGAGCCGAGGCCAATCATGTTTACGTAATCCCGCCGCGATGCAATTTGGGCATTTCCGATGGAATTCTTCATACCACGCCTCGGCCCGACAGTGGCCGCAACATGCCGATCGACTCTTTTCTCCGCGCCCTGGCCGCGGACCGGGGCAGCCAGGCGTTCGGCGTGGTTCTGTCGGGAACGGCATCCGATGGGACGTTAGGCCTACAGGCGATCAAGGCCGCGGGCGGTACCACCTTCGCTCAAGAAGTTCGAACCGCCAGGTTCGACGGCATGCCCAGAAGCGCCATCGCCGCCGGTGTAGTGGATTTTGTCCTGCCGCCGGCCGGCATCGCGCAGCAATTGGTTTCCGTCGCGCGGGATTCTCCAGTCCCGGTCGAGCCGGAGGCGATTGAGCCGGCGGGGGATGCAGCGCTGGCCAAGATCCTCCGGCTGATGCGGAGCGCCACCGGTGTGGACTTCACGCACTACAAGCACGGCACGCTGGGGCGACGCGTCAAGCGCCGCATGGCCCTGCGCGGATTCGAAACACTGGAAGAGTACAGCGGGGATCTGGAGCAGAACCGCGAGGAGGCCAACGCCTTGTGCGAGAGCTGTTTCATCACCGTCACATCGTTCTTTCGGGAACCGGCGGTCTTTGAGGAACTGAAAAAGAGAGTGTTCCCCGCCCTGGTTGAGAATCGAGGGCCCCAGGATCCAATCCGGATCTGGGTGCCCGGTTGCGCCACGGGCGAGGAAGCCTATTCGATCGCCATTTGTTTGATGGAATTTCTGGACGCAGCGGGAGCGAGCTTTCCGTTCGAGATTTTCGCCACCGATATCAGCGAAACGGCGATCCAAAAAGCCCGCGCCGGCACCTACACGGGCGCCGCGTTGGCCAATGTCGCGCCGCCGCGCCTGGCGCGGTTCTTCACCCGATCGGAACGCGGGTACCAGATTGCGAAGGTCATCCGCGACGCCTGCGTTTTTGCCAGGCACGACGTAGCGCAGGACCCGCCTTTCTCCAAGCTGGACCTGATCAGTTTCTGTAACGTTCTGATCTACCTGGGAGACGAATTACAACGCAAAGTGTTGTCGATTCTTCACTACGCCCTCAAGCCGACGGGCTTCCTGGTGCTCGGTCCCTCGGAAAGCGCCGGCAAGCTTTCGGAGTCTTTTCACCAGGTGCAGCAGTCCCACAAAATCTATCGCATACCACCGGCTGCGGACAAGCCGGTGTCACGCCTGACCGAAGGCTTCCGCGCCGAAGGCCGGGTGGATCTCCGTCAGACCGCTGCCGCGGGCCGGTTGGGGCCGGACGTGTTAAGAGAAGCCGACCGGTTGGTCCTGGCCGAACATGGCCCCCCCGGCGCCATCGTCGACGATGAGATGAACGTGGTTCAGTTCCGGGGCCGCACCGCTCCGTACCTGGAGCTTTCGCCGGGCGAGCCGACCCGGAATCTACTGAAACTGGCACGCGAAGGCTTGATTGCGGGTCTGGGTAAGGCGATCCGATCTGCCAGGCAAAGCGACGCCGCAGCCAAAGAAGACGGCTTCCGGATCGAAGACGGCGGCCAGTTAAAAGACGTCACCATCAAGGTGATCCCGTTCAGGGGCTCGTCCTCTACCGGGGAACGCCATTTCCTGGTTCTGTTCGAAGATGCCCTACCCAGCAGCGGCCCGGCCGCGATGCCCAAGCCGGCCATACAGGACAACGGGGACAGCGCCCGGCTGCGGCAAGAGTTGGCAGCCACCAAAGAGTATCTGCAATCGATCGTCGAAGATCATGCCACTACGCTGGAGCAGCTTAGGGCAGCCAGCGAGGAGGCGCAGGCGGGCAACGAGGAGTTGGAAACCGCCCAGGAAGAGCTGGAATCGGCCAACGAAGAATTGAATACGCTGAACGAAGAGCTGAAGATCAGCAACGTGGAATTCAGCAAAGTCAACCGGGATCTGGCCAATCTTCTGGAGAGCATCAGCATACCCCTGGTGATGGTTGGGCGAGATCTGCGCATTCGCCGCTTTACCCGCGCCATCGAACCTATTTTGAATCTGATCGCCTCCGATGTGGGACGGTCGATCACGGATCTTCGGCCTCGAATGGAACTGCCCGACCTGAGGCGGTTGCTGTTGGATGCGATGGAGGGCGGCAATCGGCAACCGCGCGATATTCGCGACGCCATCGGCCGCTGGTATTCGCTGCGCATCCTGCCATCCGTGGGACCGAATGGCCAAACCGACGGCGCGGTGCTGATGCTGATTGATATCGACGCCGCCAAGCGCGGTCTTGACTTCGCCGAAGCTATCGTAGAAACGGTGCGGGAGCCCCTGGTGATCCTGAACCAGAAGCTCGAAGTCATGAAAGCCAACCGGTCGTTCTACGAAACCTTCCAGGCCGCGCGGGAGGAGACGGAGGAGCGGCTGATCTACGACCTGGGGAACCGGCAATGGAATATCCCGAGGCTGCGCGAGCTATTGGAGAACATTCTGCCGGCGCATTCCACGTTCCGGAACTTTGAGGTGACACATGAATTTGAGCGCGTCGGACGGAAAGTGATGCTGCTCAACGCCAGCGAGATCTACAATCCGAATGCGCAGGCACGGACCATCCTGCTGGCGATTGAGGACGCAACCGACCGCAAGCAGGCTGAGGAAACACTCCGGACCACCAATGCCGAACTGCAGCACTTTGCCTATGCGCTCACGCACGACCTGCAGGAACCGCTACGGATGGTAGTGAACTTTACCGAGCTCCTGGGGCGGGAGTATGCAGGAAAGCTGGGCCAGGACGCGGACAAATTCATCTCCTATTCCGTGGATGGGGCATTGCGGATAGAAGCCCTGCTGAAGGCCCTGCTGGCGTATTGGGAGGTTACCGAGCGGGAACAGGACAGCTTCGCCACCATCGATTGCGGCGCCGTTCTCGGCAAGACGCTATTAAACCTGCACGTGGCTATTGCGCAGTCGGGCGCCATCGTCACTTCCGATGCTTTACCAACTCTGGTGGCCGAAGAGGTTACGCTGATGCAGCTTTTCCAGAACCTCATTTCCAATTCGATCAAGTACCGGGGCGAGGAAACGCCAAAAATCCATATCTCGGCGGAGAGAAACCCCGAAGGCTGGCTGTTTGCGGTGCGTGACAACGGAATCGGCATCGATCCGCAAGACACCGACCGGGTGTTCGGCATGTTCAAACGCTTGCACGGAAGCGAGATTCCCGGAACTGGCATCGGCCTGGCGATTTGCAAGAAAATTGTCGAGCGCCAGGGTGGACGAATCTGGGTGGAATCGGCGGCAGGGAGGGGCGCGACGTTCCAATTCACAATTCCCGGCGGCCATAAGGAGCGCGGCCCCCGGCACGCGGACTGAAAATGGACAACTCAGACCAAAACCCCGCGGAAGACGAAATCGGGCGCTTGCGCAAGGCGCTCGACGCGGAGACCGGGCGATGCATCGAGGTCCAGCGGCGGTTGGACCGGGCCAACGCAGACTTTGAAGAGTTTGTCTCGATGGCGGCTCACAATCTGCGCGAGCCTCTCCGGGACGTGGCCTCATTCAGTCAACTGGTGGCGGAAACCTACGCCGGCCGCCTGGATTCCGATGCCGGCGTATTCCTGGAGCGCATCCAGGATGGGGCGGCAAGAATGCAGTCGCTGCTGGCCGATGTGGTGGACTACTGGGCCACGGGCTCTGGCGGCCGGCAGGGCTCCCGGACTGACATGGAAGCGGTCCTTCGGCAGGCGCTCCTCTGCGCGGACCAGCAGATAACCGAACGGAGCGCAACGGTAACCCATGACCCTTTACCGCGGGTGTGCGGAGACTTCGAAATACTCACCAAGGTGCTGCACCATCTGATTAGAAACGCCGTCGAATACTGCGGCGCGCCTTCGCCACGGATTCACCTTTCACCCCGGCGGCTGGATCCCGATTGGGTATTCTCCGTGCAAGACAATGGACCCGGTATAGACCCGGCATTTCAAAGCCGGATGTTCGGGGTGTTTAAGCGTCTGCACGGAAAAGAATACCCCGGAAACGGACTTGGACTGGCATTCTGCAGAAAGGCCATCGAGTGGCATGGCGGTCGAATGTGGATGGAATCGACGCCGGGGGCGGGATCGACATTCTATTTTACGCTGCCGCCGGCCGATTAGATTTGTGTGTCAGGTGTTGTTCCGAAAAATCACGTGTCTCGCTGAAAAACACAGATTTCGCAAGAAGCGGGGTCGCGAAGAAACCGGTTTGAGTGGGCTACGCTGAACTATTCTGCGTGACCGTGCCTGTATTCCCGCAACGCCGTCGTTGCTTTCTCCAACTCAGTGCGCGCCATTTCGAGGACCACCCTGAAGCTCCTTGTATTCGCCTGAACTACACGGTGCGATATCCAAGATTGACGACAGTTCGAGTTACAGCGTAGAGCGCGGGTGTGCTTTTCGGATGAATTGCACCGAGTAACCTGCCAGCAATAGCGCAAGCACACCCAAGCCCCAAGTCGAGAGAGTCGGAGCGCTTGGCTGGATGGGTACGGTGGTCGTGATGCTGCAATTATTAGTCGCGTGACCCGCTTCGGAATCCGCGGCGTTGGCGACAAAGGCAGTGGACACGATTCCCCCATTCGGAGTGCCAGTGACCACTCCGGTGGAAGCGTCCAGATTCAAACCCGGCGGCAGCGACCCCGTGGTGGAAAACGTGTAGGGGGGCGTTCCGCCCGTGGCCACCAGGAAGGATGTGTATGGTACGCCGAGTTGGGCAGCGCCCAGTGGACAGGTGACGGTCAGCGCTCCGCCGGCCGGCAGTCCTGGGTTAACGACCGTATTGGTATCCAATGTGACTGCCCCGGTTCGTGCCAAAGCCCTGCCATTCAGCGCGGCGCCGGTCGTAATCGTGATGGATGCCTGGGCCATGATGGTTCCGTTGAAGATAGAATTCGTGCCGAGAGTTGCCGAACTGCCTACCTGCCAAAAGACGTTGGTAGCCCGCACGCCACCCTGGAGGATCACCTGACTGATGCTGGCCGTGGTGAGTGTACTCGCAATCTGGAAGATGAAGACGCTATTGGCGTTGCCGGCCAGCCTGAGAATGCCGGTTATGCCCAGCGAATCTGTGGACCCGGTCTTGTACACGCCGGGCGGCAGAGTTTGTCCGCCGATGTCGGGGACCAGTATGATAGTGGGCGTCGGCCTCCCCGCTGCGTCGAGATAGGCTGCGGTCAAGTCGCCTTGGGCCGTACCGGCGGGACCGTCGGCCGAATGTATCGCGCCCCCCACGACACTTCCGGGTGGGAATCCAGTCACAGCGGTGCCCGGACTTACGCCTACGTTTCCATTAACGGTAGTCGGGCCGGTGTTAGTTACGGTAGAGCCGGCAAGCACTGAGAAAGTACTGGCTGAACCGAGGTTTACGGGCAATTGGGCCCGCAGGCAAATGCTAAACGTCAGGCACAGCAGGAGCAGGTTGAGTTTGTTCAATAGCTGCAGTGTGCGGCTTCGACGATACTCACGGCCCATGCGGGCGCGGACTGGCATCGGCATGAGGGATATCCTCCTACATTCAGGATCTTGCGTGTCTGGGTCCCAACCGATTGAGGAAAAAACCGATTCGCGGCGGCGGATCGGCCCATTTGCCACCGCCCCGAAGATGTGGATTTCTTTGCTGCGATCCGAACACTACAGAGCTATTTGAAATCCTTTTTCCGCAACAAGCTAGTAATCACAGAAAAAGAATGATACATTGAACGCCGCACCCGAGTCTGTGATAAATTGAACAAATCGCACTCTATTTAAGGACTATGATTTCGAATTGAATCGACCCCTTTCAATTCTTTTGAGGGAAGGCATCTTTCAAATGTAGATCAGCAGTGGATGATGGTGGCCGGCAAGTGGTTCCCAACCCAAAGAGATCTGAACTCATTCGCTTCAAAACCGCATTGCAGGGGCCGTGGCTCGGTCACGCGACCAGGGGAGCCGCCGCCGGCTTGGGACGGACGAGTTCCTCAACATGCTCCACGGCCTGCGCCAGGCTCGTGGACAGGCGATCGGGTTGAGTGCGCTCGAAACGGGCCTCGGCTTTTTGCGTATCGCCGCTGAATCCCCATACGCCAACCACCACTTTGAGTTTTGGGAACCGTTCCCGGATCTGCCTGCACATGGCCCGCGCCGGCGAGAACGCGTAAGGAGGCAACGCCGAGATGCATACTACGTCGCTCCGTCCGGTTTCAAGCAATGCCAGCCAATCATTGGGAGAAGCCCCGGCGCTGGGAAAGGACACTGTCGCGAAGCCTTTTTGCTCCAGGAGTTGAGCCAGCATGGCGGCGGTGATCTCATCGGCCCGGTCATGGGCCGGAAGACAGATTACCCTGGGGTTAGGATGCTCCACGGCGTCCGGTATCGGTTCGGATTCTTCCCCGGTCGAACTGTCCGCCGGTTGATACTCGGAAAACTCGGCGATCATTTCATTGATGCTGAGAAAAAGAAATTCTTCCCTGGCGGCGTCGATTGAACCCTTGTGCCGGTCCTGTTCGGCCATGCTCAAAGCCGGGATGAGCACCGAGTCGTACAACTCAACCAGGGGCTTTCCTTTAAGAAACTGGCCAACAATGGTCTGTGCTTCCACCTGGTCCATCGCCAGTAACCGCTGGTAGATCTGGGCCTCGGTCCCCAGAACGGGTTCATCTCCCAGCAGGATATGCAGAAAGGAAAGTTGGGGGACGTAGCGCCCCAGAACCACCAGGCAGACCGTCAGAGGCGTAGACAGGATCAGGCCCGCCGGTCCCCACAAAACGGCCCAAAAGACGGAGGTTACCAGCAGCGCCAGGGAAGAGATTCCCACGTGGGCGCCGTAGAGCCAGGGTTCGACGAAGTTGCCGACGATCAGTTCCAGGCCCGCTACCAGCAGGAACACGAACAGTGGCCGGTGCCATCCATCAAAGACGGCCAGCGAGAGCGCGAGCGGCAGCATCGCGGCTATTGGCGTTCCCACGTACGGCACAATCCGCGCGATGCCGGCCACCACCCCCCATAGCGCCGGATTGGGCACGCCAATCCAATAAAGACCAAGCCCGAATAGAGCTCCAAAGCTGGCATTAACCAGGAACTGCATCAGTAAGTATCGGCTGACGCGGCGTGACGCGTCGTCGAGCGCTTGCGTCATGAGGTTCAATTGACCGAGGCCGGCCAGCCGCAGCAGACGATTCCTCAGGTCTTCTCTCTGCAACAGCATGAAGACCGTAAAGATGACCACCATTCCTGTCCGTCCCAGAGGCGCAAGAATGGGCGTGCCCAGATCACGAAGCTGCATCCAGCCGCTGGCTTGGGGCTGGACCATTCGAACGGGAACAGGAGACGTGGGCGCCGGCGGCGCATTCCTGGGCCGCTTCTGACCCTGCGGGAGCGAGGCCGGGGATGACGGGTCCGGGCTGCTGAGTTCCTGCGCGATCTCCTTCACGCTTTCGGCAGCGTGGCCTAACTGCCCGGTTGCCGGGATGTGAAAAGCTTCGATCTTGGCGTGAATGTTTTCGCGGTATTGAGGGAGTTGATTGGCGACGTCAACCAACTGGTTGGCGATGACCCAGCCAATGCCGCCGGCCAGCGCGATGGAAACCACGACACTGGTGAAAACAGACGCTACGCGGCCGATGCGCAGCTTCTCAAGAATCGCCACCAAGGGAGTCAATAGAAATGCCAGCGTGAGAGCAAATGCCAAGGGGATTAGAATCTCGCGCGTAAAGTACAGTGCCGCGATCGTCCCGAACAGGACAATGGCTCCGGCATCACCCCGGAGCTTGGGCCGTGCCGCGAGCCCTGCTGGAAGCAGGTCTTGTTTCATAGGTATTTGTTTTCGCAGATGCAACCTTGAGCGATAGCACGCCAGTCAACGTCGCGGCATGGCCGGAACGCCCACGTCTTATTGCGAGGGATCTTTTCCCCGCGTGGCTTGCACGCCCTTCAGAATCCCAAGGCCCAGGAGTACAATTGCACCCACGGCAATCCAATGCGCGGCGAGATGCAGTATCACGGCTGCATAAATCAGCCCGCCGAGCATGATCAAGAAACCGATGATATAAATCCCGAATGACATGGCAGTTCCCTCTTTCACCCCTGCGTCGAGGCATAGTTTCGGACAGCTTGTTACTCTCACCGGGCGGAGAGGTGCTCGCCGGCATCGTCTAAACCGAAGGAAGACGGCTATGCTTGTCTTCGCCTTGGTGGATAAGCCAACCATTATCTACTGGAGCAAATTTGGGGCCAAAAACGACCAACACGGCCGCTCCGCCGCGAGCAGCAGGGAGACGTGAAGAGAACAAATTATCTCGCCAAGGCGCAAAGCCGCAAAGAAGAATTTCTTAGGTTTCCTGTCGTTCTTTGCGGCTTTGCGAGAGACAATTCTTCCTGCTTATAATGCTTCACGGCTTCTCAGATTCAGGAGCGGCAAATATGGGGTCACAGCCCGCCGTGACTTACCCGGTCGCCTTTGCCGGCTACCGAGGCCAACTTCACGGCAGCGAATCGGGCCCCGCCGACGGCGAGCACAATGGCGCCTGGAAAATCGCGATTCCGAAAGCGGATTCAGCGCAATCGCGTGCTCCGCGGTGGAGGCGTCTGCGGCCGGACGATGCTGGGCGCGGGGGTTCCGCGGAGCGGGTGATGAGCGACTGCAAAGGCCAGGCCAGCCGCCGATTTGAATCGGCTGCGTCTGGAGGAACCGGGCCGGGAGCGATGGGCAGTCGTAACCGGCGCGCCATAGCGGCACACGATGGCGGTGGAAACCAAGGGCCGTCGCGGCCTAATGAGTATGTCGCCGGCGAGCAGTGTGGTACTATGACCGTACTCGAGTCTCACGAACTCCGCCGCCAGGGAAGATCGCGGTCAACGATGAATTGCAGGCCAGGTAACGCCGCGTTTGCGTGGGCGCGCGACTTCGCGATGCCGATCGTAGACACCGTCCGCCGATCGTTATTGGCGATCGATACGATTGGCGATCGATACGATTGGCGATCGATACGATTGGCGCTTGATCCGGTTGGCGGACCAGGACGGCGAATCGATCCCTCTTAGGATGTTTCAAGCGTCACGGCTGGAAGACCGAGGGACCAGGTAATCGATTCACTGTTGCGCGGCACGGGGATATTCCCAGCCTACGGGATTCTCCCGAAGGTGTTCTCCCGGGCGGTAACTCGTTCCCCCTCAAGAACGGGCATTCCCCGATGGCGGCTCGGCAAATCTCGCATTGCAGGTGCAGTGTTTGCATCCGGGCCGGTGGATTTCCACAACGGGAAGGCTGGATCAGCACTCTCAGCCTCCCAATCGCTGGGGTTACTGTTCTGGAACATCCCGTGCTAATGACGATAGGCGGCCCGTGCGGGCGAAGGGACGGCTATGAAAACAGCAGATAGCGAGAAGGGCGGGTATCGGGAGATCCTGGAACGAAAAGAGGCCGAACTGGGCCAGGTATTGCGAAAGCGGGATGACATCGCCATTGAGAAGAGCGCGGACCAAATGGATGAGATTCAGTATGCCACGGAACGGGATCTGGCGATTCGAAACGTGGACCGCGATTCCACCCTGCTGCGTGCCGTGAAAGCCGCATTGCGACGGATCCGCGACGGCAGCTTTGGAACGTGCATCGATTGCGAATCGGCGATCAGCCCCAAACGCCTCGCGGCCGTGCCCTGGGCGCCGCGTTGTATCCAGTGCCAGGACAGTACCGACCGGGATATGCGCGAGAGAGCGGATGGGGGCGAGACGCTCGACAATGCCGCGTGAACAAGTTATGAAAACAGCGTCCAGCGTTCGAACCATCGCGTTTCTTGGCGACTACTTGCCGCGCAAATGCGGCATTGCCACGTTTACATCCGACCTGCTTGGGGCCGTGGCAGCGCGGCATTCCCAAAGCTGGTGCTTCGCGGTGCCGGTTAATGACATCGAGGGATGTTATCGGTATCCGGATGTGGTTCGCTTCGAAATTGAGGAGCAGGATCTCGAGTCTTACCGGCGCGCCGCCGACTTCCTGAATTCCAGCGGCGTGGACATTGTCTCGGTCCAGCACGAGTTCGGAATTTTCGGCGGTCCGGCCGGCAGCCATTTATTGACCCTGTTGCGCGAGTTGAATGCGCCGGTCGTCACCACGCTGCACACCGTCCTGCACCAGCCGAACCCCGACCAGCGCCTCGTAATGCAGCAACTGATCGCGTACTCAACCCGGCTGGTGGTCATGACGGAGCGGGGACGAACGATCATGCAGGAAGTGTACCGGGCGCCTCCGGCCAAGATCGATATCATTGCGCATGGCATTCCCGACGTCACATTTGCCGCCCCGGACGACTACAAGGACCAGTTCGGCGTGGGCGGAAAAACAGTCCTGCTGACGTTCGGGCTGCTGTCGCCGAACAAGGGGATTGAACATGTGCTCCATGCTCTTCCGGCTATCGTGGCGGAGTTTCCCGACGTCGTCTACATAGTGCTGGGAGCCACGCACCCCCACGAGTTGCGCACGCGAGGCGAAGCCTACCGCCGCAGCCTTGAGGCTATCGTCAAGAAAAGCAAACTGGAGAACAACGTCATCTTCCACAATAGCTTTGTGGAACTGCATGAGCTGACCGAATACATTGGAGCGGCGGATCTTTACATTACACCTTATCTGGACGAAACCCAGAGTACGTCCGGAACATTAGCCTATGCGTTTGGCGCGGGCAAAGCCGTGATCTCGACGCCGTATTGGCATGCCGCGGAATTGCTGAAAGACCAGCGCGGCGTATTGGTGCCATTCGGGGACCCGAAGGCCGTTGCGCACGAGGTGAGCGGGTTGTTGCGCGATGAAAAGCGCCGCCGTGCCATGAGCCGTAACGCCTACAAGCTGGGCCGGGAAATGGTGTGGAGCCACACGGCAGGGCTGTATATGCGCTCCTTTGAACTGGCACAACGGCAGGGGGCGGCGGCGCCCGGCAAATCGGCTGCCGCCAACGGGTTCAGGCAGCGGCCGCATGAGTCGCCGGAGTTGAATCTAAGTCACCTTTACGATATGACCGATTCGACGGGCATCTTCCAGCACGCCAAGTTCACGGCGCCGAATCTTTCGGAAGGCTACTGCACGGACGACAATGCCCGGGCGCTGATTCTGGCGGTGTTGCTGGGCCAGTTGGAAGAAGCTCCGAAGGGTGTTCGGGCGCTGGCCACAACCTACGCCGCGTTCCTGGACCATGCCTTCGATCCAAAAACGGCCCGCTTCCACAATTTCCTTAGTAGCGACCGCCGTTGGCTCGACGAACAAGGGTCCGAAGACTGTCATGGCCGGGCGATTTGGGCGTTAGGCACCGCGGTGGGGCGCTCGCCGTATTGGAGGTCGAAGCGCATGGCCGAACGTCTCTTCGCGCAGGCGCTGCCGGCCGTGACGAACTTCACTTCGCCGCGCGCCTGGGCATTCAGCATGATTGGCATTCACGAATATCTGCGCTGGATGAAGAGCGACCGCCTGGTCGACGATGTCCGCGAAGAACTGACCGGGCGGTTGATGGCGATCTTCGACAAAGTCGCCGAGCCCGGCTGGACCTGGTTCGAAGAGGGGTTGACTTATGACAACGCCAAGCTGGCTCATGCCCTGATTGTCAGCGGACGCGCCACCGGGCAGGATAGAGTCTACCAGCGAGGCCTGCAGGCGTTGCGCTGGCTGGTGGGCGTACAGACCTCAAAGCATGGCCGGCTGCGGCCCATTGGCAGCAACGGATTTTACCGGCATAACGGCGCACGCGCGGACTTCGACCAGCAGCCCATTGAGGCGCAGACCACGGTATCGGCATGCCTGGAAGCCTACCGCGCCACAGCCGACCCGTGGTGGTATGAACAGGCGCAACGCGCCTTCGACTGGTTTCTCGGCTGGAACGATCTGGGGCTGGAAGTCTACTGCCAGCAGACCGGCGGCTGCCGCGATGGATTGCACGCGGACCGGGGCAATGAAAACCAGGGGGCGGAATCGATGCTGGCCTTTCTCCTGTCGCTGGCGGAAATGCGGCTGGTGCAAAACACCGCGACCGGCGTTCAACGAATTGGTATGTCGGCCAAAACCGCTACATGAAACCAATCGACGTCAAGCGCAGCACCGTCACTCTTGACCCGGACCGCACGCATGTGCTGGCCCGGCCCTTTCGTCTCATGAGCGACAAGCGCTCCGTTAAGGTCGCTGCCCGGGTTATGGCGCTGCCTGAAAACGACGTCCATGCCCTTTTGGACGGGGTCCGGGCGGAATTCGGCGACCGCCAGATAAAGATCGAGGAATTCCTCCACCGCAGGTTTGACGAGGTCAGCCCGTTTCTGCTCGATGGTCAAAGACTGTCCGAAGAACGGAAGTTATTGCTGAGCGGGTATTTCACTCACGAGTATTCGCTCGAAGCCGCGGCTTTGTTCAATCCCTCGATGGTGCCGCACCTGGATCAGTCGGATGTTCCGCCCGGATCGCTGCGATTCATCCTGAGCTTACGCGCCACGGCCGAGGGGCACGTTTCCTCGATCGCCTTTCGCACGGGATTATTGGACGGGGACAGTAACATCACCATGGACGTGCCCTCGCGCTACAGCATGGAGCCGGCGCAAGTACCCAACTCGACGTTTGAAAAGGCGCTGTTCGAACGGAAGCTTGAGGAACTCCGTCTCATGGGCGGCTTCAACCGCGAGGTTCTCAACGGCCTGCCGGATGCATTCACGATGGAAGAACTGCGCGCCGGCATCGACCGCGCCGGGAAACAGATCCCGGAGCTGGAGCGGGAAACGGCTAAGAGTGTAGCCGCACAAACGCTGATGCTGGCCCGGTCCAACTACCAGGTTCAGTTCACGCCGGAGTCATCTTTGTCCGAGCGGGTTTTGTTCCCTGTAACTCCTGCGCAGCGCAACGGCATCGAGGACGCCCGCTTTGTCCTCTTCCACGAGGAAGACGGCACGCACACCTATTACGCGACTTACACGGCGTACGACGGAAAAGTGATCCTGCCCCAATTCCTCGAGACGTCCGATTTTCTTCACTTCAAGTTCTACACCCTGAACGGCCCAGCCGTCGAGAACAAAGGCATGGCGCTCTTTCCCCGAAAAATCAAGGGCCTCTATGCGATGCTCGGCCGGCAGGACGAGGAGAATATCTACGTGATGTTCTCCGACCATCTCCATTTCTGGCATACCATGCAGCTCATTCTGGAGCCTGCGTTTCCCTGGGAATTCATCCAGTTGGGCAACTGCGGCTCGCCCATTGAAACCGAAGCCGGCTGGCTGGTAATCAGTCACGGCGTGGGGCCAATGCGAAAGTACTGCATCGGCGCTTTCCTGCTGGATCGTGACGACCCGGCAAAGGTGATCGGCCGCCTGCCTGAACCGCTGATCGAGCCAAATACAAACGAGCGCGACGGCTATGTGCCGAACGTCGTTTATTCGTGCGGCAGCCTTGTGCATAACCGGCAGCTCATCATTCCCTACGGGATATCCGACTATGCCACGACGTTCGCCACGATTCCGCTGGAACAAATTCTGGCTGCAATGGAATAGTTCCATGACAACGGAACAGAGAGATGCGCTTTACACCTGGAGGAGAACACAATGGCAGCAAGCAGCACATCGTCGGGGTTTCACACCCGAATTGAAGATATACTATCGCATTTACCGGTCTCCGGCACCACGGAGTTCGGCAAGGGTCAGATGATTTATGGCCAGGATAAGCTTTCGGAGAGTATCTATCTGGTGATTTCGGGCAAAGTCGGGATCTCGCAGATAGCCGAAAACGGCAGCGAGGTGCTGCTGGAAATCGTCCAGCCCGACGGGTTGTTTGGCGAGTCGGCTTTCCTCGACTTTTCCCGCCGGAGCGAACAGGCCACAGCCATCGAAAGGGCTAAGTTGATGACTTGGGCAGTTTCCGACATGGAAGACCTGGTTATGAAACGGCCCCGCCTGGCGGTGGGTATGCTGCAGATCCTGGCGCAGCGCAACGCCGACTTCACGCGCCGCATCGAGAGCCTGGCGGTCGACAGTGTGGAACGGCGGCTCGCCCGCTCGCTCCTTCACTTTTCGGAGCGGTTAGGCAGCCCGGAGGCGGACGGATCGGTTCGGATGATGCCCTTTACCCACGAGATGCTGTCACGGTACGTCGGCACCACGCGGGAAGTGGTCACCCAATATATGAACCGGTTCCGGAACCAGGGCTATCTGACGTATTCGCGGCAAGGTATCCACCTCTATCGCGATGCTCTACGAACAGTGTTCGAAAGAAGCAGTTCCCTCTCGGCTGGGACAAGCAGCTAAGATGTGGGGCAGGTTGGTAACCGGTTGGTAACCTGCCGCGGATTGTCAATCCGCCTGTCGCACCTGAGGGCAAGGCTTGCAACGCGGGGCGGCTCGCTGCCGTAGTCTGCCTCCACAAGGTTTTAGCCATCCCACATGTACCTAATGGCACTTATACCTTGGCAAGCAACGTGCCCGCTGTGATTCCTGTGCACTATGTCATCGAGCCAAAAGGAGTTGAAACGTGAAAACTAAATGGATTGTAATGATGCTATTGGCAGCGGGGGTTGTCTTTGCCCAGGTTTCCATCGGAGTGAGAATCGGGGCGCCGCCGCCGGTTCGGGAACTTAGGGTTCAGCCACGAAGCCCCGGCGACGGATATGCCTGGATCGCCGGCTACTGGTACCCCGTGGGTAACCGTTATAAGTGGCACGACGGATACTGGACCCGTCCAGCCTATTCCGGCGCACGCTGGGTCTCACCTCATCATGATGGAGAGCGCTACTTTGACGGCTACTGGGATGGCGATCGCGGCCACATCGCGCACGACCATCGGTGGGACCGCGACCATGACCACAACCGGGACTTCAATCGGGACCATGAGCGCGACCATGAGCGCGACCACGAGCACGACCGCCAGTAGCAGACTCAACTGGTTGACAGGAGTTCCGGCGCAGCAGGCGGCCCTTCGCCTGGATCCGACGGGACTCCTCCGCAAACGCAAACCCTGCACTTTCCATAACAGAACCTGCATCTGCCGCAGCCGCCAGGCCCTTGCTTCAACACCCGTGGTTAGCCGCAATTGTCTAAGTCACCTCACAACCCCTTAGCCTGCACAGTGCCGGCGTTACCCGCAGCCGGACGGCGTTACCCGAGCCGGGCGGCCGGGGATGGTGCCCACCGTGCACTAGCAGACAGGTCACAACATATTTGTCCGACAAGGAAGAGGTAAGAAAATGAAATTCGCGATTCTAGCCGGTTTGGCACTCACTACATCGTTGCTGGCGATCGACAAGGCGCCCGCCAAGCGGCTGGCAGAGGCTGCGTCGGTCTTCTCGGAGGTCATGGCGGCACCCGACAAGGGGATTCCGCAGGATCTCCTTGAGAAAGCGCACTGCATCGTCATTGTTCCATCACTGAAGACCGCGGCATTCCTGGTCGGCGGGAAATTTGGGAAGGGGTATCTGTCCTGCCGTAACAAGAGCGGTCCTGGCTGGTCGGCCCCCGCCACGGTTCGCATCGAGGGCGGTAGCGTGGGCTTTCAGATCGGCGGCTCTACCACAGACCTGATCATGCTGGTTATGTCGGAACGCGGAGCGGACAAGCTGCTGTCAAGCAAGTTCACCCTGGGCGCCGAAGGCTCGGTCGCCGCCGGCCCGGTCGGACGGACAGCGACGGCTCAAACCGACGCCCAAATGCATGCGGAGATTCTTTCGTGGTCGCGTTCACAAGGCCTGTTTGCCGGCCTGGCTCTGGAAGGAGCTACCCTGCGGCAGGATCTGGATGACAACGCCACGCTGTATGGCCATAAACTGGAGAACCGGGACATCGTGACCAACGGAAGGCCTGCGCCCAAGTCGGCCGCGCCCCTGATGGCTCTCCTGAACGAGCACTCGGCGCGAGAGCGTTAGGCGAGTGGGAAGAAGAACGGGAAGCAAGGACAAAATGAAGATCATCGGTACGTTCCTGACAGTATGTGGACTTGTGGCGGCCCAGGCGCCGCAAGCTCCGAACCCGGTTCAGCAGTCAACCGAGAATGCGGCCAGGACGACCGCTGGCGCGATGCCTATCTATCGCGTCACGGTAATAGCCCGGACCACGAAGGCGATTAATTACAATCACCGCAGCGGATCCACTAACATCGATTTCCGCGGAACGCCGCTCTTACCCGAGGCCCGCGGCGAGGCCAGGGTGGAGAGTAAACAGGGCGTGATCAAGATCGACGCGCGCATGGAGAAGCTGCAGCCGGCCACTAAGTATGGCCCCGAGTACCTGACCTATGTAATGTGGGCTATCACTCCCGAGGGCCGTGCCACTAACGTTGGCGAGGTGCTCTTGAATGGAGACAAGTCCAAGCTGGATACGACAGCGGAGCTGCAGTCGTTCGGCTTGATTGTAACTGCTGAGCCCTATTTCGCGGTGACCCAGCCCAGCGACGTGGTAGTCATGGAGAATTTCGTCAGGCAAGATACCGTCGGAACGATTGAACAGGTGGACGCGAAGTACGAGCTCTTACAGCGGGGCCAGTACACCTTGAATGTGAACCCGGCCGAGATCAAGCCACTGCGGCTCGACCCGAAGGTGCCACTGGAGTTGTACGAGGCGCGAAATGCCATCCAGATTGCACGCTGGACCGGCGCCGAGAGATACGCCAACGATACCTTCCAAAAGGCCCTCATCGGCCTGGAGAATGCGGAGGGCTACCTGATAGGAAAGGGCGGAAAGAAGCCCATTGGCACGGTGGCGCGTGAGGCCGTCCAAATGGCCGAAGATGCCCGCATCATCACGGTGAAGAAGATCGATTCAGAGCGGTTGGCCGCCGAGCGCCAGGCTGGAGTAGACCGTGAGTTAGTCGCTGAAAACGGACGGGTTGCGGCACAAGCCGACGCGGCGCGCACTGCGCGCGAGGCCGAAGCGGCGCAGCTTGCGGCACTGGCTGAAGCCGACCGCGTGAAGCGCGACCACGCCGCCCGGATGGAGGCAGCGCAGGTTGCCAGGGATGCCGATGCGGAGCGTGCCAGGCGTGACAACGCGGCACTGATGGCAGCCGCGCAGGCTGATGCGGACCGTGCCAGGCGTGACAACGCGGCACTGATAGCCGCCGCGCAGAACGAGGCGGATCGGCTGAAGCTCCAGAACGACGCCAGGACACTGGCCGCTCAGAACGAAGCGGACCGGCTGAAAATCCAGAACGACGCTAAGGCGGCCGCCGCCCAGAACGAAGCCGACCGGCTGAAACGCGATAGCGACGCGCTGCTCGACCGCGCCGCCAAGGATAAAGCGCAGGCAGAGGCGGAGAAGGTGGAACTGCGAGCGCAGCTTCTGAGGCAATTCAACGCCATCCTGCAAACCCGCGACACCGCGCGTGGTTTAATCGTGAACATGTCGGATGTCCTTTTTGACACGGCCAAGTTCACCCTGCGGCCTCTGGCGCGCGAGAAACTGGCCAAAGTGGCCGGCATCGTCTCCGGACATCCGGGACTGAGGCTGGCGGTAGAAGGTCACACCGACAGCGTCGGTGGAGACGACTATAATCAGCGCCTTTCCGAACAACGCGGCGAGTCTGTGCGCGCCTATCTGACTCAGCAGGGAATGCCGCAGAGTTCGGTCACGGCCAAGGGCTACGGCAAGACGCAGCCGGTGGCTTCCAATGACACGGCGAGTGGACGCCAGCAGAATCGGCGGGTGGAGATCGTGATCTCAGGCGATGTGATTGGCACGGAGATCACCATCACGCCAGTCGTCGTGGTCAGGTAACTGTGAGTGGCACCGGCGGGGCACCCTCCGGGTCCGCCTGTGTTGCTTGGGTGGCCGGGCTCGAAGGCTTCAAAACCTCACAGGCCAGGAGGCCCATGCCAAAAAGGAGAACACGATGCGCGACAGACCCGTTGGCACGGTATTTCGCGAAGGCGACGAAGTAGTGCTGGCCGAGGGCACATACCAGGGCACCCAGGGCGTCTTTCTCCGGCTCAGAGAAGACGTCAACTGGGCGGACGTTACGGGCCGCGATGGCAGCGTTCGAAGCCACCCGGTGGCATGGCTGGACCACTCCACGGCCACAAACGGCCCTCCGGAGGTCGAAGCGTGGGAAGGCGAGGGTGGAGCAGCAAGCAAGGCAGGTAGTGCGGGCGCAGGGCAGTAAGCTACGGTTGAACGATGGGTTCAACAGCGCGGCGGCGGCATGTGGGGCAGGTTGTTAACCTGCGGCGGATTGGCAATCCGCCTGTCGCACCTTGCGGGCGAGACGCCAACGCGGGGCTGGCTCGCTGCCGCATCGCGCCCCGGCGGATTAACAATCCGCCGCAGATTGACAATCTGCCCCACAAGCAAAGCGCCCGCGTGGGGCGGGTCCATACGGGAGAGGAACTTGGATCGTTCCGGCGGCGGTTCGTGGCAGACTGATAGGAGCACAGGTAGCGGAAGTAGGCCGATACTTCAGTGGTGC
>Ga0210402_10001029_pt1 | contig 29588 bp, 50 predicted proteins | sample IncBWC7MmetaG_FD_161055 | JGI IMG/M metagenome (GOLD analysis project Ga0210402, IMG submission 161055) | Forest soil microbial communities from Barre Woods Harvard Forest LTER site, Petersham, Massachusetts, United States - Inc-BW-C-7-M | ecosystem: Environmental > Terrestrial > Soil >...
CAGTCACAATTTGCAGAAATAGAAGCACCCGCCTTACGTCAGTTTAATGCAGTTCAAGGCAATATTGCCTCTCGATTCAGTAATATGGGTGGATTGGGAGCAAGAAAAAGTAGTGGCTTCCAAAATACGATCAATTCTGCAGCTTCAAATTTCGCACAAGAATTACAGTCAAATCGTCAAAATCTCCAGAGACAGGCCATAATGGATCTTCAAGGAATTAGTAATTCACTACTAAATCAAAGACCTTTCGAAAATACACTAGTGGAAAAGGCCCTTCCATGGTGGCAACAAGGGCTTATTGCAGGTGCACAGGGTTTTGGAGAAGGCGCCGGGAAAGCGGCAGGAACAGCAGCATTTGCATAGGAGAATTAAATGATTCAAGTATTACCAGCAGCAAAAACATTCGGTGGAGGATTTGCAAAAGCTTTAGGAGGAGGTGCAGGAAAAGGTTTTTCTGAATCCAATGATACCCAACAGAGGCTTAAACAAGAAAAATTACAAGAAGAAAGAGAAAATACAAAACTCCAACTGCAACATCAAATGAATAAAGAATTGCAACAACAGAAATATGAATTTGAATCGGAAAAAGCAGGAAGAAAGCTTAGAGAAGAAAAAGAAGCCAATATTGCTCCATTACAAGGGGCTATGGATACGCTTAATCGTATGAAGGCTTTGAGGAAAAAGGGGAATTTAGGGATAGGTTCCACATATTCTCTCTTCGGAGAAACAAGGAAGGAAGCTGGAGAATACGAACAACTTGGAAAATCACTAATTCAATATGCAACCAATATCCCAATTAGGAACCGAATTGAATTTGAAACACTTGCTGAAAATCTTTATGACCCGACGACTACAGACGCCAAGGCTGAAGGCATTTTAAATGCCATGGAAAGAATAATTACAAACTCTCTTCAATCTTCCGGCTTTGAAGGATCGACTTCACAAAATAAAACCTCCAATGGATCAACGGGAAATAATCAAAGACCTCCTCTTTCTAGCTTTAAAATAGGTGCTAGATGAGTGCCAAATTTGATTATCAAGGAGCCATAGATGCAGGATATTCACCAGAAGAAATTGAAGAATATATAAAGTCCGAACCTACCTATAAGCCTACTAATCAAAAAGGAAGTTTTTATCAGAATGTGATGAATAACTTTTCCAACATGTACAATAACATTGGAAATCCAACAGGACAACAGCAGCAAGAACAGCAAACATCACCATTAGATTCAATAGACCAAAGCCTTTTAAGAAAAAATAAGGACTTTGATGTTGAAGGTGCATTAAATTCGGGCTATTCACCAGACGAAATAAACGAATATTTAGAAAGTCAAATCCCTAAAAGATCAATGCTTGAAAAAGGTGGTAGATTGGCCTCTCAAGTTGGTCTTGGTTTGGCTGAAATGGAAGCTTTACCATATGAGTTAGGTGTGGCTCCATTAGCATCTAAAGAAGCCCAGCAAGTGCCCTATCGAGAGAATTTAGGTGAAGATATTGAAAATCTTTTGATGCAGAAACATTCTGGTGTTTGGTCTCCCGAAGATGAAGAACTTCTGCAGAATTTACAGGAGCAAATCCTTGACCCTTCTAAATCTGATCAATTCATTCAAACAGCCGACCTGGGAATTAGAGGATTAGCAGAAAAAGCAACAGGATTGGATTTGCATCCAGAAGGAGCATTAGAAAAAGCCGCAAACTGGATAGGATTTATAAAAGATCCTAAAAAAATTGTACAAGCTGGACTAAATCCAAAGCAACTCATGAAAGCGATATCTCCATCCGGAATGGAATTTTTAAGGGGTGCTGGAGCTGGCACAGCCTTACAGATGGCTGAAGATGGTGAATTTGGCCCTATTGGAACTATGGGGATGGCTGTTCTTGGAGATGCGATTGGCTCAGGCAGTGCAGGTTTAATAAAAGGCGCAAAAAATCTAATCACAAAACCAAAACAAACACTAGCTAAAGCAACAGTAGCTTTTACGCCTAAAGATAAATTGGCTCTCCAAAAAGAACTCATAAAGGATTTCGAAAAATCAGGTCTACAAGCCGATTTAGGAACTTTGACTGATAGTAACTTAGTGAAATGGACACAGTCAAGGCTTGCGCAATCAGGATTTACCGGGAAAAAATTAGATCAATTTAAAGAGCAACTGACTAATCAGATTAAAGACGAATATAAGGCTCTTGCAGAATCTCTAGGTGAAGCTAAATATGCTAATACTCATGAGGCTGGTGAGGCTGTAAAAGAGGGAATCAAGTCTTTGAGAGAAGCTGATGCACAAGTTCATAAGAGACTATACCAGAGCGCTGATAAAGCCTTAAAAGAAGGAGCTTCAGTTGTCTCCACTAAGCTATCACAAGCCATTGAAAATATAGAAAAGAAACTGACACCAGGAAAATTAAAATCTCAAGAGCAAAAAGCTGTTCTAGATGCTTTGGATACTCTGAAAAAAGATATTTACGATGCTGGTGGAATCCTTAAGTTTTCTGATATCAAAAACTTGATGAATAACAAACTTGGATTAGAGGATATTATCAATTACGAAGTCCAAGGCGGAACAAAACAGCTTTTAAAAGGCATTGTAAGCGAACTTGATAGAGCCATTATTTCACATGGGAAAGAAAATCCTACATTTGCAAAAAACTACATTCTAGCAAATAAACGATTCTCTCAACATGCCAAGACTTTTAGAAATAAAGAAGTGACGCAAATGCTTAAGGAAGGCGATCCGTCAAAGATTTTGAATAAGATGAATTCTATTCATGGAATAAGACAACTTGAAAATATCATGAATAAATCACCTGAAGGGAAACAGATTTTTAATAATCTAAAAAGATTGAAGTTGGATAAAGCCATTGGCGATCATTTGGTTGACAACACTACTCAACAGGTAAAACTTGGAACTTTTTCAAATCTTCTTGAAAAAGGGAAGAATAAAGAGATTATAAGAGAAATTCTTGGTCCAAAAGACTTCAAAAGGCTTGAACTTCTTCAAAAAAATGCAGGTAAATTAGCCGATTCAGCGAATAAATTCTTTAATGCATCCAAATCGGGCGTTGTCGCAGCAGACGCAGCTGTTTTAGGTATAGCAATGAGAGATCTAGCTTCATTATTCATGGGAAATCCATGGCCTTTAGCTAAAACTGCAGGATCAGTTCTAACAGTTAGAAAGTTCAGCGAATTAATCTCAGATCCAGAATTTCTTAAATTAGTCGAAGACGTGATAAAAAATTCCGGAAAATCGGATAAAAAACTTTTTCTCTCAATTGAAAAACTTAGCCCCTATCTTTTGGCTGGAGTAAACCAGGTTCCGGAGCAGGGTCCATAGGCCAAACTAGATAAGCAAAAAAGCAAAATAGAAGTCCAGTATCTATGAAATTAAAAAACATCATGGCTATGGCGCATAAGCAAAATAGCATGTGAAATATCTCTTTTTTATAGATATATCTGATGATTTTTGGCACCAAATACCAAATGCAAAGTCCAATAACTACTAATGAAACAGCCTGTAATTCAGTCATTTCCTATTCCTTTCTTCGATCTCACAAAGTCTTCCGTGAAAGTCCTTGATTTCTTGTTGTATTGCATTAATGGTGTTTTCCATCGATCGCATAATCTGTCCATTTTCGGCTCTAAAGGATTCCATTTTTGAATCCATAAGTCGCCAGTCAGACCTTGATTCTGCTCTATTCCACAGAAAAAGGGGAATTATAAAGGCCGCATTTCCTAAGATCAGAGCCAAAATTGGGCCAAAAGTTACAATTATTTCTTGGTGAGTCATCACTTTTCTCCATCTAAAATTTTCTTAACCATATCCTTCAAGTCAAAGAGGGCAATCCTTGAAATCTCGCTCCTAGGGATTCTGTAGCCAGCTCTTTCGCCAGTCCCTATCCTAACAGACTGAAGCCTTCCATTCCTGATAGATCTGCGCACAGTATTTGGATGAAGGCTTAGCAACCCTGCGAATTCTTTGATAGTAAGGTATTCTTCCATGTCTAGTGCCTAACCTTCTTGAGTTATTTTGCACCGACTATATCACTATTCGGTAAATCTTGTCAACCCTGGTGAACCATTAAAATAATTTCTTGACCTAATTAAATATTTAATCGACTGTGAAGAAAAATCAACTTCGAGGTCATATGAGTCTAGTATACGGTATTGGCGGTTTAATCAGTGTTCCACCATCTGCAATATCAGGATTTGGTCCACCAGCGACTAATTTCATAGGAAAATTAGGTCAACAATATTTCGATACATCGGTAACTCCTCCAAACCAATATGTGTTTAATGGACAAACCTGGACAGTGGGCGGATCTGATCCTGCTACTACCACTACACTTGGAACTGTATTTCTAGCTACCTCATCTCAAACATCATCAGGAGGCGCACCAAGCGCAAGCTATGTATCCTCTGCTAATGACGTTGCAGCAGCTTTGGCAGCTATCGTCGTTGGTGCAGGTGTTCCCGCAACAACTGCACAACAGGGTTATGTTTTCCTTGCAACGAATGCGCAAGCAGCTGCTGGAGTGGTAAATACAAACTCAGCCATCGTTCCAAGCTCATTGGCATTCGCATTATCTAATGCAGCTGCTTTACCAATAGGTAACACCACAGCAGGAAGCGGAGCATTTACAACCTTGGCAGCTTCAGGAGCCGCAACCTTAAGTTCAACACTTGGTGTGACTGGCGCATCTACTTTAGCCGCCCTAAGCGCAACTACAGGTACATTTAGTTCTACTCTTGGAGTTACTGGTGCTTCGACACTTGCGGCTTTGAGTGCAACAACTGGAACATTTAGTTCCACACTTGGAGTAACGGGATTAACCACATTGGCAGCCTTGAACCAAGTAGGAACTACCAATATTAACACTTCTGGTGCAGCAACGACAGATATTGGAACTGGTGGGACTGGAGCCGTTAATATCGGAAATACGACTGGAAATACAGCTGTCACAGGAAATATGACAGTGAGCGGTACATTTAGCCCAACAGGAGCATCTACATTGGGCGCGACCACAATTGTTGGTACGACTCTAATTAACAATTCTGGAGGAGCAGCGACAACAATCGGTGGAACTGCAGCCGGAGCAATAAGTATTCAAGTCGGATCTGCTGGTAATTTCTCAATGACGACTGCCACAGCTGCCGCCACCATGGACTTTGGTTCGGCTGCACAAACCGGTGAAATGTCATTCGGAAGATCAACAGCTGGTCAGATAATCAATATTCAGAATGCGGCAACAAACGTTGGGGCTAATACCGTTAACGTTCTTTCTGGAGCGACACCTGGCGCTAATCAAACCCTTTCAGTATTGGCTGGGGTTACTTCTGGAGCATTTACTCAGTCTGCTCAATTCCTAGGTGGAGCAAATACAACGGGAACACAGCAGTTCCAAGTATTGAATGGAGTAATTGCAGGAGGAGCTGGAACAGTAAGTATCCTTAGCGGTGCAATTGCCTCTGGAACAGAGACATTTAATCTATTCAATGGTAATGCATCTGGCGGAACTCTTGTGGCCAACATTTTTGGTTCGGCTGCTGCTACGACAGGAGGAACTGTCAATATTGGTACAGGAGCTGCCGCTCACATAGTCAATATCGGTAACTCAACTGCCGCAACTGCTTCTCAAGTAAATATTGCAGTTGGTACAGGTTCTACTCCTGACTTTGGTGTTACAGGCCTTGCAGCTTCTAAATATGTAATCGGTACAGGAACAACGACCGGAACAATTCTCCTTGGTGGCATTGCACAAACTGGATCTATCACTATAGGTAGCTCTTCAGGAGCTAGTTCATCTGTATTGATTGCCAATGGTTCAGGCGCTACACAAACAGTTTCTATCGGTAATGTGTCTACAACAGGTATGACAGTCAATATAGCCGATGCAGTTTCCATTGGTACAGCATCAACTGTAAGTATCCTTAATGGAACAACCAATACAGCTCTTCTGACAACAAATATTATGTCTGGAGCCGCTCCTGGAGCTGGTCTGACATGTAATATTATGAACGGAGCTCCTACAGCTGGAAACCAAGCATTGAACGTGATGACTGGAACTGGCGGTGCTGGAACGACCCAAATAGCGATTATAGGTAATTCTGGACAAGCAGGAAACGCAGTAACTTTAATCGGAGGCTCAACCGGCGGTGTTAACCTTACAGCGACAAAAGTAAACGTGACAGGAAATCTCAACTTTGTAACTTCAGGAAATAAGATCCTAAGCGCAAACGTTGGAACGACAACAGCAGCAGGAGCTAACTCGTTTGGTTCGGTAGCTTTAGTTGGAGGAACTGCAACAGTAGCCACAACTGCGGTCACAGCAAATTCGTTAATTTTCCTTACATGCCAAGCGCTAGGTACAGTGACAGTTGCTTCTGGATTAGCAGTAACTGCAAAAACAGCTGCAACAAGTTTTGTGATAACAGCAAGTCAGGGCACTGATACATCAACAATTGCCTGGTTTATCGTAAACTAAAATTTTGAGTGACATGGTTTCAAGATTTCCGTATAGATATGGAAACCTTGAAACCAGGAGAAGTACATGTTTAAGCAATTAGTGAAGCTAGAAGTCAAGAAGGACACTAGAGACTACATTTTGATTCTTCCAGAGAATTGCAATTTGGGAGAGATCGTTGATGTTCTTTTCGAAATGAGAACAAAAACCATGAATGCTTTGCAAGAAATTATAGCGAAAGAGAAACCGCCCGAAGAACCAAAACCTGAAGAACCTAAACCCGAGTAGGTAAATAATGGCTTATTCAAATCGTCTCGCATGGGAAACGCTGCGAAGTGTAAATACCGCCACTTTAGCAGGTTCTTACGTAAATCTCGGAGGCCCTCTTCTTTTTCCTTCGTACATATGCAAATTGGTAAATACTTCTAATGTTTTAGTCACAATATCTATTGATGGAATCAATGATATGGATGTGGCACCTGCTAATTCTTTTTGGTTATATGACGAAGGGAAAGTAGGAAGGGATGGGGCATTTCCTGCTCTTCCAGAAGGCACTCAAATCATGATTAAGGGGGGCGCTGGCATAGGATTAGTATACCTCGTTTCTCAATACATAATTAACATTTAGAGGTCAAATTGAGCCAAGCAGGGATCATAAACGTAGCTGGTGGAGGGGGTGGTGGAGCTCCTGTCGAGACATTAACGGGTAATGATGGAATTGCAGTACCACCTACAGCAAACAATATTTTTGTTGTCGGCGGGTCTTTAAGTGTAAATAACACAAATGGAATAACTACAACAGGAAATGCTGGGGCTAGCACTGAAACATTTAATTTGACAAATCGTGTTCAGGGGACTGTAACGACAGCAAATGCAACCCCAACCACGCTGACTACTTTCGCTCTAGGAGCGGTTCCTGGTGTTTACAATTTCGATATCCAAATATCTGGTTACGATATTACAGACACAGCTGGGGTGGGATATTTCATTTCTGGAAGCGTAAGAACTACTGGAGCGGCAGCTGTTTTGGTAGGGACCCCGGATAAGATTGTAAATGAAGAAGCAGCCACTGTCGCTTGCGATGCAAACCTTATCGTCAGCGGAAATAACGCCGTAGTTCAGGTTACTGGAATAGCAGCCAAAACAATAGATTGGCGCGCATTGTCCCAATACATTTTCGTAAGTTAGGTATCAAATGGCAGGTTTCGACAATGATGTAGTCTACGGAATAAATGCAGACTACAGCAATACCTTGGCAGGGACAGGAGCTTCAACAGTTGGCCAGCTTTTAACCAACGGACAATTATGGATTGGAACTACGGCTGCAAATCCAGGTGGTACTCATATCAATGTGGGTGCCTTAAATTCTCCCGACGGAAGCATTACCTTCGGCTTTTCAAGCCCTAATATTACAGCAACAGTTACGGGTGGATCAACGACAGTTTTGAAGTTGATGGGAAATACAGGTTTAGCAACTCCGTCAGCAGGGATAATCAACGTCATCACCGCTAATACCACAGTTCAGTTTGTAGGCTCTGGAAACACTCTGACGCAGGATTTTGGCCAAACAAATTTAGTTATTGGAAATTCAGGTACGGCGATAACTGTGGGAGCGGCTGAAAACACTGGACTTGGACTTAATGTTTTCACTGCTTTGACCTCGGGAACATTTAACACGGCTGCCGGCACAAACGCACTCAAAAGCGTAACCACTGGTGAATTCCATACTGCGATAGGCGCCGAAGCCGGTGTTAATATGGTTACTCAAATAGGTATGACAGCAATCGGGTATGCAGCTCTAAATAAATCTACCATAGGTTCAAACACAGCGGTAGGTGCTAATTGCCTTTCTCAATCGGTAACAGGTAATTCATGTGTCGCAGTAGGATATTCATCATTAGCTAATGCCACATCAAGTTCCCATACGTCGATTGGGCATAATGCTTTAGGCTTATTGGCCGGAGGATCTGGGCAAAATACGGCACTTGGTGCAGAAGTTGCAACGAATCTTTTGACTGGTGCCAATGATATATTGATTGGATTTTCAGCAGGTTCAAATTACACGGCAGCAGAATCTAACAATATACTGATAGGTAGCGCAGGAGTTACAAGTGAGTCTAATGCCATTCATATCGGCACACAAGGATCTGGTGCAGGACAACAAAATACTTGCTTCATAGCCGGTATCACGGGTGTCACTGTCTCAAATCCTGTTCTAGTCACGCTAAATTCATCTACAGGACAGCTTGGCAATGTCGCCTCCGTAAATAATGGAGTTTTGACCACAGGAACTACAGGAATACCCGTTATTACCGCATTAGCTTCGAATGGGCAGCTTATCATAGGTTCAGGTGCTGGAGCCCCTGCCGCAGCAACTTTGACAGCCGGAGCGGGCATTTCTATCACAAATGGAGCTAACTCCATCACTATCGCTTCGACATCCGCAGGATTTACTTGGTCTGAGACATCCGGAGCTTTTAATGCAGTCAAAGAAAACGGCTACTTCATTACCACAACCGCAACAGCAACATTGCCCGCATCTCCTGCTGAAGGCGATACGATTAAGTTTTCAGTCGACACAACAAATATCCTAACTATCACAGCGAATACGGGACAAACTCTCAGGTTCAGTTCGGCTGTTTCTGCTTCTGCTGGGACAGCGGCCAGCACTAAACAAGGGGATTCAGTTGAATTAACCTATAAATCCACTGGCACAGTGTGGATAGCACAAAACTTCGTGGGAAGCTGGACAATCACATAAAAAGGATAAAAAATGCCCACAACCATAAATTCATCCGGACAAACGATAACACAATTTGACGCTCTTGTCGGCGGTGCAACTAATTTAATAGCAAACGTGGGCCCAGGTTCCTCTGGCCAAGTTCTTCAATCTGGTGGAAATGCAGCAAATCCTGCCTATTCTACAGCTACTTTCCCCGCTACTGCTACTGGGACAGGAACGATCTTAAGAGCTGACGGGACGAACTGGAGCGCTACGACAGCTACTTATCCAAATTCTACTACATCTCAACAGCTCCTTTTCTCAAGCGCTAACAATGTGATAGGTGAACTCACCACAGCCAATTCTAAGCTTCCTGCTACAAATGCCTCAGGAACGCTTGCTATGCGAGCTTTTTCTATCAATGTCCAAACCTTTACAGGCAATGGAACCTATACCCCGACAACGGGAATGCTTTATTGTATAATCGAATGTTTAGGTGGTGGAGCTGGAGGAGGCGGGGTATCAGGGGGCGCCACAACTATTACTACAGCAGGAGGAGGAGGCGCAGGATCTTATTCTCGTAAATTTGCTTCAGCGGCAACTATAGGTGCTAATCAAACTGTAACCGTCGGTGCTGCTGCTAATGGTGGAACTGCTGGGGCTAATAATGGTACAGCTGGTAATGACACTTCAGTTGGAGCCATTTGCGTAGGAAAAGGCGGTAGTGCAGGCGCTGGTGCTGCTACTGGAGTAGGAGGGCTTGGAGGGCTTGGAGGTGTTGCAGGAACTGGAGACTTTACACCAACTGGACAACCAGGTTTTGGTTCATATTCTTCAGCGGCAACTGGAGTATCTGCATTAGGCGGAGCTGGTGGATCATCCCAGTGGGGTGGTGGTGGTAGACCTCCAAACGTTTCTTTAGCCGCTTTAGCTGGAAATAATGCCACCAACTACGGTTCAGGAGGTTCTGGTGCGGCAGCACATGCTTCAGCAACAACAGCAGCTGGAGGTAATGGATCTCAAGGATTAGTGGTTATCACGGAATATATTATTAACTAGGAAAAAGAAGGTGTCATTCCTCCCTCTTTAAAAAAGAATAACACCTTCAGCGGCATCCAACATAGAGCCGAGAAAAGTTTAAGAAAAGATCCAATTTAAAGGAATAGGAAATGGACAAGTTGATACGAAAAATTGAGAAAGAAGTGCCTAAAAAGGGTAAAGCTCATAAGGACCTTAAGCATTTAGAGAAAGAAGACAAGAAACGCGACAAAACCTGTGAGTATGGCGCCAAGATGATGAAGAAAAAGAAGTGATGTAATTCCGCTTTACATTGCACGTCTATCATCTTGCAATGAGATCATCATATCCTTAAGCAGTAGAAGTTCCTTTTGCTGCTTATTTATCATCTCTACGAGTTCTTTTTTTGTCACATCAAGTCTTGAGAATATCCCTCGTCTGACATTAGCACATTCATTTTTGATTGAAAAAACTTGATTAGCAAGGTAATCAAAATCTTGATCTTCAGTCTTTGAAAATAAGTCATATTGTAAAGCAGTCATAATTTCGCTCCTTTTGCGAAAAATTGTAACAGAACGAGAAATATGTTGGAAGAAAAAAAATAATTATGTAGGTTTCGGTGAAAAAGGATATCCTATGAAAGAAACACCAAAGCAAAAAGCAAAGATCAAAAAGGTAATGAAAGAGGGAAAGGAAGGAAAATTACATAGTGGGAGCAAGACCGGTCCACTAGTAACTAATCCCAAGCAAAAAATAGCCATCGCCCTTTCTGAGGCCGGACTTTCCAGAAAGAAAAAATGAACGAAGCTAATTCCTGGTTCTACGCCTTCTTCTGCATAACATTTTACTGCATCGTGGTTATGGCTATCCTTTACGGGTGCACCTTCAATATTGTGCAGACTTCAAGTAATGCTAGAGCTAAGGAAGTAGCAGAGATTTTCAATAAAGATGATGCGCAATTTTCTCTAGAAAAAAATCTCCCCTAGATGGCCCAGGGGAGTGTTTTAGATCGTTAGTTTGTCTATAAGGGCCTGTACTTCGATAACGAGGCGTGCAATCACTTCGTTATCGTCATTCTTTTGGTATAGCTTCAAAGAGCATAGGATACGGGTCAGGGAAGACACTCCCTGACCTAATTTGAAGCCTATGGCTAGTGGCTCATAATTTTGGTTCATTGACAGCCCTCTTGTCTTTCCAGATATTAAAATACTTCAGAAACTCTTGATCGTCAGAAAACCTTTGGGTTGTTTCCTGCGCTGTCTTATTCCAACGTGCTGAATACGCCTGAAGGTATTCTACGATCAATTCTCGATCTGCTTCCTCAAATAGCTCCGAATAGCCCTGAAAGGCTTCTTTCTTCTTGTTGTTTTCCTCCTCAATTAACTTGGGATCGATCACAACAGTCTCTTCTTTAGCCTCATCGGGCTTTTTTGCTTGAGCCATTTCATCGTCAGAGTAAACGCCTGACATCTCAGCTGGAAAGGCTCTCCTCAATGCTAGGCATTCCGCGCACTTAGCAAGCATCAGATGTGGCATCTTAGTCCAAAAGGTGTTTTTGCCATTGTATTCGTCATTGAAGGCCGTAGCAGATATTTCATGCCATGTGCCATCCCCCGTCATTTTCTTGATGGTCGCGGTTGCCGAAATTAGCTTTCCATTGGAATCGTAGACATAAGTTGGCTCTTTGCCTGGTGAATATCTATTGGTCCTTTCTGCGATCAACCGGAAGCCATCTATTGATGTTTGGATAGTCCTTTGCCCACCCCTAGGAATCGAGTAAATTTGTTTCATAAAGGGATCTAGGCCAGTTCTTATGCATACATGTAGGAAAAGTTGCATCTCATTATCTGAAGCTCCCTTGCATACTGTATCCTTTAAAAGCTTGAGTTTTTCTGGTGGAAACTCGCATACTGTTGATAGTGATAGTTCATTGCTCATTTTTTTCTCGTTCTTTTTTTAGGGTTAATGGAACCCGCTCATCGGTTTGAGCGGGTTTTTTATAAATAATCCAGTTCTAATTCTTCTTTCGATTTGTCTTCGAAAAAGTATCGGTAGCAGTCAAGAGCCTTGCGGAACATTGCCATATTCTCTTGGTATCTAAAGATTTCAGGATATTTTCCGCGCTTATCTAGCTTTACAAACTCAATCCTAGCTATGTTGTAGCCTATAATTTTGCATAGATGGGAATACGCAGATCCTTGCAATTCCCAGGTTTTGCTTTCTCTAGCAGGTGTCTTATAGTCAACTAGGACCAGGTCATTGCCCTCTCTATAAATTGCATCGACTAGACCAGTAATCATAAGATTGCTGTCACATAATCTCTTCTGAGCAGGTAAAAAATCCTTTCCATCTGCCCAGGTTTCGTAAGACTGGATGTATCCCTCAACATGCTCAGGCACATTTTCTTTTCCGAACCCTTGTTCAATACCCTCGATAATTTGGTGCACCAAAGCTCCTCTATCAGCAGCATTCTGCAAAACCATAGGATCAATCTTGGATAGGCCTGAAAAGGGCGACAGTACTTCTGTCACCCTTAAATACCCTGGCTTAATAGGCGGAAGTGTCATATTCATATGCCTGCTCCTCCATTCTGTCCTCTACTTTCTCCTGAAAAATCAACTCACTCATCATCTCTTGGTCTTCCAATAAAGATGCGATGTGCTTGCGGCATAAGTCGAGTTTGTCTACTATGGCCTCGGCTTCCTTAAGCTGGTTGTCATATCCGAAGGCAATCGTTGTCGCGAATGACTCGGCGTAAATGGGATCGACTAGAATGTAAAACCGCTTTACAGCTTCCGTTTTATATCTAGTCATCTCATTTTCGAGAAATTGATATTCAGCATATCTTTTGGCCTCATCGTACAAGTACTCTTGGGCCATTGCGTCAGGGGTTAAAAATCCCATTTATATACCTCCTAAAAGTGTTAGGAAAAAATATCCAATTAGGCCGAGTAACATACCGCCTGTTCCGAATACACATTCTATTGTTTCTCTGTCCATAGATTCTCCTTGACGACAAGCATCTTTTTGTCTTATCGTTATAGGCAAAGAATATCAACATGTTGCATTTAACGCAACACAAATAATCACATGGTGTAAAAATATGAAGCTTGAAGAGTGGATGAAGCAAAATAGATGGGATTCAGCAAAATTAGCTCGGGAGTTAGGAGTTGCACGACTAACCATTCGGGCCGCCATGAAACAGCAAAGAGAGATAAGCGCAAGATTGGCTCTTAAGATTCAAGAGATTTCAAGAGGGCAAGTGAAGATACGAGATCTGCTTCCCCCACTCGACAAATGAAAACTTCTGGGAATTTATCTGGAAATTTATGTAAAGTGAAGCCTCCTAGAGTTTAGGAGGCCTCGGTGTGAACTGGGGATAATCAAATCATTAACAACAGATCAAATCATTAACAACAGCTAGAGAGACTTTCGCGAGATCTCTAGCCACAAAGTAAGGAGTTTACTTATGCCTAGTAGTCTAAGAAATTTTCCGATTTTGTGCAAGACAAAAAGGAAATTTCATGGCCGAAAATCAAAATAATCCAAATTATTACGCTGTAATACCTGCCTCAGTACGATATTGCAAGGATCTTATACCCAGTGCAAAACTTCTTTACGGCGAGATTTCTGCTCTTTGCAACAAAGAAGGATATTGCTGGGCAGGGAATAAGTATTTTGAAGAACTTTATGAAGTAGACGAGACCACTATCCAAAGATGGCTAAAGTCTCTTAAGGATTTAGGTTTCATAACGGTCGAAATAGAAAAAAAAGGAATGATCACAAAAAGGAAAATATGGATGGGAGAGGTGATTCAAAAAAATCTTACGACACCGCAAAAACGAGGTGGTCGACACCCTGAAAAGGAGGTGTTCGACACGGCGAAAACGCCACCCATAATAATACAATGTTCTAATACTACAAGAAAACAACAACAGGCGCCCTTCGGCGCCAATGCTGACGCCGCTGCCGTTTCTTCTTTTTTTCTGTATTTAAGAGAACTTCATATTAGTGAAAAAGACGCCAATTTCCTCATGAAATATCCCGAAAATGAAGTTCGTCGAGCCGTTGCCTTTGCAACACATCCTGATACGAAAATAAATAAAAGCCTGATAAGAACTATCGTATGGGCGATCAAGGAAAAACCGGTTGTTCCCGAGCCGAAAGACCCTGAAAAAAATCGCAAAATGGCATTTGCTTGTGAACAAATGATGATTTCCGAATCGTGGAATATAGAAATTTTGAGTAAAAAAGTTCTTTTCACCTCAAAATCACCTACCAATTGCAATGCACATGAAATATCCTACGACAAAACTGGGTTTAAAGAAGAATTAGAAAAATTTCTTAAAGAACTAAAATTCGAAAGGAGGAAGGCATGAAAAAATCCCCCACAATAGAACAAAACAAGCAGATAGCTCAAGCTGTAGAGTATAACCTAGAGTCCAGATGGTGGAATTGTGAGGCTCTCGAGAAATCGATCTTATTCAGCTCAACAAATCTCGAGGATCCAACTGCCTATGAGATCAAATATACGGAGCCCCATTTCAGTGAAAAGTTGGATAAAGTATTGAAAGATTTGAAATTTGGAGAACCTAGATGGAGGACTGAGGTATGATAGAAATATTCAATTACAGAAAAATCGATAAAGGAGCCGTCCTGGCATCTTTCTCGATCAGGTTGAAGAAGTGGAATGACTTCTGCATACATGGCATAACGCATTTTGGAAAGGACAACACCGCTTGGATATCTTTTCCCTCGAATAAAGTCGAGAAGGAGGGTGAGACGAAATACTACCCCTATTGCGGGTTTTCGGATAAAGATCTCAACGCGTCATTTAAGGGTGAGATATTGCGGGCTCTGAATGCCTATGAGCACAAAAATCACAAGCAAGAGGACCTACCGTTTTGATATTTGCAAACCACGCTTCTAACATTTTACAAATAACCGCTGTGAGATAAATGACAGACCTAACTTCACAAAAAAGAATTAACCTCGTCAAATCTTGGGATTTGCCAATCAAGGTAGTAAGCGAGGCAAACATAAGCGAACATTGGTCTAAGGCCCATAAACGCCATAAAATGCAAAAGAAGGCCATTGGCTATCTCATGTCTGATATATCACTTTACAGGGATATGCCGATCACTATAAAATTGATTCGAATTTCGCCACTGAAACTCGACCAGAAGGATAATCTGCCCATGGCCTTTAAGTATGTAGCAGATTACATTGCTGACCTTATTTACCCAGGCTTACAACCTGGAAGAGCTGATGAGAACGATTTGATGAAATGGGAATACGCTCAAGAAGATGGCTCTGGAAGCATTCGAGTAGAGGTATATGCTTAAAAGAAAAAAGGCAGTGGATGAGAACACACCCACTGCCTAGCTCAACATAACTAATCCTGAAAGGAGTAACCTCACCGTATGACTTCTCAACAATTAAGTCAAAAGAAAAAAACCAATGCTGAAAACACGTCTTGTATCAGGTGCCCGAGGTGCGATCAGATTCTTATTTTCGGAGCCGGAAAGTGCTTCTTTGGGCCCAAGGCCTCTATTACATGTAGAAATTGTGGTCTCAATTACAAGGGAGAAGAAACATACACAGGTGAAAAATGGTCTCAAAGTGGGCGGGTAAAAACCCTATGAAGATAGAGGAAAGAATCAAAATCAAAGCGGGCCTTGATGCCAATATGACTTATGTGGAAATAGCTGAGTCGATAGGCCGAGCAAAGTCCACTATACAGAGAGAATGCAAACGGCTTGGTGGATTCTGGAATTATGAGCCCAAACGCGCTCAGAAGGACTTTGAAGAAAAGCAAAAATTGGTAGGAAGAAAAAAGGAGAAAAATTATGTGGGCTCATGAAACATACTTTTCACAAGCGTTTCTCAAGAAGATCGATGAAGTTTTAAAAGACGCCCGGGAGCGTTACAAAAGAATTCAATCTGTACCTAAGCGTGAGGCAATTGAAGATCGATTCGTTGTATATGAAGAAGAAATCTCTATTGAGAAAAACGATGACTGATTCTATCGGGAGCACAGCGCCATATTTGCCCCGGGAAATGAAATGCTCCCCCTGCAAAATGGCACCTTCAGCTTGGCCCTATAATCCAGATTTTTGGGCCTGTCCAAAGTGTGATTCAATTTACATAAAAAAATGGATGTTTAAGCAAGCTAATAGTTTTGAGGAGTTCAACTCACGTTATGAGCTCGCCGTAACAATAACAATTTTACAAGGCAATGGGCAAGAGGGCTATATCCAAATTTCAAAGAAGGAGATCGCTTGAAATGGAATCACCACCTGTAACCGAAGAAGAACTCCAAAAGTTTTACAAGCAATGCGGTGAATTGAGCGATCAGATGCTTGATTTTTTTTTAGACAAGGGAAAATCTCCCGCTATGATTATTTTCTCTTCTATGACAGTCATGGCATCAATAGCGGTTCAGACAAAAGTTTCAAAGGACAACTTTGTAGGACTTGCGGCAAATAAATGGGATAAGTGGAACGAAGCATTTCAGGAGGAATGATGGATGAATATGAAATAAAAGAACATCAAAAACCAATCCTTTATGTGTTGAAGGATGGAGAACCTTTTACTTTTGCTCGATCAAAAAGAAATAAAAACATACAGGTTTTAAGCCTAAGCAAAAAACAAAAAGATAAGTTGAATGATGGAATGGATTAGCCTAGAAGATAGGATACCAGATAATCGAGATATAATCCTAACCTGTGATTGCATCAACGAATTTATTTCCCTAGGCAGATACCTCGAAGAAATAGATGAATTTCAGCTAATGAACATAGATTTTATGGCTAAGGATAGCTATCCTACTCACTGGATGCCGTTGCCTGAATTGCCTAGGGAGGAATAATGTGCGGTGAATGCAATTGGCCAATTCAAAAGAACCTAATGCAACCCCTTCCTCCTATTCCAATTATCGTGCCAAGTGATTATACTTTTCCAGAGGCTCCGGTATATGAAACCCCGCAGGAAAAAAAAGATAATTCGGAGAGATGATTTATGAAATTAACCAATGAAATGCTGAAAGGGCTGAAAGCAGTCTATAAGAAGTATGGACGTGTATCTGCTACGTGGATTCAGTATAAGTACCATGTGAGTTATGAGCAGGCTACAAAGGCTCTTATTACATTTGAAAAAAAGATTACTAAATGTTTATAACTCATACGCTTTTTGTTCAGAATTTTAAACAATGCCCCACAACCAACTGTCCGGTATTTCCGGAAGGTTTAAAAAAGACATAACGAAGATTATCAGACGTTAACAAAAGAGATACTAAATAAAAATTTAGGTCAAGGAATTAATTATGCCCTGCATATGTTGGTATACGCCTAACAGCGAAGATCAAAAAAAATTCAAAGAACACTGCGAAAGACTTGTAGAGTTGATAAAGGAATTCGAAAAAAATGGAGATCCCGATTGCTGTACCGTTAATGATGCGGTGAGATTGATTAAGCATTTATACAACCCATCTTCCTGTGAAGAAAAAAAGGAAATTTAGGTCAAGATGTGTGAATGTGAAAGTAAAACTGATGATATATTTGTTTCCGCAGATGAATTGGCCGTTTTTGATGAAGAATATGGAAGTCATCTCTATTACAAAATAAAATTCTGTCCTTTTTGTGGTGAAAAAGTAGAAAAAAGGAAGTCAGGTCAAGATGAAAGAAAATTGTGACATGTGTGGATCAAAAATCCAGAATGGGGAATGTGAATGCGGCATATGGAAAAGCAAAGAAGAAAATCAAGATGATGTACTCTTAAAAGCTATCGAAGAATTTCATGAGATGAAACAATTTACCTTTACTTCAGATGCTTGTTATCTTGGTTGCGCGGTAGTTTTTTTCCGAGGAGACTACAATGATTGCAAAAAAGTCGAAAAATTTATTCATCAGATGAAAGGCAGACCTTACTATGATCAGTCTTGAGCCGAAAGGAATTTAAGTCAACATGAGTGATCAGCAAAATTTATACAGACAAATCGAAGATGTCTGTATTGATGGATTTGAAATCATTAAATTATTAGCCGAATTCATTCACGAATTCGCTCCAGAAAAAGCAAAAGAAATCACCTATCGTCAAGCAGCTCTTTTTATCAAAAAATGGGATGATGATTATAAAGGTAGCATAAGAAAGCAATATAGTGACATCAGGGATGAACTCAAAAAACGGCCCTAAAGTCCCATTGCTTGGTTTTCTCCTCTATGATTCTTCCGATGTCCTCTCTTTCTATATCTTTTTTTCTTAAAGATTCCTCACATTCACTATAAATTTGAAGAACCATTTTCTGTCTGATTTCCTCCATCAATGCGTAAGTGTTTTTAGTCACCGCTTCAATGCCCTCTCTGATTTCATTGTCTTTTCCGAATTTGACCACATCATGATAAACCAAATGAGCCTTAATGATGAGTTTTCTGCAATAATCTACATCAACTACTAGATCATTTTTGCAAAACTCTTCTCCTCGGAAAGGAGACAGTACATTTTCATGATCCTTCTTCCCCGTTGTTTTGATATATTGATGGATGCTCTCTTGATCATATGTTCTTCCATCGGGTGCTTTGAGAGGAATTTGGCAAATATCATCGGACAAAGGACAGAGAAAATCCATAAAGACATCTGACGCATTTATGAAATTTTTAAAAACCGGATACGCCTTTTTCGCGATGGCTTCAGCTTTCCATGTGCTATAATGATCGCTCACCATAATGTCGATGTTGATCTGCTTGCTAATCCTATGTTTAATAATAGCACCAGCAATACAAAACCCACCGGCTATCCCAAGGGTTGTGCCAGGAGCGCCCCCGACAGGACCTGCTATCCATCCTATGGAACCAATACCTCCACAGATTCCCACGCAAAGACTTGTTATAGCCGAATTTTCAGCAGCATCATCCTTCAATAATCTAATGGCGGTGGTTTTACGAAGGTCGTTGACTCTAAGAGGATGTTCTTCTTTATACTTTCTACGTCGAGGTGTTTCTGCTGGCCCAGAATATAATTCAACATCGTTTTTTGCCTGTCCAAGAAGGGTAATGGCATTAAATCCAAGCGGCGGCATAGAAGGTTTTATTCCATTTGGTATGACTCTTGTCCTGGCTTGATCTTCTAAATGTTCTGTTGAACTTGGCAAATCTGGGTTCATTCATTCCGCCTTCGGGTTAAATTTCTTAATCTTTGATGAAAATCATATCTAAACGGCTTTACGTATTCTTCAATTTTTTCTTTAATCTTTCTGTCAGAGTCTTTTGCGAAGGGATCAGGGTATAAAGAACGGCACAAATACTCTGGGAATTGAATGTTATCACGGTAGGCCATTCGTTGTGCGTAGTCTTCCGATCCCGGACATTGACATAGAATCACATTATAATATACGTCTTGATCTTTATTGCTTTCGGTACAAATCATCAAATTTACATCTTCCAACCGGTGGGGATTAGGATGCTTGCGGCCATTCTTATTGTCATCATGATGCAAGTAAGTAGCGACAAGTCTGAACGGCAAAATCAAAATTCCAAGGCCCAATAAATTGATTATTTGCACAGCTATAGATTGATCAGAAAATCGAACGTCCCATACATGAGTATATCGGTGAGAACGATAAAAATCTTTTTTCTCAAGTGTATCTCGGAGTTCAAATCCTTGAGCGAAAATGGATATGATGGGAATCAGCTTGAGAGCCTCTCGGGCGATATATACCCCTTTATGCTCGCTTCTAGGTATAAACCCGAGGGACTGTGTGAATAAGAATCTATTTTCGGAAATCTCAGCACTCATATCTTCACAAAATCTTTAGCCTCAAAGCGTAATGGATATGTTTACATATAAGCAACATGGATCTTTAGGGGAAGGGAAAATCTAGGTTTTTTTGCTCTCCAATAATTTCAATCAATTTTTGTTTGGCTTCTTCTTGGGTTTGGAATGGCTGCATATAATATGAACAGCTATATTCAGGAATTTTAAACCAAATCCAATATTGCCCTCCAGATTTATAGGTCCCGCATTCATAAGCCATTGAAATATTCATCATTGTTCCAGTGCTGGTTTCGATGAATTTTGGAGCACATGAACTTAAATTAACTGGACGTGTAAGAGGTATTGGGATAACAATTGGCATTGGCATTATTTTTTCTCCTTCAACAAGTCTACGAACATATTGTATAACTGATCTAATCTCGCTGAATGGCTTTCAAAACGCGCATCCATTCTGGCGGCCATGACATCCATCTTTTGGGCTATGATCTTTACGTCTCCATCAACATTTTTTATATCTCCATCAAGCTTAGACAGTGTCCATATAATCCATCCTGAAAGCACTCCTAACGCTGTCGCAATGACGCCTATAATTTGCATTGCTTCATCCCATCCTTCCATTTTTATTTCCTCATGTTTAATTTTGCCGGAAGTATATCACAAAGCACCATTGATTTCTAGAGTTTTTCCTTAGCCCATTTGTCGAGTTGGCGCTGAATATCCCTCGTTTGCATACAAAATATTCTCATGCATTGTTTCTGACTGCTGCTATGGGGGGTAAATCCCTCACGGCAATGAATGCATATTCGTACTTGACGAGCGGACTTCCTCTTTTCTTTGTTGGCTTCCTTTTTTCGCTTTATATTGCAGAGCAAACAGAGATCCATAAGAACCCCATTATGCTTCTTCCTATTTCGGACGCAACATTCAGGACATTCAGTATCTTCTTCCTTCATAACTACCTTTTTCTTTCCTTTTTTTTATGAATAAAATACTTTACACTCAAGTAAACCAAGGATCCTATGCTTTCAGAATTAACCGTGATCGTAAAAAATGAAGAAAAGCGACAAACCACTAAGCATTTAATCTATGAGCCTTATTCGATATGCGGAGATGATTCCATTATACAAGAGGCAATCCTACAAGCGGTGAAAGAATTTAATGCTGATCCGGATGATATCAGAATAAAGATTTCTATGGAGGTGAAATAATGCCAGCTGGAAGACCAAGAACTGTAACACCACAACCCGAAGAGATGATCAAACTAGGAGAGGAAATGCTCGAATGGATTCGAATCAATAAACCTCTTCACTTATCCGAATGGTATAGTGGAGAAATGTTTATTACCTCGAAAGTTTGGGATACTATGCAAGTAGCTCCTGAATTTTTCCCCTATTACGAGAAAGCCCTTAGAATGATAGGCAAACAATATCTAGATAAGACTAGTAAAGTAAGGGATAGCATCTCCCATAGATGGCTTAGAGTGTACTTCAAAGACCTTAAACGTGAAGAAGATGAGACAGCGAAGTTTAACCAACTTCTTAAGCTTGAAGAGATGGAAAGACAACCGGCAGAAGTCATTGATAAGTTTAATGAGCTCATGTCTTTGATGAAGGCCAATCAAGACTTGAAGATGGATGAGACGAGCAGTAACGCGGAGAGCATATCATAATGATTAACAGGGCTATATTTCGCTTGATCGGGAAGCTTTTCATATCCTTCAATCATTTCATCGAGCATCTTAAGAAGATCCTCTTTCGATGGTTTTGATCCGTTGTCAAGCGGCTTTACATCGCGTTCTTTAACGTGGACTATAATGACGTTACCTTGATCGTCAACACGTAGAAAGTTCGCCCAATCTATGGCACTGCATTCCATCTTTTGGCCGCCACTGACAGTGATATGTCCGCATTTACAAATCACATAGTCAGTATCATGAAAGCTTTCTATAATCGATTCGCACAGTTTGCATTTAGCCCGGTTTTTCATGGATATATCTTTTGTAAAGCTTAAATCTTATGGCAATGGTATATATTTGTTTTGGTTCTTGTGGATATGGATCTCTTATTATCCATGTTATACCGTCGGTAATATATTCATACATTCTCTCATCCACTTCATCATCTATGCATGTATATGTATAACAGAACCAGGTTAGCCATTTTTCCAAACACTCCATAGCCTTTTGTTTTTCCTGTTCAGTTTCGAAGACGAGATGATGGCCAAATTGACCTCGGTAATATTCATCACATTTATCATCGAGCTTCATTCCGGCTCGCCTTTCTGCATCAATTTCTTGTGATAATAAGGCTGCAAAAGAAAGTAGGCAACAGCCTTCGATAGTTCATTTTGATAGAACTGGAACTGATCAGGCCTTCCATAGCATATCTGATTCGATTTGTTGAATGCCTCGTTAAGGCTTTCATAATGTTTGTCTTCGTAAACAAATTCTTCGCTCATTTTTTTGCCCTTTGCTATGTTGCGGGTATCATGGCAGAACTCCTCGCTCCAAAGCAAATAGAATTTATCAATAAAAGCACGAGGCACTGGAATCTAGCTCATGGTTCGGTTCGCTCTGGAAAGACTGTGGGAACGCTTTTTAGATTTATGCAGGGAGCCCATGAATGTCCTGATAGCCAAATATTTATGGTGGGGCATAGCTCGGAGACTATCTATCAAAATGCCATCCGTTTGCTCTTGGAATCGCCTCAACTTGATATATTCAGGCCATTTTGCTCTTGGCTTGCTGGCAAACGACAGCTTAGATTTCGTGATAAGACCATTCAAACACTTGGCGCTAAGGATGAGGGAGCTATCGGGCAATTCCAGGGTAAAACAATGAGCCTGGCCTACTGTGACGAGATGACATTATATCCTGAGTCCATAATAGACATGATTGATACGCGTTTGAGCAATCCTTGGAGCATGGGATTTGCGAGCATGAATCCATCACATCCTGGCCATAAGCTTAAGAAGTGGATCGATCTAGCAGAATCTGGAGATCCAAATTATTACAGTCTACACTTCACGCTCGATGACAACCCATTTGTGGATGAAGCGTATAAGGATAGGATCAGGAAGAGCTTGTCCGGTCTATTTTATAAACGTAACTACCTCGGACTGTGGTGTTTAGCAGAAGGTGCCATCTTCGACTTTTTCGATCGAAATATCCATGTGGTTAAAAAGCCGCCTAAGTGCGCAGATTATTGGATAGCCGGAATTGATTTCGGAACAAGTAATGCTTTCGCTTGTGTTCTAATTGGCGTGTCTACAGGGCAATTATCGCAGACAGGAAAGTGCCTTTGGGTAGAGAAGGAATACTATTGGAATAGCAAAAGTACAGGGCGGCAAAAGACTAATAGTGAGTACGCAAGAGACGTTGAAGAATTCCTTGAGCCCTATGCAGTCAAAGGAATCTACATCGATCCAAGTGCTGCTGCGATGAAGCTAGAATTGCAGAGAAAAGGAATGCACATAGTCCAAGCTGATAATGACGTGACAAATGGAATTCAAGTCATGACTAGCGAAATGGCAAAAGGGAACTTGTTTGTATGCTCCGAATGTGTTAATCTTATCCGCGAGATTGAGGGATATGTATGGGATTCTAAGAAGAGCGAGAAGGGTGAAGATGAGCCTGTTAAACGTGGAGATCACGCGGTGGACGCGATGCGCTATTGCCTAAATACGCATAAAGTGGCCGTCTATAATCCCTATTCTCATAACCCCAACAAATACAATCATGATCGATTTTCAAGATGAAAATGAAAAAGATTTCTAACGAACGGGTTGAATTAATAAGGCAGTGGATGACGATCAGAGTAGAAATCGAAAAATACCGCACCGAGATTTTGTCCATGCAAAAAAATATAGAGGTTCTTGAACAGAGTATCTGCACTATTGAGAAATTATTGAATGAGTGAAATCAAATTGCAGTGGATAAAAGTCCAAATGTCAGATGATGTACCAAAAGAGCCATTCCTAATTTCTGATTCATTTGGAGCAGTCAATGTGGGCACTAATGCTTTTGATTACTTTGACGCAACATATTGGTTTCCCATGCCTGAATGGCCTTTGCCAGATCAAATAATCACGAATGATTCATGTGCAAGTAAATTATTGAGCAAGGTTGATCTAATTAAATAATTCCTTTACAGTCTCGAATAGCTATGCAAAAGGCTATTGGAGGCGACCATTTCGTATTACAATTCCCCTTGGAATAACAATCTAGAGCCTAATCAAGGAAATGTTAAGCAATGGCTTGATAATCTATATACTCGCTATCAGCCTTTAGAACAAAGCCGTTGGAACCAAGCAAATATCGACTCTCTCTTCTATGCAGGGGAGCAGTCGTTTGTCAATAGGTTCTTCAACTTTAACAATACCTCTTCATTCAATAAGTACTATTTCAACCTAGTTCAGCAACCCATTAACATGGTGACAGGTTATGAGAGACAACATCGCAAGAATTTCAATTATATTCCTTCAGAAGGTGCCGACCCTCATACAACTGATCAGTACAATAAGCTCGTAACCCATATAGCAAATGCCGGGGCAATACATGAGCAAAAGTCTAAGGCAAAAGAGTTGGCTGCTATTTCTGGACTTGTACTTGCGCAGCCATATTTGGATTACACAGGTGGTGATCAGGCTCAAGGGGAATTAAAAGTCAAAATCTGGGAGTATAATAGCTTCCTCATAGACCCATATTTCAGAAGTCCTGATATGTCAGATGCTCAGTTCTTCTGGTGTCAGGAATACATAAGCAAGCAAGAAGCAGAAACAAGATTCCCAGGAAAAGCAAATGCAATTAGTCCTATGTCCGGGAGCCCCCAGCGGTATGGGTCGTTCTATTTTCTTCCGGAAAATTACAATATGGCAAGAAATGACCTCATGGTGCTTAGCTATGTCTGGTACAAATGGAAACGGAAAAAGAAGCGCCTGTATAGTCGTACTCGTAATCAATTTTTTGATTTTGCCGGCGGTGATGGGCAACTCGATGCCATTCTATACAATATTCCAGACTTGGAGCCTGTAACTGTTGAAGTGCCAACTTGGAAGCTAGCAACGGTTCTTAATGATCAACTCATGTATCAGGGTGAAAACCCACTTGGATTTGATTCATGCCCGGTTATCCCCTACTTCTGGAACTACGATCCTCACTTGAATTACTACGATTTACGAGCTCGCTCTCTTGTTTATCCAATGAGATCTCCTCAATTCCTTGCGAACCATAAGATTATCACCAATAACGACATTGCTGCAGCAACCATTAATGCAGGATGGAAGCGTAAAATTGGCGCTGTTGCCAATGAAGACAACCTCAAGAAAGCTGGTCAAGGATGGGATGTCATAATCAATGAAGGTTATGAGCTAACCGATTGTGAGAAGATCATTCCTAGCGCAGTACCTGAGTCTGATTTGGCATTAGCCCAACAGATGATTGATCTAATCTATAACACATCTGGAATCAACCTTGAGAACTGGTCTGGTCAAGATGATAAGCAGACATCTAGCCTTACAGTATTGCTTAAGCAGGCAGCTAACTTGATGGTATTCCAGAAATACTTCGATCAATGGGATTTTTCCGATAGATTACTTGGAGATAAAATTCTACAAATTCTCCTGAACAATTGGAATGCTGCAAAAGTGGGTCTTTATATAGGTGAGGAGCCATCTCCTTATTTCTATTCGAAGGTTTTCTCGAAGTATCAAGTGCTTGTTGAAGAATCGGATCTTACGCCGACTCAGCAGAATCTACAGGCTCAGCAAATGTTTGAGGTCAATGAAAGATTCGGAAGAGAAGTCTTTACCCCTTCTCAAATCATTCCTAAGCTGAATATTGCTGGCAAAGCAGAGATTATTCAGATATTGCAGCAACAAGAGCAACAACAAGCTGCGATGCAAAATGAAATGCAAAATACACAGCATGCATTCGAGCACGCTAAACTACAAGAGCTTATGTCTAAGGCCGCTGCAAATATTGCTAGAGCTAGAGAAGATCATTCAAGGTCTGAGTCTAACTTGGGCCTCTATGAAGAGCGCCTCAGCATGATCGAAAGGAATAGAGCTCTAACGCTTAAAGAAAAGCAAGCTGCACTTAGAGAGCTTTTGGAAAGCATTCAGAAGTACGGTGAGATTGAAACTGCCTATGCTGAAAATAAGCTGAAGATAGACTCCAATGAAATAATGATGCAGGAAGAGATCGAAAAACGAGATGTACACCGAAGAACTGAGGCCAATAAATTCTTAGAGCAGATAATGGGTGGAATGATGCAAGGGGCAGATCAAGGTAGTAATCAGCAGCAGGAACAAGCTGTGTAAATAATTACTTGAACAATATGGCCGCAAAGATATAATCAAATTTAAACAACAAGAGCCTAAAATGGCTCAAATGAGGTAATTATGGCAGGTAGCGAACAAAGAGCCCGTGGAGAAGCATCAGGCGGCATGAGAATAGATGATCATAAGTTCTGGGCAGGTGCAAAGCCAGAAGGATCAGTATTCCCAAAAGAAGCTAAAATGATGAAAGTGGAATCAGCTGAAGGTGCTGGTGAAGTCATGAAGTATGAAGATACTAATGAACGCATCGTTAGCGCACAAAGAGAAGGCACAAGAAAAGCTAAGGCGCATCAAGGCAAATTGCCTGTATATAGAAACTAATTTTGTGTGGGAATTGGCTTCAGGGCGCGGTTAAGACCTTAAGTTGCCATTCCTTCACATTTTAAAGGAGCCAAATGAAAAAGAATTCCGGCCAACGAATAAACTCTAAATCTGGTTTTGCAGATCCTGATAAGATAAAATCGCAAAGACCAGAGGATAAGCCTAAAGATGGTACACCATACCCATTAGGATGGGATTTTCGCTGTCCACAATACGATCAGCGATCAAGTTGCTTCGTTAATGCTGGTACTCACTATGGAACTGGAATCAATCAACCGATTGGGCATAAAGGTGAGCCCAAAATGAGAGTTGATGTTCTTCCATATGGCAAGCCAACGACCATGAGAGTGGATCAAGTAGGCTAGTGAAAGCGATTAAGAAAACCAAAGAATGGCACGCATCTAAATCCAAGGTCGGTATGGGTGACTATTACGGCCAAGGAATCAAGCAGAAAACTGCTAGAATCAGAGACATGTCAGTTGGCCCTATTTCTATGACCAATAAAGCTCTTAAAAAGCCTCCAAAGAGTTTGGCTTAAGTCTACTCATCAAAAAAAAGTTTCACTCCATCTACCATTTCGCTGATAGCCTCAACTTTCTTTTTCTTTTGAGAACCTTCTCTTAAAACTGATTTCAGTATCTCAAAAGCTTTCTGCTCTGACATATCATCGGGATGAGGCTTTTCCAGTTCTTCTCGGTTATGTTTGAATTGATGAATTGACCATGCAACTTCATTGCTTTCTGTTACCTTTCCCTTTTCATATTGAGGCCACATTTCTCGTGGTGGTATTAACCAAACGACCTCTACCATATCGGAATTGGAAATAGCTCGAAAAAGATACGAATTTGTCTGAGCTTTAGGTATAGATAGGCGTGGTTGCCATAGCATTCTCTTGTTCACACCATCATCAGCAGTTCTCGGATGAGCAAATATATAAACATAAGGGGATTTCTCCTGAATCGCTAAGGAATCAGGGTTTTGTTTTAGACATTCTTCAGCCCCTAGAAAGATATTTTGGGATTGATCTTTTACAAAATGTTGCAGCCGATCATGAGTTTCTAATCGATGTATTTTCATTTTATTGCCATCAAATTTGAATTTATGTTTAATGCGTTTAATCCAATCGCCGAGGAGCGTCAACCCCAGGAGCATTTATGACAGTCCCACCACAAGAAAATCAAGAACAAGTTTCACAACCAAGCAACAAAGAGCTAAATTTTCGCGCTCTTGAAGCTAAATACCAACAACAACTAGCTGTTGAACGCGCAGAAAAAGAACGTTTAGCACAAGAATTAGAGCAAAAGGCACGTTTACCCTATAAAGATGATGAAGATGAAGAAACCGATCCATATGTAGACCACAAGAGGTTACGTAAAGAACAAGCCAAGTTCGGTCAGCAGATTAAACAGGAGACACAAACTGAGATCCAAAAAGCCGTTAGAACAGCATTAAACGAAGAAAGAAAGCAAAACTGGATGAAAAACAATCCTGATTTCTACGATGTGATGCAGCATGCTGAGAAGTTTGCCCAATCAGATCCAGAACTTGCTGAGACAATCCTTGAGATGCCAGAAGGGTTTGAGCGTCAAAAGCTAGTCTATAAGAACATAAAGGCCCTAGGACTGCATAAACCACCACAAAAGGAGCCAAGTATCCAAGAGAAGGTAGATGCCAACCGTAGAAGCCCTTATTATCAGCCAACGGGTGTTGGAGCAGCTCCTTATTCACAAGTAGGTGATTTTAGTGCCACTGGACAGAAGCAAGCTTATGAGAAGATGCAGCAGCTTAAAAATCAGTTGAGAATATAGAATGCATAATCAAGATATCTACTTGAAAATTTTAGAGGATAAGGCTGATTATCTATTCGAACTTCCAATGTTCGTTAGCAAAAGTTCATATGATGAAAGAGAAAGAGAATGGGCCTCAAAACAAGAAGTTGGCAAGATACAGACCCAAAATTGCACTTTCAGGTTTATTGCTGAAAACTTCAAGATAGAGATAGGCTGGTAAGATGAAAATGAGTGACATAAGAGATATATCGATTAAGATAAGGAAAAAATATCCTCCTGACATATTGCACGCACAAATTTTATGTGATATTGTCCATATCTTATTTGAATATCAAGATGACCAAGAGGCGATAGGGGAGAAGCAAAATGCAAGTACAACTGAAATTGCCTTACAAAACACAAAAGGCGATGAAAAAATTGTGGGGTAAAAAGAGGGCTTTTGAAATAGCTTCATTTCGACAAATGTGGCGTATCTTTAAAAAAGTACATAATCTCCAGAAGCAGGATTCGAACCTGCGACCAATGGATTAACAGTCCACTGCTCTACCGCTGAGCTATTCTGGAATGAATTATATTCTTTACAAAAAAGATTCGAATTGTAAGATAAAGAATATCGCCAGTCAAGCGTTATTGACAATTCGCGTTAGAGGAATCGCACCCCTCATCAGGTATGAAAGAAAACGGACGTAGTACGCATCGTCCACGGATCACATATCAAGAATAATCCTCATTCGAGGTTTTATGTCTATTACGACAACGGGCAATTTAGGGCCTATGATCTTGCAGTCGCTTGCGCCTGCTATGTTGTACGTTCCTACTCCCACAATGAACTATATTACGGTCTGCGATAAGCTTTCCATGCCACCAAATGGCGGAACTACATGCAGATTTATGCGCCCACGCGCATTGACACCACCTACTGTCCAATTGGGCAATAGTGGAATTGATCCCCCAGCTCAAGTGCCACAAAGAGACATCATTGATGCTCAAATGGCATTTTTCGGAACTGGATGCATCATAGATTTTGTGATGGGTAAATCTTCTCTGATTGACTTGGAACTCCTAGCTGCTTAGATATAATGTACGTAGAATATAAAGATGTATCCGATGAAAAATTATTGAAAAATATTAATTTATTGGACAGATGTAAATGTGATCCTTGCCAAAAACGGGTG
>Ga0210402_10001030_pt1 | contig 29582 bp, 21 predicted proteins | sample IncBWC7MmetaG_FD_161055 | JGI IMG/M metagenome (GOLD analysis project Ga0210402, IMG submission 161055) | Forest soil microbial communities from Barre Woods Harvard Forest LTER site, Petersham, Massachusetts, United States - Inc-BW-C-7-M | ecosystem: Environmental > Terrestrial > Soil >...
CGGTCTCCACTCCCCTTCGGGGTTTTTGCACCCCTCTGGATCAAAGCGTTCTACCGGTTCGCTGCCTGTCGGCCCGCCTTCCGAATCCGCCCGATTCCCTCTCGCTCCCCGCTGCCGATCTTTTTCAAGTATGGCTACGGATCACCGTTCCTGGTTCGCTACGTTTCCGGAGGCTTGCTGTTCCTCAAACCTCTTGGAACCTCATTCACTATGCTCCCGAAGTCGTTTTCCGTCAATGGTTTTCTGCGCTTTCCCGGCCAATTTCCTCAAGTTCTATGTGTATTGTTTCTAATTGGTTACAGGACCAAGGGCGTGGCAATCCTGTGGATAAAACGGAGATGCCTGTGTCTGTTCTACTCAGTTGGAGGTTTGTTTTACTTCAGTTTGAGGATCATGCCGTTCTCGGTCGCCAGCCACAGGTTGTTCTCGTCGGGCGCCGAGAAAGTCACCTGCCGCGCCACCGCCCGGTAATCCACTTCCATTTCGGTCCACGAGGAGAGATCCTGGCTTTTGAGCACTTGAACCCGGCCCGGCACTACCGACCGCAACTCGCCATTCACCGCGATGCCCGCCAGGTAAACCGTGCCATCTTTCATCATCCAAATGTCGCTGATGGCGAACCGCTTGTCGTGAAAAACGGAAACACTCTTGCCCGTGGTCCACTCGATCTTGTAAGCCTCGCTCGGAAACCGGAACGATTCCGTGTATTCGATCAATCCCACACCCAGCCCACGCGGCCCGAACCTTACCCGCGTCACATCGCCAACCAGGGACGCAGCACTGGATTTCCAGGTCTTGCCCCCATCTTTCGTGACCAGGGTGTAGGTAAGATGCGGCGTCTCTCGCCGGCTCAGTGCTTCTTCCGGGTCCATCCACGCGGGAAATTCGTGGAACAAGTGGCGCGGCGGATGGTTGTACCCACTGATCATCCCGAACTGCGGCGTCGCGAAGGCGATCCAGTTGAAGCCCGAGCTCTCCTTCGACCCCGGTTGGTCGGCCGCGGCCGCCACGGGTGTCCACGTATCGCCGCCGTCGCGCGTCTCCAGCACCGTCTTCTTACCGCACACGGCCCAACCCGTCTTCTCATCGGCAAAATAAACCCGGTTGGCCGGCGCCGGAAGCTTGGGCAACTTGCGCCAGTTCTTGCCGGCCTCCGTGGTCTGCCAGAGACCCTTTTCCGTAACCATCCAACCGAAATTCTCATTGAGAAAAAAGAGCGAGATCGGCGTTTCCTTCAGCGGGACAGTATCCCAGTGTGCGCCGCCGTCGGAGGTGACCACCGCCACCGGCTCTTGCCGCCGCCCTTCCACAATCACCCCTACCGCCACGCCACGGCCAGGCGAGGCGAACTGCAGGTCATTGATGACGAGGTTCGACTTGTCCTTATCGTAGAAGTACTGCACCTGCCATTTCTCGGCGCGGAGAGGCGTCAGGCAGGCGGTAAACACCGAGGCGGCAAACACCAGGGCAAGGATGGGCAGTCGAAGCATAGTCAATGTTTCATTGGAGCTTACGTTTTCATAGGAACGGGGCCCGAGGATAGCACCAATTCCACGTGGTTGGCGGATTCCAACGCCGCCGCCGGCATTCGCGCCAACACCAGCACGCAGCCCACCTGTTCACCCACCGTGGTCAGCACTTCCATCTCGCTGCCGGTGTGCTGATGCACCGCGCGATGCTGCACGTTGATCACGCCCACCACCCGGTTGCGCGCAATCACCGGCGCGGAGAGAAACGCTTCGTAGGTGTCTTCCTCCAGTTTTTCGAACTTCTTGAACCGCGGGTCTTTGTAGGCCTCGCGCGAAATCGCCAGCAGCCTCCGCTCGCGCGCCACCCAACCGGTGAGGCCTTCGTTCGACCGCAACCGCAACTTTCCTATGGTGGAGGGATGCGGCGTGTTCGACGCGCACAGCACGAGGTCCTCGCCATCCTGAAGGTACACCAGGCAGGCATCGCACTGGGTGAACTCCACCACCAGCGAAACAATGCCTTTCAATACATCCGGCAGGCTCAGATCCCGAACCATGAAGCGGCTGATCTTTTGGAAGAGCGCCAACTGCTGTTCGGTTCGTTGCAGGCGAGTTTCCAACTCTTTGGCCTTCGGCATTCCGTCCCTATTATAAGCCGTCCCATTATAAAACTCCCTGTAAAGCGCTGGGAATCGCCTACAATTAGAAATAAGAATGGCCGATCTCGCGACCGATGGCGCACAGGTAACGTGGGTAGCGCCGCAATGCCCGTTTTCCATCGAATACTCCACCCGAGTGCTGGACGATATCCGTTTGGCGGTAGTGGACGCCTTTTTCTCGCTGCCGCGCGGCGGAGCCGAGATCGGCGGCATCCTGCTGGGCACGTATCAGCCCGGCTGCCTCGCCATTACCAGCTACCAGGCTAGCCGGTGCGAGCACGCCGCCGGGCCCTCGTTTACGCTTTCACCGAACGACGAAGCGAAACTCAGAGAGCAACTGGCGTCGGTGCGGGGCCAGGTGGTGGGCTGGTATCACTCCCACACACGCAGCGGCATTTTCCTTTCCGAAGCCGATCTCGATATCCACCAACGCTTCTTCCCCGAACCGTGGCAAATCGCCATGGTGATGAAGCCGCACACGTTTCAACCAGTGTGCCTGGGCCTCTTTTTCCGTGAGCGCGATGGGAGCATACACGCCAGCGCGGCCTACCAGGAGACGCCGTTGGAGCCTCTGCCCCTGCGGCAGGTTCCCTCAGGCGAGCCGGCATTCCACCCGGCGCCGGCAGTGCCGTACAGCCGGGAAACTGAAAACCGTGGTCCGGGGAGAATGATCCCGGGTGGACCAACCCCGGGCGCACCAATCACTGGTGGACCAATCAATGGTGGACCAATCATAAACCTGGAGCTTCCCAACAAAGTGCCGGCGGCCCGGCCCGGGGTTACGAAGGCTCCCGAGCCGCGGCCGGTGGTTGTGACAACTCCCGCTGCAGTTCCGACCACCCCGGTTCCGACCGCCCCGTTTCCGCCTGCCCCGGTTCTGCCTGCCCCGGTTCCGGCCGCTGCGGAATGCTGGCCCGCTGCCAAAGCGGGGCCCGAGCCCTCTCAGCCCCCTCCGCCCAGTTTTCTGGTGACGCAGCCCAAACTCTCCACGCCGTGGCGCGTCATCCTGGCAATTGGGGCCGGTCTGGCGCTCGGCGCCGCCGGATTTCAAACCCGTGAGATTTGGCTGCCGAGCCTGATGGCCACCGTGAGGTCCATGCTGCCGTCAAGCGGTCCGCCGTTCTTCGGACTGAATACTCTCGACTCCAGCGGCCAGTTGCAGATCCGCTGGGACCAGAATTCGCCTCCGGTTCGAACCGGCGTCGCCGCGATTCTCGAGATCACCGACGGCGCCGAACCGCGCCCGCAATCCATCCCGATGGATCCGCAGCACCTCCAGGCAGGCGTGTTCACCTACGGCCGCCGGAGCGAGAAGGTCGAAGTGAAGCTGACGATCCGCATGCCGGATGGCCGCGATATCCGCCAGGTCACTACGTTTTTGGGGGCGCTCCCGCCGCGCCTGGCCTCTCCCGAGGATCCCGAAGTCCGCCGCCAGCGGGACCAACTGGCCCAGGAAGCGGTCAAGCTGAAGTCCGACTTGACCGCGCAGGAAAAACGTACCAGGAAACTGGAACGGTCGCTCAGCGACGTGCAGAAGACCATCCAAGAGCAGGAACTCAAACGCCAGGAAAACCAGGAGCCGCCAAAGTAGGTCCGCCAAAGTAGCGCCCGCGGGCGGCCACTCCAGCGCTTGCCGACGGCGGGTCTGGCGTCAAACCGCGGAAGGCTGATAGAAGGCAATCCTCCTGCCGCACCTTGCGGGCCAAGCTGCAAAACACGGGTTGGCTCGCCGCGCATCCGATCCGTTCCCGCCTTAAGAAGTACACTATTTGACATGCGCTGCCTGATTCTTCTCACCTTCCTCCTCACCTTGGCTCCAGTCCGCGCCGATGACTGGGGGCCGCTTGCATTCCTGGTCGGCAAGTGGACGGGCGCAGGCGGCGGAGGCCCCGGCCAGGGCAGCGGCGCCTTCTCCTTCACGCCCGACCTGCAGAACGCGGTACTGGTCCGCAAAAGTTTCGCTGCCTACCCGCCTGCCAACGGCAAGCCCGCCTTCCGGCACGACGACCTGATGATCGTCTACCGCGACGAGGCATCCCACGGCTTCCGCGCCATCTACTTCGATAGCGAAGCCCACACCATCCAGTATTCAGTGAAGCCGTATTTGGAAAAACCCGGGGACGGCGGTGTGGTGTTCGAAAGCGCGCCGGGACGGCAAGATGAAGTACCCCAATCGGCGCCCCGCTACCGCATGACGTATACCAACACCAGCACCAGCACTGAGGCCGCTACCGCCAGGTTCAAATTCGAAATCGCACCGCCGGGCAAAGACTTTACCGCCTACATCGAGGCGTCCCTGCGCCGCGAAAAGCCGTGAAAGCCGGACAAGCCGTGAGGTTGGTTTGCCATTCAGGGCGAAATGGAGTAACCTCAAAATAGTGCAATACCGTAAATCTCTATCAAGTAACAGGTGATTGCTATGCCGACTGCCCTCGAAGAAGACCAGGCGCTCCGTCAGGAGCTTGAGATTCAACATGATCGCACCGTTAGCGAGGAGATCGAAATCTTCCGGCAAAAGTCCCAATCCTTCCTCGCCGGCGAGATCACGGAAGACGCTTTCCGTCCGTTTCGTCTCAAGCACGGCATCTACGGGCAACGCCAGCAGGGCGTCCAGATGGTGCGGTGTAAAATCCCCGGCGGGCTGCTGACGTCGGCGCAGGTGGAACGGTTGGGCCAGATCGCGGACGAATTCGGCGGCGGCAAGGGCCATCTGACCACGCGCCAGAACATCCAGTATCATTTCGTGCTGCTGCAGCGTGTTCCGGACCTGATGTACCAACTGGCCGAGGTGGGGCTTACCAACCGCGAGGCCTGCTACAACACCGTGCGCAACGTCACGGTCTGCGATTGGGCCGGGATCGCGCGGGATGAAGTTTTCGATGTGCGCCCTTATGCGCAGCGCGTGGCCTATGCGTTTCTGCGCAAGGATCTCACCGGCAACCTGCCGCGCAAATTCAAGATCGCATTCGATGGCTGCGCCGGCCACGATTGCATTCAGGGCGCCGTCAACGATATCGGGCTGCGCGCCTTGATTCGCGACGGCAGGCGCGGGTTCCGCATGATCGTCGGGGGCGGCATGGGTCCGTTGCCGGTAGAGGCGCAACTGCTCGACGAGTTCGTTCCCGAGGAGTGGTTGCTGAACAAGTGCGAAGCGGTGATCCGGGTCTTCAACCAGTACGGCAACCGCAAGAACAAGAACACCGCCCGCATGAAGTTCGTGCTGCGCGAACGCGGCATCGAATGGATGCGGGAACACATTGAGAAGGAGTTCCAGGACATTCAGACCAACGGCGGCATCGCGTGGCCCGAAATCGTGCCGGAAGGCTTCGGTGGATTTCGCTCCCAGCCTCGCATGCTTTCGAACGGGGACCTGCTGCCGGTGCTGAACCCATCTTGGAGCGCCGACCCGGAATACGATGCCTGGCTCGAAACCAACGTGGTGGAGCAGAGACAACTCGGCTACGCGGCCGTGATCGTGCGGGTGGACCAGGGCAACCTGACGGGCGACCAGTTGCGCGGCGTGGCACGCATCGCGTCGCTGACCGGTGAAGGCCTGGTGCGCGTGGCCATCGACCAGAACCTGGTGCTGGGGTACATCCAGTTGCGCCGACTGCCGCAGGTTTACGCGGCGCTCTCGGAGATTGGGTTGGCCGGGTCGGGCGCGCGCCAGATCCAGGACATCATCACCTGTCCGGGCGCCTATACCTGCAACCTGGGGCTCACCAAAACCATGAACCTGGGAGCGGCGCTGCAGGAAACCGTGCGCCAGTATGACGACCCGCAGGTGAAGCGTCTGACCATCAAGGCCAGCGGCTGCCCGAATGCCTGCGGTCACCACTGGATCGGCGACTTCGGCTTTTACGGCAATGCCCGCAAGATTAACGGCAAGGAGATTCCCTACTACCAGATGCTGTTGGGCGGTGGTTACGACGACTCAGGGCTGATGCGGTTCGGGCTGGCCGTGCAGTCCATCCCGGCGCGCCTGGCGCCGGAAGCCGTGCGCCGCGTGCTGGACCACTTCATCGCCAACCGGCTTGAGGACGAGACTTTCCGCCAGTACGTAATGCGCTACAAGGTGGAGACGTTCCGCACCATGACCAACGACTTGGCGAAGCCCGCGGAACTGTTCCCCGAAATCTACCAGGATTGGGGCGACGACAGCGCCTATTCGTTGCAGTTGGGCCGCGGCGAGTGCGCGGTATAAGCTGGCGGCTCTTGAGGCATCAGGACGTCAGAGGTCTTCCGGCCGAAGTCCCGTATCTTTCGAGATCTTCGCCAGGGCGGCTGGTCCGACCTCATCGCTGTCGTGGAAGCAGAACGTGAAGTTGCGCCATCCGGGCCGTTGCAACTTTCGATGGGAACCAACCTGCTTCTTCAGAGTCCAGCCGATTCTGAGTAGCGCAGCATAGACCCGCTTGGCTTTCGTCGCGCTCCAAGTGCTCACGCGGCGAACAAGACCCTGAGCGGCTGCGGCAACTCCTCGCCACTCTCAATCATATCGGCGAGAACCTGAAGAGCAATCGACTTCGCCCTCCGCAGTGCGGACTCTTCCGTGTCACCGTATGCCATCACTCCCGGCAGATCGGGTACGCAAGCCAGGAATCTTCCGTCTTCTTCTCGTTCGATCTCAACCTGCAACGGCTCAATCTCTACCATAGGCCTATGCCAATTCTACCGGAATCGAGGCGGCTGTGCTCGGCGGACGTGCGATTTGGTAGCGGGTCAGTTTGACTTCCGGTGACGCACCGGATGGCATTGACTGGGAGATGTTGCCACGGCACGCCGCGTGATGGCTCGCGAGTCGACAGGCCACGAAAGGCGATGGCCTGTCCTACCGGCCTGCGTCTGCTATCGTTCGAATAGATGAACAGAATCGCACGCGTGCTCATTAGTGTCACCGATAAGACCGGCATCCTGGAATTTGCCCGCGAGTTAAGCGGGCTGGGCGCCGAACTCATATCCACGGGCGGGACGGCGCGGCTGATCCGCGACGCCGGCATTCCCGTAAAGGACGTTTCCGAAGTCACCGGCTTTCCCGAAATGCTCGACGGCCGGGTGAAGACCATGCACCCGAAAATCGCCGGCGGGATTCTGGCCATACGGTCGAATGCCGGTCACATGCAGGCCATCGGCGAGCACGGAATCCAGCCCATCGATATGGTGGTGGTCAACCTCTATCGCTTTGCGGAAGCCGCCTCCAAAGCCGGCGCGACGCTGGCCGAACTCATCGAGAACATCGATATCGGCGGACCCACTATGCTGCGCGCGGCGGCCAAGAATTATCAGGACGTGGCGGTGGTGGTATCGCCGGACGATTACGGCGCCATCCTGGACGAGATGCGGACTCTCGGCGGCTGCCTGTCATACGACACCAGGTGGCGCCTCGCCCGCAAGGTGTTTCGCACCACGGCCGATTACGACGCGGCCATCAGCGCCCGCCTGGAGCAAATCGACGCCCCGGTGGATGGCGCATCCCTGCTGCCGCCGGATCTGAGCCTGCGCGCGCCCAAATTGACGGACCTGCGTTACGGCGAGAACCCGCACCAGTCGGCGGCATTATACGGCCACCGGGGGATGGGAATCGCGGGGGCGGAGCAGTTGCAGGGCAAGGAACTGTCTTATAACAACCTGGTGGACCTGGACGCGGCCTGGCAATTGGCGGCGGAGTTCGCGCAGCCGGCGGCCGCCATCGTCAAACACACCAATCCATGCGGATGCGCCGAACAGGCATCGCTGGCGGAGGCCTACCGCAAGGCCTTTGAGTCCGATCCGGTTTCGGCGTATGGCGGCGTGATCGGTTTGAACCGCGCCATGGACGAGGAGACGGCGCGCGAGATCGCCAAGACATTCATCGAAGCCATTGCGGCGCCGGATTATTCGCCGGAAGCCTTGGCCGTGCTGGCAGCGAGAAGGAACCTGCGCCTGATGCGCGTGGCGCCGGGCCTGGACGGGCTGGTGGTGAAGTCCATTTCGGGCGGGTTCCTGGTGCAGACCGCGGATGACGTGAAGTTGGACCGCGCCAGCGCCACGGTGCGGTCGCAACGGGCGCCTACCGAGCACGAATGGACCGCGCTGCAGTTCGGCTGGAAAGTGGCCAAGCACGTGAAGTCGAACGCCATCGTTTACGCGCGGCCGGGTCAGGCGGTGGGAGTGGGTGCGGGCCAGATGAGCCGCGTGGATTCGGTGAAGATCGGCGCCATGAAATCCGTGCTGCCGCTGGCCGGCACGGTGGTGGCGTCCGATGCCTTTTTCCCGTTCCCCGATGGCGTGGAGGAAGCCGTGAAGAACGGCGCTACCGCGTTTATTCAGCCTGGCGGGTCGGTGAGGGACGCGGAAGTGATTGCCGCCGCGGACCAGTTAGGCGTGGCCATGGTCTTCACCGGCGTGCGGCACTTCCGCCACTGAGCTGCATCGGAATCAACCGGGGAATCAACCTGGGCAGGTTGACAGGGGGGTGTTGCCCGCACGCCGCGCACCTGCCCGCGGAGTCGACAGGCCACAAAGTGCGATGGCCTGTCCCACCTAGCGCTCGGACGGCAGACGACGAACTGAGATGATCCGCCCTACCTCAGCAGCTATTGAAGCTGAACCAGGCCTTGCGGTTGGCCGTCGCCTACCGCGGTGGACGTGAGGTCTTGCGGGTTGCGCCAGCCGTCGATGTACGAAATCTGGTGGACGCAGGAGACGGTGCAGCGAGGGGCGCAACTCTTGGCGGTGCGGTATTCGCGGCGGATGTCGGCTATAGTGTATTCCAGCAGCGGTTTGGCGGGGTAGCCGCGTTGCTGCGAGCAGTAATGCACCAAGCCGTCCTCACAGATGTAAAGGTAGCGCGCGCCGGCGCGGCAACGCCAGTCGTTCTCCTTGCCGTGGGCGATGTTGTCCTGGAAGTAATTGATCTGGGCGTAGCTGCTCTTTTCCATGGAGCGCATCGCCAGGTAGACCTCGCGTTCGGCATCCCGCAACGGGTTCAACTGGCCATCGCCGTCGTGGATGATCCCGACGGTCGAGGTGAATCCGAGTTCCAACGCGCGCTTGCCAATGGTGAGGGCGTCCTGCGGAGTGTGAATGCCGCCGCCGACCACCGAGTTAATGTTCACATGAAATTCGGCGTACTGGGCCAGCAGTTGCAGCTTCTTGTCGAGCACCTTGAGGCTCTTCTTCGAGACTTCGTCGGGCATGACGTTGTCGATGGAGATCTGCAGGTGGTCGAGGCCGGCGCGGTTGAGGCGCTCAATGCGGTCGGCGGTCAGCAGATACCCGTTGGTGATCATGCCGGCGATGATGCCGCGCCGGCGGATGCGGGCGACGATCAGGTCAAGGCTGGGGTGCAGCAGCGGCTCGCCCCCGCTGATGGTGACGATGGTGGTTCCGAGATCGGCCAGCCGGTCCAGGCGCTCGTACATCACCTCCATGGCGACCGGCTTGGAGAAGTTGTCGAACTCGTTGCAGTAGGTGCAGGCGAGGTTGCAGCGGCGCATGGGGATGATGTGCGCCAGGACGGGGTGATCCTTGGAGGCCAGTCCCTTGGCGATCATCCGGATCTCACGGGCGCGGCGATAGATGCTGTTCCAGGCTCGTTTGAGACGTTTGGCAACAGTCGGCATACGGTGAAGGTTATTACATCACAATTGGAGCATTTTGTTGAGCCGAAAGGGGTGATTGGGGACTACGGCGGGTTGAACGGTAGTGTGGAACGGTAGAGAAGGGGAACCTGGCGCCCCCGGCGTGTCACGTCTCAAGGAAACGCTTATGGCCAGATTTCCCGATCTCATCATTTGTGGAGCGGATTCCCCACCGTTTCACGATGTCAGCTTAGAGGAAGATAGCAAAGTTGTAGAGTTGATGTCCAACGCCAAGCCCGACGTGGTTTGGGTCGGACGTTGTTCGTGGACTTCGATCGCGGGAACCAGCAATGCCCGGTCGTCGGGCCGTTCCTCATAAACTTCAAAATCGATGACGATCTGATTTTTCGCTTCTTGACGATCGCCCGGAGGCTATCGATGAGATGCCAGAGGTTGAGATATCAGAGGCCCTGATTTGCCTGCGCGCGCGGACGCGGAGCGATAGGTTCAGCCTTTGTAGACCTTCCAGAACACTTCGCGGAACCTGGCCATCTCCGGGTCAGTCCCGATGGTCACGCGGAGCATATTGTCGAGCGGCGGGAAGGGGCGGCCGACGGCTACACCCATGCCCGGCATGGTGTTGATGAACTCGCGGGCGTTGCGTCCGCAGTCGATCATAATGAAATTGGCCTGCGCGGGAATGAACTTCAGTTGGCGCTCGGTCAGCCAGTCGCAGAGTTCGTGCCGGGTATGCGCCAGCACTGCACGGCGCTCGCGGAGCAGGTTCTGCTGATCGCCCAGTGCAGCCACCACGGCGCGCGCACTGACGATCGAGATCACGTTCAGGCGCAATGGCGCCAGTTTTTCGATGATATCGGGGCGGGCGGCCACGAAGCCCACGCGCAGGCCGGCCATGCCGTAGATCTTCGAATAGGTGCGGGTGACGATCACGTTCTTGCCCTGACGCACGTGCGGCAGCGCTGTTTCCAACTCGGGCGATTCGCCGAAGTGGATGTAGGCTTCATCCACCATCAAGGTGGTGTTCTTAGGCAGGTTGGAGACCAGCCAGTCGATATCCTTGCGTGCGGTTACCGCGGAAGTGGGGTTGTTCGGGTTGCAGAGGTAGATCAACCCCCCGCCTGCCTTGTCGGCCTCGTCGGCTATTTTGCGCACGTCGGCGGTGTAGTCCTCGCGCAATTTGGTCAGGATGACCGGACGGCCAAGGATCCGGGCGGCATCGATGGGCGCTTCGTAGGCCGGCGCCACGCTGATGAGAGGGCGCGTGGGTGAGGTGTAGACATCGACCACCAGGTGAAGCCCTTCGCTGGAACCGGCGCCCACCATCAAGTCTTCGGGCTGCAGATCTTCGCTTTTGGCGATGGCGGAGTAGATGTCGCGAAACTCCTGGTAGTGATACCGGTTGGAAGTCGGCAACACGTCGCGCATGGCGGCCAGTGCCGCGGGCGGAGGCCCCAGCGGATTCTCGTTGGCATTCAGCCACACCATGTCTGTGGGTAAGGCGCCGGTATTCACCGCCGCGCGTTGCGCGTAGGCCATCTCGGGCAGCACGCGAACCGCGGCAGCGCCCAATCCCAACTGTACGGCAAAACCCCTCCTGGTCAACATACGCACCTCGTCCGATTCGAAGCCATGATAGCGCAGAATGCGGGGGAGGGAGAGTCACGGCCACCGCTCCCTTACGGTCACGGCTCCGCCAGGGGCTTCGTTCAGAGCCATGACCGTTAGGGAGTGGTGGCTGTGGTCCGCAAGGGGCTTCGTTCAGAGCCATGACCGTTAGGGAGTGGTGGCTGTGGTCGTGCGAATCAGCTTGCGGAGACCGAATCGAAGAGCCGCGTAACGGGCAGTCGAAAATCCGGCAGTAGTTCGCTGGTCAACTCCGCGCCTTCGCGCAGGATGCGGTCGCCGGTAGCGGCGTACACGAAGACTTCGCGAGCTACCGGATAAACGATCCAGACTTCGGCGGTTCCGCACCGAAGGTACCGCTCCTTCTTACCCCACACCGAAGTGAAGATCTCGTCCCCGGAGACGACCTCAATGGCGAGATCGGGCACGAATCTCTGGACCCGCTTGTCGGGATCTACCAAGGGCAGCTTGGCTGGACCGAATAGACTCACATCCGGACCGTGGGCATTGCCATGGAAATCGTAGTCTTGTTCCCCGACCACGAAACCGAGGCCACGCTCGCGAACGAAAGGGCGCAAGAGTACGATCAGCAGGTCTCGAATGAGATTCTGCTCCAGCGTGTTGGCCAACGTGGGCACCAATTCTCCGTCAACCAACTCGCGGTTATGCGCCTGTTCGTCGGTGAGCCGCTCGAAATCGTCGATGGTCACTATCCGCTCATCGATCCCAGGAACTCGCCGTTGCTTCTGGTCTTGCTCAGCTTATCCAGCAGCAACTCCATGGTCTCGACCGGCGACAGCGGATTCAGCACCTTGCGGAGAATCCAGACGCGGTTGAGTTCGTCTTTGGGCAGCAGCAGTTCTTCCTTACGGGTGCCGCTTTTGTTGATGTCGATGGCGGGGAAGACGCGCTTGTCCACCAGCTTGCGCTCCAGGTGGATTTCCATGTTGCCGGTGCCCTTGAACTCTTCGAAAATCACGTCGTCCATGCGGCTGCCGGTGTCGATCAGGGCGGTGGCGATGATAGTGAGCGAGCCGCCCTCCTCGATATTGCGCGCCGCGCCGAAGAAGCGCTTGGGTCGCTGCAGGGCGTTGGAATCGACGCCGCCCGAAAGCACTTTGCCGGAGGGCGGCACGATGGTGTTGTAGGCGCGCGCCAGACGCGTGATGGAATCGAGCAGGATCACCACGTCGCGCTTGTGCTCCACCAGGCGCTTGGCCTTCTCAATCACCATTTCGGCCACCTGGACGTGGCGCGTGGCCGGTTCGTCGAAAGTCGAGCTGATGACTTCGCCGCGCACGCTGCGCTGCATGTCGGTGACTTCCTCGGGGCGCTCGTCGATCAGCAGAACGATCAACGTCACCTCGGCGTGATTGGTGGTAATGGAATTGGCGATGTTCTGCAGCAGCATCGTCTTGCCGGTGCGCGGCGGCGAAACGATGAGCCCGCGCTGGCCCTTGCCGATGGGCGTCAGCAGGTCCATCACGCGGCCGGAATAATTGTCGCGCGCGGTTTCGAGCTTGAGCCGCTCATGGGGATACAGCGGCGTCAGGTTGTCGAAGAAGATTTTGTTGCGGGCTTCCTCGGGCGGCTCGAAGTTGATGGCGTCGACTTTGATTAGCGCGAAGTAGCGCTCGCCTTCCTTGGGCGGGCGGATCTGGCCGGAGATGGTGTCGCCGGTGCGGAGGTCGAAGCGGCGGATCTGCGAAGGCGAAACGTAAACGTCGTCGGGGCCCGGCAGGTAGTTGTACTCCGGCGCGCGCAGGAAGCCGAAGCCATCGGGCAGGCATTCCAGCACGCCCTCGGAGAAGATCAGTCCGCTCTTTTCCGCCTGGGTCTGGAGGATTTTGAAAATCAGTTCCTGTTTGCGAAGACCGGCGGCGCCGGAGATCCCCATGTCCTTGGCTACCTGGTTGAGCTTCTGGATACTCATGTCCTTGAGTTCCACCAGGTCTAGCGTGGGAGTTCCGTTCTTGGCGCTTTGTGCCGCCTGCTGTTTGCGGCGTTGCTGGCCGGGATGTATTTGCTCCATAGGTGACGGAGCGGGCGGATTCTCCGCGGGCTTCGGCTCGGGCGGTCTGGTCTCGGCGGCCGCAGGAAGGGCGGATGGAAGGGCAGCCGGCAAGGCCGCGGCGGCGGGCGGAGCCGATGTTGTAGCGGCGGGCTGCGCGGCGGCAATCGGCGCGGCGGCAGGTAGCACGGCGGCAGGTGGCGCTGCAGCCGGCGGCGGCGGAGCGGCTACCGGGGACGACCCCACGGTAATGACCGGTAGCTTGACCCTGGCGGGACGTTCGGCGCGTGGCTTCTCGTGCCGTTCCGGCGGCTTTTCCGGCTTCTCCATTTCATTAGGGGCGCTTTCGCGGGTGGGAGCAGGCTGTTCTTCAGCCGCTTTATCGATCGGTCTTTCGGGGGGCTTTTCGGATTGTTCCGGCGGCAGGGCGGTGCCTACCGTGTTTGGATTGTCTTCGCTATTGCTTGCCAAATTTCCCTCACTCCCCGGCCACTCAGGGCCGAGAACGGCAACGGCTGCACACCTTGCTTACGGATGGCGCGCAAACCGCGTTCTTCCTCAGATTGATTCAACTTGTCGGTCTTTGTGGCGATTACCAGATACGGTCTGCCGTGATGTTCGAGCCATTGCTTCAGGTCCAGATCCTTGTCCATCCATCCACGGCGGGAATCCAATATCAGACAGGAAAGCGTCAGGGTCTCCCGATTCTGCAAATACTCTTCAATCAACTTCTTCCATTCCGCCGCAAAGTGCGCCGGAACCCGTGCGTATCCATATCCGGGCAGATCGACGAAATAATACCTCCCGTCGATCCGATAAAAATTAATCGTTTGTGTCCGGCCCGGTGTATTGCTGGTAAAAGCCAACCCCTTCTGACCCAGTAATGCGTTGATCAGACTGGATTTCCCAACATTACTTCGTCCTAAAAATGCCACTTCCGGCAACCGGTCCGACGGAAACGTTGCCGGCGTGCCCGAGCTGTTTACAAATTCCGCTTTCAAGGAACTCAGGTTATTGGATACCTCAATGCGCCCGCGTCTCTTCCACCGGCAGCACGTCCACCGGGGCGGCGGCGATAGGCAACGCCACAATTTCTCGTTCCAGAGCGATCTTGAGGACTTCGTCCATGGAGTCCACGAAATGCAACTTCATCGTCTTCTTGATGGCATCGGGGATGTCGGGGAGGTCTTTCTCGTTCTCCCGCGGCACGATCGCTTCCAGGATGCCATGCCGGTGCGCCGCCATCAACTTCTCTTTCAGGCCGCCTATCGGCAGCACTTTGCCGCGCAGTGTGATCTCCCCCGTCATGGCCAGGTCGCCGCGAACCGGAATGCGCGTGAGCGCGCTGCAGATGGTGGTGGCCAGCGTAATACCGGCCGAGGGACCGTCTTTGGGAATGGCGCCCTCGGGAATATGAATATGCAGGTCCAGGCTGCGGTAGAAATCGCGCGGCAATCCCAGCGAAAGGGCGCGCGACCGGATGTAGCTCATAGCCGCCTGCGCCGATTCCTGCATCACCTCGCCCAGTTTGCCGGTGATGGTCAGCTTGCCCTTGCCTTCCATCATGGTGCATTCCACGGTGAGGATCTGGCCGCCCACTTCGGTCCACGCCAGACCCGTGGCAGCGCCGATTTCGTTCTTCTTTTCGGTCTGCAGATCGCGGAATCTCCAAGGACCCAACAGGTCGGGTAAGGAGGCGCCCGTGATCACCTGCTTACCCAGTTTCTGTTTGTCTTTCCCGCTCTGTTTGTTGACCACCTGGCGCGCCACTTTACGGCACACATTGCCGATTTCGCGCTCCAGATTGCGCACGCCGGCCTCCCGGCTGTAATACTGGATCAGCCCGTTGACGCCATCGTCCTGAATCTCGATCTGGTCCGCCGAAAGCCCGGTGGCCAGCATCTGTTTCTTGATCAGAAACCGCTTGGCGATTTCCATCTTCTCCAGTTCGGTATAGCCGGAGAGCCGGATGACTTCCATACGGTCCTGAAGAGCGGGAGGAATGGTGTGGAGAACGTTGGCCGTGGCGATGAAGAAGACCTGGCTCAGATCGTACTCCACATCCAGGTAATGGTCGACAAACATGAAGTTCTGTTCGGGGTCGAGCACTTCCAGCAGCGCGGCCGAAGGGTCGCCGCGGAAATCCATGGACATCTTGTCCACTTCGTCCAGCATGAAGACCGGGTTTTTGGTGCCCGACTTCTTCATCATCTGAATCACCTGGCCGGGCAACGCACCGATGTAGGTGCGGCGGTGGCCGCGGATCTCGGCTTCGTCGCGCACGCCGCCGAGAGACATGCGAACGAACTTGCGCCCGGTAGCCTTGGCGATCGACATTCCCAGCGAAGTCTTACCCACGCCGGGAGGTCCGACGAAGCACAGGATGGAGCCTTTGGGATTCTTCACCAGCCGCCGCACCGCCAGGAATTCCAGGATGCGCTCCTTGATTTTTTCCAGGCCGTAGTGGTCGTTCTCCAAAACCGATTCGGCGAATTTGAGGTCGCGGATTTCCTTCGACTTCTTCTTCCACGGCACCGCCAGCAGCCAGTCCAGGTAATTGCGGGAAACGGTGGATTCGGCGGACATGGGCGGCATATTTTCCAGCCGCTTCAACTCCGCCATGGCCTTTTCCTGGGCGTCGACAGTCATGCCGGCGGTTTCAATGCGCTTCTTCAACTCGTCGACTTCGCTCTTTTCGCCGCGGCCCAGTTCCTTCTGAATGGCCTTGATCTTCTCGTTGAGGTAGTACTCTTTCTGCGCCTTCTCCATCTGCCGCTTGACGCGGCCCTGAATGGTGCGGTCCACGTTGAGCTTCTCGATTTCGATATCCAGCATCTCGGCCACGCGGGTGAGCCGGTCAATGGGGTCGAAGATTTCGAGCAGTTCCTGCTTTTCTTCGATGGTCAACTGCAGGTTGGCGCCCACGGTATCGGCCAGTTTGCCCGGTTCATCCACCCGGATGGCGGCGATCATGGTCTCGTAATTCAGGTTCTGGCTCAGCTTGACGTACTGTTCGAACAGCCCGGTGACGCGGCTGATCAGGGCGTCAAGCTGGGGGCCGGTCTCTACCTTGAAACTGGACGTCTTGACCGTGGCCCTGAAAAAACCTTCGTCGTCGGCAACCGAAACCACTTTGGCCCGTTCCACGCCCTCCACCAGCACCTTGATGTTGCCATCGGGCAGTTTGAGGCTTTGGACGATGTTCACGATCGTCCCGACATGGTAGATCTCGTTGGGTTTGGGTTCGTCGATCGAAGCGTCGTGCTGGGTGGCAAGGAAGATCTTTTTGTCGCCAGCCATGGCCTCTTCAAGTGCCCGCACGCTGGATTCCCTTCCGACCACAAACGGCGTCATCATGTACGGGAAGATGACCACGTCGCGGATGGGCATCATCGGCAGACGTTTTGAATCGGATTTTTCCTTTGAAGTAAGCATTGTTCTCCTCAGGGGGACGGTCACACCCCTGGTTCAGGGTTCCCTGACGTTGATCCCGGGTCCCTGACATCCCGGCGGCGGCGGGCAATTCTCGAAGCGGTCTTCGTATCCCCAGGCCAAGGCCTAGCCGGCCTTTTCTAATATGGTAAGACTGATTTTCTGCGACAACACCATCTCTTTGGTGACTTGGAACTCCCGGACCTTCTTGTAGGAAGGCAGGTAATACATTAAATCCAGCATCAGGTCTTCGAGAATCATCCGCAACCCGCGGGCCCCCACCTTGCGCTCCATAGCCAGTTCGGCGATGGCCTCCAGGGCGTCGTCGCTGAACTTCAGGCGGACGTTCTCGAATTCGAAGAGCTTCTGATACTGCTTGATGATTGCATTCTTGGGCCGGGTCAGAATCTGGATCAACGCCGAACGATCCAGATCTTCCAGCACGGCGCTCACCGGCAGTCTGCCGATAAACTCGGGAATGAATCCGAACTTGATCAGGTCCACCGGTTGGGCCTGCGACAGCAGATCGATGTCGCGGCGCCCGCTGATGGTGGAGCCGCGGCTGGACACCTTGTCCTCTTCCTGGAGGAATCCCATGGATTTCTTGCCGGTACGGCGCGCGATGACCTTTTCCAACCCCACGAAGGCGCCGCCGCAGATAAACAGGATGTTGGTGGTATCCACGGGCGTGAATTCCTGGTGGGGATGCTTGCGTCCGCCCTGCGGCGGAACGTTGGCCACCGTGCCCTCCAGGATCTTGAGCAGCGCCTGCTGAACGCCTTCGCCCGACACATCGCGGGTGATCGACGGGTTCTCGTCCTTGCGGCAGATCTTGTCGATTTCGTCGATGTAGATGATCCCCTGCTGGCACTTCTGCACATCCCCGTCGGCTGCCTGGAGCAGCTTGAGGATGATATTCTCCACATCTTCGCCCACGTACCCGGCCTCGGTCAGGGTGGTGGCGTCGACGATGGCGAAAGGCACGTCCAGGATTTTGGCCAGGGTCTGCGCCATCAGGGTCTTCCCTGTCCCCGTGGGCCCGATCAGCAGGATGTTGGACTTCTGGAGTTCCACCTCGCTGTTCCGCATCCGGTTCATGTGGATGCGTTTGCAGTGGTTGTATACCGCCACCGCCAGCTTCTTCTTGGTGGCTTCCTGGCCGATCACGTATTGATCCAGAAACTCTTTGACTTCAAGGGGTTTCGGGATCTTGTTGGGGGTTCCCGAGGGGGGCTCCACCTTATCGTCTTCCAAAATCGAGTTGCAGACAGCGATACACTCGTCGCAAATGTAGGCGCGAGGATAGTCGCTGGGGGAAGAGATTAGCTTTCCAACTACGTCCTGACTCTTATGGCAAAACGAACACCGTAGAGCATCATCGGACCCGGTACGCTTCACGCAGTTTTCTCCTCTTCCACCGTGGGCTTTCCGGCGCCGCTGGAGTAGGGAACTCCAGGCGACTTCGTCTCTATTATCACCCGAAAGGCTTTGCTAAGCAATCGACCAAACGTTAATGAAACCTTCGGCGGCACTCCGGATTCCCTCCATGGCCGGCTCCCTATGCCGTCTTGCGCGCATGCTCGAACAGAAAACCGAGCGTCTTATCGGTCTGGATATGGGACGCGATCCGCCCCAGCGTACCGTCCTTTTCAAATTCCATCTGGACCGCCGCTACCGGTTTGCGCTGCTGCCTGGCGACCTTTTCCACTTCCCGGTCCACCTCGTCCCGGGTGGCGTGAATGGCCTCCCGCTCCGCGATCTTGCTCAGCAGCATGGAAGCCTTCACCTCGCGCAGAGCCTCGTCATGCTGCGCTTCCTTCACCTTGTTCCAGTCCAACTTCAGGGACTTCGGGTCAAGTCCGTCGGCCGCCAAGGATCGTACGGCCTGCTCCACGCGGTTCTTGATCTGCCGGTCCACGAAGACTTCCGGAACCGGAAAATCGTGGGCGCCCACCACCTTGTCCACAATCAGCTTCTTGGCTTGCTGCTGGGCTTCGTATTGGCGTTGGCCGAAAATGGACTTCCGTACGGCTTCGCGCAGTTCGTCCACGGTACGGTAATCGCCCAGGTCCTGCGCGAATTCGTCGTTCAGCTCCGGCAATTCCTTTTTTCGGATACCCTTCAGCGTGGCGTGGAACTTCACGGTCTTGCCGGCGAGCTTGGCCGAGCCGTATTCTTCCGGATACACGACCTCAAATTCCTTTTCTTCACCCGGGCTGAGGCCGCGCAGGTTTACCGTGAAGGCTTCGAAGGTTTCGGCGGCGGCGATTTCCAGTTGCATCTCTTCGGTTTTTACCGGCTCACCTTCCACCCCGGAAATGCTCTCGAGCGAGACCACGGCGAAATCGCCATCCTCCACCGGACGGGGATCCACGTTCACGTAGTCGGCCTTCTGGTTACGGAGTTCGTCGATGCGCCTGGCAACGTCCTCATCGGTCACCGCCGGGTCCTGGTACGGCACCTCGACATCCTTGTATTCACCGAGTTCGATTTCGGGCACAACTTCGAACGTGGCCTTGAAGCGCAGCGGCTCGCCGTCATGAAAATGGACGTCGCTGTATTCCGCCGAACCCGCCAGGTTCAGGTTTTCGGCCTCGAGCTGCTTTTGCAGGAACTTGGGGACCAGGGCTTCCAGCACCTTCTGCCGGATGTCCCCTGCGAACTGTTTGCGAATCAACGCCGCCGGCACTTTGCCGGGCCGGAAGCCGGGAAGCTTGGCGCGCTTCATGACATCTCCGACAACTCGGCCGGTCTCGCTTTCCACGTCGGGAACAGGTACGGAAATCTCCAAGGAGTGCTTGCAGCCTTCAACTAAAGCCAAGTGGAATCTACCTCAGGAAAGAAGTGATCGGTGCGAAAGCTAATCATAACACGGTGTACGGAGGGGCGGGTTGGGGGGGCGGGCAGCGAATCCCCTCGCCAGGGCGCCCACCGGCAACTGCGGCAACCACGCCGGAATTCGTCGATCTGCTCGGCGGCTGGCAGGGGTTGTCTGTGGTGGCGCTGTTCGGGGTGCCGCCGATGCGGGTGCGATTGTTGACCGTGGCACCGCCGTTGAAAGGTGGGCCGGTTTTCCGAAAATGGGACTAGGTTCGTTTGGTATACCGGGGGTGCGCAGCATGAGATGCCGTGAAGCACGCAAAGGTTGTACCGGGGCCACCGGTCGTGGCAAGCTCGATCCAAAGTCGCCGCCTTCACGGGCGGCGTGGATTGAAAACAAAGGCGCCGGGGCCGGCATCTGCCAGCCCTCCAAAATAGCGCTTGACGAGTGTACTAGTTATCTAATACATTAAGGGTGCAGGCGCCAACTATGTGGGGATGGAATTCGCTGGAAGTCCTTTGGCAGGATGTTCGCTACGCGCTGCGCACTATGCGGCGTACCCCTGGATTCACGGCTGTCGCGGTGCTGTCGCTCGCGCTGGGGATCGGCGCCAACACGGCGATCTTCAGCCTCATCAATACTCTGATGTTGCGCCCGCTGCCGGTGCGGGAACCGCGGCAACTGGTGGAACTGCTGAACATCTACCCGGGTGATCCCCGCCTCAACTTCTTCTCCTGGCAGAGCTACCAGCACTTTCGGGATCACAACCATGTCTTCTCGGCCTTGATCGGAGGGGCCGCTTCCCGTTTCACGCTGCGCGGAGAGGGGCTGGCATCGGAAACGGTGAACGGCCAGTATGTGGTGGGCGACTTCTTTTCCGTCCTGGGTGTGAAACCGGCGATCGGCCGGCTGATCGGTCCGGAGGATGGTTCCGCGGTGGCAGTCGTGAGCTGGTCCTACTGGAAAGACCGGTTCAACCTGGCTCCCGCAATTCTGGGCAAGCGAATCGTCGTGGACGATGTGCCGGTGACGGTGATTGGGGTGACACCGCGTGAGTTCCAGGGGCTCCAGGTGGTTTTGAAGCCGGACATCTGGTTACGCGTGACGCCGGGCCGCGCCTCGCTGAGCCTGGTGGGGCGGTTGAAGCCGGGCGTGTCGATTCGCCAGGCACGCGCGGAAATGGCGGTGCTGTACCGATGGACCATCGAGGAAAGAGCCAGCCACAGCAAGGATCCCGTTCTTCGCCAAATGAAGTTGGAAGTGGAACCGGCGGGCGCGGGGCTCACTTCTCCCCTGCGCGACCAGTTTGCCAGACCGCTGGTGCTGCTGATGGCGGTGGTGGGGCTGCTGTTGCTCCTGGCATGTACCAACATAGCCAGTATGCTGCTAGCTCGCGGGGCGGCCCGCCAGCGCGAGATGGCAGTGCGGGTTTCGCTGGGCGCCGGCGGGTTTCGGCTGGCGCGCCAGGCGTTGACGGAATCACTCCTGCTTTCGGCGCTGGGCAGCGGGCCGGCTGTCTTGCTGGCGTACGTCGGGGCCAACGCCCTGGTGCGGATCATTGGGTCCGGACGGCCGATTCCGGGGTTTCCGCGCCTCGATATTCACGTGCAGCCCGATCTCGACGTGTTGCTGTTTACGGCCGGCGCCGCCCTGTTGAGCGGCGTGCTGTTCGGCCTGGCTCCTGCCTGGAACGCGTTCGCGACCGCCCCGGCCTCGTCGCTGCGGGACGCCGGGAGGGCCGGCGAGACCAGACTCCGCCGGCTCTTCGGGAAAAGCCTGGTGGTAGCGCAGATGGCCTTGTCGGTGGTGCTGTTGAGCGCAGCCGGGCTCTTTGTCCGCCACCTCTCGAACCTCGACCGCCTCGATCTGGGCTTCCGCCGCGACCACGTTCTGCTGGTGGCCCTCGATCCGGCGCACAGCGGATACAGCCGCGAACAATTGTCGCGCCCGTACCAGGAACTGCTGGGGCGGCTGGAAACCATTCCAGGCGTGCGTTCGGCCTCGCTGAGCGCCCGCAATCCGATCTCGGCCGCGGCGGCCAGCCGTCTGGCTACCGTGGAAGGCCACCCGGAAAGGCCCGAGGATCGCCGCTACCTCATGTTGAACTGGGTGGCTCCGAAGTACTTCGAAACCCTCGGCACGGCGTTGCTGGCGGGGCGCGATTTCCAGCTACAGGACCAGGGCCACCGCGTGGCGATTGTCAACCAGGCGATGGCCCGCTATTATTTCGCCGATGGCAACCCACTCGGAAAACATTTCACGTTCGATGGCGAGAACCGGCCGTACGAAATCGTGGGAATGGTGGGCGATGCGAAATACTACGAGATGCGCGAGGCAACCCAGCGCACCATCTACTGCAATGCCTTCCAGGAGGGCAGTCCGCCGTCGGAATTTGTTCTGCGAACCAGCATCGACCCGGCCGCGGTGGCGGGCGCGGTGCGCCGCACGGTGCGCGACTTGCTGAAGACCGTACCAGTGGTGAAGGTCACCACGCTGAGCGACCAGGTGGATGCGTCGATCGTTCCGGAGCGGCTGATCGCCACGCTGTCCGGATTGTTCGGCGCGCTAGGCTCGATGCTGGCCGCCATCGGCCTCTACGGGCTGCTGGCATACACGGTGGCGCGCCGCATCAACGAGATTGGCATTCGCATGGCGCTGGGTGCGACGCAACGCGACGTGATCCGGATGGTGCTCGCAGATGCGCTTGGCATGGTCGCAGCGGGCCTGGCCGTCGGCGCCCCGCTGGCGTTCTGGGCCCGCCAGCTCGCCGCCAGTCTGATCCAGGACCTGCCGGTAAATGGCGCCCTTCCGATCGCCTTCGGCGCGGTGGCGATGATTGCGGTCGCCCTGGTTGCAGCCTACGTGCCGGCCCGGCGCGCGGCTCGCGTGGATCCGATGGAAGCTTTGCGATACGAATAGCGCGGTTGCACACGTTGCGGTTGCGCACGGTAAGGGAGCGATCTCCTCGCAAATGCGAGCCCGGATTCGTGAAACCCTACTTACGTTCCTGCAAAAATCAAGACTTCCGTGCGCCCGAAGCTCGGTTGGCCCGAAGCTCAGTTGGCCCGAAGCTCAGTTGGACGGAGCGGCGCATCAACTTAATGACCATCGCTGCTGGAATCGAATTACCCGAGACGGCGATCGCCGACATCTACCGGCGCCATGAGGTCAAGGAGTTATTCCTGTTCGGTTCGGCTGCGCGCGGGGCGAGATGCGGCCGGACAGCGATCTCGACCTGCTGGTCGACTTTCTGCCCGGCGCGCGCCCTGGATTGCCAGGCGTTTCTGCCATGATGCGTGAGTTCACTGCCCTGGCCGGTCGCCGGGTCGATCTGGCGGTCAGGCCCGCACTGAAGCCACTCATCCGGCCCGGCGTGCTGGCCGAAGCCCGGCTGATATATGCGGCGTGATCAACAGCGCCTTGGCGAATTTCAGAAAGACATCTGGTCGATGATCCCCGGCGCGAGGTTGATGGTGGACGTCGCCCGAGGCACCGTGAGCGCGCCGGCCGACCCGCTTACGTCGGAGACGGCGCTGGCGAGGTAGCGGGAGTGGCGGCTAAGCCGCTGTCTCGGCGCGGCCCGGCTTTGCACGAAAATGGCGGTTTGTTGTACGTTGGAGCTATGCAGTTGGAACTGCGGCGGCGATTGGAAGAGCTTGTGTGGGTCGACCCCGACCGGCTGTCGGGAGAACCATGCTTCAGAGGAACACGGATTCCTGTACAGATGCTGATCGATCACCTTACCGCTGGCTTCTCACTGGACGAATTTCTGGAAACAGTGCCGTCTTTGGAACGGAGACAGGCTCAATGCTTTTTAGAACTGGCCGGTGAGCAAATGAAGGAATGCGCATCCTCCTTGACGAGTGCTTAAATCCGCGGCTTCGCCTGGCCTTCCCCGGCGACGTGGTCAAGACCGTGGCGGAAATGGGCTGGCGCTCACTCACCAATGGGAGACTCATGAAGGAAGCGTCTGGGAACTTCGACAACTTCGTGACCCTGGATCGGAATCTCCGATTTCAAAATCCCACAGGAACGTACCTTTTGGGCATTGTGGTTCTGGTCAGTCGATTCAATCATCTTGCCGCTTACCGGCCTCAGTTTGCGGAGATTCGCGATTTGGTGAGGCAAACAAGACCCGGACAGGTCAACGTTCTTGAAATCCGGTAGGGCAACGGGCCGCCTCTGCACCTGGGGATTCCAACCGGGGATAATCGGCTCACTGTTCAATCGCCCTATTCAATCACCAGCAGCAGATCCTTGGCCTCCACCTGTTGCCCGGGCCTCACCAGCAACTGTCTCACCGTGCCCGCCATGGGGGAGTAGACCGTGCTCTGCATTTTCATGGCTTCCATCACCAGCAGCCGGTCGCCTTTTTTCAACGGCTGATTAAGGGTCACCGCCACCGTCGAGACTACTCCGGGGATGGGCGCGCCAATCTGGCCCGGCTGGTTGGGGTCGGCCTTGGGTTTGGGCGCTTCAGTCACCTCCAGTTTGCGGTCGCGCACGCTCACCTCGCGCGGCTGGCCGTTCAATTCGAAGAAGACCGTGCGCGTGCCGTCGGGGTGAGGTTCGCCCAGCGTCAGGAATTTGATCACCAGCACCTTGCCGGGCTCCAGTTCCACCGCGATATCTTCGCCGCGCTGCATCCCGTAGTAGAACTGCGGCGTCGGCAACACGTCCACGTCGCCGAAATTCTGGCGAGCCCTGGCGAATTTCAAAAAGACATCCGGGTACATCAGGTAGCTGAGCACTTCGTCCGGCGCCGGCTTGCGGCCCAGTTCCATCTCCACCGCCGCCGCAGTCTCTGTAAGCTGCACTGCCGGCAGATTGGCGCCGGGGCGGCCTCGTTGTGGCTTGCCGCCGCGTAGAATGACGTTCTGCAGTTTCCTGGGCCAGCCGCCGTCGGGCTCGCCCAGCGATCCTGAAAACATTTCGATCACCGACGAAGGCAGCGTCAGGTTGTGGTCCGGCCCCAGCCGGGCGAACTGCTCCACGGTCATCTTCTGATTGACCAGGAAGATCGCCATATCGCCCACCACTTTGCTGGAAGGCGTCACCTTGACAATGTCGCCGAAGGCAAAGTTCACCTCGGCATAAGTCTGCGCGATTTCATGCCACCGCGGGCCCAGCCCCATGGATTCGGCCTGCTCCTTGAGGTTGGTGTACTGCCCGCCGGGCATCTCGTGGATGTAGACTTCGGCCGTGCCCGATTTGGGTCCGGTGTCGAACGGCGCGTAAAATTCGCGGACCACCTCCCAGTAATCGGCGTACTGGTTCAGCGCCGCCAGGTCCAGCCCCGAATCGCGCCGCGTATGGTGGAGGGCCGCCACGATGGAATTCAAATTCGGCTGGCTGGTGGCGCCGCTCATCGAAGCCACCGCGGCATCGGCCACGTGCACCCCGGCGTCGGCGGCTTTCAGCACCGAAGCCGCGTTGATGCCGCTGGTATCGTGGGTGTGGAAGTGAATCGGAATCCCCACTTCCTGCCGCAGAGTCTTGACCAGCTTCTCCGCCGCGTAGGGTTTGCACAGCCCGGCCATATCCTTGATGGCCAGCATGTGCGCTCCCATCTTCTCCAGTTCTTTGGCCATCTTCACGTAGTAGGCCAGCGGGTATTTGTCGCGCTTGGGGTCGAGAATGTCGCCGGTGTAGCAGATGGCGGCCTCGCATAACGACCGGGTCTCGCGCACCGCCGCCATGGAAGCCTTCATGTTGGGCAGCCAGTTGAGCGAATCGAAAATGCGGAAAATGTCGATGCCCTGCGCCGCGGCTTCCTGGATGAACGCGGCCACCACGTTGTCGGGATAGGCCGTGTAGCCCACGGCGTTGGAGGCGCGCAGCAGCATCTGGAAGCAGATATTGGGAATGGCGGCGCGCAACTGACGCAGCCTCGCAAACGGATCTTCCAGCAGGAAGCGCATGGTGACGTCGAACGTGGCGCCGCCCCACATTTCCAGGCTGAACAGGTTGTGCAGCCGGTGCGCCACGTGGTTGGCGATGGCCAACATGTCGTAGGTGCGCACGCGGGTCGCCAGCAGCGATTGGTGCGCATCCCGGAACGTGGTATCGGTCAGCAGCAGACGCCGCTGTTTGCCGGCCCATTCGGCGAAGCCCGCAGGCCCCAGTTGGGCCAAAAGCTGCCGGGTGCCATCGGGCGGCGTCGCGGCATTGTGCGGCGGAACCGGCGGCGTGCCCAACCTTGACGGAACCGGTTTGCCGGCCACCGCCGGGTTTCCGTTCACGATCACGTCCCCCAGGTAGCTCAGCAACCTGGTGGCGCGGTCGCGGCGCGCGACGAAGCGGAAAAGCTCGGGCGTCTGTTCCAGCCACCCCGTGCTCACGTTTCCGGCCTGGAAATCCGGGTGGTTCACCACGTTTTCCAGGAACGGAATGTTGGTCTTCACGCCGCGCACGCGGAACTCGCGCAGGCTGCGGTCCATGCGCTGGCAGGCGTGCCGGAACTCGCGTCCCCAGGCGGTGGTTTTCACCAGCAGCGAATCGTAGAACGGCGTGATCACCGCGCCGCTGTAGGCCGACCCGCCGTCCAGGCGAATGCCGAAGCCCGCCGGCGAGCGGTAGGTGTGGATCTTGCCGTAGTCGGGCACGAAACCGTTGCCGGGGTCTTCGGTGGTGATGCGGCATTGCAGCGCGTAGCCGTAAAGCGGCATCTTGTCCTGCGCCGGCAAATTTATTTCCGGGCCGTCCAGTGCCAGCCCCTGCGCCACCTGAATCTGGCAGCGCACCAGGTCGATGCCCGTCACCATTTCGGTCACGGTGTGCTCCACCTGAATGCGCGGGTTCACTTCAATGAAGAACCACTCGCCCGATTCACCATCCACCAGGAACTCCACCGTGCCGGCGTTGCAGTATCCGGCCGCTTTGGCCAGCGTGACGGCAGCCTCCGCCAGCGCGGCGCGGATCTTCGGGTCCAGCGCCACCGCGGGCGCCACTTCCACCACCTTCTGATGCCGCCGCTGCACCGAGCAATCGCGCTCATAGAGGTGGCGGATGTTGCCGTGGCGGTCGCCCAGAATCTGCACTTCGATGTGCCTGGCGCGCCGCACGAAGCGTTCCAGAAAGACCGCGTCGTTACCGAAGGCCGCCGCCGATTCCTGCCGCGCCTCCTCCAGTTTCCCGGCGAAATCTTCGGCCTTCTCCACCACCCGCATGCCGCGGCCGCCGCCGCCGAACGCCGCCTTGACGATCAGCGGATACCCGATCTGGGCCGCGATCTTCGCCGCCTGCTTTGGGTTCCGCACGGCTTCTTCGGTCCCCGGCACCAGAGGGATTCCGGCCTTCTGCGCCAGGCGGCGCGCGGCCGTTTTGTCTCCCAGAAGCTCCAACAACGGGGCGTCCGGACCCACGAAGGTGATGCCCGCCCGCTGGCAGGCCCGCGCCAGCGCCGGATTCTCCGAGAGGAAACCATAGCCCGGATGGATGGCGTCAACCTCTTTTTCTTTCGCCAGCGCCACGATGCCTTCTATGTCAAGGTAGGCCTCCACCGGCCCTTTGCCTTCGCCGATCAGGTAAGCTTCGTCGGCCTTGAAGCGGTGCAGGGCAAGCCGGTCTTCCTGCGAATAGATGGCCACGGTGCGCAGCCTGAGTTCGTTGGCGGCGCGCAGGATGCGGATCGCAATTTCGCTGCGATTCAGTGCAAGGAGTTTCTTCATGGGCTCAGAATCTTCACGGGCTCAGAAAAGGAGTGGGGAAACGCTGCTTTTCCGAGGATAGCATCTGCGGTATTACCGGTCATCCATGCCGGTTTCGGCGCCGCAGCCGTTGCAGCACGGTTTCGGCGGTTTCGGCCGGACCTTCGACATGCCGGGCTGCCATCTCGCGTCGCCGCCTGGCGGGGTTGCCGGCCGCATCCCGGTTGGCCGCGCGCCGGTGGAGCCCGATCTGCCAGCCATTCTGCACTGCTGCCCACGAACCGTCCATGTTGGCGGGGCTGTCCAGGCCGATTGGGCTGGGGCGGAAAGAACTGAGAGGCGCTGTCGGGGTTCAGCGGCCAAGCTGGAAGAGGGGTTGGCGAAGAAGTGATGACGGTGATTATACGAAGTCCGTCCCGCGCGTCCCGCGGGACCGGCGGGGAGATCTGCAGAGGCGTCGCCGACTCAAGACCTGGTCAAGGTAGTGTCCGGCAAATCTCGTAGCCTGCCTTTGACGTATGCACATAAAGTGCGTACGCTTAGGTTGTGGGCTTCGAATGGGACGAAGAGAGCAAAGCTGGGCTCAACTTTCGCAAGCACCGCGTCCGTCTGCCCGAAGCGATTCCGGTGTTTGACGATCCTTACGCGATCACGATCGCGGATGTGGAATCCGATCCGGGCGAGCAGCGGTTTGTCGCTCTCGGCATGGGCGCCACGGGCCGTTTGCTCGCGGTTGTCTACACGTGGCATGGCGGGAATATTCGGATTATTTCCGCGCGCCCAGCCGAAGCCCACGAGCGCGAGGAGTACGAGGCAGAACGATGAAAGATCGATACGATTTCAGCAAAGGCAAGCGGGGTAGAGTTCTTCCGCCGGAACCTGAGTTTGAGGGCAAGACCCGGATCACGATTCGACTCGACCAGGATGTTGTGGACCGCTTCTTTCGCATGGCGGAAGAGTCGGGGGGCGCGACCGGCTATCAGACCCTCATCAATGCAGCGCTCCGGGAATATCTCGATGGGAAGGCGCCAAGGTTCGAAGATACGCTGCGACGCATCATTCGAGAGGAACTGAAATCGAGTGCGGCTTGATCTGGGTCCCGCCTGGCCCTCGACCCCGCCCCCTTGGCCGCTGACCCCGGGCCCCCCCGGCCCTGACGCTGCCCTCCGCACCCATCGCGTTACACTGGCTTGGTGCCTTACCGTTCCTCGCTCTGCCTGATGGCGGCCATGGTCCGCGAGGGCGCCATCTCCCCGGTGGAACTGGTCGCAGCCCATCTCAAGCAAATCGAGGCGCGCAATCCGGCCTTGAACGCCTTTGTCACGGTATTCGCGGAGCAGGCATTGGCCGAAGCGCGCCACCGCGAAGGCGCGGCCAAACGGGGCGAACCGCGCGGCTTGCTGCACGGTGTCCCGGTGACCATCAAGGACAGCTTCGATATCGCCGGCCAGGCGACGGTGGTGGGCAGCCGCCTGCGCACACCCCCGCCCGCGGCGGACGATGCGCCATCCGTCGCGCGCCTGCGCCGCCAGGGCGCCATCCAGATGGGGCGCACCAATACGCCGGAGTTGCTCTCGGCTTTCGAAACCGACAACTTCGTCACCGGCCGCACCAACCACCCGCTGGATCCCGAGCGCACGCCCGGCGGTTCAAGCGGCGGCGAGGCGGCCGCCATTGCGTCCTTCTGCTCGCCCGGCGGACTGGCCAGCGATGGCGGCGGGTCCATCCGCATTCCGGCTCATTTCTGCGGGATCGCCGGCTTCAAGCCCACGCCTGGACGCATTTCGGGCGTGGGGCACACGCCGTCGCTGGGGTATCCGGCGGGGCTTATGGCGGCGGCCGGGCCGATGGCGCGCACCGCGCAAGACCTGCGGCTGCTTTTTTCGGCTCTGGCCGGATACGATCCGCAGGACCCTTTCTCCGCACCCGTGCCATTATCCGAGCCCGCGCTCGAAGGCGTGCGCATCGGTGTCTGGGAGCAGTTCTACGATGTGCCGGTGGACCCGGAGATCCGTTCCGCCGTGGTGCGGGCCGGGACCATTCTGGAAGGCGTCGGATTCGCGGTGGCGCCGTTCGTGCCGCCAGGGCTGGAGCGGGCGCCCAACGTCTGGAGCGTACTGTTCGGCCAGTGGCCGGCGGTGGCCACGCGAAAGTGGCTGGAAGGCCGCGAGCAGGAGGCGCACTGGACGCTGCTGGAATCGCTGGGCGGGCCGGTGCCATCAGCCGAGCAGATCCTGGTGAACCTGGCCGCACGCGACCGCATGCGCGCGGCGCTGCTGCGTCAGATGAAGGCCACGGCGGCCATCGTCATGCCCGTCTGCGGTGTGACGGCGTT
>Ga0210402_10001031_pt1 | contig 29577 bp, 27 predicted proteins | sample IncBWC7MmetaG_FD_161055 | JGI IMG/M metagenome (GOLD analysis project Ga0210402, IMG submission 161055) | Forest soil microbial communities from Barre Woods Harvard Forest LTER site, Petersham, Massachusetts, United States - Inc-BW-C-7-M | ecosystem: Environmental > Terrestrial > Soil >...
CAAACCGTCACCCACATCCGTTTGTCTGGACCGCTACCGCAGATTCGATCTTTGCCAAAGTCCAGCGACTATGTGAACGTATTTCCGGGACAGGACACTAGTTACCCGCACATTTGAGAACCCAGATACTACCATCTGGGAACTGGCTGATTCGGACGGAAGGTTTCTCTCCAACCTCGCGGGAGGGCCACCGGAAACCACCCGCACAGGTTGGTACGTACCGTTTCGATGTGTTGCACGTGACGGTCGCGTCTATGTGTACGACGAGACCGCTCTGTGCGAACTGCCGTGACGGATCACTTCTCGCCTACGTTGTTGTCGTTGCGTTGGTACAGCTTGTCGAAGAGTTTTCCAGCCTTCAGAGCCTCAACAAGTCCGCTCCATGTGTCGGACAAGGACATCGCCACACCCCGCTCGGTCCCGATCATAGGCATGAGCAAGAAAACGGGCGGCACCGCTCGCGAATCGTAGCCATACCATTCGCCTCCGCCATTGCTGGCAATAGGGACGAATCTCTGCGCCCATTCGTTAGACATCCTCCAGCACTTGATCAGTTCGCTGAGGTCGAAGAAGCGTATGTACGATTCGCCCAAGAATCCCTCCGGGCGCTCGAACCTCAAGAGAACCTGCCGCAGTTCCTCGGGCAAACGGTGACCAATCAACTGCTCGGCGGACTGAACCTCCGCTTCGCTCGCTGAGCCTCGGTCGCGCTGCGTGTTAGTGTCAAGCCATTGCTCCAGCACCGAAATATGGTACTCTGAAATCTCCTCAGGAGGTCTGCCATGAAACACGAAGACGAACTCGTCAACCAATCCTCCTTTCACGCGCAGCAGTAAACGCCGCAGAGGATATCCCTCAGAAAAACAAGTCAAGCGCGGACATAGGATCGTCCACGGAGACAAAGAGCTTCTGGAGAAGCTCGGACGAGCTGATCTCTGTCCGTGCGGTTCTGGACAGCGGTTTCAAGAAATGTTGCATGAAGTCCGGCCGCTACGACGGCAGCCGACGCAACTATTTCTTTCCGCGAATAGAAGCTGTGAATCCGGCGCGGGGCGAAATCGTCCCGTGCGGAACATCAATTGGGATGAGGTATGTACTTGCGATTTGTAACAGCCGATATCGACGAGGATTCCGAGCGGGCGCTCGGGGTGTTCCATGCTGTCTGGAATCTCCGGGATGAGGGAAAGCTCTATCCGCACGATGAAGATCACCACGATTCAGTTCGTTGGTGGTTCGATGAGAATCTGGAGAAGCCGACCCGATTTACAGCTTCCAAGCCCCCGTTTTATCGCAAGAAGAGCAAAGCAATTTCGTGGTTCAAAGACAGCGCAACCGAGCATCTTGCGCGGGTGCGCGAGTTGGTGACAATTCTTGAGACCCACGGTGTTCCAGTTCGTATGCTAAAAGCGAAGCGGGTTGGCTATGTCGTTTATGAAGATGAATATCAGGTGGTAGCGGAACCGTTCGCTGACGTGCGATGCTGAGCCTTCTCGACGAACGACACCACGTATTTGGACTTGTCATTGCAGGAATCGCTTCGGTGGCGCTGATTCCCGCTTGCGACGCAATTGATCCGATCGGAAGCAAAAAAACAGAACATCCATGCACAAAGAAACCTGGGACGAGAGGCATATCTTCGGCAGGAAGTGAAAGTTCCGCTGGACCGCTGGGCCCTACGTAATCGCAATGCTCTATGCGGCATCCCGTTCCGGGAAGCAAAGCGGGGGCTGCAGGTCGATTTTGTCTACTGCCGGCTTCACATTGACATGGAATGACGCTCGGTCTCGTGCGAGCTTCGGACCAATCACACTGGTCAACCTCTCCACGGTGGTGCTCAAGTCTTTGGCGTGCATCTCCTGCAATTCAACCGTAATTGTGATGTCGAACAGCCTACCTTCCCATTCTTGAAAGTGTTGTGCCCGGCGCGCCTGCAAACTACCCCCGAGCATCCGAGCCAGGCTCACGAGCGAGTGGCTTTTGCAAGCAGCGCATTCGTCACCTCGATTACTGCTGATGACCTCGCAATCCAGGCAGAAGACTGCATTCCAGAGAGGGAGAACGCCTGCGTCCAGATGGTTCCTTGTTCTGGCGAACATATACACCAACCTCTGTCGCTGAGATGTGGGTAGCTATATTCAATAAGAATACAGCATCATTCTCAACGTGTACCAATACTGGAGATGTGGCGGGAAGAGCAGCGCCGGTAGCCACCCGGGGGCAACCTCCGTGTTTGCGCAGTTCGCGGAACGGTTTGATAATGGCGCATCGTCAGGCTCTAGCCAATGAAGAAACATCATCGCAACCGTTCGGGAAAGCCAGATCGGGTTTCAGCCCACGAAGACCGGCGCCGACCTCGTTTCTCCCGGGAACTTTCCGTGCTTTACGAAGACGATTCTGTGGTCGTTCTCGACAAGCCAGCCGGACTCCTAGCGGTCCCGATTAAGGGCTCTGATACTCCATCCGCGTGGTCGCTGCTCGCCGAAAAGCTCGAACCGAAAAGACAAAAGGCCTTGGTGGTCCATCGCATCGATCGTTTTTCCTCCGGCGCTCTTCTGTTTGCAAAAACCGCCCCAGACCGAAGTGCGCTGGTGCGGCAGTTCCTGGAGCACACTCCGGAAAGACACTATCTCGTAGCTCTGCGAGGTCGCATCGAGACTGAGGCAGCGACGCTCGTGCACTATTTTCGTCGCGCAGGAATGTATCAACAGTTGCGCACCGCACGCGATCCAGCAGCGACGCGTGCCGAACTGCGCTATACGGTCGAACGCCTTTTTGCGGATGCTTCGCTCGTCCGAGTCGAGCTCGTGACCGGATTACAGAATCAAATCCGTGTCCAATTTGCGGCCCTCGGGCACCCTGTCATCGGCGATCGAAAATACCATCGGGCGGAAGCCTCGGAGCAACTCATCGATCGCGTTGCGCTCCATGCGGCGCATCTCAAGTTTGTCCATCCCCGCTCGGGGAAGAACGTCTCGGTTGACTGCAAACTGCCTCCCGATTTTCAGCATTTGGTTCGGGAATTGTCGCGCTCAAGCCGTGCGCCGCGGTGAATCCGGGATCCGTCTGATCTTCGAGATGAGGATTGCCGCTCCCGGCCCGCGCTGTTTCAAACCTTTCGACTCTCCTCCGTCGTCGCCAAAATCGGTCGCCCTCGTCGCGCTAGGTTTCGCGGTCTTCGCCGATTTGGTCGAAGGAACTTGCAGTTCTTTGGTTGCGCGGGGGTTGCGCGGGGGTTGCGGATTTTACAGGACTTTGCCGGATTTTGCCGAGGAAAGTGAAGCAGAATCTTTGTTTAGAGAGCCCGTACTTAGGACTCATAATCGGTTGGTTCTTGGTTCGATTCCAAACGGGCCCACCAGAGTGAATGACGGAGAGTGCATAGATTAAAGTTTTCTTCAGCTTGCTCTTTCCTCACTCGAGTAGTTGCACGCATTTCTCAGCGAACTCAATAAATGATCGGCGATCCCCTCGGACTTTGACACAACATCCTTAATACCGGCGGCCCGAGCGGCCTTCAAGAGTTGGCGGTCACTGTGCATGGTGAACATTACCATTGCGGTTTCCGGAGCGATGGCAGTGATCTGTCGCGCCGCCGCAAGTCCGTCCATTTCGGGCATCTGCAAGTCCAGGATCACGATGTCCGGGTGCAGTTCTTTGACTTTTTCAACAGCGACCTTGCCGTCTTCTGCCTCGCCACAGACCCGCCAATCCGGGTCTTGCTCAAGGCAAGACCGGAGCGAACGGCGGATGAGAGCACTATCGTCGACGATCAGAACGGAGTAGGACAAAACAGCCTCGGATGCCCTCAGCAGGAACTGGCCATGCCCTGTCGCACAGAGAATGGCCCCAAACGACGGAATGGCGCTTAAGGAAGGACAATTCCACCGTACACCCTGAGCCGCGCGAGTAAATACCCTGACCACTGTACGCTAGCGCACATTGAATGGTTCGGTGACGAACGGCTAAGGGACAGCAAATGCGAATTCCGGGACAGGCGCTCGGATAAAGAGTAGTCTGAAAGCGTCTCTTCTAGCACTTTTCCGCCGCGCCCCGTCAGGGTGACGGTTCCTGCGAAATCAGACAGCGTTTTCGCTGGCTAAGGAGCCGTCATGGTGAAAAGACCGTCTGTTTCAGCCTCCGCTCAAAAAGCCCCGATCGATGGCGACGGAAAAGCAATTGCGAATAAAATTCTGCTCAGTCTCCCGCGCAAAGAACTCGACCAGGTGCTCCCAAAGCTGGAACTGGTGCGGCTGAAGCTTCACCAGGTGATTCATGAGGCGGGAGAAACCATCAAATCTGGTTACTTCGTCAACGCAGGAGTGATTTCAGTTCTGGCCGTTCAGCCCGATGGAAAATCCGTCGAGGTTGGCCTCATTGGCAATGAAGGCTTTGTGGGTCTGCCTTTGCTTGTGGGATATCGCAGCAGCCCGACCCGACTCATCACCCAGGGAGACGGCACAGCCTACCGGTGCGATGCGGAGGCGCTCAGGCAACTTGTCCAGCAATGTCCGGGGCTGGAGAAGGAGTTGCATCGTTTTGCCCAACGGCTAGCGATGCAGACCACCCAAATTGCAGCGTGCAATCGATTGCACGATGTAGTCGAACGATTGGCCAGATGGATCATGATGACCCACGACCGCATTCTCTCGGACAACCTTCCGTTAACCCAGGAATTCCTGGCACAAATGCTCGGAACACGCCGGTCAAGTGTGACTGTGGCCGCGGGGGCCTTGCAAAAGGCAGGACTGATTTCTTACACGCGTGGGAGCGTCAAAATATTGAGCCGGAAAAAACTCGAAGACGCAGCGTGTGATTGCTATGGAATCGTGCAACGACAGCTAACGGCTTGGGAAACGGAAGGGAATTGATCTCCGGACGAAACCGTTCCCGGGTCGAATCCAGGCGACCCGGCCAAACCGCCTCACCCATATCCATCACCCCAGCGGCAAGCTGAAGTAAAAAACCGACCCATGCCCCAGCTGACTGGTAACTCCGAGACGCCCACCGTGGGCTTCCACTATGGCTTTGCAGATCGCCAGTCCCATGCCGGTCCCGTGGACTTGCACGCGCTGGTTTCGTCCGCGATAGAACTTTTCGAAGACGAGGGACTGCTCGAAATCGTCGATGCCGGGACCGCGATCGGCAATGCTGATCACCAGTGCCTGGTCCTTGGCTTCCGCGGTGATGCGGATCGGAGCACCGGGGTTTGAGTATTTCGCAGCGTTCTCCAGCAGGTGCACCAGAACTTCCTTGATGTGAGCGGAGTCCATGCGCGCGTTGGGAAGGCCGGCAGGGATTCTGACTTCCACGGGATGCTGGATCAGGAGTTGCTTCAGTTCGGCGAGCGCTTCCTCGATCACGTTGCCGATGGGCGCGGATTCGAAGCGAAATTCCACTTTGTTCGCATCCAACTGCGCCATCTCCGCGGCTTCTCCGATCAGACGGTTCAGACGATCGCTCTCCTCGTTGATGATGGTCAGCAGTTCGTGTTTCTCTTCCGGCGAATGACCCTCGTGCGGATGATTTCGGCTGCCGAGCAGCGAGGTCACCGACGCTTTGATCGCGGTGAGTGGAGTGCGAAACTCATGCGTGACCGAATCGAGCAGGACCGAGCGCAATTGCTCGCTTTCGCGCGCGGCCTCAGCACGGCTGAGCTTTTCAACGGCGCCCGCGCGCTCGATGGCGATGGCCACGAGGCTGCCGATGGCCTCCAGGGTTTGCCGCGAAAGCACCGATCCGGAGACGCCCATGCAGCCCACGACGCGCATGCCCATGCGCAGCGGCATGAAGGCCAGTTGGTGGACCGCATCGATTCGGGGTTCACCCCGCAGGCCGATCAACTGGAGATCGTGCAATTCCAGTCCGTCAATGTTGGGACCAGAGCGATAGACATCGCTGCGGCTGGACAAAGAAAGCGCCGCCGAGCGGATGCCGAATGACTCGACGACGTAGCGGGGAATCAGGTTCAACAACTCGGCGGGGTTGTCGCTCGAAAGCAGCAACTGGCTGAAGGCGTAGAGGCGTTCCAGTTCCTGCCGGCGCTCGATGGCAGAGCGCGTCCCGCGCCGTGCGCGCTCCGACAGTTCGCTGGCAGTTACCGCGGTGACCAGGAAGGCGAAGAGCGCGATCCAGTTCTGCGGGTCGGAGATGTTGAAGGTGCCGATCGGAGGCAGAAAAAAATAATTGAATGCCAGAGTGGCAATCACCGACATGAAGACGGCGTGTCGCAAGCCCCACGAAGCCGAGATCCCGAGGACTCCGAGCAGGAAAGCGAGCGCGATCGTGGTCGGATTCAGATGGAGCCAGCGGTGGCCGACGAGGGTAATACCGGCCACCGACAGCGCCGCGAGCAGGTATCCGGATCCGGATCTGGCGGCTGCGTTCACGAGGCGATTGTATGACAAAGACAGGCTTTCCAGGTTGCGCCGGGACAGCCTTCCTCGGCTGTTCGGCGGGACGAAGTCCCGCGCCAGTCCAGAGCGGGAATAGACGAATCCTTGCGAGGGGCGCTCTCGCGTGGACAGCCGAGGGCGGCTGTCCCTACCCCAACCTTGTAACCTTTCACTATCTCAACGACAATAATCGCGATGCCCAAGACTCCCGAGCAGTGGCTGGAGGAATGTTCGCCTGCGAAAAAGACAGGCAGGTTCAAGCTCTTTCTTGGATATGCTCCCGGCGTGGGCAAGACCCACACCATGCTGACCGAAGCGATCCGGCGGCACACTCGCGGCGAAGATGTGGTGATCGGTGTTATTGAAACCCATGGACGGAAAGCGGTCGGGGAACTGGTCGCGAATCTGGAAGTGGTGCCGCGCAAAACGATCGAGTATAAGGGCGCGCTCTTCGAAGAGATGGACGTGGACGCCATTCTCGCGCGCAAGCCGTGTGTCGCGCTGGTGGACGAACTGGCGCACACGAACATCGAAGGCAGCAAGCATCGCAAGCGTTATGAAGACATACTGGAGCTGCTGGATGCGGGAATCGATGTTCTCTCTACCATGAACATTCAGCATCTGGAGAGCGTTACGCCGACGGTGCAGGGAATCACCGGAATACGGGTGCGGGAAACGGTGCCGGACTGGGTGCTGCAAAGAGTCAACGAAGTGGTGATGATCGATCTGACTCCGGAGGCGTTGCAGAACCGGATGCGGCGCGGCGACGTGTATCCGCAGGAACGCGTGGGGCGGGCGCTGGAAAACTTTTTCCGCGAGACGAACTTGATCGCTTTGCGCGAGCTCGCATTGCGCCAGGTGGCCCAGGCGGTGGATCAAAGCCTGGAACAGCACCGCGGAGAGCAGGAGACAGGTCACGATCGACACCCGGTTGCTATCCGCGAACGCATCGCGGTAGCCATCAGCTCGAATCCCGCGGCGCAGTATCTGATCGCTCGCGGAGCACGTATGGCGCAGGCCATGAATGCCGAACTCTTTGTTGTCTATACCGACCGTGGGCAGGACTCAAGCGAAGCAAATCAGCGAACCTTGGCTGCGAATGTGCGCTTCGCGGAAAACGTTGGGGCAACCATGGTGCGGCTGAAGGGGAACAGTGTGGCCGAGGCGCTGGCGGAGTTTGTCAACGAGAAACACATCACGCAAGTTGTTTTCGGACGCTCCGCGACGCGGGGCTGGAAACGATATTTTTATCTTTCGGCGATCCATCAGTTTTTGCGCGACGCGCCGGCAGTGGACGTGCACATCGTGACCCAGGAACCGAACTGATTGGGCGTGTCGGCGACAAGCGCCGGAGCATAAACGTTGGAGCATAAACACATCTTGGTGGTGGACGACGAATCCCAGATCACGCGGGTGCTGCGGACCTCTCTTTCCAGCCACGGATATGACATTCGCGTCGCCAACGACGGCGAGACTGCACTGGAGATCATGAAAGACTGGTCGCCGGATCTGGTCATCACCGACCTGGCGATGCCCAACATGGACGGACTGGAGCTGTGCCGGCGCCTGCGCACAAAGACGCGAATTCCGATCATCGTGCTTTCGGTGCGAGGTGAGGAACGTACCAAGGTCAAGGCGCTGGATGCGGGCGCGGATGACTACGTGACCAAGCCGTTCGGCATGGAGGAACTCCTGGCACGCGTTCGCGCCAATCTTCGCCGCACGCGAACGGAAGACTCGGAACAGGGACCGATCGAAGTGGGCGACTTCAAAATTGATCCCGGAGCCCGCAGCGTTTTTGTCAAGGACCGCGCCGTCCACCTCACGCCGAAGGAATTTGACCTGCTCGTGTATTTGGCCCGCCACTCCGGCAAAGTGGTAACGCATCGCGCCTTGCTGGGCGCGGTCTGGGGCGGTCAAAGCACGGAGCAGGTTGAATACTTGCGTGTGTTCGTTGCCCAACTCCGCAAAAAACTGGAGCCCGCGCCAAATTCCCCTCGTTATATTGTGACCGATCCCTGGGTGGGTTATCGCTTTGAGCCGGGCGACTGATCGCCGAGCGGAATCTCGCAGAAATTCGCGCCAAAGACAATCACGGAGGGCGGCGGGCCAGCCGCCCTCTTCGATCGGACTACTACTACGGTGTCGTTTTGGATCGTTGCTCGTGTTGCGCCGCCAACGTCTCGGCGTCCTTGGCTTCCTGAGCGTATCGTTTCGAGAAATAGCGATAGTGGCTCGTGCAGTTGCAGGAAATGCCCTGCTTCGATTCAATGGTTGCTGGCTGCGTTGCGAGGCAATCCGCCTGTGCCGCGAATTCCTGCGCCTTCGCCCTCAGATGTTCCGCTTTTTCCCGGTAGTACGCTGCGAGCCGTTCATGGTTTGCAGGCGTCGCCGATGACGATTTGATTTCCTTCTTGCTGAGGCTCGCTGGAGTCCCTGCGGCCGCTCGGACCGCCACAGTGCAGGCCAATAAGGCCAGAGAGAGAGTCAAAACGGCGAGCCGTGCGAAAGTGTAATGGGTGTTTGTCATAATTCTTTCCCTCAGATCGTTGGATTGACGAACCCACCAATTTTGAATAAACGATTCATAAATTGTTCGTAAGGTCTACGGAGCGCCGGCAACGCAGGTTTCCCTTATGACTTTTTTACGTTTCACTTGTCACCTCTTTACGCAAAAACCGATCTAATCAAGGGTTGTCCCAAGCGACTGGCTTGCGAGCCGGGCAAGATTATCGATTGCCTCCAAGAGGCGGGAGTTGGGGAGCTTATGTCCATGAATCTGAAAACATCTGAAGTCAGGAATACCACAAGGAAAACCGCAGGGCGCACGGCACTCGTTTTTCTCGCCGCTGCGTTTCTGAGTCTCCCACTGCGCGGACAAGAGGCTTCCGGCACCAACAGTGTCGGGGCGTCCGCTACGGATTTAACCGCCGCCGATCAGGCCATCCCGCCGGCGGTTATGAAAGAACTCGAGGAGATGAAAAAGCGGATCGCGCAACTCGAAGCCCAGCTGCAAAAGCGGGACGCGCAGCCGGGGACGGTATCGGCTGCCGCAGGAACTGAAACGGCATTTCAGGGCCCGAATGCCCCGGAGGTTCACTTGGCTGCTGCCTCCTTCGCGCAGCCCTCCATCGCTCAACCGCGGAGCGAAACCGCGGCCGCCGCGCCCCCCACAAAACAAAAGATCGAGCCTTTCTCGGATTGGGATTGGACTTGGCTCAACGGCAACCCGCGCAACAAGGATGTCGCATTTGATTCAAAGTTCTTCACTCCGGAAATACGGGCGGATATTACCTACACCTACGACTTCAACAAGCCAATCGATAACTCGATTGGTGGGTCGAGCGAAATTTTTCGTTCGAACGAAATCCAGCTGGAGCAGCTCGGCCTCGGCGGTGATTTTCACTACGACAATGTTCGCGCCCGATTCATGACTCAATTTGGCATGTACTCCACGACAACGGTGCGCAATGACCCCAGTTATGCCAAAGGACAATGGAATATCAACGAGGCCCACAGGTACCTGGCAGAAGCCTATGGCGGTTATCACATCAATGCGTTGAATGGGATCAACGTCGACGCTGGTATTTTCTTGTCTTACATTGGCTTGTTCAGCTACTACAACGCAGACAACTGGGCCTATCAACCGTCGTACGTCTCCTCCAACACGCCCTGGTTTTTCGAAGGCTTGCGAGTGCAAGTTTTCCCCACGCCTCACTTGAAGATCGAGCCGTGGATTATCAATGGATGGCAATCCTACGCGTCGGCCAATTCGAGAAAGGGTCTGGGTGGACAGATTAAGTGGACGCCGCGGCCTTGGGTGAACATCATTTCCAACAATTACGGCCTTGGCCACGACGACCTCTACATACCGAAGCGCGGCCGCATCCACACCGACGACAGCATCGAGATCAAGTATTACGACAAGCCAGGAAATCGCCTCGACAAGATGGCGTTTTCCTTCACCGGCGATCTGGGCTGTGAATTTGGCGGCGGGGTGAGTTGCTACGGCAATCGAAAGGGTGGTCCGAAACAGAGCTTCATCGGCTACATGCTTTATAACCGTGCGTGGTTCAAGAAGGATACCTACGGGTTGACCATCGGTGGCGGCCAAATTAACAATCCCGGGCGCTATCTGGTCCTGCTCCCGCCCATCAACGGTGAGACCGCCCCCTCGGCGGCGATCAACGCACCCTACTTTACCGGGAATCCCGGGGACCCATTCAAGGCCTGGGATACGTCGATCACCTTCGATTACATGCCCCGGCAGTGGCTCACGTTTCGCTGGGAGTATGACTACCGCCACGCCAGTGTTCCCTATTGGACGGGCCGCGGTGGAATTACGCCGCCAGGCTCGGGCGGAGTGCCCTATACCAACAACGGGTCCCCCCAATTCTTTGCCTGCAACGACGGGAATACGTCCGGGGCATTGACGCTCAGCGCCGCACAAACGGCATGCGGAGCGCAAGGCAGCACGGTATGGTTTCCCGATCTGCGGAAAGACCAGTCGACGATCAACCTCGACATCCTGGTTAAATTCTGATCGTGACGCAAAGTCAGTGCATGGAGAGGAGGTTGCGTGCAAGACGTAATCTTTGTCGTGGTTGCGATAGCTTTCTTCGTGCTAGCGCTCGGTTATGTGCAATTCTGCGATCGAATTCGCTGAGGATGAATCACTATGAATGCTGAATCGATCATCATGCTGATTGTAAGTGCAGCTTTGATGGTCTACCTGCTATATGCCTTGCTGAGGCCGGAGAACTTCTGAAATGACAACCAATGGCTGGATGCAGATCGCCGTATTCCTGGCTCTGATTCTGGCGATCACCAAGCCGCTCGGCGTGTTCATGGCAAGGGTGTTCAGCCGCGATCGCACTTTTCTCGACCCCGTGGTTCGGCCGCTCGAGCGGTTGCTCTATCGCGTGACCGGCGTCGATGAAGCGCACGAGATGCGCTGGACCGAATATGCTTTCGCCATGCTGCTGTTCAGCGGCGCTTCGATGCTGCTGCTTTATGTGATGGAGCGCGCGCAGCCGTTGCTGCCTTGGTGGAATCCGCAGAAGTTTGCCGCCGTGCCGGCGGCACTGGCCTTTAACACCGCCGCGTCCTTCACCACGAACACCAATTGGCAGAACTATTCAGGCGAGGCGACCATGAGCTATCTCACGCAAATGGCTGGCTTGGCCTACCACAATTTCGCGTCGGCTGCGGTGGGGATCGCGCTGGCAATCGCATTCATCCGTGGCATCGCGCGCAAGGAGAAAGAGACCATTGGGAATTTTTGGGTGGACATGACCCGCTCCACCCTATGGCTGCTGCTGCCCGCGTGTATCGTCTATGCCCTGGTCCTGGTATCGCAGGGAGTCGTGCAAAATCTTAAGCCCTACGACACCGCGAAGCTGATCGAACCGCAGCAGGTCCAGAAGACGGGAACGGACGGCAAACCGATGGTTGGGCCGGATGGCAAAACGGTGATGGATACCGTAACCGACCAGACCATTGCGCAAGGGCCGGTCGCCTCGCAAGAGGCGATCAAGATGTTGGGCACGAACGGCGGCGGATTCTTCAACGCCAACAGTTCCCATCCCTTTGAGAACCCAACCCCACTTAGCAACTTGCTGCAGATGCTTTCCATCTTCGCTATTCCGGCCGGCCTTACTTACACACTGGGGCGAATGACCGGATCGCAGCGCCATGGCTGGGCGGTGTGGGCGGCGATGGCGGCTCTGTTCTTGTGCGGTGTTACGGCGGCGTATTGGGCCGAGGCCAGAGGCAATCCCCTGCTGCACGGAGTTGACCAGCATGCCACGGCGTTGCAACCCGGCGGCAATATGGAAGGCAAGGAAGTGCGCTTTGGCATCGCCAATTCCGCGCTCTTCGCCGCCGTCACTACCGATGCGAGTTGTGGCGCCATCAACGGCGTGCATGATTCCTATACTCCGCTGGGCGGACTGGTGCCGCTGGTCAACATCATGCTCAGCGAGACCGTTTTTGGCGGAGTGGGCGCGGGCCTCTACGGCATCCTGATCTACGTGGTGCTGTCGGTGTTCATTGCCGGACTGATGGTTGGGCGAACGCCAGAGTATCTCGGCAAGAAGATTGAAGCTTACGACGTGAAGATGGCGATGCTGGTCACACTGGTTTTCCCGCTTATCATTCTCGCTCTCACGGGCATTTCTTCAGTCGAGGGCTTTGGCACATCGAGCATCAGCAATGCGGGTCCACACGGCTTGACCCAAATCCTCTACGCGTTCACGTCCATGGCGGGGAACAACGGTTCCGCGTTCGCCGGATTGAACGGCAACACGCTTTGGTACAACACCGCGGGCGCTCTGACCATGCTGGTGGGACGATTCTTCATGATTATTCCCATGCTGGCGATTGCTGGCAACCTGGCAAAGAAGAAAACGGTGCCCGCTTCGGCGGGCACCTTCCCGGTGACCACGCCCCTGTTTAGCGTTCTGCTGGTATCGGTGATTTTGATCGTGGGAGCGCTCACATTTTTCCCGGCACTCAGTTTGGGACCCATACTTGAACATTTGCAGATGATGGCCGGGAAAACTTTCTGAGTTGGAACTTCCTGAGGCAAGACATGGCAGAAAAGAAGAGCAAGAGTTTGTGGGACGCAAAAATCATCCGGCGCGCGCTGGTCGATGCCGTCGTAAAGCTTGATCCCCGCACCATGATGAAGAACCCGGTCATGTTCGTGGTCGAGGTTGGCAGTGTGGTGACGACCGCTCTGTTGTTCCGCGAGAAACAGAGCTTCGCATTCAACTTGCAGATCACACTCTGGCTTTGGTTCACCGTACTGTTTGCGAATTTCGCGGAAGCCATGGCCGAGGGACGCGGCAAAGCCCAAGCCGACACGCTCCGCAAAGCCAGGTCTGAAACCCAGGCTCGCCGCTTGCTGCCAAACGGTTCGACAGAAACGGTGCCCAGTGCGAACCTGCGTTCGGGCGATGTCGTGATGGTTGCGGCGAACGAACTGGTTCCCGGCGATGGCGAAATCATCGAAGGCGTTGCTTCGGTGGACGAGTCTGCGATTACCGGGGAATCCGCGCCGGTGATCCGCGAAGCCGGAGGAGACCGGTCAGCAGTCACCGGCGGCACGCGCGTGCTTTCCGATCTGATCAAAGTTCGCATCACTTCGAATCCAGGCGAAACTTTCCTCGACAGAATGATCGCTTTGGTCGAGGGCGCCGAGCGGCAGAAGACTCCGAACGAGATCGCGCTCAACATCCTGCTGGCGGGCCTGACCATCATTTTTCTGCTGGCTGTAGTTACGCTGCAGCCTTTCGCGATTTACTCGGGATCGCCGCAGACGGTGTTCGTGCTCGTCTCTCTTCTGGTCTGCCTGATTCCGACGACGATTGGCGGCCTGCTCTCCGCAATCGGCATTGCCGGCATGGACCGCCTGGTGCAGCACAATGTGCTGGCGATGTCCGGGCGGGCCGTGGAAGCGGCCGGGGACGTGAACACCTTGCTGCTCGATAAGACGGGAACGATCACGCTCGGAAACCGCCAAGCTGCAGAGTTCATTCCCGCACCGGGCATTACCGCGGCCGAAATGGCCGATGCCGCGCAACTCTCGTCGCTCGCCGACGAAACGCCCGAAGGCCGCTCGATTGTTGTGCTGGCGAAAGAGCAGTACAGCCTGCGCGGCCGAGAACTGGCTTCGCACGAAGCCGTCTTCGTCCCTTTCACCGCGCAAACGCGCATGTCGGGCGTGAACCTGGACGGCCGCGAGATTCGCAAAGGCTCGGTCGACGCCATCATTAAATATCTGCATCAGTTCGGCACCTCGCTGCCGCGCGAGATTCAGGCGAGCGTAGAACAGATCGCGCGCTCGGGAGGAACTCCCCTGGTGGTCGCAGAGAATCAGCGGGCCCTCGGGGTGATTTATCTAAAGGACATCGTCAAAGGCGGGATGCGGGAGCGCTTTAATCAACTCCGCGCCATGGGGATCAAAACCGTCATGATCACCGGCGACAATCCCCTTACCGCGGCAGCGATCGCGCGCGAAGCGGGCGTGGACGATTTTCTGGCGGAGGCGACTCCGAAGGACAAGATGGATTTGATCCGCCGCGAGCAGGGTGACGGAAAGCTGGTCGCCATGACCGGCGATGGCACCAACGACGCGCCCGCGCTGGCTCAGGCCGATGTGGGCGTGGCCATGAACACCGGGACGCAAGCGGCGAAAGAGGCCGGAAACATGGTCGACCTGGATTCGAATCCCACCAAGCTCATCGAGGTAGTGGCGATCGGCAAACAGTTGCTGATGACGCGCGGGGCGCTCACCACGTTCTCGATTGCGAACGATGTGGCCAAGTATTTCGCGATCATTCCGGCGATGTTTGCCGGAACATTTCCCGTGCTGAATGCGCTGAACGTCATGCGGCTGCAGACGCCACAGTCGGCAGTACTTTCCGCAGTCATTTTTAACGCGCTCATCATCGTTGCCCTGATTCCGCTGGCGCTGCGAGGGGTCGCGTACAAAGCGATGAGTGCCGAATCTCTGCTGCGGCAGAACCTGCTGGTGTATGGCTTGGGCGGCTTGGTCGTCCCATTCATTGGCATCAAGCTGATTGACATGTTTATCACCGGCATCAGGCTGGTATAGGTAGACCATGAAGAAAAATCTGATCACAGCTGTACTGATGACGATCGCGACGACGGTCCTGCTGGGAATTCTGTATCCCTTGCTGGTGACCGGACTCGCGCAACTGATCTTCCCCAAGCAGGCCAACGGAGAGCTGATCAAGGGGAACGATGGAGTGGTAGTTGGGTCGCGGCTGATCGGGCAGCCATTTTCGGGGCCGGGCTATTTTCATTCGCGGCCATCCGCTGCGGGTGCTGCGGGCTACGATGCCAGCGCCTCGGGCGGCTCAAATCTCGGTCCGACCAACGCGCAGTTGATGGCTCGCGTTAGCGGAGATGTCGCCAAGCTGCAAGCCGAGAATCCCGGTGTTCCCATCCCTGTCGATCTGGTTACGACATCGGGTTCGGGACTCGATCCGGATATCTCGCCAGCGGCCGCCGAGTTTCAGATTCGACGCGTCGCTTCGGAGCGCAAGATTCCAGAAGCTGAAGTCGCGCGCCTGGTTCTTGAGAATTCGGAGAACCGGCAATGGGGATTCCTGGGCGAGCCCCGCGTTCACGTGCTCGAACTGAATATTGCGCTCGATGCGCGGTACGGGCGAAGGCGCTAGGAACTCGATTCAAAATCGTGTCCGAAGTGGTATACGAGCGATCCCTTCATAGAATGTCATCCCGAGCGAAGCGAGATGGGATGACAATTCACTGCACGTCCGACACTTTTCCGTTGAGAAACGTCACCTTGAGGTCCTTGTAAATAAAAATCTGCTTGGAGCCAAAATTCACGATCTTGTCCGGCTGGCCGAGCGCGGCTTTTACTTGATCGGGGCTTTGCCCTTTCTCAATCTGCTGCGGCTCGGGCGGAGGCGCCTGTTGTTGCGCCGGTCCGACACCACCACCCTGGTTGCTTCCTGGCTGGTCACTACTATAACCATGGCCGGTATCATTGCCATTGCCGCCGTGTCCGACACCTTGATCGCCGGGGCTGTCATCGATGTTCAGGAGTTCTGCAATCGTATCTTCCACCTGTGACAGGCTGGCAGTCGCCAGGGTTCCCTTGGCGAACTGAAAAACCACGTCGGCTTTGTAGAACGTAGTCGGACTGACATTGTTGCAGGAATCACAAGCGATGATGCCGACAGTCACCTGATCTTTCGGCAGATTTACGGCGATCTTGGAGGGATAGACTCTTTCGCCCACCGGGAACAATCGAATTCGCGGCTTCCCGATTCTTCCCATCAGGCTGCCTCTCGCCCCCATCGTCGAGGTGCTGGGAGAACGCACGGCCCCATCCTGATATTTGGTGGGGACGGACTGATCGCGATAGGGCACGCTGAGGATTCCGTCCTTCTTAATGACCAGGACAGTGCCCTCCCCCACCATGGCGTCTCCGCCCGAATCCAAACCCATCTTCACCAGCGTGTATTGCGCTTTGAGCTGGTCTTCAAGCGGAACCGTCGGAAGGCCTTGCGCAACCAGCAGGCAGGGCGTGATCCCGACAACAATCAAAGCAGCCAGGGCGGCCATCTCGATTTTCTGCCGCATTGCGCGCTTCCTCCGGCGAAAGTCTTATTGGTATATTACTCCGGACCCGGCTTGCAGCAGGGGATGCCGAGGATTCCCGGCGATCTCGGCGGCAAGATCCGCACCGCCGCCGCCTAGAACGCGCTCAACAAAACGGCGGAGCCCGGTAGCGCTCCGCCGTCCACTCCTAACCCAAACTTCGTCTACTGGGTTGTCGTCTTGACCGCGTCACCAGTCTTGAAGCCGGTCCCGGAAACCACCGAGCACACCGAGGAAACATCGTCGACGTCGGTGATTTTCACCACCCCGATTGATGTGCTCATGCGGCGCAGGACCTTCCCCGTAGCCGGGTCTTTGATTTCTCTGCTAACCCGTTCCACGCTGAGCTGGTCACCGACTTTCAGGCCCGCTTTGGCGCCGACGTTCAGGATCACCTGTCCGCCGTCCACCGCCGCTACCAGTCCTTCCACCTTGATCGTACGCGCGACTAGTTTGTCCTTGCCGGCGATCACCTCGGTGCTCATGTTTTCGACTGCCGCTTTCACGGCTTCGCCAATGATTGTGTTCTGAAAGTCGCTGCTGCCGAAATCGACGCCTCCGGCGCCGAAACCATGCCAGTTACCTCCGCCTCCAACGAGCGAGGTACTCGAGCGCTGCGATTCGCCTTTCCCTTCGGCGACAGCCAGAATTTCAGCGGTGTCAATATCCACAATGCGGGCATCCAGCGCCACGATCGCCTTCGTATTGGAGTGCTTAAATCCACCCAAGCCAAAGCCGCCCAGTCCTCCGCCGGCTCCGCCGACACCGGTTTTCTTGGTGTCATTTCCGAACTGCGTGATGCTACCCACGATGATGGCGTCCACGCCCAGCAGTTTGCCGATTTTGGCGGCGGAGTTCGGGTTGGCGCGATCGCTGTTGGAGAAATTCTGCTCCGTCAGGATCTTGTCCATGGCCTTGCGCTCGATCACCGAGTAGCTGCCGTCCTTCACCAGATACTTGACGAGCAGGTCCGAGATTCCTTTGCCGATGTCGACGTCCTGCCCAAAGATCGCGGCCACACCGCCATGCACCGTGGCGTAGTCAAAATCGAAGATGGCGACGCGGCGCTTGCGAGGCGTGGGAGCGTCCTGCCCCATTGCCGCTGTAACCCAGGTCGTGGCCATTAGCCCCAATAACGCTACCGCAAATAGAGCCTTTTTCATAAGTGATCCGCCTTCCGGGAATTCAGGAAAAGACACCCTAGGCGTGCCGCCCTTCCCCTTTGCCCAGCGAGGCTAAACGCCTCTCTGCCGCTTGTCAACCCAACCAACGGGCTAGGGGAGGGCGGCTCTACGAGAGTCGGGAGCCTGGCCCTTCGGGTACCCATCCTGCGATTGACGGGAAAGCACTCCGCAGCCAAACTGAAATGGTATGGCAAAGCTTCGGGTTGGCATCCTCTTTGGCGGACGCAGCGGCGAGCATGAAGTGTCGTTGCTGTCGGCGGCGTCGGTCGTGAATGCGATTGATAAAACAAAATACGAAGTTGTCCCCATCGGGATCACCAAAGACGGGCGCTGGCTCACGGCGGAAAACGCGGAACGTTTGCTGAAGGGCAAGGGCGAAGACGGCGTGGGCGCCCGCGCCACACAGACTCAGCTTCGGGCGGGCGATCCGGAGGCAACTCCGGGGGCGGCGGTGCTGGCTACGGGCGAATCGGTGGTGGTTCCTCCGGAACCGGCGCGGCGCGACGCTGGACTCGTTCCGTTCCAGACCGATGCGAATCTGCGGCGCGCTTCCGATCGCGCGATTAATGTGGATGTCATTTTCCCCGTCCTGCACGGAACCTTCGGTGAAGACGGAACGATTCAGGGACTGCTCGAACTGGCCGACATCGCCTACGTGGGTGCTGGCGTGCTCGGCTCTTCCGCGGGCATGGATAAGGACATCATGAAGTCACTGTTCCGCGCCGCCGGATTGCCCATCGTGAAACACCTGACCATCTTGCGCGGCCAATTCGAGAGCTTGTCCAAGGAAGCGCCGAAGAAGTTGCAGAAGCTGGTGGAGAGCAAGCTGAAGTATCCCGTCTTCGTGAAGCCTGCGAATCTCGGATCGTCGGTAGGCATCTCGAAGGCGCACGATCCGAAGGAACTCGGCCCGGCCATTCGAGAAGCGGCAAAGTTCGATCGCAAGATCGTGATCGAAGAAGGAGTCGGAGGAAAAAAGAATAAAGCCCGCGAGATCGAGTGCGCCGTGCTCGGTAACGACGATCCCAAAGCCTCGATTGCGGGAGAAATCGTTCCCGGCAAGGAGTTCTACGACTACGACGCGAAGTATCTGGCGGCAGGCTCCGAGCTGGTGATCCCCGCGAAGATCACGAAAGCGGAAATGAAAACGGTGCAGAGGCTGGCGATTGCGGCGTTTCAAGCGGTCGATTGCACGGGCCTGGCGCGCGTCGATTTTCTAATGGATCCCAAGTCGCGCAGGATCTACGTCAACGAAATCAATACCATGCCAGGCTTTACCACGATCAGCATGTATCCGAAGCTGTGGGGCGCGACCGGAGTATCGTATCCCGAATTGATTGATCGTCTGATCCAGCTCGGCATCGAGCGCCACGAAGACAAGAAGCGGAATCAGTACAGTCGTTGAACGTCGATTCACTGCCGAGACGCCGGGTGCGCCAAGGGAATCCTTTCGGCTTGTCGTTTCGCACTGTCAAAAGTATTGTTGCCCCGCACGAAGCGATGCTTCCCTTTTGTGGTTTTCCTCCGCGCACTCCGCGCCCTGGCGTGTATGGCGTGTAGATCCCGCTTGACAGGCCGAATGGTCGGTTGTAGTATCTGTATCCAAGTTTGCTCTTTATTGAGCAAGCTGGAATTTCATGCAGAGTGGCTGAGGGACGAGCCCTAGGACGCCACGGCAACCGGATCGGGATCATATATCTCCATCGCAGGTGCCAACTCTCGCCCGGTAACGGGGACCATGAGATTCGGGCAAGCGAAATTGATTCGCATTTCCCGAGCCTCTTTTCCCATTCGGAAAAGGGGTTTTGTGTTAACTGGGGTTTTTACCCGGCTCGTCCCGCAGTCACGGAAAGAAGTTGCAAGATGGGCACGAGCACGTACGAACTCCGCTGCCGCGAATGCGGCAAGACCTGGGGCAACCAGCCGCGCAGCATCTGCGAAGACTGTTTCTCGCCGCTCGAAATCACCTACGATTACGATTCTCTCCGACCGCGCATTTCGCGCGACCTGTTGGCCTCGCGTGCGCCGAACATGTGGCGCTATCGCGAACTGCTGCCGCTACCGGCGGGGTACCAGCCCTCCCTCCCAGTTGGGTTCACGCCGCTCGTTTCGGCGCCGCGACTCGGCGAGAAGATCGGATCGCGCCGGCTTTTCGTTAAGAATGATGCGGTGTGCCTGCCCACCTTGAGCTTCAAAGATCGCGTGGTGGCGGTCGCGCTCGCGAATGCGCGCAGCTTCGGGTTCGATACCGTGGCTTGCTCGTCGACGGGCAATCTCGCGAACTCGGTGGCGGCGCAAGCGGCTCGCGAAGGCTTGAAGGCGTGGATTTTTATTCCTTCCGATCTTGAGCCCGCGAAGATCCTCGGCACACAAGTGTTTGGCGCGGAACTGGTGCGCATCAACGGCAGCTATGATCATGTCAATCGCCTGTGCTCGCAGATTGCAGACGAACATCGCTGGGGATTCGTGAACGTCAATCTTCGTCCGTATTACGCCGAAGGCTCGAAGACGGTGGGCTACGAAATCGCCGAGCAGCTAGGCTGGGAATTGCCTGATAACGTCGTGGTGCCGATGGCGGGCGGATCTTTGATTACTAAGATCAAGAAGGCGTTTGATGAACTGATTCTCCTGGGACTGGTCGATCCGAAACCGGTGAAGTTTTTTGGCGCGCAAGCGACTGGCTGCTCGCCGATTTCGACCGCGATCAAGCAGTACAGCAGTGAGATTGAACCGCAGCGTCCGAAGACGATTGCGCGGTCGCTGGCGATCGGCAATCCGGCCGATGGACATTACGCTCTGAAGGCCATCACTAAAAGCGGTGGATGGTCGGAAGACGTTTCCGATCCGGAAGTTGTCAGTTCCATCCAGTTGCTGGCCGAGAGCGAAGGCATCTTCACCGAAACCGCGGGCGGCGTAACGGTTGGAAGCGCGCGCAAGCTGATCCAGCAGGATCGCATTCTGCCTGATGAAACAACGATCCTTTGCATTACGGGCAACGGATTGAAGACGACCGACGTGCTGGCGGACAAGTATCAGGCGGCAGCGCCGATCGCTCCGAAGCTTGCCGAGTTCGAAGCCTACCTGGCAGCGAAGGCTGTTCGTTTGCCGGCGGCGTTTGCGGAGACAGCGTCCGTCGGGCGCTAGTCAAATTTCCCGTAGAGACGGGGCAAGCCGGGTCTCTACAACTTTCATCACGGGCTTTCGCCCGAGAGGTTCATTATGAGCATCACCGTTCAAATTCCCACGGCGTTGCGGCGCCTTACTTCTGGGACGCCGCGCGTTGTTTGTACAGCCGCGAACCTCGCCGAGCTGTTCGCGGAGCTCGACCAGCAGTTCCCCGACTTGAAGCCTCATTTGCGGGACGAAGCGGGGGAGACACGTCGATTCCTGAATATTTATGTGAACGAGGAAGATATTCGCTTCCTGGGCGGGGCGTCGTATTCCTTCCAGGACGGCGACGAGGTGCTGCTGGTGCCTTCAATCGCGGGCGGCTTGCGCTAGAAGAGAACGAAAAAAACACGTAGGGACGGGCGCCATTCGTCCGTCCAGCCGAGCGAAACTCGGCTGCGCCGTTGGCCCAACCACGCAAGCCGCATGAGACTCTTTCGCGGAGTCATTCTTTTTTGTTGCCCCGCTTGATCTCCATCGGTTCCTAAAACTTCCTGCTTTGCTCGGCCGAACCAACGAGGCCGTCCGTCCCTCTGTCCAGTAGGGGCGGGACGATTAGTTTGCAGTGGACAATGCGACGATGTTTGCGGTAATCTAACTAACCAGTTAATTATATGACAGCGCCTGCGGCTATTCGTGGTCCCGTTCGGTCCCGTCGTTCCCCGGGCCGCGCTGGCGCTCGGCGGCCCACTCCCCGGCTGGGAACTCGCGGGCAGCCGGCGGAGAGCCGAGCCGCGATCTTGAAGGCGGCGGTCGCTGAATTTGCCGAGCACGGGATTGCGGGGGCGCGGACCGATGCGATCGCGCGGGCGGCCGAAGTCAACAAGGCGCTGCTCTATTACTACTTCGAAGACAAGGACGCACTCTACGAGGCGGTGCTGGACCATGTATTCAGCGGACTGCGCGCGCGGGTGATGCCGGTGCTCGAAAGCAAACTGCCGCCGCGGCGGAAGATGCTGGAATATCTGGGGGCGTATTTCGATTACATCGCGGCAAATCCGCGGTTTCCCCGCGTGGTGCAGGCGGAGTGGATGCGGTCCGGCGCAGGCAGCGCACGGATGCAGCGGGTTGCAAAGGAATATTTCCGCCCCATCTTCCGGAAGCTGGCCGATTTATTACGGGAAGGCGTTGAGGCGAAGGAATTTCGGGCGGTGAATCCGATGGATTTCCTGCCCTCGGTGGTCGGAGTAATTATTTTTTATTTCGGCGCGGCGCCGCTGATGAAGACGCTGCTCAAGGTGGACCCGTTGTCGGCGGAGCGGATACGGGAGCGGCGGGCGTTTGTCCTGAATTTTATTTCGGCAGCGCTGTTCCGGTGATCACCGCGGAGACGCCGGGAAAACTTTGAATCACGGGCGTCAAAGAGGGACACGGGGAACCAGACAGAGGACTGTGGTGGTGCACGCACAAACCCGCCCTCAAGAGCGGATGAGCATGGAGAGTCGTGATGAGTGCGCGGAATAAATTTTTGATCGTCCTGGCGATCATCCTGGCGATTGCTTCGGGGTACTACTTTATTTCCACGCCGGGAGGGAAAGACCTGGTGCTGGTGGGGACGGTGGACGCGAACCAGATCGTGGTGAGTCCGCAGATGCAGGGGCGGATTACGAAGCTGCTGGTGGAAGAAGGATCGCAGGTCAAGCAGGGAGATCTGATTGCTTTGCTGGATCCGTCCGAACTGGAGGCGCAGGAGCGTGCGGCGGCAGCGACGATCGCCAGCATGCGGTCGAGAGTGCGCGAGAGCGAATACACGCGCCAATCGACAAAAGGATCGACGACGGGAGATGTGGCGAATTCGCAGGCGCGGCTGCAGGCGGCGCGGGCGCAATTGGCGCAGGCGGAAGCGACTTTGGCGCGGATTGAGAGCGACAGCCAGCGGACGATTGGACTCGCCAGGGCAGGCGTGGCGTCGGAGCAGGAGAAGGTGCAGGCGGAGATGAATCTGAAGGCGCAACAGGCGAGCGTACGGGCGCTGAAGGATTTGGTGGCGGCGGGTCAGGCGGACTTGAATTCGGCGATGGCGCGAACGAATCAGGCGACGGCAGCTCAGAGTACGGTGGCATCGACGCGGGCGCAGGTGGACAACGCGGTGGCGCAGTTGAAGGAAGCCGAAGTTCGCCTGGGATACACGAAGATTTATTCGCCCGTAACCGGGACGGTGCTGGTGCGCGCGGCGCGCGAAGGCGAAGTGGTCAATGCGGGGCAGGCGATCGTGACCGTTGTCGATTTCAGCGACACGTGGGTGTTGGCGTCGATTCCGGAAACAGAAGCCGATCATATTGGGATCGCGGACACGCTGCAGGTGCGGCTGCCGGGAGGAACCGTGGTTCCGGGGAAAGTTTTCTACAAGGCGGCGGAAGCGGATTTTGCGACGCAGCGCGACGTGGGGCGGAGGAAGCGAGACATCCGGACGATTTCGTTGAAGGTGAAGCTGGAGAATCCGAAGGGCGCGTATGTGCCGGGGATGACAGCGGAAGTGCTGGTGAGTCCGGAGCAGTTGAAGGGAAGCGTGGAGGCCGCAGGGAAGAAGTAGAGAGCTGCCGAGCTTGGCTCGGCCGGACGGCCGAGGGCGGACGCCTCCACATGGGTTGTGGCGAACGGCGGTTGTGGAACTGGATGCGGTTTCGCGGACAGGAGTGTCCGCGCCGCGCGAACAAGGGGAGAACGGGGTGGAAGTGAATAAGGCGAACGGCGGAGGGATTGCGCCTTCAGAGTTTAACGGGCGCAGCGAGATTGCGGCGGACGCTCCTAATGCGATTGAGGTGGAACGTATCGTTAAGCGATATGGTGCGTTTACGGCAGTGGACGATATTTCGTTTGCCGTGAAAGAGGGAGAAATTTTCGGGCTGCTGGGGCCGAATGGGGCGGGAAAATCGACATTGATCCGGATGATGACTACGCTGATTCCGATCACGGCCGGGGCGGTGCGGGTGGAGGGACATGATGTGGCTGGTGATCCCGACGCGGTGCGGCGGACGATTGGCGTGATTCCACAGGCGCTGACCAGCGATCTGGACTTGACCGTGGAAGAGAACCTTAATATTTACGCCAAGTTGTATGACGTCCCGGCGCAACGGCGCAAAGAGGCAATTGCGGAGTTACTGGAGACGGTGGACCTTACGAAGTGGCGGGGAGCCCAGACCAAGACTTTATCGGGCGGGATGCGGCGGCGGTTGGAGATTGCGCGGGGCCTGGTGCATAGTCCGAAGATTTTTTTCCTGGACGAGCCGACCACGGGCCTCGATCCGGTGTCGCGCGTAGCGGTGTGGGAGATGCTGACGAACATCAAGGCGAGGCGCAAGCTGACGATCCTGATCACGACGCACTACATGGACGAAGCCGACCGGCTGTGTAATCGAATTGCGATCGTGGATCACGGGAAGTTGGTGGCGCTCGATACTCCGGAGGCGCTGAAGGCTAGCGTGCCGGGATCGAACGTAATTGAAGCGCACTTCGAGAGCCCGCCACCCGATTGGGAAGAGCGGCTGCGGGGGTTGCCAGGGGTAACGTCGGTGCAGAATGAGAGCGCGGGAATGTTCCGGGTGCTGACGGCGAATGGGTCGGGCACGACAACGGATTTGGTAGAGATGGCGGTGGTGGCTGGGGTACCGCTGAAAACGCTGACCGTGCAGAACACGACGCTGGACGATGTGTTTGTCCATTACACCGGGCGGCAGTTGCGCGATGAATTGGTGAAGGCGCATGCGTTCACCATGCCACCGAGGCCGGGGTTGCAGCCATGAATCGAATGATGGCGATTATCGAGCGCGAAATGCGCAAGTTCTTCCGGTCGCCGGCACTGATGATGGCGTCGATGATTTTTCCGCTGGTGCAGCTCATCATATTGGGGAATGCGTTTGGGGGAAAGATCCGCGACGCGAAGATGGGAGTAGTGGATGAGGATCATGGGACGCAGGCGATCCGGATCAAGGAGGCGTTTGACGCGGTGCGGGCGAATGCGGGGACTTTTATTGCCGTTCCTTATGACAATGAAGTGCAGGCGCGTGAAGACGTGCGCAACGGGAAGATTCAGGGCGCGGTGATTATTCCGGCCCAGTATTCGAAGATGGTGTACGAGAAGAATCATCCGCGGATCGCGCTGATCGTGGACAACAGCGACAACTTCATGAGTTCGACGTTCGAAGAGAAGATGACCGAAGTGACGAACGCATTGAACCAGCCGGACGTGTCGCCGCGCCTGTTGCAGCAAACCGCGTTGGAGGTTGTGGAGCTGTATCCGTATATCGAGTACATGAAATATCTGCTGCCGGGATCAATCACGCTGGCGATGTTTGTGTCGGTGATGATCGGCGGCGGGATGTTGTATATCGACGACAAAGCACGCGGAGTCCATGAGGGATATCTGGTGACTCCGATCACGAAGTCGGAGCTGGTGTTTGGGCTGAACGGGGCGGGCGCGATCAAGGCGGTGATGACCGGGGTGGTGATTACGGTGGTCGGGTCGCTGGCGTCGGGAGTCGGAACGATATTTAATCCGGGAACGATGGTGGGTCTGTTGGTGATGATCGTGCTGACCTCGGTGGCGTTCAACACGATGATGTTCTTGATGATGGTGCGAATTGAGGATCCGCTGGTGCCACGGGCGATTTTTGGGATTCTGAATACATTGTTATTCTTTCCCAGCGGATCGATCTATCCCGTGGAAGCGTTTCCGGTGTGGCTGCGTGCGATCGCCAGAGTGGATCCGTTTACGTATGCGGTGCATGGATTCAAATCCCTGTTGCTGAAGGAAGCAGGGCTGTCGGCGATTGTTCCGGACATGATTTATCTGTCGATATTTGCGGTGGTGACGCTGGCTTTGGCGGTGCCGTTGTTTAAGCGGACAATGTAGAGCGTCGACGGCCTGGGCCGCCGAAACTCTCCAGGGGCCAAGTTTTCAGGTTCCCTGTGATTCCCTCTGCTCCCCTGTGGTTACGCTCTTAATTAACTCTGCTTCGCACCCTCCGAGTCTCGTCGCTGAACGAAGGCTGATGCCGGGGGGGGACGTCCGTGCTTACGAGGTTCGCGGTGGAGGGGCGGGGGTTTTGCAGGCGTTCGGCATTTTCTGCAGGGTGATTCGGTTAATGCGGGGACGGGCGAGCCGCGCAGCCAAGCCGAGCGCAGTTCGGCCGCATCTCCCATGCCGCATTCTTCTGAAGTCATTTCTCCACGAACACCAACTCGCCGTTTTCGATTCTGAGATCTTTCACGTTGTCGGGAAGCTTGAGCTGACCGCGCTGCTCGGCGAGTTTTTTCTGCAACACTTCGTTGACCAGCGATGCGGGCACGGAAAGATCGCCGACCTTGGCCTCGGTGGCATCGAAGGTGGCATAACCATCTCGGGAGCCGAGATGTCCGGCGAGAGTGAGATAGACGTCTTTGCCGGCGATCTGCGTGAGAAATTGACCGCGAACGATGTCTCCATCCATGGAGACCTGGTAGTCCTTGATATTGGGAACCCCGCCCGGAAACTCCATCGAACCGCTTGCGCCGGGAGGGTTGGCGGAGGGGGAACTGGTCGAAGGATTCGCGGACGCAGCCGAGGGTAGCAGGCCGGCAGCTTCGGCTAGCGCAGCCGACACTTCGCCGGAATTCATGCGAACTTCGCTCTCGCCTTCGCCGGGCACCCTGGGCTCCGCGATCCGGTTCACCTTCTCCTGGAACGACTGCGCATTGGCGGCAGCCGCGGCGGGCGAGGCCGCAGGCGCAAGCGGCGCGGGCCGTTGTAACACCAGGACGAGCGTAAGAATCGATATTGCCAGGGTTGCGAAACTGATGATCCGCTGCACTTTCACGAAAACACCTCCGCCGTTGCCAACTTCCGCTGCTTTCCATGGTACGCGTGGGGAGAGACTGGTTTGAGATGACGTAGGTGCTGGAGCTGCGGGGGTTTGGGCTGTTGGCTGTGAGCCTCTTAAAGCCCAAAGAGGGCCATGCCTTTCACAACGAATCCCGCAACTATTAGGGATCACGCTTCCATAAGAAATGTGGTCGGTTGGTGGAGAGCCGGGCACCGCGCCGGACTGGACGCTCGATCCCGCCCCTCCAGCATCATTCCACGATAGCCAAGACGTCGCCGGGGTTCACCGCCGCGCCTGGGATCGTCGATATCTTTTTCACAACTCCCTTTTTTGGCGACTTGATTTCGTTTTGCATTTTCATCGCTTCGACTACGACGATACCCTGTCCCGCCTCGACCTCGGAATTCTCCGCAACCAGCACGCGCACTACGCGTCCGGGCATGGGCGCCACGATCTTCCTGGGACCCTTCTCGTCGCTGGCAGCTTGCTGACGCGATCGCAGCGAGCGCGGATCGCGCAACTCGACGACGAAGCGGGTACTGCCCACCCACAGATGGAGATGGGTGGCAGTCTGCTCGCGCTTAATTTCGTAGGAGCGCCCATCGACCAAAAGAGACAAAACGTCGGGGCAGGCAATCACCCCGTCGAAGTGGACCGGTCGCCCGTCCAGGCGGCACTCCCATCCGCCGGCGGCTCTTTCAAGCTCCAGCCGGTGTGGCTTACCGTCCACCAGCACTTCATAAACCATAAAGATCAGCGCAGCGCTTCCGAGCGTCCCTTCTGTTTCCAGTTGGATGGAACCGCAGCCGGGCCAGAGCCCATTCGAACGATGCTCCCATTTTTGCCGACGGGTGAAACCGGGTCGAGCACGGCAAACAGTCCGCCGGCAATGGCGGCGACCGCTTCGAGCGCTTCGGTCTTCTCGTCGACTCCCGGGAGGCGGGGCTCCGGTGCGCCGGATGCAACGTTCTGGTTGCCTTTTGCGAACCAGCGATCCAGGTATCCGGTATCGAGTTTTCCCTCCAGAAAATCGGCATCGCCCAGGATGCGCTGGAACAGAGAAATGTTGGTGGTAATGCCGGCCACCAGATATTCCCCGAGCGCTCGCTGGAGCCGCATGATGGCCTGCTGCCGGTCGCTTCCGTAGCCGATCAGTTTGGCAAGCAGCGGATCGTAATCCATGGGAACACTCCAGCCTTCATACATGCCGCTATCGCGACGGATTCCCGGTCCCGAGGGCTCGAGGAGCAGCGTGATCTTGCCGGGACTTGGAAAATAATTGTTGTCGGGATCTTCGGCGTAGATGCGGCACTCAATGGCGTGCCCGCGCATCTCCACGTCGGATTGCGCGAAGGGCAGCTTCTCGCCGGCAGCGATCCGGATCTGCAGGTGTACGAGATCAAGTCCGGTAGTCAACTCGGTGACCGCATGTTCCACCTGCAAGCGCGTGTTCATTTCGAGAAAGTAGAGGGTTTTTTCCCGGTCGACGAGAAATTCGACGGTGCCGGCGTTGGCGTAGTTGGCCGCCTGCGCGACTTTGACGGCAACTTCGCCCATGCGCCGGCGCATGTCGGGATCGACCACCGGCGATGGCGCTTCCTCAATAACTTTCTGGTGGCGGCGCTGGATGGAGCACTCGCGCTCACCGAGCCAGACGGTATTGCCGTGCTCATCGGCCAGCACCTGCATCTCGATGTGGCGGGGATTGACGATCGCCTTTTCGAGATAGACTTCGCTGTCGCCGAACGAACGCTCCGCCTCGCTCTGGGCGGATTCGAGGGCGGAACGAAGCTCCTCGCGGCTATGCACCAGGCGCATGCCTTTGCCACCGCCGCCGGCCGCGGCTTTCAGCATCACGGGATAGCCGATGCGCGCAGCGACTTGTTCGCCTTCTTCCGGAGAAACAAGACCGCGAGAGGTTCCAGGAACAACGGGCACGCCGGCCTTTTCCATCTCCTGACGGGCGCGGGTTTTCGAGCCCATCATTTCCATCGAGTGCGGAGTTGGCCCGATAAATTTCACGCCCGCATCCGCGCACGCTTGGGCAAACGTCGCGTTTTCCGAGAGGAAACCGTAGCCGGGATGGATGGCCTCGGCGCCAGAGCGTTTCGCCACGCCGAGAATCTTATCCGTCCGAAGATAAGACTCGACGGCCGGAGCCGGGCCAATGAAATACGCCTCGTCGGACTTGCGGACATGGAGCGCAGCGCGGTCGACGTCGGAATAGACGGCGACGGTGGCGATACCCATCTCGCGGCAGGCGGCGATGATGCGCACCGCGATCTCTCCCCGATTGGCGATCAGAATCTTCTTGAACATTCGTAGCTGAACGTATTCCGCCGCACTGATTCTACCTGTGGGAGTGGAGGGCGTGCTGCGGTCGATGCGCGTTTTGCTGGTGGAGAGCCGGGGACCCCTCGCCCGGCTGGACGGGCGAGGCGTCGGTCCCCGCACGAACGAAAAAATTTACTTGTTCTGATCCATGACAATGCCGCCTGCGGGCTGTTTTTCCGCCTTGGCTTTTTTGGTGGCCATGGTCTTGTCGACCCACTCGTCAGCCGTCTTCAGATCGGCGGCGCGGGCCGCCGGGTCGTCGCACTGGATATCGGCGCGTTCCCGGAACATCAGGTTCAGGTAGGCCATGGCATCGTCGTAATCGGGACGAAGCTGGATCGCCTTGTTCAGATTATCGATACCTTCCTGAACGTTGGCGGTGTTTCTCTCTTTCATCGTGGCGCAGACCTTCTTGTCCTTGGCAGGCAGCGCCTCATCGGGCTTCATGCCGAGTTTGGCACGCTCTTCCTGGCGCGGCACGTAGGTTTGCGTCCAGTCGATGACGGCGACCGAATAATAAGGCTCGGGGTCATTCGGATC
>Ga0210402_10001032_pt1 | contig 29561 bp, 24 predicted proteins | sample IncBWC7MmetaG_FD_161055 | JGI IMG/M metagenome (GOLD analysis project Ga0210402, IMG submission 161055) | Forest soil microbial communities from Barre Woods Harvard Forest LTER site, Petersham, Massachusetts, United States - Inc-BW-C-7-M | ecosystem: Environmental > Terrestrial > Soil >...
GGCCAACGTCCTGAACAAAACACGCGCCACACTGTACGCCGCCGCAGCGCTGATTGTGTTGACCGCCGCGCTCTGTGTGCTGGCAACACTGATCGGCTGGGTCTTCGATCGCCGCCGCGACTTCGCGATCATGAAGGCTCTCGGTGCGTCCGAACGGTTGGTCAACGGATTCTTCGCCGCCGAAGCCGCGGCGCTGGGCGCAATCGGAGCAGTGCTGGGATTCGCGCTGGGAATCGGCGTCGCCGCCTGGATCGGACGCGCCAATTTTCACGCGCCTGTCGTGCCCCGTCTCAGCGTCTTTCCATACGTGCTGACCTGCAGCATTCTGGTCGCTCTGATAGCGGCGGTTGTGCCCATCGGACTCTTGCGCCGTGTACAGCCCGCGCTCATACTGAGGGGAGAGTGATAGATCGATGAACAATGCCTCGATGAACCAGGCGTCGATTAACCAGGCCTCGACAAACAAGCCGATGATCGAGCTCAAGAACGTCACCAAGGCCTATCCCGCGAAAGCCGAGCAGGATAACGGCGGCCTGATCCGCGCGCTCGACGGCATCGCGCTCGCCATCGCTCGCGGCGAGTGGGTCGCGATGATGGGCCCCTCCGGTTCCGGCAAGAGTACGCTGATCAACCTGATCGGCTGTCTGGACCGCCCGACATCCGGCGAAATCTGGCTCGACGGCGAAAACGTTGCGGGCATCAGCACCAACGATTTGAATCGCGTGCGCGCCGAAAAAATTGGATTCGTCTTTCAGCAGTTCCACATGATCCCGTATCTGACCGCCGTTGAGAACGTCATGCTCGCCCAATACTTTCACAGTATGACAGACGAAAAAGAAGCACTCGAAGCGCTCGACCGCGTCGGCCTCAAGGACCGTGCGTATCACCTCCCGTCGCAGCTTTCCGGAGGCGAACAGCAGCGCGTCTGTATTGCGCGCGCTCTCATCAACGACCCGAAGATTGTCCTGGCCGACGAGCCCACTGGCAACCTCGATGCCGCGAATGAAGAAATCGTCCTGCGCCTGCTCCGCGAACTTCATCGCCAGGGACGAACCATCGTGATGGTCACCCACGACCCGGTCGTAGCGCGGCTGGCAGACCGCCGCATCGAACTTCATCACGGGAAGATCGCCAACCAGGAAGTGTTCTTCATGCAGGACGAAGAACAATTCGACGAGATTCTCGAAGAACTATTTGTCCTTCAGGAGCACGGCGAGATCGCCGAGAGCGACCACATGGAGGTACACGGCGCACTACCGGTTTCCATCGCGCTGGAGAAACTGCAAGGGATGGACCTGGTCACGACTCGGCCTCATCCCCCCGAATCCCACAATCACAAAACGTTCGTGAACCCCTGTCACGACGCACTCAAGCCCGCCGGTGTGTCGATCGGCGACGGCGCGTTGATCGTGGAACTGACGCCCCGCGGACTGAAACGCGCCGAAGACATCATTCGCCGCCATCGTCTCGCTGAACGACTCTTCACCGACTCGCTCGCGATGGACAGCGAAACCGAAATCGAACAGCAAGCCTGCAAGTTCGAACACATCCTGTCGTCAGAAGCCACGGACAAGATCTGCACCTTTCTGAATCATCCCAAAACCTGCCCGCACGGCTCGCCCATTCCGCCGGGACCGTGCTGCGGAAGAGCGACTGGGACAGCGCGCTCGCCGGTCGCCATTTCCCGACAACGATAGTTTTCTGCGACAGCAAGTACTCTGCGGATTCTGGAAGGCGGTTGGTTGCTACAGAGGGAACGATAAAACACCAATATGGCGAGGCTTTCTCTTCACTGAAGCCCCAACTTCCTTCCGAAAAACTTCCCAATCCCCAGCCGCACCTGCACTGTATTGATCCCCGGATTGGGCGTAGACAATCCCGCGTTCGAGATATGCATGTAGCGCACCTCGAGCGTCCAGGTATGCTCGCGCAGAAAGTGCACTCCGAACGCGGCGCTCGGCGTGAAGTTTATTGTGGAAGTCCCCACGGGCACGTCGTGTGAAGTGAAAAGCACGCCGCCGCCCAATTCCAGGTATGGCTGCACATCCCCGCGGGTGGCGAAGATCCATTTCAGTCCCAGCGGATTAACGCCTGCGCCGTACGCAGTGTTGTGCGGCTGAAATACGACGAACGCAGGCACGGCGTCGACCGCGTATTCAAATCGTCCATTCAGAAAGCCTGGCCCGTGCGGCGCAGTGAGAATCCAACCGTAGCGGACGCCGAGGTTCCACACTCCGGTGTCCTTGGTGCCGCCCGGCACTGAAGGTCCGCCGCCACTCCAGACCTGAATTTCGTGGCCGCCCTCTTCCGGACGCACCTGGGCCAGCGCCACCGTGCCCATCACTACAAGACAAAGTACCAGCCAGATAAACCGTGTCATAAGCCTTTCAGAATCCGGGAAACGACATGATACGCGAAGTTGCGGATTTCTCTGCAATCGATCACAGTTTTGGCAACAGAGATCCCGCTCGCTTGCGGTGTTCCTCAAAGGCTGCACCGAACTTGCCGGCGAGAATGGTGTCCTCGCGCCCCGCCTTGATCCAATAGTTGGCCGTCATCACGACTAGTACGATGACGCCGCGCCATTCCCCGATCGCGAGTGCGGTTCCAGCGATGCCGAGCAGGACTCCAGAGTAGATAGGATGCCGCAGGAACGAATATGGGCCGCTGCGAATCAGCTGATGGTCGACTTTGAGCGCGACTTTATCGCTCCAATACTCGCCCAAATGTCGCCGCGCCCAGACACAAAGCGCAAGCCCGGCCGCGGTCACCGCGATTCCGACCGATCGAATCCAATCCGCATCTGGAATGAAGCGCCATGCCAGCCAGCCCACTCGCAGCAGATTCGTCAGCAGAAGAGTGAACATCAGACACAGCAACAAAAGACGAAAGATACGAAATGGGCGGGCCTCATTGACCTCAGTCTTCTTAGCACCGAGCGCGCTGACCAGCCAGTACACGCCCATCGCCGCCCACATCCAGTCCAGAATTGTCTGCGTGCGAATCATGAGCCCGGGACGTGCAAAGTTCACTCTAAGCACCGCTGCCTTCACTTTGTAATCTAACCTCGAACCTCTGACCTTAGAGCCCCAATCCCCCATCCACCGCGAGTATCTGCCCGGTAATAAACTTCGGAGCGGTTGCAAAGAACAGGACTGCGTCGGCGATGTCCTCACCGGATCCGTTGCGCCGCATCGGCGTCTGCTTCGCCATCCGCCGCATGAACGCAGCCGCCGCCCTCTCGCCAAGATCGATCATTCCCGGCGCAACCGCATTCACCGAAATCTCGGGAGCAAGCGCTTTCGCCATCACCTTCGTGAGCATATGCACGGCAGCTTTCGACGAACAATAGTGCGCATGTGTCGCCCACGGACGCAATCCCCCCAGCGATCCCATATTGACGATTCGGCCCTTGCGTTTTCGCAGGTACGGCAATGCCTCGCGCGAAACCAGGAACGGTCCGCGAGAGTTGCTCGCAAAAATCGCATCCCATTGGGCGACGGTGAGCTTCTCGAATTTCGCGGTCTCGTAGTTGGCCGCGTTGTTGACCAGCACATCGATTCCACCCAACTCGGACGCCACTTCCTTCACCATTTCCCGGACGCTGATTTCATCCGTAATGTCGCATCGAACCGCCAGTGCAGCAGCGCCTCTGCGCGCTAGCTCACCCACCAAAGCCCGCGCCTCAGGCTCGGAGTCGCGATAAGTAATCGCCACGTCGGCCCCGTTTTCCGCCGCCGCCAGCGCGATTGCCCGGCCGAGTCTTTTGGCGGCCCCGGTCACCAAAACGATTTTGTTATGCAGGGGCGCCACCTGTTTCGCCATGCCGGGATTTTACCCTCTTACAGCCGCTTTTCCTGATTGGAATCCCGATTTCCCCCTGCTAAACTGCCCCTCATATGGAGCATCGGGAAGTCATCGTCTATTCCCGCAGGGGGTGCCACCTCTGCGAGATCGTCAAGGAGAGCCTTGTCAAACTCCATAAACGCGGCGGCTTCCAGTGGCGCGAAATCGACGTCGATGCCGACGCCGAACTCCGCCGCGAATATAACGACCAGGTCCCTGTCGTCTTCATCAACGGCCGCAAGGCTTTTAAATACCGCATGGACGAACGCGAGTTCTTGCGCAAACTCGCCAGCTAGTCATGCGGATATCGTACCGATCCCGAAAAAACCGGTACCGCTCGTGCAACTCAAACCTTACTGGTCTCATCAATAGCGTGGGAATGTATGGTATCGCTGTGAGCTATCTTGCTCAGTCTTTGCGTTAGCCGCCTGCCATACTTCGTCAGCGAGAGTGTAAGCTCGTTGCCAGGAACTCCCGCAGTTATCGTGTCCGTTATCATCTCTGGGACACAGCTCGACCTGATCCAGCATTCCTACCCGGGTCCGGCAGATTCGGCATCAAATGTAGTGCGCGAATTCCTGAGACTCTGGATTCGCTTATGACAACGTTGGAGGACTCAACAACATGATCAAAGCCCGAACCACCTCGATTCTCTGTTTGAGCGCGGCAGTGCTGATTGCAGTCATGACTCTAGTATTGAGTCAATTCGCTGCCGCCCAGAACGATCAATACGACGATCCGCCAGACCGCGTCGCTCGCCTCGGTTACATGCAAGGCTCGATCTCGATGCAACCGGCGGGCGAATCCGAGTGGGTGGGAGCAGTTCCGAATCGTCCGATCACGACCGGCGACAAAATCTGGGCTGACCAGGACTCACGAGCCGAAGTGGAATTGGGATCAGCCGTGATTCGCCTGGCGCCCAATACCGGTTTCTCATTCCTGAATCTGGACGACCGCACGACGCAGATCGAGCTTACGTCTGGATCGCTGAGTATTCGCGTGCGCCGGCTCGACCGCAACGATCTATTCGAAATCGATACTCCCAATCTGGCGTTTTCGGTTTACCAGCCGGGAAACTACCGCATCGACGCCAGCGATGACGGCACCTATACGGTCGTCAGCGTTCGCAACGGCGAAGGCGAGTCCACCGGCAACGGCCAGACCTACACGTTGCACGCCGGACAGCGAGGCACATTCAGCGGCACCGATTCCCTGAACGCTGAGGTCGTCGACATCGGTGGCCCTGATCAGTTCGACAACTGGGTGCTGACACGCGATCGCCGTTACGACGACTCACGCTCCGCGCGCTATGTTTCGCCGGACGTCGTGGGCTACGAAGACCTCGATGAATATGGCGACTGGCGCGACGACCCCAATTACGGGCACGTCTGGTATCCCAGCCGCGTCGATTCGGGCTGGGCGCCTTATCAGACGGGCCATTGGGATTGGATTTCCCCGTGGGGATGGACCTGGGTCGATGATGCACCTTGGGGCTACGCACCATTTCACTATGGACGATGGGTTACGGTCGGCGGACGCTGGGGTTGGGTAGCCGGACCGGTCGCAGTCCGTCCCGTCTACGCTCCCGCACTCGTCGTATTCATCGGCGGTGGTGGTGGATTTGGCGCCAACGTCGGATGGTTCCCTCTCGGACCGCGGGAGGTCTACGTTCCGTCGTACCGTGTGAGCCGCGGATACGTCGACCGCGTCAACGTCACCAATACGAACGTCAACGTCACCAACATCACCAACGTCTACAACACGACCATTATCAACAAGACGACAAACGTCACCAACGTGACCTACGTGAACAGAAGTGTTCGCGGCGCCGTAACCGCCGTTCCACAGCGTACGTTCGTCAGCGCGCAGCCGGTAGCCAGAGCCAAGGTTGTGGTAAACGAGCGGGACATCTCCGCCGCATCGCTGACAACCCGAGTGGCGGTTGCGCCAACGCGCGAGAGTGTCCTTGGAGCGCGCGCTAACACAGTGAATCAGGTCACCGCCCCGCCGCAGCGCATTCGCGACCGGCAAGTCGTTGCCAAAGCGGCTCCGCCTCCGCCCCCTGTTCCCTTTGCTAGGCAGCAGGCGGAACTACAAAAGAATCCCGGACAGCCTCTGGCGAAACGCGAAGTGCAGAATCTGCGCCCAGCCGCCGCGCCCGAGTCGCATCCGATGGTCAAGGTAGCGCCTCCGGGAAAACCGGCCACGCCGAACGGGGTACGTCCCGGCAATCAGCCTAACCAATCTGGGAATCAACAGCGCGCGGGGCGACCGGACCAGCCGAATAATCCATCGGCAAACCGGCCGGGCGAGATCACGCCGGCACAGCCTGCCGGCAATACACCCAACCCAGCAACAAATCGAACCGCGGACCAACCGCGTCCCAATGATCGTCCCACGAACGATCGCCTTACGAATGATCGTCAGTCGAACGATCGCCTCACAATCCATCGCCAAAACAACGACCGGCCGAACAATAATCGTCCTGGTGCGGCCAATCCTGCGCCCGCCGATCGTCCGGGATCGGCTCAGCCGAATCAACCGAACGCCCGTCCAGAGCAGCCTGCGCGTAACGACCGTCAGCCCGACACCAAGCCGAACGATCGTCCCCAGCCGCCAGCACGCACAGATCGTCCGACTGACACGAGGCCGAATGATCGTCCGCAGCCACCCGTCCAGAATGACCGTCAGCCCGACACCAGGCCGAACGATCGTCCGCAGCCGCCAGCGCACACGGATCGTCCGACTGACGTAAGACCAAATGATCGTCCTCAGCCTCCCGCCCACAACGACCGTCAGCCGGATGCAAAGCCGAACAATCGTCCTGAACCGCCGGCGCGCAGCGACCAGCAGCCTGACGCAAAACCGAACAATCGTCCTGAGCCGCCCGCGCACAATGACCGGCCACCCGACGCTCGGCCCAACCGTCCCGAACCGGCCGAACAGAATCGAGCGAATCGGCCACCACAGCAGCAATCAAGACCGGAAACGCCCGAAGAAAAACAGCAGCGGCAGAAACAGGAACGGGAGCAACAGAAGCACGATGAGAAGCCTCCCAGCGAATAGTTCATCCACGCCGCAAATGTAGTCGTTGGGGCAACCTGAAAATCCCAGGTTGCCCCTTTTATTTTTAATAGTCCAACCGGCTTCACCCTCCGGCGCAGTCGAGAGCCGGTCCCGCCCATACGCTACAATCGTCCCGCATGCTGCGTACCCGCCTCTATGCCGACCCGACCGGCCGTCGCGTTCATGACATCGTTCTCGAAGCTTGCCGCATCAACCCCGCCAAGACCGCACTCGTCGATACCTCCTGCGGCCGGGCATTTACGTATGCTGAGTACGGCGAACTCGTCGAGTCTCTCGCCCACGGACTAGTCGGAGCCGGTCTGAAGCCCGGCGAAGTAGTGGCGATCTTTCTCCCGAACTCCTGGGAGTTTGCGATCACCTACCATGCCGCCACGCTTGCCGGAGCCATTCCGACCCTTTTGAATCCTGCCTACCGCGAGCGCGAAATCCGATTCCAACTGGAGAATTCCAGCGCGGCATTTCTCATCACTGACGGCCCTCTGCTCCAGAACGTGAACCTTGCAGGATTGCCGGCCCTGCGCCGGGTATTTACGATCAGAAATTCGGCCAGAGGCACGGAAGAATTCGGCAGCCTTCTGCAACCGGCGACGGCAGTTCTATCCGAGCCAACTGCTTCGTCGATCGAGACCATCGCCGCGCTTCCCTACTCCAGCGGCACGACCGGCCTGCCCAAAGGTGTCATGCTGTCGCACTCCAACCTGGTTTCGAATGTCTATCAGCTGGTTGGTCCGAACGCCGCGCCACTCACTGCCGACGACACCATGCTGTGCTTCCTGCCGCTCTACCACATCTATGGACTCACCGTTGCCCTCACCACGGCCCTCACGCTCGGAGCGAAGCTAGTCCTCATGCCGCGTTTTGACATCCAGAAAATTGCAGCGCTGGTCCCCGAGCATGGCGTGACGATGATCCCCATGGTGCCTCCGGCGATCAACGCCTTATGTCAGGCAGCCGAGGCCGGTTGCTTCCCGAAAAACCACACCGTTCGCTGGATCAAGTCGGGCGCCGCTCCACTCGCGCCCGAGCTCGCCCGGCGAGTAACCGACCTCACCGGCATCCCGGTCAACCAGGGATACGGCATGACCGAAGCATCACCCGTAACACACGTCGGCTACGTCTCGCCGCCTGAGATGAACCGCCCCAGCGCAATCGGACAACCCCTCGCTCTGACCGAATGTCGAGTTGTAGACGAAAACGGCAACGAAGTTGCGGCCGGAGAATCCGGCGAACTCGTGATGCGCGGACCGCAGTTCATGATGGGCTATTGGAATGAACCGCAAGCCACCGGAGCCGTTTTGCGCGATGGCTGGTACCACTCCGGCGATATCGTCCGCTCCGACGCCGATAATTTTTACTACGTGCTGGATCGCCGCAAGGAAATGATCAAGTACAAAGGCTTCCCGGTAGCCCCCGCCGAAGTCGAAGCCGTCCTGCTGGAGCATCCCGCCGTGCGCGATTGCGGAGTAGTCGCCAAGCCCGATGCCTCCGCGGGTGAAATCCCCTGCGCCTTCGTAGTTGTGCGCGATGGATACTCGCCTTCCGACGCGCTCGATAAAGAATTACGCAATTTTGTCGCCGACCGACTCGCTCACCACAAACAGCCGCGCGAAGTCCGTTTTGTCGATTCTGTCCCGCGCACAGCGTCGGGGAAAATTCTTCGCCGCGAATTGCGCAATACGTTCTCCTAGCAAACTGCGGAGACATTCGGCCCTGCCCTTGCTTTTGGCTGGCGCAGCTGTTTACCGCTGCGATAGATCGTTTGTTTTGACTTGGGCTTTACAGTTTGCTGAAAACTCGAAACTGTCGGTGCTACCGTGGAAGAGCGGCCCTTCAGGGCCGCGTAAGGCCTTCAACAAAATCAAGGTGGGCTTCAGCCCTCGTGGTCGTTTCTTTTTCGACCTGAGCTTTTCAGCAAACTGTTCAGCCCCAAGGTACACCCCGGGACACGCGCACAGGGGGACAAATCATTTCGGCCCTCCCGGCACGATACAATTATTTTCCGGCCATGACATTCACCCACTTCGTCACCCGATCCGCTTTTCGCAACCGGCTTCGCAGTACGCTTACGGTCGCCTCGATCGCGTTTTCTTTGCTTCTGCTGAGTGTGATGTTGACTCTGTGGCGTAGTTTCTACATCGACAAAGGCGCGCCCGACTCCGCCCTGCGCATCATGACCCGCCACAAGGTCTCGCTCGCAAACTTCTTGCCGATTTACTATCGCGACAAGATTCGGACGGTTCCGGGAGTCGTCCACGTCGTTCCGATGACCTGGTTCGGCGGCAAGTACATTGACGATAAGCCCGCCAACTTCTTTGCTCAATTCGCAACCGACCCCGACGAGTACTTCGACGTAGCCGCCGACAAGGTCATGCCGCCCGAGCAGTTGGAGGCCTGGAAGAAAGATCGCGCCGGATGTGTAGTCGACGTCGAGCTGGCAAAGAAGCACCACTGGAAGATTGGCGACCGCATCACTCTGCAAGGCACAATCTTCCCCACGAACCTCGAGCTCACTCTGCGGGGGATCTACACAATCGACGCACCGAACAGCAACCTCTACTTCCATGCCAAGTATCTGGAAGAATCGGTTCCGTGGTTCAAGGACCAGGCCGGCTTCTACTTCACTCGCGTCGACACCGCCGAGAACATGCCGGAAGCGGCGCGCGCCATCGACGCCATGTTCCACAGCGCTCCCCTGCCCACCAAGAGCGAGAGCGAACAAGCCTTTCGCCTTGACTTCATCGCCACCCTCGGCAACGTGAAGGCATTCATCCTCGGCATCTGCGGAGCCGTTGTCTTCACCATGCTTCTGGTGTGCGCCAACACCATGGCGATGTCCATCCGCGAACGCACCCGTGAAGTCGCCGTACTGCGTACGTTGGGATTTACGCGCGACCGGATTTTCAAACTGCTGCTGAGTGAAGCCCTGACAATTGCCCTGATGGGTGGACTGATCGGAGTAGCGTTAGCGACGCTGCTGATTGGAGCCTTATCGCGTCCCGGCATTGGAGTGCCTGTCTCCATGCACATGACATTCTTAACCGCCGGCGCTGTCATGGTGGTGGCGGCCATCGTCGGACTCAGCAGCGCAGTAGCGCCGTCTTATCGCGCGTCCCACCTGCACATCGTAGACGCCCTCCGCCACATTGGATGAAATAAGTCGGAGTGAGAAATTAAAGTGAGAAGCCAGATTGCAGAAGTGACGACGTAATCCAATTAGAGCACATCTCATAAGTGGTTTTGGAAGGGCACGGCTTCAGCCGTGCCGCTAACGGCCAATAAAACAAGGGCTTTAGCCCCTGAGGGACAGGCTCCTTGCTACGGAAGCCATTTATGAGACCAGTTCTAGCGACTGACCTCTGCAATCTGGCTTATTCCCCTGCAATTTTCCGCGCAACTCGCTCATCGTCCTGCGAGATACTGAAACTGTTCCGCCGAAAGCGGCACCACGCTCAACCGCCCTTGTCGGACGAGCGGTGAATCCGCAAACAACTTCTGCGCCTTGATCTCCGCCAGCGTTTTCGGCTGAGCAATCGCCTTTCCCGCCTTGATCCGGACTTGAGGAATTTTCGGATCGCTGACATCCACCGACTCCACAGTGGCCGTCCCCACAGCACTCTTCTCATCGCCCGTGTGATAGATCACCAGCCGATCCCCCGGCTTCATCGCGCGCAAATTCTTCACCGCCACCGGATTCGTAACCCCATCCCAGATCGTGCTCTTCTCTTTTTCCAGGTTTGCGAAGGAATATACAGTCGGCTCGGTTTTCAATAGGTAGTCCATGGTTGAGTATTTTACGAGACGAAGACACGCACTGTCGTTTGAATAAAAAAGGGGCGCCTGTTTTCAGGCGCCCACAAGAACGACCAAGATACGAACCACTAGAAGACGAACTTTGCGGCCATTTGCAGTTGTCGAGCTCCGGTGGTGCCATCCGGCCGCCCCAGCTGGGTAAATATCTGGCCAAAGTTGCCGTTGTTGATCTGGTTCCCCACAGCGGCCGGATCATCCCCGGGATTGTTGAAGTTGGTATGGTTGAGTACGTTGTACGCCTCAAGCCGCAGCTCGATGCTGGCGTTTTCCCAGATCTTCATCCGCTTCGCCACGGTCATATCCAGGTTCACGAATGATGGACCGTGAAACTGGTTACGCCCGATGGTGGCCGCAGTGTCGAAAGCCGGGTTTGCGAATGCACTCGGGTTCAAGAAGATCTTATTACCGGTGGACGAAACTCCGCCTGTTCCGGCAAATGGATCCCCGATCAAATCCGCACGATTCACACGTCCCACCCGCAGGCTGTCGCGTGTTCCCAAAACGTCAAAGGGATGGCCAGTCTGCATCGTCAGAATTCCGCTCAACTGGAATCCTTCCAGAACACGACCCATGACGCCCTGGTTCCAATAGGTTTTGCCGGCGCCTAACGGCAGTTCCCAGATTGAGTTGATGACTCCGACGTGACGCACGTCGTGATCGGAGTTGCCGCGGTCCAAAGCAGGGTTCAGTGGGTCACGTACGAAGCTAACGCCCCCGGTCGCGGCTACGATCGGATCATTGGCGTCGTCAATCGAATGAGCCCATGTATAGGCACCCTGCATTTGGAATCCGTGCGTAAACCGCTTGGTGACCTTTGCCTGGAACGCGTTATAGTTGGCGTTGCCATCGCTTGTGTTCAAAGCAGCCGCGGCTCCAGAACGGCCGATGGCGTTGTGGGCTACTGCGTTGAAAGGCAGAACGCCGTTTTCCAGCCCCGAATACAAATTCAAGCTGGCAACGTTGGCAGACGTGCACTGCCCTTCGACAAAGCCATGATTATCCGGATTGTCGGGCACGCAGAAGGCAACCAACTGTTGCACCAGCCCTGGATCTGGCGGGTTGGCATCGAACACGCGGAAAATGTGATGGCTGCTGTTACCAACATAGTTGAGGTCAATCACGAGACTCCCCGGTAAGTCGCGCTGAATTCCGAAGAACCAGCTGTTTGTTACTGGATTCCTGAAATTCTGGCTAAAGATCACTGGAGCCAGAAGAGCCCCGTCGGGAACATTGGGATTGGGCTGCTGCAATGGCACAGTCGTCGGAAAGGCTCCGGTGCCGAAAGCGTTCCCAATAGTTTCAAACGGATTGGTGCTGTAGTCCTGCTCGAAAGGCGGGTTTCCGCGTGCGTTGCCAAACAGGTTCCCGAACACGCGATCGTGGAAAATCCCGAAAGAGCCACGAATCGCGGTCTTGCCGTCTCTCCATGGATCCCACGAAAAGCCGATTCGTGGCTCCCAATTAGAGTAGTCATCTTTGAAGAGTTGATGACCAGTGCCCGGGCCCACCACGGAGAACGTCACCGGGAAAGACCGCGGATCGGTCAAGAGATTGGAAAGATTGTTGTGCAGTTCGTAAGGAACACCATTGAGTTGATAGCGGAATCCATAGTTAAGAGTGATGTTCGACCGGACCTTCCAGCTGTCCTGGACGTAGAAACTGCCCTCGCGCTGGCGAAAGTCCTTGTTGTCAGTTACCTCTCGCGTGCCTGAATGGTCAAAGAATTGAGCGTTAAGGTCGCTTAGAACGAAACCATAATAGGCAGAGACTGCGTCATTAAAGTTCGCGTCGGTGACGCCGATTCCGAGGGAATCGAATCCCCCCCCGGTGAACGTGCCCAGTCGCGTGTCAGCCTGTCTCCGCGAGTTGAAATTGTTGTCGCCGGACTCTCCCACGTTACGGAAATCACCGCCAAACTTGAAAGTGTGAGCTCCCTTTACCCATGTCAGGTTATCGGCGACGGTGATTGTGCCCGTTTTCCTTGCCTGCCCATCTGAAAGCAACGCGCCTGGACCGCCGCAAGCCAGCGTGTTAAACGGACTGAGAATGAAGTCTGTGCCGTTTCCTACCGGATCGACGGGGAACACACTGTCGAGCACGTCAAGGCCCGAGCAACCGAACCCCGCGAAGATGTGGTTCCATCCAAACGAAGCATTGTTGATAATCCTCGAACTCAGAGTCGATGTCAGAGAAGCAGCGCCCCCATGTGCGATGGCCTTGCTCGAAACCGCTCCTACGTTGTTTGGAAGCACCGCGTCAAAGAACGGGTTCGGGTCTTTGAAATCGTTATACGCATAACGAAAGCTGAAAGCCTCGGAGTCAGTGAAATGATGATCGATTTTGCCCGTTGCCTGATAGCTGTTCTGTCGTGACGAATTGGGAAAGTGCGCAAGGCCCGAGAATCCGTCACCAGTAAGAGAGGTTGCTGTCGGAAGAAGGCCAAAAATCTTCTGGGTCGTTGGATCCGCCGGTATGGGTATGGGGGCTCCAAAAACGTTGTTGGAAAAGGCCAGGTTATCCGCCGACCCTGGTCGCAAATCGATCGTCTGTCCCTGGAAATCGAAAACACCGTTCTTGAATTCTTCGGTCGGTACAACAGCCGTACCCGTTTGCGCCGTTCGAAAGCGCTGGAACTCCTGGTTGAAGAAGAAGAACGTCTTGTTCTTCCAAATCGGACCGCCGATGGAATAGCCAAACTGGTTGCGCACATACGGATTACGTGCGCTCGCATTAGGTCCGTCGCCCGGGTTGAACCAATCGCGTGCGCCGCCGATCTTGTCGTAGCGCCCAAACCAGTATGCGTTTCCGTGAAACTGATTGCTGCCGCTCTTGGTGACCACGTCTACGATTGCACCAGTATCGCGCCCATATTCCGCGTTGAAGTTGTTGGTAATTATGCGGAACTCTTCCGTCGATTCCGGATTCGCCGCGAGTGCGCCGCCGAGAATTCCTGGGACAGAGGTGTCATTATTGTCGACACCGTCTAACAGAAAGTTGTTGTTGCGCTCGCGCTCTCCGTTTACGTTGACACCGCCCAAACTGCTATTTGCCTGCGAGGTCCCCGGCGACAACAGCATCAGTTCATAGGGATTACGGGTAATCAGTGGCAACGCCTTCATGCGAGCAGAATCCACCAGGTTCGAAACCTGCGAGTCTTCCGTTTCAATCGGTGCCAGTGTGTCTGCGCTTACGTTTACGCTCTCTTGCGTCGTGCCCAGTTTGAATTGAGCGTTCAGCGGAACGGCGAGGGATGTGGAAACCTGCACGTTGTTGAACACAACTTTGGGAAATCCCGACTTCTCGACCGTCACCGTGTAAGCGCCCGACGGGAGACTCGTGATGGTATAGTTCCCCGCGTCGCTACTAGCCGCGGTGCGGACAGTTCCAGTTGATGCATTCGCGGCCGTCACAGTAACGCCCGGCACAACCGCGCCCGAAGGATCCGTCACCACTCCAGTGATTGATCCCGTGCCCGCCTGCCCCATCGCGAACGTCGCCAGTGCGATTAAGACAACACAACTCAACAGATATCTCATGCTCCGCATGTCTTTCCTCCAAGTAATCATTCGGCCCGCGCGCCTGTTGGCACTCAGTTTCGTGATACCTGAAGGATGGCAATCAGTTGGCCATTCCTGACAGCGGATGTTTGCAGGATGTAATTTGCTCGAACGCCGTTTGTATGAAGAGGTTCGTGTTCGGCAAGACAGTAAATCATTCGCGTGAATATCTGTCTCGTTGAGTCAAAGTCGAACGGTTTTCGGAAACCATCTATGAGGAACTGAATGTTGCGGGCAGCGCCCTACCGAATTTCAGAGAATCATTTCTGGGCGAAAAATAATGAATCCCAACACGACAAACACGACATTCATGTGTTCGTTGTGCAACGGTCTAGCATTGTTATGCGAGAGGGAGCTTCCAGGCGACAAGCGAATAACATTTCGCATTGTTCCGCGGCTACTTACCCGGTTTGTCAAACAGGCTTGGTTGGATCGGGACGTTCAACTGCATCTTCTCAATTTGCAGCGTAGACGCTGCCGGATTCTCCCGCGTGCCGCTCACAAACCGGTGCGCGAACTTCACTCCATTCACGTCCCGATAGTCTCCGACATCTTCGACGATCGTGACCACGCTTCCGTTTGCGGATCGCTCAATTTCTTCGTGAATTTCCAGATACGTCGTGGCATCCAGAAACTGCGTGATACTGGTTCCCAGACCGGTCGTGATCTTCAGTTTGTACGCCGGTTTGCCATTCAGATCCACTTTGCCGAGCGCTTCGGCCTTGCTGCCCTTCGCTGCATAATCGAGCAGCGGTCCTTCAATTGCGTTCTCCGCTTCTTCGCGGATGTTATTCAGTTCACCCGCTTCGAGCGACCGGGCTTGCTCGCCCTTTTTCTCCCAACCTGACTTGCCGTCGTAAGCGCGCGTGATCGACGTTCCGTCGATCGCGAAGTCCTCTCGAATCTGATTCGGACGCCCCGCCTTCACGGTCAGCGGCGAACTCGCATCGCCAAAGCTGATCGTGCCGGTCATCGCGATTGTTCGAATGGCTCGCAATTTGTCCGGGCCTCCGCGTGCCGCCAGATTCTTGACGATCAATTCATCCGCCGTCTGCGCGAAGCACGAAACCGCGAGCGCAAGAGATACGATCACCACTGAAGTTTTCATGGGTAGTCTCGCAATTGAACAATTTGGGCGTGTGATATTTGCGCGGAGAAAATCAAACCTCTGCAATCTAACCTCGGAACTCTGCCCTTCTCTAGGCCGTACCTGTATTTGCCAGTGCCTCAACCGCTTCCCACGTGGTGGGAAACGTCATGAAGAAGTTGTGCACGTTGGTGATCTTCAGAACTTTCAACACCCGCGGAGTCACTCCTGTGAGCACCAGGCAGCGTCCGGTTTTCTGGTGAGAGACATACGTGGATACCAGCGAGCCCAGACCGACCGAATCGATGTAGGGCACATCCGTCAAATCGAGGATCATGGTCTCCGCGCTTTCGTGGCGGACGGCCCTCTCAAATTGCGGAGTCGTTTCGATCGTGAGCGGTCCTTTGATCAGCAGCACCCGCTGCTCATCCGTCACACCCGCGTAGCGCTCGACGGTTAATTCCTGCAAAGCCATGGGACGCGATTGTAGGACAGTCCAACGCGTCTGTCACCTGTGATGAGGACATCAGATGCCGCGCCGGAGTGGACCTTCAGGATAGTGCCGTCGGAAGCAGGTCCGTTTCAACGGATTTCGCGGATTAACGTCATTGCCGGTCTATAGGCAGGGATGCAAGGCCCAAACTTCTTCAGTCTGACTTCGAGCTTCCGCAATCGGACTACTGCGGTTTCTGCTCTGGCTTAGCCGGTGGCGGCGCGGCGTCGTTCTTCTTCTCTTCCGTTTTATTTTCCGGCGTTTTATTTTCCGGATGATCTTCGTAAACCGAATACTGACCCTGCGGACGCTTCAGCTTGACGGTGATCGCCATCTCCGCTTTGTCGATCGTGTAGTCTTCTCCGAAAGTCTGAAAGCCATCCGCGAGGACTTGGATACGCAGCGGCCCATAGGGCACACCGTCAAAACTGGTCTTACCCTCGGTGTTGGTCTTCAACTGGAGTCCCGAGTTCTTCTGCTTCCCATTTCTTTTCACAGGATGCATGATTACGCTGGCGTTCTTGACCGGCTTGCCGTTGTAGTCCCGCAATACAAGAAACTCCACGGCCGCATACTGCTCATCGTCCTGCGCCGCCGCCACGCCCAACCCGACCCCCACCAGCAGAAGAACACCGAGCCCGACCGCAAGCCTTCTCATGGGTTTCTATTTTAAGCAGGACCCGGCATCCTGTCACGCAGAGCGTCGTCCTTTTCCCGAAATCAATCCTAAAAAGCTCGTGGCGGAAATGACCCGATCGAGAGCAGTCCATAACTATTGAAATCTGAAAACGGCGAACCACTCTTCTCCTTCAGCGAGCAGGTGCGTCCAATCACCGCCAGCTTCAGGAATGCAATCGACGAGGGTCCGCCGTACTCGGCGACATATACTCCGCCGCCATTGCCGGTTGGACTGGCCAGCGCCAGTCCAGCAAGATACGACCATTTCCTTGACTGGCCCCGCATTGGGTCAGAGGTACAACCCTCAGCTAGCCTGCCCGTAATCTTATTAAAGAAGAACACCGTCACACTATCGCCCTGCGTATTGACCACAAACAGCACCGATTCATCCGGACTCAACATCACGTTGCTCGCGCTGATGCTGACGTCACTGCTATGCACGAACGTCGGCGTCAGTCGTCCCGAGGAGATGTCCGAGACTTCCACCACCACCGACGTCGACGTATCGCCGAAAATGGCATAGTGCCCGTCGCTCGTGATGTCGACGGAATTCGGGAAGCTTGCTCCGCGCGACCGGCGGGTAGCCGTCGAGTACTGTTTGTCGCCGTGAGGGACCGGTGTTCCGGCCGAAATGTCGAACGACTCGATCGTCCCGTCAGTATACGTGGCGATCAGAATATTGCCGTGAACCGCCATCCCGTTGATCAGACCCCCGCCCAACCCTTCAACGGAAACATCGTTGAGAAACGAAAGACCGCATCCATCCAATAGGGCAAACGTCCCAATGGTGTTGGAACTGGTGAAGCTGGCGTAGAGATACTGGTTATTGAAAGCCAGGCCAACACCGTTGGAACTACCGTCGTCGCTCGGCGATCCGCTTGCCAGGCCACCAAGACTCAGCGTGTTGACGTCGATGCCGGCGACCGTTCCGTTATACGCCTGCGACTCAAACACGCACTGCTCGGTGCCGCTGTTGAGTACCCGGAGACGGTTGGCCCCGAAAAAGCCGCCGCTGATTCCGTTGCCGAACGTGTCCACGAACGACTGCAACGTCAACGAACCATTCGGCGCAACCGAAAAGAAGCTGACACCAGAAATAACTTCCGGCACCAGATCGTCATTCGTCATCACGTATTGCGTTTGTCCCAGGGCAAAGCCTCTGCAGCTGAAGACAACTGCAGTCAGCGCAGCAACGCACCAAAACATCGAGGATCGAGCATTCTTCATAGGTTGTCTCAGGCGGGAGAAAACCATTTTCGAAGCAAGTTCTATCAAGGACGACAGCTCAACTGATTTGACGCGTTCTTCCGTAAAACGTGGAGCCGTTTTTCGCGGCCCCACCAAAACGCCATTCGCAGTCTGTCCCCTTACTTACCAGTTCCCGACAGCGCCGATGTTGTCGGACTGCCGTATGCGTTATGGCTCACCTGCAAACTACCCGCCCTCGTACCCAGTTGCGTCGGCGAGAATACCACGTTGATCGTGCACGTGGCCTTGGCTGCAAGAGTGGAAGCACACGTAGTCGAGGAAACGCTGAAATCACCTGTCGTGGACATTGAAATGCCGGTCAGCGCAACGCTCTGTTTGTTGGTAAGGGTAAATGCCTTCGGCGCGCTGGTCGTTCCCACCGTCACACTCTGGAACGAAGCGTGAGTAGGCGCAATCGCGACCGGGTAAATCCCAGTGCCAGTGAGAGGCACAGTCTGCGGACTGCCCGCCGCGTTGTCGGTAATCGTGACGTTGCCAGTTCGAGGTCCGGTTTGAGTTGGACTGAACTTCACCGCAATTTTGCAAGTTTGTCCCGCAGCCAGTGTATTGCCGCATGGTTTGGCTGATGTAGCAAGCGAGAAGTCGCCGCTGATTGCAATGCTGCTGATATTCAACGTCGCGCCTCCGGTGTTGGAGACAGTCACGTTTTTCGCAGCGCTTGTGCCGCCGACGACGAGGCTCGCAAACGTGAGTGACGTCGGCGTCAACGTAACGAATGGGCCAGTGGCAGCGGTAACCGTAAGCTGAATTGTCGTGGTGTGTGTCAAAGAGCCCGACACGCCTGTGATCGTTACCGTCGATGTCCCCGTCGGCGCCAGACTGGTCGCCGTAAAGGTCACGGTGCTGGTGGTAGGCGTCGGATTGGGGGCGAACGCCACGCTCACGCCGCTCGGCAAGCCCGAAGCGCTCATGCTGACGCTGCCGCTGAAACCGTTCGACGGAACCACCGTGATGGTGCTCCCGTTCTGGCTGCCCTGCGTCACGCTTACCGAGCTCGGACTCGCGGTCAGACTGAAATCAGGACTCGTCCCCGCCACCACGCTCACCACAATCGCATTCGACTGAATGCCATTCGCTACGACAAACAGGTCGTAGCTGCCCGCAGGAACGCCGGCAGGCACGTCGAACTTTGTGGCGTTCGGAGTCGAGGGAGCGATGGAATGTGTCGTCTCGTCATGCGTAGTGGCGTAATACATATTGTGCGGAGCGGCGATCTGCACCAGTTGCACGAGAGGATAGTTCGTGGCTCCCTGGTAATCGTCGCCGTAGGCGTTGGCCTCCGACAATCCGTTGAGCTGCGTGCCGGATAAAACGTTGTTGGTCGAGGGGCTGCCGATCGATCCGCTGATCGGATTGATCGTCGGCGCCACACCAGAAACCACTCCTGCGGCCGGAGTATAAATCTCCACTAGCCCGCTGAAGTCGGTGAACATGATCTGACCGTTCGGAAGGACCATCAGGTGTCCAACGTAGGAAGAATCCGCCGGGCAGTCTGTCGGATTCGGAGCGTTCGTCAAGTTTCCGGTCGCAGGGTCGTACTCGACAAACTGACAGCCTCCTTTGAAGAGGCCAGGGCTAAGCATGGCGAGCACCTTGCCGTTCGGCTCCAGCGCTGCCGGGCCATCCGCCTGGTTCAGACTTCCGGCGGGAGTCGGGCCAGCCGCCCAGGTGTTGGACGCAACGTCGTAAATCGCCGTCGCGACCACGTTGCCTCCAAATTGAAAGACCTTGTTGTTGTACATCAGAACTGCTGCGCCCAATTCCTCGTCGGCAGAGTTATACAGCTGAACCGGAAGCTGCGCTCCGCAAGACCACAAGCCTGTCGATTGATCGTACAGCTCCGAGCCGCGGGCGGTGCCGCAGGCAGAATTGTTTTTCGCGTCGACGGTCAGCACTAGGTCGTTGCTGAGCAATGTAAATCCCGATTCATCGTTGCTCGGTTGGCTAACGGAACCGGTCGCGATCCACGAATTCGGTCCATTGAACAGCGCATTCTGCGACGAGCAGCAGTTCGACTGCATGTAAAGTCCATTTGCCAGCAACACACTCTCCGCGTCGCCCAGAGTCGTCCAGCCTGCGGGTGGGGAGTTCAACACCCAGGTCAAAGTGTTCCCGGAAATGGTGCCAATCGCGCCCTTCGTCGTCCACACCTGTTGGCCGCCGTTATACTCTCCGCCTTCGATCACCACAGTTTTGCCGTCCATCAGCACCTGCGAGCCGAAGAACCAGGGCGAGTAGCCAACCGGCATCGACCCACCAGAACTCCATGTGCCGTTCACGTAACTGCCCGATGCATCCGGCGTGAGAATATGCCAGGCTTTGGAATTGCCGCTCTGTTCCTCGTGGACCAGAATCCTTCCGTCCCGCAGTTGCAGCATGGCGCCGAGGTTCACGCCGGGTTGATTCACAAGCGGAGTCCAGGATTGTGAGGAGGCGGTTGCGATCAGCAAAAACAGTGCGGCCGACGTGATGGCGAGTTTCGTATGCAGGTTCAAGGCGGGATCCTTCAATTCAGGCAGTCAAAAAGCGACCACCACTGTATAGACATTTCTCCCGCTTGTGTAGTGTGAAAAAACATCTCCCGGAAGCGCAACGGATTTGCTCTGTGCTGCGGCCTTAAGTACAAAGCGGGCGGGCCACCAAACCGACTAACTAGTGTCGATAGTGGTGGTCGCCCGCTGAGTTTCTCCAGATCGGATCCAAAGTCCTGTTGCTACTCCACCGAAATGCGCTCGGCGACCACATTTCCCGGAACTTCGAACTGGAAGTTACCCGCGGGATCGAAGAAATCCAGGACGAATGTACCCGTGTGAGTGCTGCCCTTGTGTCCGAGATAGATCGACTCACTCAGGTTGATGGTGCCCAGGAAAGTTCCTGCTGTGTCGTAGGACCACACGCGGTGAGCCAGTTTGTAAGCGCGATTCCCCACTTTCTTCCAGGCACCCAGGCAAACGTTTCCGGTCCGAGGATCCACGTTAGGGTTATGCACTTCGGTCCCGCCTTGGTTCCACACTTGATAGGCTTCCTGGATCGTTTGATCGCCCACCACAAAGCGAATATGCCAGAGCCCCACCACCGACGAGGTGTCGGATTCGGCTGCGTCCTTGCCGCCGATCGAAGCCTGGGGCGCGATACGAGTCTGGCTGTGAGCGGCCACAGCCGCCATCGCACTCAAGGAATCACCGCACGACGCAAACGCACTGCCGCCGAGTCCCACTACCAGCGCCAGCAAGGCGGCCAACTTAACTAAGTTCAGAGCATGGGTCGATTTCATACATTTCTCCTTAACGAATTTTTTTCGAGTTGCGCAACCAGTCCGAGTCATGGGGATCGAGCCGCCAGCCTGCGCTTTGCGATCCAATTTGCTTGCGATCCAACGGCGCTAGCTAACATCGAATCCACAAATTCGGGCAATGCAGGCAGGGTGAAGCTTGGTGAAGGTTTGGTGAAGAACCGTAAGCTATTGAAAACGCTACAAGTAACTTCGTTGAACGCCCAATCAATGCTATATTTTCACTCCCCCACTTGGAGCACAGGGCGTGCCCAACAACCTGATTAAATTTGCGGACTTCGAACTCGACGGCGGCCGCTACGAACTGCGTCGCGGAGATCATGTCCTAAGGCTCGAAAAGATTCCGATGGAACTCCTCACCATTCTGGTGGAGAGCGCGGGCCAACTCGTCACCCGCGAACAGATCATCGAAAAGATTTGGGGCAAGGACGTCTTCCTCGACACCGAACATGGCATCAACACGGCCATCCGGAAAATCCGGCAGGCTCTCGGCGACGATCCCGACCAACCGCGTTTCCTCCAGACCGTAACCGGCAAGGGATACCGCTTCATCGCACCGACGACAGTCGTCGCACCATCGAACGGAACTGGAAATCGAATTGAATCGGGTGCCGTCGCTCATCCGTCCGTGACTTCAGGCCAGCCTTTGAACAAGGAAGCAATTCGAGAGCAGTCTCCTGTTTCTTCGAGTGCAAAGGCGGGGGCGACACTCCGCAGGATAGCCTTGTCGCTGACTGCCACGATCTGCGTCGCCGCGATCCTCATTGGATTCAACATCCGTGGCGTGCGTGACCGTTGGTTCAGCACCGCGAAGCCCCTCATTCACTCCTTGGCAGTACTTCCGCTGGAAAATCTTTCCTCCGACCCAGCGCAGGACTACTTCGCCGACGGCATGACTGACGAACTGATCACCATGCTGGCCAAGAACCCCGGCCTGAGAGTGGTTTCGCGCACTTCTGTCATGCAATATAAAAAAGTGCATCGCCCCCTCTCAGATATTGCCGGCGAACTCGGTGTCGACGGCATTCTCGAGGGCTCGGTCGAACGCTCCGGCAACCGCGTGCACTTGAACGCGCAGCTGATCTACGCTCCACAGGATCGCCATGTCTGGGCTGAAAGTTATGACCGCGACTTGAGCGATGTAGGCTCTCTGCAGAGTGACCTCGCTCGCACCATCGCGCAACAGGTAGGACTGACCGCCTCTGCCACTCTGGCGCCAGCGCGGCGCATCGCACCCGAGGCGCACGACGCTTACCTGTTGGGCCGGTATTACTGGTTCGCGCGTAGTTACCAAAAGGCCGGTGAATCTTTCCAAAAGGCCATCCAACTCCAACCGGACTATGCGGCCGCATGGGCGGGCATAGCCGATTACTATACGGCCAGCGCTGCAGAGGATGAGATTCCATCGGCGCAAGCTCTCGCACACGCCGAGCCCGCCGCCCGTAAAGCAATCGCCCTCGACGACTCCCTCGCGCAAGCCCACCACGCGATGGCAGCGGTTCACTATTTTCTGCGCTGGGACTGGGACAGCGCTGAGCGAGAGTCAACTCGCGCAGTCGAACTGGATCTGCACTTTTCCGAATCGCATCACCTGCACGCCTACATCCTGCAAACCTTGCAGCGCACCGATGCGGCGGTGGAGGAAGATCGCAAATCGATGGAGTTGGATCCATTCGTGCGGCCCTGGGCACTCGGTCATGCCTTGATCCGTGCCCGCCGGTTTGATGCCGCCTTGTCTGAATTGCGCGCCCGAGCCGAAGCCCAACCGAACGATTGCGGGATCCAGTGGACGCTCTCCGACGTGTATTTTCACAAGGGCATGGCCGCGGAATACCTGCATGCAATGGAACGTTGCGCGTCGAAAGAGCACATTCCGCAGATGGAGCAGGCCTTCCAGCGCGGCGGCGTGACCGGTGTACTCGAGTGGAATCTTGGCCGCCTCAAGCGAGCGGCAGCCAACGGATACGTCTCCCCGCTGGAATTCGCGGACGCATATGCTCGCCTGGGACGCAAGGACGAAAGCATACGAGCACTCGAACAGTCCTACCAAATTCGTCAGGCGTGGCTCGTTCACATACAGAACGATCCCGACCTGGATATTCTGCATTCCGATCCACGCTACCAGGCGATTGTGAAAAAGATGGGCTTGCCGCCAGCCTATTGAAGGAGGTCCAGCGGCTTGGTGTCGGACCCCTTCGTTTATTTATTGCGGCAGCAGAATTTTCTCCAGCGACGAAATCGGCAGCGCACCCTGATCGAGCGCGCGGTCGTGAAATTCCAGAATCGTGAAGTCTTTCCCTTTGGCAGCCTCGTACTTCTTGCGCAGACGCCACCACTCACGCGTGCCGACAAAGTACGTCGGCAGTTGCGTGGAGCTCAGCTTGGCGCGCTGCAGCTTTCCTTCTGCCTCGGCCTGAGTCTGGAATCCGTCTTTGATCATCAGGTCCAAAGCCTCGGCATCGCTCATGTTCATGGTTTGCATGCGGACATCCAGAATCGAGTTCGCCACCGCACGCAGCCATACTTTCAAATAGCTCAACCGGTAACGGGGATCGTTGTTCGCATAGCCTTGCGCCATCATCACCTGCGCGATGTACTCGGCCCAGCCCTCGACATAAGGACCGTTCGCAAAGAGAGCGCGCGTCAGCCTCCGGTTGATCGGTTGCACATCGTTGGCGTGTTCGGCCTGCACGTAATGCCCCGGCAGAGCCTCGTGAATCGTAAGCCACTGCAACACCCAGTTGTTATATTCGCGCAGCTTCGATTCCGCCTTGGCGTCAGTCGTCTTGGGGTCGATCGGCGTCACCCAATATTCGGCATCGCCGCTCGGGTCGAGTGGAGGCGCGGAGTGAAAGCCGGCAACCGAATAAACCCCGCGCATGAATGGCGGAGTAGGAATCACCTTCAGATTGTCGCGTGCCTTCATCGAGACGACCTTCTGATCGACAATAAACTGCCGGATTTTCGCCAGGTCGTCCTTGACCGCATCGAGCAGCTGATCGCGCGAAGGACGATCGTCCGAAATCTTGCGCAGCACCTCGCCGATGATCGCGTTCTCGCGATCCCGCCCGCGCAAGTCCGCATGCTCGCCGTGATCGGGAAACATGGAGCGATGCAGTGGCAGCGCGATTTCCAGCATTTCAGCGCGCTTGGCCTTGAACTCGGCTTCGGCGTCAGCCAACACCTGTGCTGGCGTGACCCGCGTCTCCATGACCAGCCGGAATTTCTGCGCGTACAGTTCCCCGCCCAACCGCCAGGTGCGCGTACTCGGACGCTTGGCGAGATCATCCTTCAACCACTGCGAAAAGCTCTTGATCGCTTCGACCGCAGGCGGCGCGACGCGATCGAATTCCGCCTTCAATTTTGAGTCGGCAGGAATTTCTTTCGCAACCGTATCCTGGATCAACTCCACGTTGCCGTCGTTTTCCTCGCCTGCAACCGTGATAAAGATCGGATCCGCGTCAGCCAGCACCTGCTTCGCCTGATCCAGAAAGCGTGGCACCTGCGCAATGCGTGACAGCACGTGTCCCAGGCGAACGTCCTTCGGCGCGTACTCATCGGTCAGCGGCTGAAAAAGCGCGCCCCCGAGCAATTCAACGTAGACGGTGGGGTTATGTTTGTAATTCTCGATATGATCGAGCTCCAGCAGGTTAAGAGCGATTTGATCGTCGATCACTTGCCAGTCCGCGGCGTCCTGCGCGTCCAGCGATTGGAGCGGCGTTTCTTTCTGAAAGCGCTCGTGCCATCGGACGAAAAGACTACGCTGGGCGGCCACTCCGGCGGGGCTCACATCATCGAGCATGGCATCGAGCTCGATGGTCTTCCCTGTCTTGAGATCGACGTGCTTGTGATAACCCGCCTGCGAAGCATTGGAAGGCGAAAGCGCCAGCGTCTCGTGAATGAAAGCTTCGCTCAGTTGAGAGAACTTGGTGTTCATCGCGTTTTCGTGTCCAGTGGTTTTGCTTTGCGGTGACGCAGCGCCCGGCGCGGCCAGGCTCGCGCTGAACAGCAGAACTGAAATTACCAAACGTTGCATACGATCCTCGCAGAATGGAACGAGGCAGTATACAGCCTCCGATGAGGGACAAGTGGTCCGGAGAATCGCACTGGCACACCGACTCGATTAGAACCTACAATTTGTAACTCGGCGCCGGGTGGTCGCTCGGATCCGACCAGGCACTGCACCCACATCGATCGAGGCAGGAGACAGCGTATGCACAGGAACAGAATGTTGCGATCATTCTTAGGAACTCTCTTAGGGGCGATTGTCTTGGCGTCGCTCTTCACCGCGGCAGCGGCAGCACAGCAATACAAAATCCAACGCGCTGATTATGGGTATGGCCGCCAGCGGGTCGACGTCACACAGCGGCTGCGCGAACTGGCGCGCCAGAATGCAACCTTCCGCACGGGCAACAGCACGTTTGGCGTCGACCCTTCGCCCGGCAACGTAAAGACGCTGCGAATCTTTACCGAGGGTCGTGGAGGGCCGCGAACATTCGAGTATCGCGAAGGCAGCGTAGTGAATGGCTCGCAATTCACAGGTTGGGGCGGAGGCCAATGGGGTAACCCAGGCGGCGAATATACGATCCTCAGGGCGTTGTACGGCATCCCCGGACGGAACGTGGACGTAACCCAGCGCCTGCGCGAACTCGCCGCGCGCGACGCTTTTTTCCGCATGGGTAACAGCACCTTCGGAGTGGACCCGGCCCGCGGACACGTGAAAACGTTGCGGATCTGGACGCGAGGTCCGCGGGGGACGCAGCGAATGTTTGACTATCGCGAAGGCAGTGTCGTGGACGGCTCCATGTTCTCCGGCTGGGGAGGCGGTAACTGGGGCCGCGAAGCCTGGAGCGGAGGATGGGACGGCCCAGGCCGCTAACTCCCTTTGAAACAACCACTCCGCCGATTCGGGTGGAGCGGGTTTTTAATGACCAAATGTTCCACGCGGAACACTTTGTTTGCAATATTGTACGTATCACAATGTATTTACATTGGCCGTAACGCGGACATTTCATTTGACTTAGTGGGCCTTGTCGCAAGGTTCAAGTGGTACGGCAATTAAGGGGCGCCGTTCTCGTTACGGGCCAAACGTGAACACATAGGCCCGCACGCCGGAATCACTGGTGACCAGTGTCAGAACATGCTTTCTCCGAGCCGCGTGTGCGACCAGCCGAATCATTCCTGATCGATCGAAGCGCGCCACGCCGTCAGCGCCGACGTTGTCACCGCGCGCATCGCCGACTGGATTCCCGTCGAGCAGCACCGTCACCGCTGCCTGTCCCGAGGTCCCCGGCTGCATCACTAGGTTCACTTCACCAGCGCTGAAAGGGAGGATGATCTTTCCAGTTCCCTTTCGAAGTTCGACGTACTGCCCTGATCGCTGCCAGTCTCCTTCGACCTTAACCGCACCCGGTACACCTCGATCGTCGCCGATGTAGGTCTCCCCGGTAATTCCGGCATAGGATGGCTCGCCCGTTCCTGCGAACTCTGTCGCCTCGGGAGTACCTGCCGGCAACTCGATCCCCGGTTGGGCCGCAACCAGCAGTCGCCGGATTTCTTTCTCGATTTCGTCGTAGCTGCCCTCCCCCACCCAGCGCTTCACCAGCTTCCCTTGGGCGTCGAAAAGATACTTGGCAGGCCACGCGTCGTTGTCGAGAGACCGCCAGATTGCAAAATCGTTGTCGATTGCAATCGGATAGGTGAGTCCGTGGTCGCGAATACCGCGGTCGATGTGCTCGGGGCGCTTGCCGAATTCGAATTCGGGCGAATGTACGCCGATCACGACCAGCCCGGACTTGCCGTAATCGCGGTGCCACGCTTTCACATATGGAGATGTGCGGATCCAGTTGACGCAGGTGTACTCCCAGATGTCGATGAGGACGACTTTGCCGCGCGACGCGTCAGCAGTGAGTGGCGGCGAATTCACCCAGCGCGTTGCTTTCAACGCCGGCAATTTACTGGCCGAGGCGAAGTTGCGGCCGGCAATGGTGCCGAGCAGGAGTAACAGCAAAATCGTCCTCATAAGATCACAATCAGGCGGCCTTCACGGCTGGGCCGGTGGTCACGTTGATCACCACATCCACATTGCCGCGAATGGCTTTTGAATACGGACAGACCTCATGGGCGGCATTCGTCAGGGATTGGGCGGCTTCCTGCTCCATTCCGGGCAGGTTCACGTTCAGCCGAGCTTGAATAGAGTACGAACCGTTGTCGGAACACAAGTCCACTTCGGCATCAATGGAGGCATCCTCCGGAAGTGGGATTCGCATTCTGCGTGCAACAACGGCCATCGCCCCTTCAAAGCAGGCCGACCAGCCGGCGGCGAACATCTGCTCCGGATTGGTGCCACTACCCGCTGTGCCCGGCGTCGAAAGGGTGACGTTGAGATGACCATCAGAACTGCGGGCAACGCCATGCTCCCGGCCTCCCGTAGTGTGAGTTTTTGCGGTGTAGACTACTTTTCCTGCCTGCGTCATGGTCTGTTCTCCTTGATGTAGTAAACGTGAGATGGATTGATACTCCTTACAATGAAGGTTTCAGAATCTTAGCGGTCCCCCAGAGCGAACCTGGATTAACCCGCTTTGGATGCAATGTAAGCATTTTCTCGTAAAGCTCCATGGCCGTCGATGTACTCGCCACACTAGCATTGAAGTCGCGGATGTAACCTCGGGTCTCGTCGATGTGACGAGGCGAGCTATCCGGGTCAAGGACACCATGACCGGCTACCACTGCTCGCGGATGCAGGGCCTCGATCGTATCCAGCGCGCGGAGCCACTCACCCCGGGCCTTTTCATCGCACTCGGCAAGATAGGGGTGCGTGTTGTTATAAACCGCATCCCCTGATATCACCAGGCCAATCGAAGGCACATGCAGCGCAGTGGTGTGCGACGTGTCGGTGTGGCCAAGCTCTACTACCTTCAACTCTTCTCCCTCAAGAAAGAGCGTATCGCCGTCGAGGACCTCTGGCGCTACCAGCTGCGATGGAACCTGTCCAGGAAAACGCGGCTCCCAGAAAGACTTTATAAAGTCCGGACTAATCTGGTTTTGCATGGCAGCAATTGAGGAAGCGGTGGCAAACGCTCTTGCGTTGGGAAACCTGTCCAGCAGGAGCTTCAGACCGAAGAAATGGTCGCCATGGGCATGGGTGATGTAAATCGTTGTGAGATTCTTGCCGCTCTCTGCGATCCAATCCAACAGCTCCTTCGAATGTTGCACGGACAGAAACGTATCGACGAGGACGGCATCGCGTTCGCCATGAATGAGCGTAACCGTGTTAGTAACCCAAGCGAGATCTTCCTTTCCCGGAGGAAGGCCTTGGGTCGAGCTGCCGCGCTTTTTGGTCAGAAGCTTCCAATTCAGCTTAGACATATGCTTCCTCAATAAGGAACACGGGACTCACGCTGCGCCCCGCTCTCTTACAGCGCCGTTCCGGGCCTCGATGGCCTTGACGGAGTTCACAAACGCCTTTTCTAAAACGCTTTTGCCGACGCTTCCGACAACGAAGCCAAGCAGCCATCCCTTGAGATTTTTGCCCTCGCGGACAACGACCACGTCAATGTCGGTCGTGCCATTGGGATTGCGCGTGAAGTTGTAGGTATGGCCCGACGCTCCTCCCCATGTGTTGGAGTCGGTCGTCGTGAGAACCACGTGGTTCGAGTCGGACCAGTCGTAGTGCAGACGTTCCCAGATGCCTCCCGAACCTTCGGTGACATCTGCCTCCGTGCGGCCCCGGCTATGCACCTTGAGATACTCGTCGGCGCTGTTGCCAAAGAGCTTCGCGCGGCCAGGCCCGAAGTCGGTGAGCCCCGCGATGTACTGTTCGGGCGTCAAGCTGGCTGTCTGATGTAGATGGATCGTGGACATGTGTTGCTCCTTAATCTTGGGCGCTGTCTCTAGATTCCTGAACTCACAACTCGAGAGTCAGATTTTGTTGCATTCAGTCATCGGCAGACACTCAGGCCGCTTTTACCACTGCGGTAAATGCCGCCACGTTCTTTCGGACGAACTCCTGCACACTCAGCGGCTCTTGCCCCGTCAGTGTGCGCACGTCGTCCGACGTCCGGTCGAAGCGCCCCGCGCGATGCAGATCGCACAACGCCGCGAGGTGGTTCACCACGTGAATCGGCCAGCCCCGCTTGAGCAGGTCGTCCCGCCACGGCTCGACGGGGATGTCTTGATAAGTAATCGTGCGGCCCAACGCCTTCGAATACTCCTGCGCATAGAGATGCATGTTCTCGGACTGCGGGCCGGTCAGGTGATAAATCTTGCCGATGTGCGGCTGCGGATTGGCGAGCAGCGCGGCAATCGCACGGGCAACGTCTTCCGCCGCCACCGGCGAAGTCTTGCCCTCCCCGAAGGGCAGCTTGATCTGATCGAATTCTCTGACTGAATCCGGAGTCAAAGTCAGGAAGAAGCCTTCGAGAAACACTGTCGGCCGTCCGT
>Ga0210402_10001033_pt1 | contig 29545 bp, 40 predicted proteins | sample IncBWC7MmetaG_FD_161055 | JGI IMG/M metagenome (GOLD analysis project Ga0210402, IMG submission 161055) | Forest soil microbial communities from Barre Woods Harvard Forest LTER site, Petersham, Massachusetts, United States - Inc-BW-C-7-M | ecosystem: Environmental > Terrestrial > Soil >...
ATATCCAACTCCGCAACGGAAGCTGTATTCCACAAGCTGACCCACGCCTTTGTGCCAGCTTTGTTCGCAATCACCGTGTACGGGTACGCGCTGGGAATGTAGAGGCTGCGGCTTAGGTCAAACGTCTTCAGAATTTCGCCTTTGTTCACATCGAGCAAAACAACATTGTCAGAAAGATTGTTCGCCACCAAAAGCCAGTCGCCCTTCGCTCCGGGCAAGACTGCGAATCCCGCCGGATAGGGCGGAGCTGTTCCTGACGGTGTTGTGCGAACTCCGATCGCCACTTCCTTCCCTGCTGCCAGCCGCTGCGGGGGAATCTTGATAAAGCGTTCAGGCGTCACCTGGCCACTCGCGAATTTGTAGACCGCGATCCCGTTGCCCGTGCTTTTCGGCTTCTCGCCAGTGGGGTCGGTGATCGATCCCATTGAGGCATACAGATGTGAGCCGTCGCTGCTGAAAGCCAACCCGATGTAGTAACTCTGACGGGTCGAAGGCTCATCGCTCAAGCGATCATCGGGAAAGTCGTGCAGTTGATTGGTACTGAGATCGAGAATCGCAATCGACTGGCGCGCGCCGGTTTCCTGTGTCCCGTATCCCTGGTTGAGCAATGCGGCATAGTGTCCGTCAGGGCTGAGTGCGATCGTTGCGGGAAAGCTGTTGGTGCGCGCGATGTATCCCGGGACGGGGATCGTCAGCTTCTTGCTCGAAGGCAGATTGATTTGATGGCCCGTGCCGGCGCCACGCAACACCGTGAGGGAAATGGCAATTGCGCACACGGCTACGAAGAAGAGGGCGGCGATCTTTTTCACGAGCGAAGGCCTCGCGAGGTTTGTACCATCTGCGCCGCACTCGGGGCAAACCGGCAAATTCCAGGATGACGAACTCCACTGAACAACTGAACGTGCCCAGCGCACGCCTGCCCGCGACTCCCTGGGACCGCTATCTAGTGCCCGGCATGGAAGATCGCGAACGTGGCTCCCTGCGGATCAGCAAGGACAGTCATCCGCCCGACGTTTTCGATTGTCATTGGGCCGGCGAAGATGTTGGCTCCCAATCCCTTCGCTTTGGCGGTGGAGGCGTCCACATCGTCTACCCAGAAATAAGCAAGCCAGTGCGGAGGAACGCCGGCCTGGCGATATTCGGCGGGAGGGATGCCGCCGATGAAATGTTCGCCGTTTTTGATGTGCAGATAGCCTGACTTGTCGTTCTCGCCAGCCATGATCTGCCAGCCGAACAATCCGGAATAGAACTCGCGGGCGCGGTTTACGTCGGGCGTACTCAGATCGGCCCAGCAAAGAGTGCCATGGACGCCCGCGATCCCGATTCCTGTGTTCTTGCCCGCCTGCCAGACGCAGAAAATCGCGCCTGTCGGATCCTGAATGACCGCCATCCGGCCTGCCTCCATAACATCGAATGCCGGAGCGAGGACGGTGCCTCCGAGGTTCTTTGCCTTCTCGGCGGCCTGGTCGGCGCTGGTCACGGCGATATAGGACATCCAGTGGGGCGGCACCTGCTGCGCGAGCTGCTCGGGACGAAGTGTGCAGCCGGCAGCAGCGTCGCGGCCATCCAACCTGAAGATCGTATAGACTTCGCCCGGCCCCATGGGCATGTCGTTGGGATTCCATCCAAACAGCGCGGCGTAAAAGGCTTTTGCAGCGGACTGGTCGGTAGTGGCGAGTTCAATCCAGCAGAAGGAACCGGCGGAGTGTTTGTCGATGTGCGCCATAAGCGCAGGATTCTACATCAATTTGCTGCTGGGGATTGTCAACGGAAGGTGAAACGAGGAAAGCATTGAACCGCGGAGATCGCCGAGTTCGCAGATATTTTACGGAAATTCCTTTGTGACGACTCGTGCCCTTCCGCGTGAACCGCTTCGCCGGCAATGGCGCGGTTTCGGCACTGCGACACCACTGTCTCGATATTCTCTCCGATTTCTGCGATCTCTGCGGTTCGATGCCCTGTGCGTTAGAGATTCTTTCCCACCCAATCTTCGATGCGGCCCAGCGCCTTGCTCAGGTTCTCGAGCGAGTTGGCGACGCTGAAGCGCAGATAGCCCTCACCATGCGCCCCGAACGCGGTACCGGCGAGCGCGGCCACTCCAGCCTGATCGAGCAAGGCGTCGGCGAGTTTCTTGGAGGGCCATCCGGTCTTCGTGATATTCGGGAACGCGTAGAACGCGCCTTTTGGCATGCGGCACGAGAAGCCTTTTATTTTGTTCAGACCAGCTACAAAGGCATCGCGGCGCCGCCTAAATTCGGCACTCATCTTGTCGACTGACGACTGATCCCCGCGCAGGGCTTCCACGCCAGCGATCTGCGTGAAACTGGCTGTGCAGGAATTGGAGTTGGTGGTGAGCTTCGCGATCTGGCTGGCGAGATCTGGACGCATGACTCCGTATCCGAGACGCCATCCGGTCATCGCGTAGGTCTTGGAGAAGCCGTCCAGCAGAATCGTGCGCTCCTTGAAACCGGGCACGCTCATGATCGAGAAGTGGTCGCCATCGTAAATCAACCGGCTGTAAATCTCGTCGGACAGGACCAGGATATTGCGATCTCCAATCGCTTCGGCGATCTCGAAAATATCTTTCTTCGTGAGGATGCCACCGGTTGGATTGTGCGGCGAATTCAGGATGATCAGCCGAGTATGATCATTGATCAGGGAGGCTAATTCCCTCACATCGATTGAGAAATCGCGGTCTTCGCGTAGTGGAATCGGAACGCCGGTGCCAACGGAATAGTTCACCATCGACTCGTAGATGGGAAACCCAGGATTGGGATAGATAACTTCATCTCCTGATTCAATTAATGCCAGAATCGTGAAGAAAATAATGGGCTTCCCGCCTGGCACGACAACCACTTCATCGGGAGAGACCGGCACGTTACGCGTCCGGCTGACGTATTCCGCGATCGCCTGGCGAAGTTCGGGCAGCCCCGCCGACGGACCGTAATGGGTCCAGCCTTTGCGCAGTGCGGCGATTCCGGCCTCGACCACATTCGGAGGCGTATCGAAATCAGGTTCGCCGATTTCCAGATGGATGATCTCTTTGCCCTGTTTTTCCAGCGCGCGGGCGCGGTTCAGGACTTCAAATGCGGTCTCAGTGCCAAGCCGCGACATGCGGCCGGCCAGACGGAGTTCCAACATCGTTGTGGGTTCCATAGCGGCGGAAGGGATTATAACTCTTAGGGCAGGTGTCAGGTCTCAGGCGTCAGGTCTCAGGAAATTCTCAATGCATGCGGCGCGTGTGATCTTCCTGCCACCCAACGCCTAAGACTTAACACCTGACTCACTCCGAGATCGTGCTCTCTTCGCTCTGGGCGCGCAGAAGTTTATCGACGGAATAGGGCGCGCGCTGAGCAGGTTCGTGATAGTGGCGAACCTGCATCTCGCCAAGCAGTCCGATGGCCAGCAGATTGAATCCCGCAAGCAGCAGCACGGACGAAAACAGCATGAGCGGGCCGTGTTTCACCATGACGTCCGCCTGATGGAGCAGTTTCTCGGCCAGCAGCCAGACTCCAATCGCGCATCCCGACATGATACTTACCATGCCGACCGTGCCAAAAAAATGCAGCGGCCGCGCCAGATAGCGGAGCAGAAAACGGATCGTCAGCAGGTCGAAGAACACTCGGAAGGTGCGCGAAATGCCGTAGTGCGACGCTCCACGCTCACGGTTCACGTTCTTGATCGGAACCTCAATGATCGATGCACCGTGCCACGATGCGAGCGCCGGAATGAACCGGTGCATTTCTCCGTAGAGAGGGACTTGCTCGAGGATCTCACGTCGGTATGCCTTGAAGGTCGTACCGAAGTCGTGAATATCGACGCCGCTTAACTGAGCCATCAGCCAGTTCGCGCATCGCGACGGAAAACGGCGCAGCCAGAAATTGTCAACTCGGTTCTTGCGCCAGCCACTGACTATGTCATAGCCCTCCGCAATCTTTTCGAGGAAGACGGGAATGTCAGCGGGATCGTGTTGGAGATCGCCGTCCATGGCGATGATGTATTCGCCTCGGGCATGGTCGAAGCCGGCGGCAAGGCCGGCGGTCTGGCCAAAGTTACGGCGCAGTTTTACGACGGTCACGCGACTATCGACTGCGGCGACTTCACGCAGCAACTGGAATGTGCCGTCGTCAGAACCATCATCGACCAGAACCATTTCAAATGTTTCGCCGCTGGCTTCCATCACGGATTTCAGCCGCGCGTACAGGTCGGTGACGTTCTCCTGTTCGTTGTGGAGAGGAACTACGATTGAATATTTGAGCACTGCGGTAATTATACGGCAGCGCTCCGGACATTCGCAGTAACTTATGGGGGACGCCCGCGCTTCCGCCACTATGATCTGTCGGACGCGGCACAACCTGTCGTTGACGCATTAACGTCCGATATCCATGGAAAGATTGCGAACGTCGTTCGCACCTTCCAGACTTACGGTGAGCCAGTTTGCCCAACGTTCCATTTTGTGGTGGCCAGTTTTGTGGAACGTGTACGCGACTCCGAGAGCGGAGGCGTACCCCAGAGCGGACGCAGCCATCTGCCCTTCCCATCCCTGGCGCACCATGGGACGCCAGATCGGATTGGCCTCCCGGGCCTGCCCGGAATTGGTGAGTTGTTGCGTGGTGACCGAGTCGATCGCGATCAGTCCCGCCAGAGCGCCGAAGGCGATCTTGTTTTGGCGATCGAAGAACTTGTGCTGCGAGGGCGCGTCCGGAAACGATGTGTACGACGTGTACTGCTGCGCGTCAGCGGAGTAACCAGTCAGAGCAACCAGGGTGAGAATCGCGGATCGGAGGATGGTCTTCATGAAGATCAGTAAGCGCACGCCCCGTGCCGCTGAAATCGTCATGAATCCAAGCTTTTGCATAGTCGGAGCCGCACTCGGGAGTGAAGAGGTTTGCACTCGCGGGGCATAGTGCTCGACCGGATCCTGCATTCTGCCTAAGCGAGTAACCGTCAAAGTAATCAGGGGAGTAACCGTACGCATGAGATTCGCCTGAGCGGACCGAAAAATCAATCCTGCAAAAGAAGACGACCTGACGGACATTACCCGCACCGTGCAGCCCATTACCTTTCGTTGTCCCCTATGCTATCTTTACGCACTTCATTCTGTTCCTGATGCCGACTGCGGGAGGAATCCACAGGGCAATGGAGAAGGAGTCACGATGAGTGCGGCGTTGCTATATCGAATTGCAGCAGGTGTCTTCGTATTGTTTGCAATCGGCCATACGTATGGATTCCTCACACTGCGAGTGCCTTCACCGGATGGGCGAGCGGTGTATGACGCGATGAATGACGTTCATTTTGAAGTGGGCGGACGAAGTCAGACGTATGGCGGCTTCTACCGTGGATTCGGCTTATCGTGCACAGTGTCCCTGATCTTGTCCGCGTTTCTCGCGTGGCACCTCGGGAACCTGGCGCAGTCGGCTCCCCACGCGATTGGCTCGCTGGGCTTGGTTTTCTTTCTGGCGCAGATAGCAGGCGTGGCGTTGAGTTTCCTGTATTTTGGTTTGCCGCCCGCGCTGCTTTCGGCGGTCGTAACCGTGCTCGTAGGGTCGGCTGCGTGGCTTGCGGGCCGCTGATTCCGTTGCATTGGGACCGCAAGAATCGGGCACCCTGAATTCCCGTTAGAACACGTGCCCGAGTTGAAAAAACCATTTTCGGTGTCCCGAGTCGCCCACGCTGCCACCAATCAACAGTGGTCCGAAGGCAGTTTCGGCGAGCACACCGCCCGCAATGTCGTTAGGAAACTTACTGGCCCCGGGTGCGCCATACATCTTGCCGAATTCGTAGGCGCCGAAGGCATAGACTTTCTTGCCGATGAAGGGCGGCAGCGTCCAGAGGTCGTGCAGATATCCGGCGCGGGCATAGTAGTACTGGTCGCCAAAAAATTCATTGGTGCCGTAGGCGCTAAGGCGCGCAGGGCCGCCGAGGAAGAACGGCGGAATACCGGAGCGCGGCCCACCGAACGCGGTTCCGCCTTCGGCCTGCACAAACAGGGACGCCGGGCGCGTGATGGGTTTGAAGTACATCCCCTGCACCTGAAGCAGCGGGCCGGTCACACCGGGATTCGTGTCCAACCATTGAAAGGTGCTTTCAATCCTGTATCCGTCGCGGGGGGCAATGGGGTCGTCCGTATGGGCGGTCAGAAAATGAACTTTCGCGTCTCCGACCCGGCCCGAAATGGATGGGAAATCAAGCGTACCCAGGCGCAGATGGGCGTCAAGAAAGCCAATCTCATAGCCGGCACGCAGTTCCGTGAAGCGGCTGAAACCGTACCCGACATCGCCACCAATGTGGGCACTATAAAACCGGTAGTCCGCGCGCGGATCGTTTTTCTGGAAAATTTTCACCGCGGTACTCGACGCATCCGCGTGGGGCGCGAAAAACCACTTACTGGTCGCGGTGAACGGACGATAGAGTTCGCTCCCGATGCTGTATGTATTGCCAAATTGCGCATCCGTTCGCCACTCGGAGCGATAGCCGGCCACGTCCATCAGCGTGAGGCGGGTAAGCAGTGTATACGTAACGTCATCGCTCTCCGAACCGTCCACGCTGAAGCCAAACTGCAGCGTGGGAGGTGCGTATGGCTTTTCGTGAACGGTAATATTCAGCCCATTTTGCCCGTCGCGGGTGGCCAGAGCGTAGTCGGCGGATTCGAATTTTCCGATCCCGGTGAGGCGCGTCAGGTATTGGTTGAGGTGTTCGGTGTTGACCGGCTTACCGACCAGCGGATGCAGGAATTTCTCCAGATTGTGAGCCGCGTACGGGCTTGTTCCCTCGACGGCCACAAACCGCGGGACCGGCACTTCATGGCGCTCGCGCGCTGTCCGCGCCTGCACGTACTGCTGCCAGGACTGGTCGTCGATCGAATAAGGCGACAGAACTTTGGACTTGGCTTCGGCCGCTTCGGTTCCTAGACCGACGATCGACGGGCCCTTATTGTAGTCCATCGAATTGTAGGAGCGAAGGTCGACGTTCACAATCAGATCGGCGCCCTGCATGCCGCGAATTTCATTATCGCGAATCACGACATCGACCGAGCGACCCAGCACGCCAAACAACGATTGAATCTGCTCCGGATCGGCGGGCGCAGCGTCCAGGTGAACGGCGATCACGATGTCGGCACCCATCGTCCGGACAACATCAGTGGGCAAATTCCCAGTGAGTCCGCCATCCACGTAGAGTTTGTCGCCGTCGCGAACAGGCGAGAACAAACCTGGTATCGACATGGTCGCGCGCAGAGCCGTCTGCAACGACCCTTTCGAAAACACGACCTCCTTGCCGGAAACCAGATCGGTCGCAACGCAGCGGAACGGTATCGGGAGTTCGTCAAAGGAGTCGACGTTTGAGTACGGCAGTGTCTCGCGATCGATCACCATGCTGACCTCGTGTCCGGCGTTGAAGCCGGTGGGGAGGGAAAGTCCGTGTTTCAATCCGAGAACAAGGGAGTTTTGAAATGCCCGTATGTCTTCTTTTCGGCGATAGGACAGGTCCTGGTAGGGTGTGCGCCCGCTGATCACCGTGTCCCAGTCTTGCTCGCGAACAAAGTCCTCCATCTGCTTGGGAGTTTTGCCGGTGGCATAAAGGCCGGCAACGAGTCCGCCCATACTGGTCCCGGCAATGTAGTCGACCGGGATATGGTGTTCTTCGAACCAACGCAAAACGCCGATGTGCGCGAAACCGAGCGCGCCGCCGCCTTCGAGGGCGAGGCCGATCTTCGGCCGCGATGGCTTTGCCATTTGGTCACTGGAGGCTGGCGGAGCCGACGCGGGCTGCACGGGAGAATCCTGTGCAAAGCAGGATGTGAAAAGGAAAACAACAGCAAGGGTTGTTGCAGTTCGAGACATCGCGATCTCTCCCAAACTCGAACAAAAGCTGGCCATAAGAACGATTGCCACGCTAGCGGGCAACGATATCACGCGAAATCCTCGGTATCGTGAAAGGTCAGGCTGACAGGTTAAACTGGAGAGGAAACAGAATGATCGGCCCCGTAGCTCAGTTGGATAGAGCAGCGGTTTCCTAATACGTCTGCTTGAAATGAGGGTGCCTGTTATCATGCGTTTGGGTGCGGATGTACGTGGGTGTGCATGGGCAAAAATGGGCATTATTTTGGGGACTGACGAGGGGACAGGGGACAAAAAAGGGGACAAGATTTTTTGACGACGGCCCCGTCGTTCAACGGATAGGACTTCAGTTTCCTAAACTGACTATGGGGGTTCGATTCCCTCCGGGGCTACCATCCACTTCTAGAATTCCTGCCGGTGTGCGCTTCGCTGATGCGCGAGTTGAGATAGCACAAAACTCTTCAGTCGCGCCTCCAACTTTTCTTCTTGCTCCATGTCGTCCCGCGCTTCTTGTGAAAGGTAATCGACATCCGGGGCGGGGACCACGCGCTCGGACGGAAACGGCATCATCACGCCCGCATACTTCGACCTTAATTTGGTTCGTCTCTGTTGGACGCGTTCAATCATTTCCTTCCAGTATTCGCAATCGTGGCAGATGGCCGTTTCAACCTGAATGTCGGAAGCAGGGTCGTCGTATTCCATGCCATAAAGGGTACACCCAACACCTGTCACTTCAAGGTGTGGAAATCTGGTTCGGATGTGGATTACCGACCGTATTTCAGGAGGTGCATGATGGTCGCGGCCTGCTGGTCCGTCGGTCGCTGACACCGCTCCAGTTCGACATCGGGCAACCACACCTCGAACGGCGGACCCGGTTCGGCCAATCGAGGGTCAAGCTTGAAATGGTATTCCACACGGTCGCGGCGGACCTGTGTCGCTTCAATCGTCCCCATCCGCGTGGCGGGAGCCATCACAAGACGGACGTAGTCGCCGACTTGGAATTCGGGTTCCATGGCTTAACGCACCGGTCGTCCAAGGAAATAGCCAAACAACGTGGCCAGCAGCGTTGCGAACGTCGCATCGAGTTTCCCATGCCAAGCAAGGACGCCCGCAACCGTGATAATTGCTGTAATGGCTCCTGCCTGTAGCTTCATCCACAGGCGCATCGTATTGTGCTGAAATTCAACGTCGCGTTTTTTGGCTTCAGCGCCCGCTTCAGTCGTCGCCCTTTGAAGCCCTTCCACCAACGCCAATATGCGACCGCCGAGTTCGTGACCTTGTGGCGACTGAAGAAATTGAAATAGAGGGGGATAGGAACTATCCAAAATGGATTTCGCAATTTTTTCCGTGTGCGCGTCGCGAATCTTCTGACTTACTTCGTTGGATGGGAGCACGCTAGACATTCTGCACACCTTTAATCACGTACATTCCCGGTCGTTCTTTCGACCCTTCCTTCGACCACTCAATGTGCGGTGCTCGACGTTTCACAAATTCCAAATATGTGGGAGCGTCCTCTTCCTTGAAGGTTGTTGCGTCGTCCTCGCGGCTGGCCAACAACAACACTTCGGTCTTCTTGCCGGTTTCCAAATCGAAAATGATGTTAGCCGCAACCCAAAGTATGTTGGTCATCGGCTGGAATTCTAGCACGCGGAGGAGTTACTGTTGCTGGTCCGGCAGAGGGGGTTCTTACTAGCGCGGTTCCGGATGCGGGCGTGAGTTCTTCCGCCCGCCGCGCAGTTTTACCCTTTCGGGTAGAACTCAACCTCGTCGCGGCCTTCTAGAAAATCCACCATCCGTTTGCGGAGGTCCCAGCGCTTCCTCCCGTTCCTCTTTCCAATTCAGGGACGGCGGGGTCTGGAGACGGACCCATTCCTTCTTCAGTTCGCGACCCTTGGCAACCGTGGTCGGGTCGGAATTACTATTCGCGAGCCTATCGCAGAGGACCGCAAGCGTCGTCGGGTGCAGGGCTTCAAGTTCCTTCTTACTGGCCATCATCGACCCGCCTTCGCGCTCTTCGCGTCGGAGTCGACCGCAATCACCTCATACAAAATATTCTTGGTTTGCGGAAACGTAGTGATTACATACGCCGCAACCTCTGCTGTCGGATACGAATGGCGGCGGGCCTCGTTAAGTGTTTCCACTATCGTGTTCATGTAGTCGTCCGGCGGGTGCTGAAACTCTCCCTCGTCCAGAATTTCTTCCGGTATGTTCTTGTAAGCGTCCGGTGTCATCGGAACCGCACACATGTATCGTGGTCGTCCGCCCTTCTTGTGCGTGAGTTTGATTACAAACCCCATCACCGACCTGCCTTCGCGGACTTCGCTCTCGCTGGTCGAATTCCCTTCCAGCGATTTCCGTAAAGGGCACGCATCCTCGCATCTTCTTGTTGTGCCGTTTCGTTAAAAATCTGTAGTCGAACAACCTGTCGAATTTTGCCGTTTACGAGACGTTCCGTAATAAAAGGCGTGCGGGATTGGAACAGCCACGCTTCGACAACTGCCGGTCGTTTGACTGTCATCGGTTCCGCTCTCCAGTTTCTGAAGATAGAAGGACGGCGGAGGACGAACAAGTTACCGTGGTGTGGTTGTGTTCAAAGGGAAAAATCAGGAGCGGAACCGGGCACAAAAATCCTTCGCAGGTGCGCGCCCGGTCCCGATGTCAGGACTCACTATTCCGCAACGATGTGACGACGCCCGTGGCATACTAGGACCATGAAACTAGACGCGCTGATGGAACAAGTAATAACTTCCAGTCGCGACGACTGGCACAAAATCACATGCTGGGGCGCTAACACCGGACCGGCGTACAAAGAACGTCTTACATTTTACGAGACGTGGGATACAGAGTTCCATGGTGTCCTAGAAGCAGAGAGCCATGCGAATGTCGCGGTATATCTTCCCGACGCTTCCATCACCATGGCGTTCGGTCTTGACCAAAATGATGAGTTTAAAGAGGAGTGGGCGAACAAGTTTCCGGACCCGCATGCATCAAGTTCCTATGTCGACATTTTCTACAACAACGCATTGGTTTTTCGTGACGTATATGTAACCGTCGACGGTGCGCGCGCCAAACTCCCGCTGCCGAAGCGAAGGCTCGACGATGCGAAAAAGAAAATTGTGGCGTTGGAAGTTCCTCGTCGCCGTCACGATTTCATTCGCTTGGTGGAGTCCTTAGAGGGCGATGTCAGAGAATTTGACCGATACTTCAAAGATGCGGGTTTCGTCATCACCGACGACAGTTGGCCGGACTTCAGCGTGGACTAGAAATGCACAAATTGTTCGTGTACCAAACGAGAGTCGGACCGTTCTATATTGCGGAGGCAGAGGGCCGCTTCCATGTCATCTACGAAGATGAATCGCTCGGGAGCTACGCACGCCCCCAGCAAGCAGCAGAAGATGTCTCGGGAGGCCATACGTTCTCGATAGCCAGCGGCATCGACACCGGAACGCTCGGGATTCCCGAGGATATAACTGAATGGCAACGACTCGCGCCGGTCGGCGACTGATGACCTGCCACACGCAATGAGTGAGTTCAAAGACAAGATTCCGGCAGCGACCGCCAAAGTCGAATTCCATTATGACCCGGTGCGTGGGATTGCCCCTGAGATTTCCGGGACTCGCGTTCGAGCGCTTTATATGGTGGCCGTCAGCTTGGACGGGAGATATCTCCTTGACACGGTTCCTGCCGGTGGCATCGGCACAATAGTCATATATCGTCAGCCTTCGATTGTCACCTTCATCCAATCCGACGAACAGGGCCTGTGGGGAAGAAATTGTCCAGCTTGCAGGAAGTACTTCCGCACCAATCACATCATGGATGTCACGTGGTGTCCGTACTGCGCGGAATCAGCGCCAAGCCTAGCGTTTGTTTCGGTGGCGCAGCGTACCTACATAACCGCCTACTACGACGCGTATGCGCGAGCGCACATCGAGAAGAAGAACACCACGTTGGACATTGCCGAGGTGACGGACGTGACCCCGGCGTGGCACTACTCAGAAGAAAAACAACAATTTCACTTCACGTGCGACGGCCCTGATTGCAAGACCCAAGCGGACATTATGGGCGAGTACGGGTACTGCCCCTCGTGCGGACGAACGAACGCTCGCAGACTGTTTGCCGAGAAAATGGACAAGCTAATATCTCGCATCGCTTTTGTAAAAGCCACCGTCGACGACCGTCACGAGCGAGAACGCGTGTGGGAAGAAATAACCAAAGCGTGTGTTTCAGATTTTGAACCCTTGGGCAAACACCTTCGACGTAAACTCCTGTGCTTCCCGATGACGCCCAAAAGACGGAAGCAGGTCGAGGAATTGAGCTTTCAGCAACTGGTGCGAACAAATGACTTGATGCAGCAGTGGTTCGATATCGGCATGTTGGAATGGGCGGGGAATGCGGCGGCTCCGGCGGTAAAGGTGGCGCAGTCCGAAGTGTCTTTCATCAAGATGATGGTGCACAAGCGTCACATACTTGTTCACAACGGCGGCCTCGTCGACCAAGAATATCTCGAACACAGCGGCGATGACAGCGTTCGCTTGGATGAACGTATCCGGATAAACAGGCGCGAAGCAATCCGGTTCGTCGAGGCAGTCCGTGTGATGGCGGCAAATCTTCTGAACAACGTGGAAGAAGGGTTTCAGTGAAGGGGGACCTATGATTAACGAGGACGCTCTCTCGTACAAGCGCGGTGACCTTGTCGAGTTCAGGCTAATGTTGGGCAGCGGAACGAAGAAGTGCAGGGGCCTCGTGTTGAACACCGGCGTTCTGCTGGGCCGCGCGGCGCGGCAGATTTGGATTCTCGACATGGACGACCCAACCCCTGACCTCGTCGCCCATTGGACCAACAGGAAGCATCTTGTTCACGAGCAAGACATCACGTGCCTCATACCGTCCGTCGTCATCGGCGCGGACACCTTACTCCGGGACAACCCAATTTGTTTTCCGGTGCGTGATTTCAAACGCGGAGAATACGAAACCCCGGCCATTATTCTGACCGTACCCGTTCCTACGCCCGAAACAAAGGAGCCACCGGGTGACGACGCGCCAGTCGCGAAAGAATAACCGGCATGCCGGAACTCATCCAGTTAGCAGGGTGCCGCTTTCCAAACGAACATTATTTCGTTGTTGGGTGCCATCAAATGGAAAGGTCAACGTGTATCTACCCTCGGGCACGTCACCGCCGGACCGTGGTGCTAGTTCCACGCGCGCGAGGGCACGCGCAACTGGCCTCTCAATTTCATCGACGTGCATTTCCTGCACGGTGAGAATCAAATCGACGTTGTAGGACTTCCCTTTGTCGTCGGTAAGTTGACCGCGAACCCGTTCCCTAACTGTTTTGCTGTTGGGCATGTAACCAGTTTACGTGCCCGGACTCCGCAGGAACAAGTCATCACACGTTGACGACACTGTGGCAAGCAGCAGCGGGCATGTCCCAAGTCCCACAGGGAACTCGGCGGCCCGTTCCCCCACTCTCATCCCGCCATCAGTTTCCAGATATGAAATGGCGACGGTTGAGTTCCGACCATCGCACAGAACTTCAGATATTTTTCGTAGTGCGGGTTGCCATTTCCGGACCAGCGCGCCTCGTCCATCGACACTCCGAACCCAGCACCGTTCGCGACTGCCAACGTCGGGTGTTTAAAGACTTCCTTGCACGTCGAAGAACAAAAGGCAGGTTTCGCTGTGGGTGGGTCGTCGGTAGTGTTAGCCGCGCGTTTCTTCTCGACGCTCTTTGCACAGCGCTTCGAACAGAATTCATGTGCCTGAGTCGGGCACGGGCGACCACACACGGTGCAAAGTCTTTTGCCCTTCGGAACATCGGTTCCGGCGGCCATGCGGCGAACAAGGGAATTCAATCGAAACAACGTCATCCGGACTAACGTTGGTTTGATTCCGATTTCCCCCGCGACGCCAACGCTGTCAAACCCGACGCTGTAATAAAGATGAACGATTCTCGCAACAACTCCCGGACCTTCCCTCGCCAGCCGGACGGAGGTATCCAGATTTTCTATTTCAATGGTCAATATCCTTCGCCGCGCTGGGTCCGAGCACGTGACGAACTCTCTACAAAGGACATCAAGCACTTCGACGATGCGTGGAATATCGTCAATCATTTTCTCCTGCGCGAACTGCAAGCGCTCTCGGGGAGTGCCTTTTCGTGGAAAGCGGATGTGCGCGCGCAATTCGAAAAATCTGGCCAGCAGAAGGTGGCCTTCCGGCGTCGACAAATTCAGTGCCCACGCTGGCGTCGGTAATCTTCGCTCACCGGTTGTTTTGCGCCGTTGCGTCGACATTCTGGAGTAGTCGTCATAGCTCAGTCCGGGTGTGGTGAATTCGGAATCGGCGACGGCTTCAGCATGGACTGGATGGTTGGTGCGGTCCGCAAAGATTGGCTCGGGGGCGGCCAGTATGTGTGCCGGACGCGGCGGACAGAATGTAATTGTCGGAACGGTAGCGGTGTTCATCAGTTCCCCGTTCGGGTGTGATGAGGGGTCCGCGCGCGCCCACCCTCCTACGAGTCTGGCGCGCATTGCGGAGTTTGTCGCGCGGGTTCGAACCTTCGAACTTTCGTACGGGTCTGACCGCCCGCGCTCGCTTAGGCCCGGTCAGGGGCACCACTTGTTAGCGCTTTTCCACCGCGTGCAGATGAGGTGGCGCTGAATTCTTTGTGGCTGACTCCAACGCGTCCAACCTCGTCATCAGCACGCCGACCTTCTGCTCAAGGTCCAAAATCCGCTGAATCCACGGCGCGATACGAGCGATGCCGATTTGATAGGCAGCGAGGCGCGCGGGGTCGACGGCAGAGACGGTTTCTTGTCCTTTTCGGTTCACGTCTTGTCCATGCAACTCATTGAGCGGCGTGGAAGCGTGCGGAACGAGTGTTTCTACGGTGTTGCTCATTTGGAACCTCCGATTTCAATTCCCAGCAGGGCTGCACGATATCGGTTGTCGATGTCGGTTAGCTGGTCGCGGAGTGCGGCGTTCGAAGGATGAATTCCCTCGCGCAGATGTTCAGGCCTCACAATGGTTGAGAACCTGTACGCAAGGCACCGAGCTTGTGCGTCAGTCGCACCACCTGAATATGCTGCGTTCGTCACGATACTGACATCGTGAATTTTTGCTGAACGAATCGTGCGGACCTTGCAACGATTGCCACGGTCATCGGAACCATCGGACCATTCATCTTGGACATCGCTGAAGGCAAAACTGCATTCGCTCAGAGTCCCGTCGCTCACAAGTGCGTGAACATCACGGTGTGCCTGAACGTTCGGGTTCAACCGCACCGCGAACCGAAGAGAGTTCTCATCATCCAGCAACTGGAGCGAACCGTTCCGTGTGCGTCCGAGGATTTGCGAAGGGTCGTGGTTCACAAGTGCGACGACCTCGTCGTTGTTCGCGAGGCTTTTTGCGAAACAGCCCGGCGCAATACGCTCGACGCAGCCCGGCGCAGGCACGTTCGGCAGACTCAGCGCGCCATATTTCACCGCGCGCGCAACGATGGTAAGACCTTTTTCACTTTTCGACGCCCTGAGTTCCGCGCCGACTACGAACCTTCGGTTATTACTCATAAACTTTCTCCTTTTTAACAACGGAAAATCTGCACGGGCGCGGGTTCCTTTGGTTCCGTTGCCTGCATCGTGTGTTCCACTTCAATCAAACTGCTCATCGCGGACGCGACCGCATCGGCGGGACCTCCGCCGCGTATCGCGTGGATGACTGCCGCGACAATCGCAATCTTCGAGTTTGGTCCGTCGCCGTTCATGTCGAATTAGTTGTGGCGATTCCGCCCCGCCGCCATTTCCTGCTCGGTCGCCCGCGCGATATCGACGCCCCGCTGTGTGAGGGCATTGAACTGCGCGACCACCGCCGGTGGGCAATCCCATTTATTTGGGTCGGGCGGACCGGAGAAGAACAGGGTTTCGGTCATGTACTTCCGAACGATGATGATGTTTCCCGACGTGTGATGTCGGAACGTCGACCACTCAGGGGTTGCGTAGTATGTGGGCACAGTGTCCTGTGGATGTGCGCCGCGTGATTCGCGCAAATCGTCGACGACTTCGACGAGTCCTGCGTCAACTAACAGTTGGGTTGCTTGTGATTTTTCTGCGTGGCGAACTTCGCCAGTTTTGGGACCTGAAAGAAATCGGATTCTCATAAAAACCTCCCATGCCTTCACGTGCGAGAATTGCGCCTTGGCGGCGCTAAGAAATCACGTAGGTGTGACGGCTCTTGTCAGAAGCTCGGAAGCTTCCATTCCGTTCTTACAAACTCGACACCCTCACGCCACCACGTCGTTCCCTCGGATGTCGGGTGGCACGCCGCGCACAAGGCGACAACGTTGCTTACAACCACAAAAAGGTCCGGCCTCACTCGGGGCGATACTAAGTGGTGAACCAGCGTCGCCGGTTCCGTACACTGAACGCCGCGATTGATGCGTTGGCAGAGCGGATTGTGTGCAAGGAGCATTTTCCGAAACGTCGGCCACGGTTCGCGCCAGTACATGCGGGTCACGGCGTCGTTCTTCCGCTCGAAGTTCCGCTCCGCAGAGAACGAATTCGACTGCTCATGCTTCGCGCACCAATGGCTGCCGCGAACGTTCGTATCGTGGCAGCCTCGTTCGCGACAAACCGTTGGTGACCGCAACATGTTCAACGCCTCGACGAGGGTTCTCCACTCATCAGTCCAACCCAACGGTCGGAGTTTGTTTCGTAATCCTTTGTCCGATAGCGAGCGTCATCGCCGCCATAGGTCACGTCGCCCGAATTGTTGGCCCATGTGTCGAGAACGCGGGGAGCGGGCGCGGTGCCCGCGAGTCGTGGCCGCACCGGAAGCTTGCAGAGAAGGGCTTCCCATTTGTCCTGACTGGCAAGCTCGCCTTTGTCGTTCCGAATTCCAACACTCTTCAGCAAGTCGAACTTCGATTTGCATTGCGGACACGAGTAGTCCCGCATCCATTCGAACGCGGACAGCATTTGCCATTCTTGACCGCAAGCGCAGACATACGAAAATCCAACACAGGTGCCAGCGGGGTTGTAGAGACGAAACCACTTGTTCGGCGGCATCCCGCCCGCCGCGTTGCTCGGGTCGTACATTTGTCGCAGAGCTTCGAGTTCGCCACGTTCCTGCCGGGCTCCGGGGTTGAGTAGTTCAACGATTGTTTCCTTGAGGCCGTCCAAAAGATTTGCCATATGTATTCTCCTCGGTTAAAGCAAAATTAGACCGCGATTGTTGTAAACCGACGGTGGTGGTGCGGCGAGGAAGCGATGCCACGCATTCAACGTCGCGGAAATACCGTCAATCTTTTCGTTGGCCGACAACTTCTCGGGCTTGGTCCCGCCGTGCCGTTCATCTTCCGCCAGCACGACGTTCGAAGCGTGCCACGTGAGGCAGGGACTGCCGAAATGGACCAAATCGCCACGATGAATCGCGGCAAGAAACTCACGCGCAGGCGCGGTCAACTCTTTCGGCACTTGCGGGACGGCCACACACTGCGCGGCTCCGCGTTCATTGATTTCGCCGCAAAGAACTTGAGCATTCCATGAGTCGAACCCGACCTCACGAACGCTGAATTGAGACACCGCCTGCAAAATGTAGGAACGAATTTCGCGCGGGTCCGTCATATCGCCCGGATGAAGTTCGATGAACCCTTCTCTCGCCCACACGCTGAGCGGAACCTGCCACGATTTTTCCTTTTCGAGGAGTCCGACCTCGGGCATAAAAAATTGCGCGATGAGAACCTTCTTCTCGACCGGTTCCTGTCCCTCGGCGAACCGCGCACGCGGCCACAACATCACGAAGCAACTCATATCCGATGTCAACCCGACATCAAGGCCGCCGTAACAGGGAACGTCCTGATTCAATAGCAGGAATTTCTGGCAAGCTTCCTTCGCATCTTTCGCGCCGATGAGTTCCAGACTTGTGCACGCGGCCCATTTTGCGGTTGGAATCGCACCCTGCCGTGCAAGGGAAGCGTCCGGCCAGCAATTCGTGTGGTATTGAATGAACGAATTCAACCCAGACGGCGCTTGCAAGACCTCGTCGCGGGTCTTGCGAAGATGTTCAATCTGCAGCGTTACACCGAGGCTGGGGTTCGCCTTCGGCCAGCATTTCTCGTCGAGCGGGTCGTCGTCTTTGTCGATGGCGAAGATTGCAACGAAGGTCGAGTCGTCGGCATAGATGCCACGCAGAATCTTTTCGCCAAGGTCGAATTTGCCGAACGCGAAGCACTGTTTCGTCGACCCTGCTGTGGTCGCAGCGAACGTCAGTGGTTGAACGCGACTGACGATGCCCTTGACCAGTTTGTCCCATTGTTCTCGGTCAGACCAGAACGCCACTTCGTCGGCGATGATGATGTGAGGACGTAATCCGTCCATGCTTTTCTCGTCCGATGAAAGGGGCACGAAACTTCCGTCGGTGTCGCGGACCGCAAGGGCACCCGCCCAGCGTTGAATGTGCGCCGACAGTTCCACGTTGTCCTGAACGCACCGCCGGGCGTCGCGCCACACGAGTCTGGATTGCTCTTTCTTGGTCGCGGCGCTAAACACGTCCGGATATTTCTCGCAGTCGGCCACAAGTCCGAACAACGCCACGCAGGATGCGAGTCGCGTCTTGCCATTCTTTTTCGAGCAGGAGAGCCACGCTTCGGTGAAGCGTCGCGCTCCGCTGGGTTTTTTCCATCCGAAGATGTTGACAAGAACGAAAACCTGCCACCGCATGAGCTTCAGCGCGCAGTAGGTTTCGGCGAATTGAACGATGTGCCGCGCAGCGACAGGGTCGAAGAACAACCCACGCTCATGTCCCGTCTCAAGGTCGGAGAGAAATCGTTGGGCGGCGCGGCGGATTAAATCGCCAGCGACAATCCCGCCTTCGATAACGTCCAAGGCATATCGGCGCGCGACAGTGGACGCATCGTCGTCCGGCCATTCGTACGGACCGGCGACATCGAGGCAAACGGTTTCGGCGGGAACCAATCGCTGCTGAAAGGTGGCCCGTTCGGTCGCAACGCTGCCAAGAAAATCTTCAAGCGTAAGGGTGGTGGTGTCCTGTGCGGGTTCCGGGGCACCGGCCTCGGGCAGCGTCGGTTCCGGAAATGGTGTGCGCGCCTCGTAGACGTTCGCGATGCGCTGTATGGTGTCGGTATCGTCGACCTGCTTTGCGTTGCACAACTGCATCAGCAATTCGCAATCGGTTTCGGCCAGTAAGCGACGCTTGTACAACGCGACGGCGTAATGCGCCCACAGTTTCCGAAGTGCCAGCGAAAGCCCAGCGGGTCGCGGCGGGTATCCCAGCACGAATTTCGGGGACGCGGCAACGCGGCGGGCAAGTTCTGCCTTCGTGCGGTGGCCGCGAATCTGCGAAACAGGTTTCATTAATTCTCAGTCGGGCGCGGGTACACCAGAACGGGCTGCTTGAGTGGGGCGTTGGCGGCGGGCAATTCTCTGCGGACCCGGCGTCGAACAATTTCGCCTATCGGCGCGCCGGTGCGTTCGGACTCGGCCTTGAGTTCAGTGACCATCGCGTCATCGGCGTAAAAGTAAATGCGTTGTTTGACCATGTTCGGACCTCTCGCTGCCCGCGCGGTGTGACGGGTGGGGGTCGTGGGTGGGGAGTGGGACCTCTCGGGTGGAACCGCACCGGATTAATGTCGCGGGATGTAAGGCGAAACTCTCCCAAATGCGATAACAAGAGTGGGAACACACACAAATTCCCGGCGCGCGTCTGGACAACGACTCAAAAAAGGACAATCTAGGCCCCCCACGGTCTCTTTCATCGCGCTAACGTATTGACATTCATGCAGTTACAGCGCGTCATCGCAGCCATCGTTTCATATTGATGGTGCGCTGCATATGATTGAACTGATGAGACTTAGCAGACGCGCGAACATGGTGCGAATGGGCTGCTGGCGTCCATGATGTGGGGTTCGGATGCGATGTGGACGTGCAGGAACCCGCAACAAATCGCATCGAATCGGTGCCTGATTGATTCGATTTGGTGGCCTTCAGACGCGTCGAGCATGTGGTGAATGGGTTCCCGGCGTCCAACGTGCGCGAGGATTGTTCGTATGTCACCGGGTGCGTGGCGCTGGTGGATGGGCTGCTGGGTCGTATGTACTGTGTGTGGGTTTGTTGTTTGTGGGTGCTTCTTCCTCGACCGTCTTTGTGTGTTGGGATGTCGGGTGCCGGATTCTTCTCTGCGATTTTGCGTTACCTTCAGAAAATGAACTGATGTGCAGGCGTCACGCACGCCACTTTCGATATCGCTTCGCGTTGCGCGGGGACGTGACGCGGGGTTGGCGTCGTGGTCGATGACCGTGGACACTCTTTGAACCGGTCAAATGCCACTGGCCACAGTCCGGGCACAGGTACGGTGTAAGCGCGCCACGGGTCACGGCTCCACGCTGGCACATTCGGGCAACCGAGTTCATCGCGTCGCTGATGTTTGCAAAAGCCTGCTTGGCACATTGCATGATTTGTTCCCCGTCCGACCAGTCGATTCCGTCGCTCAAATCTTCCATCATTGAAACGCACGGCGGGGTTCGCCGGTTTCTGTCATTCAATTTCACAATCAATCCTCGTTGTCCATGCGGTGGAACCTTACCGCCTTGAATCTCTCGACCGCGTGCCGGTTGGTGCACGTCGGTGCGTTGCAATTCTTCGCTGCCAACCGTCGGGCTTCGTGCTCGTCCGCCGTCAAATGCACGGCAACGCCACCGAAACAACGCAAAGTGATGCCCCATTCGCCAGCACCGCCGATGCGGCAGCCCGGATACTTCGCGCGCACGGCACGGACCACGTCGACATCGGCTTGGACCTGTTGGAGCATCTCCCCTTACCGCGAACGGTGTGATGACGTTCACTTTCCGGATTGATTTCGCGCCCATGGGGTTGGTTGAGAAGAACGCCACGCCACACCCGCTTTCTTTCAGGGTGTGGGTGTTGCTTTCTTTCTTTGTAGTTGCTTTTTGTCTTTTGAAGCTTCCACCCGGTGAAACGCTGAATCCATCCAGCGTTTCACCCGGTGAAACGCTCACTCCTCCGATTCCGGACCTAGCGTTCCACCCGGTGGAACGCTCAAACCCTTCGTCCCCGGACGACGATATTCCACCGGGTGAACCGCATGGTAGGCATCAATGTCTTTTTCATCCATCGTCATGTCCATGGACACCCACCATTTGACGCGGGCGCAAAATTCCTTGTTGGTGAAGCGATAGTTTCGATTGCGGCAGACGGCACGGTATCTCGATTCCTCGCCGGTCACTTGTTTCACTGCCGCGAACAAATCGGATAATGACGACATCCCTTCCTTGTCGGGCAACCCGTTTGGCAGCACGGTGAAGTGTGAATTTTCGTGGCCCTTCCTTCCGGGGACGTATGCCAGAATTCCACCCAACTGACACACGTGGGCGCATCGTCCAACATCCGCCTTGCGAATCCGCGCGCTCTCGGCAAGGTCCCGATTGGAAATAAATGCGGCGGTCTGCTGCCATCCAATCGTCTTGCGCCACACGCACCTCCAAAAGCGGTAATACGGGTCGGGCATTTCTCGAAGGAACAAATCTTCGAGTGGATTCGCCAATCTGGTGAATCCGCCATCGTTGACTGTCTGTATTAGTTCGTCGAAGTTCACTTTCGCTCCAAGACGGGACCAGCCCGGCCCCGTTACCTTTCGGCACCGGAACCGGGCTGATTGGAGCGAATCCTCGTGGGCGTGAGGACTTGGACCGTTGGTAGCGGCCCAAAATCAAAAACTGATTTCGTTTGGGCGCGTTACCCACATCCGCTCTAATTCCCGTTTCACGCGGCTACCAACCGCGTCGGTCGTGATTAAGCATGACCGGGTGCTCTAAGGCTCGGCCCCGATTAAGCACGGGCCGAAGTGCTCTATGTGAACCCTGATTAAGCAGGGGTTCGTCTGCTCAAAATATCCGAACCGTGTTACGACCCGCCCATCGGTGAATGGTCAGGAAAATCTTATGTCGTCCCTGCCAACTCCCGCGAGTGACGCTGGTCACTGTTCAAGTTCGAAACCCGTTTCCTTTTCGAAAGCATTAAACCATTCGAGCGTTTCCGCTGGAAACGTCGCGACACCCTTCTCTTGTTTCCACGTGTGCTCCAGCGTGCCATACGCCATGCAAAGGAATGCCGTGGTGGGGACATTCTCGTTTTCATCGTCGGACGCGGTTAAATACACCGTCTTGTCGAACTCACTACTTCCGCCAAGGCTCGATGCGTTGACTTCGAGGACGACGCCACCACGTGCATCGGAATCCACGCGCGCCGCATCCTCGGACGGGTAAATGTATAGAGAAAGACTTGTGGATAAAGAGAGGTCGCTCGTCCTGCGGTCCCCGCCATCGGTCCTAATGTGCGGAACAATTCTCACCCACACGTTCATAACTCTTGGTGCTCCTTCCAATGGAACTTCTTAACCACGCCGTCGTAGTCGACGATTGCCACAATGGTTCCTTCGTCATCCCCGCCACGGTCGACGACGATAACGAACCCGCCGCAACCGCCACCGTCACTGTCTTTGATAAACATATCCGGCATGATGACGCACCCGCCCGACGCGGTGCCGGGCGCGCCTAAGCGATGAACTTCTTCCCATCCCTTTGTTTTGGCTCCGCCGACTTTGTCGACCCACGCCTTGGCGCGTGCGATTGCTTCTTCCCTTGTGTGTATGGTCACCGGGTCCCTCGCTTCGCTTTCCGAACACGGCGAACTTTGACTTCCGGTGTTGCATGATGATTGGTGACCAACCATTCGGCCACTGCGTTCCATGAAAATCGCGGGAACCGACCGACACGGAAATACGGCAACGGATTCTCGCGACGATTGCGCGCACGCAACTGGTCGAGAACCCACGCACGGGACACTTTCAAATTCTCGGCTAATTGGTCCGGGGACAAAATGTCGGACGGTTCAATGGTGATGGCAACTGGCACGCTGGCTCCGGGCACTCCGATTGGGATTCGGAACCTTTGGCAACATCCATGGTGGATGCGGGGGTCGGTGCCCCTCTGCCCGGAATCGTTCGCTCACCGCCGACAAAAGCATCCTACAACAAACGGTCGTGGAAGTGCAAGCGTTTTCTTGGACCTACCGGGATTTCTTGAAGGCACGCTCCAACTTCCGCATTGCGGCCACGGCATCCGGGTCGCTGGTCTTAATGTAGTGGCGTTGGGTCGTCTCAACGTCGGCGTGGCGCAGGATGCGTTGGATGACGGCATCAGGTACACCGAGTCGATAGAGATTGCTGGCCAACCCACGGCGGAATCCGTACAACCCAAACCATTCCAACTTCGCCTCGGCCAGTGCGGGTTTCACCTCACGCCGAATGAAGTTCACGAGGATGAGTGGGTTCCCGGTGGAACCTTCGAAAATGTATTGGCTGCCGGGTGAACGTTTCTTGTGCGCGTCCAACGCGACGCGAAGCAGTTTGATGACGGGCACGGGTGAAACATCATCGGTCTTGGTGCCGGTCACGTGTTTGTTCCACACCGAACGCCGGACCTGAAATTCCTCGCCATCGTAATCCTCCCACCGCAGTCCGCGAATCTCTCCGGGACGAAGTCCACTTAGCGCAGCCGTCAGGAAAATGGTGCGCGCCGGTTCTTGTACCGCGTCGACGATTTTCTGGATTTCCTCCAACGTGTACGCGTGCGTATTCTTCGGGCTGGGCTTCAATCCCTTGGGCGTCTTGGCCTCACGCACAGGGTTCTCCCGGTCGAGCAAGTCCTTGCGAATGGCGTAACGGAATGCACCGCTGAGAAAGTTCCGGGCGTTCTTCAGTGAACTACTGGCGCGCGGTTTCGAATCCGCGATGTCGCGAAGAATCCGTTCCACGTCGGACGTACGGACCTCGCGCAATTCCAATCCGTTGAGGTATGGTTTTACCAACTGGAACATGACGCGAAGATGTGCCTGACTGCTGGGCTTCAGTTCCCTGTTCGCGTCGGGAATGTAATTATGTTCGATGAACCCGGCAACGGTGGTGGTCGACTCCGGACGGTGGGTTTGTGCATTGATTGGAGCCAGAATCTTGGTCGCCAACTTGCGGACGGATGATTCGGTTAGGAACTTGCGGCCATCTTCACCGCCGCGCGTCGCCAGCTTCTTCGCCTTGCGGCGCATCACCACGACACCGTCGACGAGGACCGGTTCCTTGTACATCAAAAGCCACGTTGTTCCACGGAGCCTGATTGTCCCCTGTTGCATGACGTATCCTCCAATTCCACGCACACCCAAGATACCTCGGGGGACTGGAAGGGGACAAGTATCCGTGGTAACGCGCGGCAACCGCATAAACAGTGGCTGAAATCGAGGTTGTAATAGCTGGCATACGTTTTCCTAAACCGTTGGTCGGCGGTTCGACTCCGCCCGGGGCCTCCAGCACACACTTCGAAATCGCTTCTTATCTTAAGGGTGTTCGCTCCGACTCCAGGCCGCGTCACGGTATATGATCGGCACGCAGAAGTGCCAGGAGAATTCCATGATCCTTCGTCGCTACACACTCGGCGCGGTGTTGCTTCTTTCAACGACGCTGGCGTTTAGTCAGCTCGGAGAAATTGCCAAGGACCTTGGGTTGGGTCAACAAAGCCCACTCAGCGATTCCAAGCTCGCCTCGGGTTTGAAAGAAGCGCTGCGAGTCGGAGCAGACAAGTCGGTGAAACTGACGGGGCGGACAGACGGTTACTTTGCCAATCAGGCCATCAAGATTCTCGTGCCCAAGAATCTTCATCCTCTTGAAACCGGGCTGCGAGCGATTGGCTACGGCCCGAAGGTGGACGAGTTTGTCTTGAGCATGAACCGCGCAGCGGAAGCGGCAGCACCGGCAGCCCACAAGATTTTCGGCGACGCGATCATGGCAATGACGTTCGAGGACGCGCGCAAAATCTTTTCCGGCGGCGACACGGCAGCCACTGACTACTTCAAGAGCAAGACCACCGTGCAACTCACCGAGGCGTTTCGTCCGGTTGTCGAAAAGACCATGAAGGCCAACGGCGTGACGCAGCAATACAACGCACTGGTCGACCAATACAAATCGATTCCATTTGCGAGGAACCAGGACCTGGACATCGACAAATATGTGGTGTCGAAGGCCCTCGATGGGCTCTTCTATACGTTGGGAGAGCAGGAAAGAGAGATTCGCAAAGACCCGGCAGCACGGACTACGAGCCTGCTGAAAGAGGTTTTTGGAAAGTAGTCGCAGCCTCTTTACTGTTGCGGCGACTGTGCTTGCGGCTTGGGCTTGGGCTCGTGAACCTGCACCACCGCTGCCTTCATTTTCCTGAAGTCGCCGGTTTCGGAGCCGTAGCTCTTTTGCGGGAGAGCGCGCGCCTCCTGTTGAATCGCCCGTTCGCGGTTGGCAGGATTCGGGTGGTCGGACAGGAATTGCAGGCCATGTCCACCTTGCGCGTTGAGTTTATTGAAGAAGCGCGCCATCTCCATCGGATCATAACCGGCTTCGGACATCAAATGTGAGCCAGTCAGATCAGCCTCGCTCTCGGCGGTGCGAGAAAACTTCAACAAGACTCCTCCGGCAGCCGCTCTGATTCCTAATTGCTCCATTTGGCTCACCATCGAGTTGTTGCCCACCATCTGCGCGGCCAGTATCGCCGGAAGCTGGATAAGCTTGCTCTTGGAAGCCTGATTCGTTCCGTGACGCAGGATGACGTGCGACATCTCATGTCCCATAACGCCCGCCAACTGGGCTTCATTGTCAACCGCTCGCAGCAAGCCGGTATTGATGAACATCGGGCCGCCAGGCAACGCGAAGGCGTTGATCGACGGGTCAGCCACCACCTCGAACGTAAAAGGGAATCCACTTTCCTGTGCTTCGCGAGACGCCATCAGGCGCTTCCCCACCCGGGTGACATAGTCAGTCAGTACGGGATCCTGGATGACGGTCATCTGCTTGCGAACCTGCGCAGCGGACTCCTGTCCGAGTTGCACGTCCTGCTGCTTGGAAAAAAGATTGAAGCCAGGCTCGAAATTGTGCGGACGCTGGGCCATGGCGGGCAACCCGGCTATCACGAGAATTGCAATCACGCCAGCCGTCAGTACGTTGGTAGCTTTCGACCTCATGAGATCTTCTCCCAATGATTTTCAGCGGAAACGCCTGCACCGCCACCGACGAAGTGCACGATTTCCAGTCGGTCACCATCCCGCAATGGCGTCTGCGCCCACAGGTCGCGCGGCACGATCTCGCGATTGAGTTCAATTGCAAGGCGGTCCGGTTTCATGCCGAGCTGCTCGACCAGCGCGCCCAGGCTTTCGACGGAGACCAAGGTGCGATTCTCCCCGTTAATCATAAGGGTCATTGGTAGGAATTCTCGCAGCAGGGGAGCGATGGAGCAAGCGGTCGTGCCCGCGAGCGAGCCGTAAGCAGGGCGAGTGAAGTTAGGGTTTGAAGTTCGTTACGTCGCGCGCAGGCGGAATTTTCGCGTCGCGGTGCGTCCCGCGTGACTGACTTGGACCAGCACCGAAGAATCAGGCAGCGAGGCTTCATCTACCTGAAAGCTCATTTCGGCGTTGCCGCCTGAGTCGGTGAGAACCTGCGCATAGTACGGCGCCGAATCGGGACGAGCCAGCCGAAACGTAAGGCGCGCGCCATCGGCCGTGGTCCCTCCGTCGGTGACGCGCAAATGCATCACCAGATTTCCACCCGCGAGAACCGAATTGGAATTCAGCCACTCGATTTCCAGCTGTTTCACTGCAGCCAGGGTTTCCGTGGTCTCACGCTTGTCGAGCAGCGCATCCAGTTTCCCTTCCCGGATCGCGTCCAACACTTGCCGGTGCTGCTCGCGCAGCATCTTCTCTTTGTGCTGATCACCGCCTTCGCCTTCCACGGCGATCGAGGCATAAGTGACGGCGCGCTTACCAATGCAGCGCCCCCGGACGAACACCTGCGTCTGCAAAAGGTGCTCGCCTTCACGGGCTTCGCTCTGGACGTGGTAGACCATGTCCTGCTGCTTGATATCGGTATTGAAGCCAAAAATCATGGGGGATCAGACTTTCGCGTTGGTCAAAACGGCTGCCTCGAATAAACCTTCTGTTAAAAAGCGCTGTTTGCTTGACACTTCTGCCAGCAAAAAATAATCTAGATTGTTTACTGTAATGCTTGGCGCAGATTATATATAGCTCCTCCTATGCCGGACAATTATTTCGCCAGCTACCTGCCCCTTTTGTTGCATTTCGTGATCGCGTTTACGGTCGCGGGTGCAATTGTCACTCTGTCGTGGCTGATAGGGCAGCGAAAACCCAACCGCGCCAAGATGTCTCCTTATGAGTGCGGCGTAGCGCCGGTTGGCGACGCCCGGGAGCGCTTCTCGGTGAAGTTCTACCTGGTGGCCATGCTCTTTATATTGTTCGACGTGGAAGCTGTGTTCCTTTATCCGTGGGCCATTATCTTGCGTGAGTTGAAGATGTTCGGCTTCCTGGAAATGCTGGTATACGTTGGGATCGTTCTGGTGGGCCTGTTCTACGTCTGGAAAAAAGGCGTGCTGGACTGGGGCGCGACCGGCGGCACGCGAGGACACGTCTAATGGCACTGACGCCGGCCATCACCGATCTGGAGCAACTCAAGTCGCATCCAGCCGTGGCACGCCTGCTTGCTTGGAATGCATCGGCGGTCACGGAAGTAAAATTTGATCGCGAGGAACTCACGGTCTGGATCGACAAGAGCCTGATTCGCGAAGCCTGCGCGATTCTTCGCGACTCGTCGGATTGTCCGTTCGACTATCTTTGTGATGTCACGGCCGTCGACTGGTTCCCTTCCCAACCGCGGTTTGAAGTCGTCTATCATTTGTTATCGCTCTCGAAGAAAGAGCGGGTTCGCCTGAAGGCGCGATTGGACAATGAGAGTCCCGTGGTTGAATCCGTCACTTCCGTCTGGCCTTCGGCCAATTATTTTGAGCGCGAGGTTTTCGACTTGTTCGGGATCCGGTTCACGGGCCACCCACGCCTGGAGCGCCTGCTGATGCCCGATAACTGGGAAGGCCATCCCTTACGCAAGGATTATCCGGTGGAGGGCTATCGTTAGCCATGACGCAATACCCCTCGTCCGCAGTGCTTGAACCTGTAGCAGGCCAGGAAAAGACTCTTGTCCTGAACATGGGACCGCAGCATCCGTCGACCCACGGGGTGTTGCGACTGGTGCTGGAGATTGATGGCGAGACAGTCGTAAAGGTCATGCCGGAGATCGGCTTCCTTCATACCGGCATCGAGAAGACCTGTGAAGCCAAGTTCTATCAGCAGGTGGTGCCGCTCACCGATCGGATCGATTACCTCTGTCCCATGACCAACAACCTGACCTACTGCCTGGCAGTAGAGAAGTTGCTGGGGCTCGAGATTCCTCCGAAAGCGCAGTGGATGCGTGTCCTGATGAACGAACTGACACGCATTAATTCGCATCTGGTGTGGCTCGGAACGCATGCCATGGACCTTGGCGCGATGACGGTATTCCTTTATTGCTTCCGGGAACGCGAAGATGTGTTGCGACTGTTCGAAATGGTGAGCGGACAGCGGATGATGACATCCTACTTTCGGATCGGCGGCCTCGCGCTCGATCCTCCGCTTGGATTCTTCGAACGCGTAAAGTCATTTGCCGACCGGTTCCTGGGGAATGTGGATGAGTATGAAGGCCTGCTGACCGGGAATCCGATTTTCCTGATGCGCGTAAAGGGTGTCGCATATTTGAGCAAGGAAGATGCGATCTCCTTGGGCGCAACCGGCCCGACATTGCGCGGCAGCGGCGTGGATATCGACCTGCGACGGGATGCTCCTTACTCCAGTTACGAAAAATTCAAGTTTAACGTGCCGGTGTCAGATGGCGGCGACGTGTGGGCTCGATATGTCTGCCGTGTCCAGGAATTGCGGGAGTCCATTGGCATCGTGCAGCAGGCGCTGGCGGGGATGCCCGAAGGCCCGACAAAAGCCGACGCTCCGAAGGTAGTTCTTCCCGACCGCGAAAAGATGAAGACGCAGATGGAAGCCCTCATCTATCACTTTAAGATCATCACCGAGGGCTTTACGGTTCCGGCAGGTGAGGTTTATCAGGGCGTGGAATCGCCGCGCGGCGAAATGGGCTACTACATCGTCAGCGACGGCACCGCGAAACCGTATCGCGTGCACATGCGCAGCCCGTCATTTGCCAATATGCAGGTACTACCAAAGATGTGCGAAGGACGGCTCATCGCGGACGTAATCGCCGCCATTGGGAGTATCGATGTGGTCGTCGGAGATATTGATCGATAGAATTTGTGATTTGATAAAAACATCGCAATCACAGGAACGATGAAATTTTCTAACGAATTCGAAGCGCGCTTTGCGGAAATGGTTGGGCATTATCCGACCAAGCGTTCCGCGCTGGTTCCGACGCTTCTTTATGCGCAGGATGAAGTCGGCTCGCTGACCGACGAAGTGATCGCGGAACTCGCACAGCGCCTCGAACTGACCGAACTCGAAGTGCGCAACGTGCTGAGCTACTATTCGATGCTCACGACCAAGCCACGCGGAAAATTTAACGTGCAGGTCTGCACCAACATTGCCTGTATGCTGGTCGGCGGCGAACAATTGCTCGACCACTGCAAGAAGAAACTCGGCGTCGCGAACAAAGGCACAACCCCAGACGGCTTGTTTACGCTGGAGGAAGTGGAATGTATCGGGGCGTGCAGTTGGGCTCCGGCGATCCAGGTCAACTATGATTTC